>Ga0075108_10000067_pt1 | contig 57674 bp, 43 predicted proteins | sample AntAceMetag02UK1_FD_69797 | JGI IMG/M metagenome (GOLD analysis project Ga0075108, IMG submission 69797) | Saline lake microbial communities from Ace Lake, Antarctica - Antarctic Ace Lake Metagenome 02UK1 | ecosystem: Environmental > Aquatic > Non-marine Saline and Alkaline > Saline | place...
TTTCTGCTGGAAAGTCTTCCCAAAACTTTTTCGCTGTTGGAGTAACTTGTTGCAGACTGGTCCACGTATATGGAGCATTCAGTTCATCTTCATAACCATACTCTTTTGCTACTCTTGTTTTGTCTACACCTAATCCATGCAGACAACAACTTTCCCAACCGTTATGAGTTTCATCTTCTCTGTGCTCTACATAATGACCATTTACATTATCAAATTCTTTTGCGTCTAGATACTCCATAAAATTTATATCCAGTTCTAACCAAGGCAAACTGCCGTCTTTAAATTTATTAAAAATTTTGGTTGCTGTATCCATGTTATTTCTTGTGCCCTATAATCATAAACCTGTTATATTTTTCTGTAGACAATGAAGCACTTGAATCAACAACAAGTCCACAGTCTTTTTTAAATTCTTCCAGAGTCTTTTTACAATTCACATGTTCTTCACAGTCAAAGAAATCGTTGCTTTGTAAAACAATTCTTTTATTGTTTGGCAATTTATCCAACCATTCAGTGTACTGTGTTGGTGTCATATGTTCACACACAGTATTAATAATTAGATTGTGCTTGTTATAATCTTTATACGTCAACATGTCTGACGTAATTGCTTGAAATCTTCCTTGTATTTCATAATCTTTATTCATTGTGTTTGCTACTTGTTCGCATTCACTGTCTATATCCATACTAACGATTCGAGTGATATCTAATTCACTATTAAATAATAATGTTGCTAACACACCGTTCCAACCGCCACATAATAAAATGTTGTAAGGAAGTGTTTGTTGATGTTTTTCCAAGTAATCTATTAACCAAACTTTACTGTTGATTTGACCTTTCCAAAAACTTTCCAATGTACGATGTGTATCATCAGACTGTCTAATTGCATCCATCCAAAACATCACATCTGTAATATTAACTTTCAAATTGAGCTCCTAGTTTATCAAAAGATCCACACTGTTTGCCACATTCTTGTAATGGTGTGTGACCCCATGTTTGTTCTATCTTGTCAAAGTGTCCATTTTCAAAGATTTCTTTTAAACTGTTTTTATTTAGATTTGGAAACTCGCCAATTCTTGTCATATAATCTATTCTGCTTTCTTGCATAGGCGGAATCCATTCCATGTCTAACCAACAACATGGCGAAACATTACCACAAGCACTCACATACAACTGACTATTTTTCACTGCTTTACACACAATGGTAGGAGTGGTTTCTTTTTGTGATTTTTCAATTAGCGGAATCATACTGGTACTTTTTTGTGTGGGTTCTAATTTGTGTAAAGGTTTACCTTCCTCGTCTATAACTTGTAGATAATCATTTTTAAATCTAGAAGTATGTTTTGATGAAAACATTTTAAATCCTAAATCTTTACTCATTTGTTCTGCTTGTTCAACTTGATGTTCGTTGTGCTTAAACACCAACATATGCCATTTGGCAAATCCACCTGCACCAATAAATGCTTTGGCATTTTCAATGATTTTATTAAAATCTGTAGATATACGATACAAGTGATTGGTGTCTTCCAACCCATCTAATCCAAAAGTTACTTTTACTTTTTCATGTGCTAATTTCTTCCACCATTCAGTGTCTCTAGCACTGCCATTTGTGTGCATGGCAAGTCTTATAGAAGGATTTGTTTTACGTAGATGTTTGTATATTTCTAATGTGTCTTTACTTACAATAGGATCTCCTAAATTACCACACATAAACATACTGTCTATTTGTTTAATAAAGTCCTCAGAAAACCATTTTTTAAATGTATCCAGTGTTATTTCATCAAGATGTATAAAAGGATTCAGCGGTCCTCCTTGTATTCTTCTAGGACACATTGGACATTTGGCTTGACACTTACTAGTAATTTCTAAATGAACATCTTTTATGTCTGTTAGTTTATACATTTGTTCTTTCTTTTTTAAATTGCTTAGATTGTTTTCTACTAATTTCTATTATTTCTTCATCCACTTGAATCTGTTCTAAAAAGTCTTTTTTTCTGTGCTTAGGTATTTTGCTATCAGCAGAACTTACACAGGTTGGTGTAATACATTTTTTTGCTTGTTTAAACAGATTAAATCCTTCATCAATAGTGCCCAACGGCTCATCATGACAACTGTATGCTCTTTTTACTTCTCCACCTGGCTCTCTTATGATACAACTTTGATATCCAGCATTGCAAGTCCAATCTTTAAATTTATTAAAGTCAAATGCATTAAATCTTTCTGCTTGATCCAGGTGATAAACATTATTCTTAAAATCCATCATAGTTATTTGTTGTATCGATGACCCATCATGTTTTTTTAAAGGAAACCCTTGTTGCATTAATTTGATTTGTTCTTCTGAATAACCACTAACAATTTCACTAGCAGATTCATTACTTTGAGGTTTCAATGTTACATTTATTCCACGTTGATTAAATCTTTCACATCTTTCATACAATTCGTTAAACAATTCAGGAACCATTACTTGATTAATTGTAGTATGTACTCCATTCTCTTGTAGCATTAATAACTTATCACCAAATGTCTTCTCATCAGCAAATTCATGATGATAACTTGCTGTAATACTTCTACGCACAAGAGATTCTGTTGCTGTTAACCAAACTTTCCACCATTTCATTCCAGGAGAACAATTTGTTGTCATGTGTATACTTTGGTATTTTGCTCTGTCATTATTAGCATAATGTCCAATCAAAGGTAAAAATCTTTTGTATGCTGTTGGTTCTCCTCCTGAAAAACTAAAATGAAAACTGTTAAACCCGTTTGCCTTGGCTTGTCTTTTAATCTCAGTTATTGTATTTTTGTAAACTTCAAGTGGTCGGTGATCCAGTTGTTTACTATGAGCATAAGGCCAACAATATGAACAATTATAATTACAAAATCTACCTAAGATCCAACTCACATTGAATAAGTCCTTAGTCATCATGGTACTTTGTCCAACGTGTGTTATATTTTCAAAAGGTATTCTAGTAGTATTCACTGACACTGCAAGTCTCCTTAAATTGTTGTTTTAACCAATCAAAATCATTTATAAGATTCAGTTTGTCTTTGTGTTCTATTCCAAACTTTCTACCTTGTTTTGCACCTTCAATAGCAAAGTCTCCATAAGGTCTATTCGCACCTTTGCTACACCAAATGTTTAGCCTGTGCTCTGTTTCATCGTTCTCTTGTCTATCTATTACTTTAGAACTTAACTTAACACATTCTCTAAAAGCAGATTTCCAAGCACTAAATGGGTCTGAATTAAAACCTGTTATGTTTGATACTTGCTTTATTGCTTTAAAATTATTTGATATACTGGTTGTCATGTCTGTTGTGTTTGTGTTCATTTCTAATGTTAATTGCTTTGGCAATAATTTTACTCCACCGTATCCGTATTGTAAATCATTAATAGGATTACGACTTTGCCAAACATGAACTGTTTCTAAATTGTACTCATTTACTTGATAATCAAAATTAAAATCTTCTACTATCTGAGCATCAGCATCAACTACCCAAAACATCTTTGTGACAGATACTTTTGCCGCTTCAATATGTGCTTGATGGATGCCTTTAACTCCTTGTACTCGTTGAGCAATAGGAAACCGTTCACACAATGTTTTATAATTGTGATCCGCCAATGCTTCATTGTAACTTATAAACACAATATCGTACATTAAATTGTTTTCCTCATTATTCTTGGAGTGTTAAGGTATACTTTCTTAAAAAATTTACTTTGTTCCACAGTTAATGGTTCAATAGGTAATTCGATATCGTGCTCAGCAGTAATCTTTTTGCCTAGTTCGATACTGTCTTGATAAAAATTAACTTTAACATCATCATGAAGTTCAAACTTCCAATACTTTTCAAAATATCTATATTCGTTTGCTTGACTGAAATCCCAATCTGTACACATTGTGAGATAGCAACCTGTTCTTGCTCCATGAATAGCATGAATACCATAAGGATTATCCATACCCACTGTCATCCATACCAGTAATCTTTGATAGTTTTGCCACCACAAGTCTTTTGGTGCTTGTCGCACATTTTTATCCAAACTCATTTTAACACCTTCTCTGAATCCGGCTCTCCAGGATTGATATGCAGATCCATCTATGTAACTGGTTGAATAATTTTCATTAAACTGATAGTAATTTGGAAAATGACAAAATTCTATTACATTTTTGTTTGTGCTATCTGCTTCACCATCATGATTCTCGTGTGTCTTCATATTTTTTACAAAATCTTTTGTCCAACATTTTAAACTGCCGTTGCCGTATCTTAATCCATTAAGATCAATATTTCCACACCAACTAAATTGATAGGTATTGTCTAGTCCTAACGAATTTAAATCAACTATCACATTCAAAAAACTGTCATGTATTTGTGTGTCAGCATCAACTGTGATAAATCTATCTGTTTCAGATATTTCTGCCGCTTTTTTATGTGCTGTGTCAAAGCCTTTAACACCGTGTACACGTTTTGCCCAGGGTATTTTTCTTTTTAAGTTAGCAAAATTCTTTTCAGCATTGGGTTCATCAACACTTAAAAACACAAAATCCATATCAGATACCTTTAAAATCATTGTGCTACCTCATATGAATAATTGTAAATTTTTCTACAAAACAATCTTGGTGTTTGATTAGATTTATGCTCAAATTGAATATCACCAGTAGTACACAACTGCTTTAAGTCTACATCAAAGGAATAATCAGGAACACTTGTATTGTGTTGTGGTGTAGTAAAAAATTTAAACACATTATTGTCTTGTTTTACTGTGTTTTGTATTATATTTTTTAAATCATCATCTATACTAACGTTCCATTTTTTATTTTTCATATCCAGTTTGAATCTAACACATGAATCTTTATCATTTTTTATTATTTCGTAAACCACTTTGTTAGTATGGTTGTCTGTTTTTATATCAGTTTGCAGTTTGTTGTTTACTACATACCGCGATTCGACAACATATTCGGTGTCTTTGAATACTACTCTGTAATCTGATAGTTGCTTTGATCCGCTTTGAACCTGTGTTGCTAGTTCTTCTGTAATTTCTACACTGTGTCCTTGTTGTTGCACACTACACCCAAGCACTTCATTAGATTCTGGATTGAAATGAAAATAATATTTCACTGCAGGACGTATTACATCAAATTCTAGCGGCGGTCTTATGTTCATTGTAGTTGCTCCAGCATCTTGTCTGTTAAAAAATTATCTTCCACATAGTGAAACAAACCGTGTTGTTTAATATTGCCTACAAATAATTCATTTTGTGAATTAAGATTGTAATCAATTTGTTCAGTCCACAACTTTAATTGACTTTGATAGTGTTGTATTTTGGGTTTCATATGAGTAAATGTTAAATTGTTATGTTTACTGAAAACTTTGTGTTGTATACCCAACAACTTAATTGCTATTGCAGTAGCAACATCCATACTACACCAAGACTGTGTTTTATTTTTTGTGAAACGTTTGCTGTATTGTTCATAGTTTATCACTATATCTGTTAATAATTTAAAAAATACTTCGTTGTTTTTGCATTTTTTAAAATAATGAAATCCACAATACACATTAGGTAATGAATTTTCCACAAAGACTTTTCTATAATAATCACTTGTTACCCAATCATTTCTGTAAGTTTTTACTTTATTGGTATAATATAATTCATAGTTGCTTAACTGTTTCCACCAATGTTCTATGTTTTCCAACAACAGCATATCTACATCTATCACAATAGATTGGTCAAATGGACTGGTATTATAAATTTTACATCTATTATTAACTTTCCAGTCACTGTCGACTGCTAGATCATCTCCGGGTATGTCTTTGATTATATCAAAGTGCTTTTGATAGTTTTCAGGGACAACAATATCAGTGATCAAACACACTTGCTCGTTGGGCATAAATTTTTTAATGCTTAAACTACAAGCGACTGCTTGTTTAAGATAATCACAAACATCGTTCTTCTGTACAAATAATATAAAACCTCTATTCATGTTGATCTATAATTTTATTCAATCCTATTTTGTTCATTATGTGTATGTTCATATCTTTTATTTGACATTTCGTTCCTCGTTCAAATGTAAAACTCCATTTATTATCCACGTACGAGTTTACCTTATCTTTGTCTGTGGTATAAAACAGTTTGCCTGGCAGTTGTTTGGGCCAATCGGTTTTATCAAAATTATTAATCATATGAATTGCCACAGCAAATGCAAAGTCGTTTCTGTAAATTGTGTTTATAATTTGATATTTGAACCTATAAAATTCCCATTCATTTTTTACATGATTAATTAATTCAAATAAAATTTTAGTTCTTTCAGTTTTCTTAAAATAAAACACTGTGGCCCAACACATTTCAATACCAGTATCGCTTATGTATTTCATTTCCTCAGTGTATCTGGATTCAAAGTCTATGTGTTGTGCTTTGTAATTAATTAAAAAGTCTTCCTTGCTGTCAAACACTTTGTTAAGATTGTTGTTTGCTACCACATAGTCTGTGTCCATCACAATGGTTTCATCATATGGTGTTAAAGAGTACGCATCGGGTCTTGAAGTGTTGTTCCAGAAATCTTCATAACGTTGTGTAGCATTATTGAATGTTTTAGTTTGAGTAGTGGTTGGCTTTTTTACCACAATCACATGATTAAAATTATTGTGATCTTCATTGAATTTGTCTGACGTAATCAAACACACTGGCAAATTTAGATGTTTCTTTATTTGTCCTGCACAAAAATTAGCCTGTTTGACATAATCCACAGTGCTGTTGTTGTGTGCAAAAAGCAAAACTCCTTTGGTCATGATTAGATCTCACCTTTATCTTTCACCAATTGATTGTATTCCACAAAGTACTGATTCAGATTACGTTGATACAAGTCAGTAATATTGTTGTGAAAGGAGTTGATGTCTGTGATTTTTACCGGAAGTTTGTAATCATCAAGAAAAATTGCTTCATTAGTTTTTTTGATGTTCATCAATGTTAAACAATAGTTGATTAGATTGAGATCAACAGTAAATTGATGTCCTTGAGTGTACAAGATATTATTCTCAAGACACTGTTCTTTTAACAGTTTTATTTGATTGTTGAACGTGCTTAGACGCTCTGCGTATTCCAAAGATTTTGATAAGGATTCATCCATAATATTAAAAATATTATACTTGATTTTTGGATATAAGTCAACTATAGATTAGAAATTATCGCCAGAACCACGCACAACTCCTGGTGCAGTACCAATTACATCTGTGATTGCTGTTGCTGTGTAGAAGTTAGATGTTAAATTAGAAATATTTTCATCTGGATTACCACCTGATTCGTCTCTCCAAGTTACTGTGAATCGTATTTGAGTAGCACTTGATTGAATTACATCTACATAATAATCGTTTTGAGCATATGCTCCACCACCTGCATCAAAGTTTGATAATAGTCTTTGTGAGGATCCTGTTAATTCAAAATTTCCTACTGATGATCCATCCACTGTACCGTTTCCTGTATGCGTTGTTCCATGAGCACTAAATTTAAGATTTCCGCCCATTACTGAATTCCAAGAACTACCTTTTGAACTAGAATCTGATGTGCTGGATGAAATTTGAATATATCCACCTGAGTTAAAATAATATCTTCTAGCGTCTGCAGATGTAAAATTTACGTTCACAATAAGAGTAATTGTTCCATTCCATGAACCTCTTGTGTTAGATAAAGCAGTTGCAACAACTTGTTGCGTTGAATCAACTGTTAATCTATTTGTGCTGATTGTTGTCGCTAATGCTTCGTATTGATCCCAACCTGTGTAACTAACACCATCATTTTCTTTGATCAAGTCACCTTGATTGACTGCTTGAATTACATTTGTTGATGGATTGCCACCAGTTTGGTGTTTGTATGCTTTTCTTAAATCTTCGTATGAGTTATTGATGTTTGTTGCGTTGATCAAATCGCCAACTTGCACAGACTGAGTTGTAAGTGTTTGTCCATAACCAGTGTCACCTGAACCATTTCCTAACACATTATCTATCTGTTGTCTTAAAGTGTTGAATCTATTTGCTGTTACTAAAGCCATTTATTTTTATTCCTACTAACTATTTATTAGGCGTAGTGCTACCTCAACCAGTTTTGTGGATGTATCTGAATTTGATTCTAATGCAAAACCAACCAATTGTCCTTTTTTGGTTGTAGTACCTAAACCTAAATCTGCCGCATAAATTTTTTCACCTTTTTCAACTGCACCTGTAACTTTAACTGGCACACGTCCAACAAAAGCAATTGCTTGTCCTTCAGCGTCTTTGTTCATTAAGAAACCAGGATTGCCTGATATAACTCCAAACACATTGCCACCAAATGGACCACCATCAAAGAATGCTGTTGTTTCTGCGTCACCGCCAATTGCCATTACTGTTCCAACTTCGTATTCTTTATCTGTTGAGTAAATCTCAGCCAAGTCAGCATAAGAAGCCTGTGTTGCTCTACCATTGAACACACTGGCTGTAATTTCTCCTGATGCATCTCTCAATGCTGTGGTGTTGTTTACAGCATTTGTAGAACCTAAATATGTTGTTGCACCAAAGTCTATACCTGAAGCACTGTCTGCCAACCCTTTAAAATAGTTTGCATGTACTTCGTACCACTTGTCTGTTACTATTCCTAAATTTTTATTACCAGTACCTGGAAGAATACCGTCTGCATTTACAAAAGCGATTTCATTAACAGTACCACTATCATTAACTTTTAAAGAAATTTTACTGCCTATTTCATTGGCAATAGATCCTTCTGTACCATTCTCTATTGAAACTTTTAAATCATTTGAATCTCCAACAGTAAATCCTACATCACCAAATCTTACAATACTAGAAAAAGCACTTGCACCTGATCTAATAAAATCTGAGGCTAAAAATCCACCCAATCTATCTGAGTTGGATGAAGTACCCCAATATCTATGATCTGTAGATGTAACACCATTTGTCGTTGACTGTGTGTTTACTAACGTAATACCTTTTTTAACAACATCGAATCCAGTAATTGTGTTAGTTGGATCTGTTGGATCTATTGTGAATTCTGCTGAACTGAATAACATCACAGTATCATTATTAATTTTACCTTCAATAATGAGTTGGTTGGCATTTAAATTATCTCTAATCTGTCTTGAAACAAATTGAGTAACTGTGCTACCTGTACCTTGTGGACCTACAAGAACAAAACTTGTTCCGTCCCACGCATACAATTGACTGTTTGCTGTGTCCCACCAAAAATCACCAGTGGTTAATCCTACTGGTGCAGTGGCACTGACTTCAGCACCGCCTGTTGTTCTGAATTTTGTTCCATCATAAAACTTTAATTTACTTAAAGATGTATCAAACCATATTTGTCCACCCATAGGACGACTTGGTTGACTACCACTAGCAAAGTTTTCTAATAGGTGTAAAAAGTTTTCATTTTGGATTTCGCCGTATCCAGCATAATTTTTACCTATAAAACGTAGATTAGTTGTGTTGTCAATAGTACCGTCTTCTACAGTTGCTATCAGTGTTCCATCAAATTTGTTAACAATATATGCCATAATACCCTTTGTTTCTTATATTTATCGTTCCTACGAAGTTAATGTTAGTGTTATTTCTCTATCAAATGTCCACGCACCGCCATTAACACCAAATTGTAATAATTTTCTTGTGGGAGCAAAAGTGATCGATCCTGTTACGTTTGATGCATTAGATAGCTCTTCTAACACCTGTTTGTTTGCGGCACCTACAACTGGAGTTCTTTCTACTGTACCAACTGTACAAGTAGCACTGCCCCACCCTGCCGCTGAAGTATCCAAATTGATTGTGAAACTCACAAAGTTTGGAGATTCTGCTGGAAATTCTGCCGCCTGTATTGTGTAATTGCCGTCGATGTTTGCTGACACACCGTTCACCACAGTTGTGCCTGTGATCACAACTGTTTGAGCACCTTCATAATAGTGCGAAGCAGTTGTGGTAATTTTGGTTGTTGTTCCTAAACTTGGGTTTTGTGCACCAAATTGAACACTTGAAATAGTTCTTTGTTGTACAGTAACAGTTTGATCCACTTGAGCATAATTTTTCAAAGTTGAAAAATCAATTGTTGGTATTGTGAATCCTCCACCTACACCATAATCAACTGTTAACACTCTTGCCAAAGCACCGTCGCTTCTTGCAGGTATCACACTGTTAACAAATATACCTAATGGTGGTTCTGCAGAACCGCTTCCGTATCCTGCAACAGGATATAATGTTTCTAATACTTCTCTTGTGTTAAGATAGTTGTTTCCCACTGCGTTTTGTGTAAATCCTGAAACATCTAGTTGTAAACTAATAATTGCAGATCCATCTGTGTATTCTTTTGTTGCTACATCCGAAGCATTAACTGGAGTCCCAACACCTGTAATTCTTTTGTTACTTAAAACTTCTATAGCCGCTGTGTCTGAACTTAATTTTAATGACTCTGTATTTTGACTGGTAATTGTTGATCCATTAATATTAACATCATCTACATTTAATTCTACTAAAGTTCCCAAAGATGTTAATGATGATCCTAAAACCGAACCACCTAAGGCAGTTTCTGTTAACACAGTGTTTGTGTTTATTTTTAATCCTCTGCCAACAGCAAAATCAAGCCATTCCGAACTTGTCCAAGCATCTATGCCGTCTGCCCAGGCAAATGTTTTATCACCGTCTGTAGATTTTAAAGTTATTCCACCACCATTTGCTCCAGCATCGTTAGTTGTTGCACCTGTACTGGAAAGATTTAATTCTATGTTTTTGTCTTCAACTCTTAAAGTTACTGTGTCAACTGCTGTTTGTGTTCCGCCTATGGTTAAGTTTCCATCTATGATTGCATTTCCACCTACATGCAAAGTTGCTGTTGGAGATGCTTTATAAATCCCTACTGCTGAAGCAGAAGTATCTATTTTGAATGCTGAAACTTCAGCCGGTGTTCGTACTTTGATTTCTACATCTTGATTTGATAGTTGGTTTGCTATTGTGAATGCATTGTTAGTGAATTGTAGTTTTGTGTTCTGATTTAGACCAACAGTTAAACCTGCATTGTTTTGAATTGTAAGAGCACCTGTGGTTGTGTCATCACTGTCTGAAACCAAATATTGATCTGCTGTACGAACAACACCATTGCCGTCCACTAATGACTCAGCAATTGTGGCTGTGCCTTTGTATTTGTAATCTGTACCTACTGTGTTAAAACCTTTTACTATTGTTCCTGTTGGATTAGCAACAGTGACTAATTCAGCGATTCTAGATGCTACCGTTGGTGTAAAGTTTGAATTTGAATGAACGCCAACAATGTTACCACCTACAAACATTTTAATCACTGTTTGTGTAATATTTTGTGTGTCAAGCACACTTGCTACTTGATGACCTGATGTTCCTTGTGCTGTTGAATAATCAGGACCTACTAGTTGTAATCTTGTGCCATCATAAAAATACAGTTGACTTGTTACACTGTTAATCCAAAGATCACCTGCAACCATGTTAGGTTGTGTCTCTGCAACTGTTGTTCCGCCCGATGATGTAAATGATGATCCGTTATAAACTTTTAATCTATTCTCTGCTGTGTCAAACCAAAGTTGTCCTCTGATAGGATTGATAGGAGCAGATGTATTAGAAAAGTTTTCTAATAATTGTATAAAGTTTTCATTTAATACTTCACCAAAACCTGAATAGTTTCTTCCTATCAGTGTAAGATCACTGGAAGTGGTATCTAATTGACCGTCAACTAAATCTACAAGTAAACTGCCGTCAGTTTTATTCAACCTATAACTCATTATGCTCCTCCAGTATAAATGATGTAGTTTAATGTTAAGTATGGATTCATCACATCCATTGCTTGTCCTATTGTTCCGTCTATGCCACCTGAGTTTGGTAATTGTTGAGCACCGTTGGCATTTGATAAATCTGGTCCGCTTGTTGTGGTTACTTCTGGATCTGTAGAAGCACCTGCAATGTTTCTACCTGCAAAGAATTGATCTCCATTGTCTGCTTTTAAATCGTGTTCGTGATTTGGAAGATTTTCTTTTGCAATAGTTTTTGTTTCATTACCAGCACCTAAACCTAATCCGTCTGCTACCGGCGATGTCACTCTGTCTGCTGATCCTTGTCCCAATCCAGGATTGCTCATGTTGTCTTTACCTAGTGGGAATCTACCACGCATGTCTGGCAATTTAAATGTTGCTGAACTGCTTGGAGTTCCATATTGAGTTCCTATTGTTTGAAACAATTGATTATAAACTGATCTTTGTAATTCAGCACCATCACAAAACAACCAATTTGTAGGAGCAGTTGCTCCAGCATAAGGCATCATTGATGCTACTGGTGGTGTTGGTATTGCGTTAGTGATTGCTCCAACAGTTGTTTTGTAAATTCCTGTTGTGCCTGATGTTCTGTTAATGATAACTTCATCTCCAACATTGCTGGTAGTTGTTAATGTTTGGTTACCTATGAATGAATTGCTTATACTTGTTGTAAAAGTTTTTGTTGTTCCACCAGTTTGTCCGTCAAACGAAACATCTACTGCTGTAACATCACCTGCCAATCTAAATGTTGTTGCTTGAGCAAGTTTATCAGCAGAAGTGGCACTTGTGGCATTTCCTGTGATACTGCTGGTTACAACACTGCCTGCTTGTATTTGGTTGGCGTAAACTGTGTTGTATCTGTTTGTGGTTGATCCAATGTTGTAAGTTAAATTTTGAGAAGGTAAAACTGATTGTGCTGTGATATCACCAGCAAACGTTCCTGATCCACCTATGTTTGCACTGAGAGCCACACCCAACCCACCTTTAGAAACAATTGCTCCTGAACTTATATTGATTGATGGTGACGTGCTGTTTGACACTATTGTGCCTGATGATAAAATATTTCCTGTAACATCTAATGCTTCATTTGGATTTGTGTTGTTAATACCAACTTGTTGTTGTGAACTTATTCTCATCACTGTTGATACTGAACCGCCACTGTTTAGTCTAAAGTCTATTTCTTCGTCTTGTGTTCCTAATTGAATTATGCCTGCTTGATTTTCCACAAACATTTTGAATGTTCCGGCGGCACCAACTTCTATACCTTGGTCTGTTTTAATTTTAATAGGAAAGTCAGTTAATGACGTTGTGTCTGATCTTAAAAAATTTCCTGCGGCAACTGTGGTGTTACCAACCACTAATGATTCTGCTTTTTCAGATGTACCATATAATTTGTTTACGTCTGCACCAAAGTTTGTTGCACTTAGATTTACTCCTGGATTTAGTTGTGAAAATCCTGGAATAGTAATTTTAGGCGTGAATGAATTTTTTGAAATAATGGCAACTGTTTGTGCTTCAACTTCAAGTTTCACAATGCTGTATGATAAATCGTCTGTGCCTGTTACTGATATAGGAGTTGCACCTGTTGTCAGTCCTTGACTGTATTGCGGACCAATTAAAATCCAACCCGAACCAGTGAACAAATATAATTGTTGAGCATTTGTGTCTACCCATAAATCTCCTGAAATACTTTCAGATGCACTTGGTTGGTTGATTGCTTTTTTCAATCCACCTGATGCTACCCAATTTGCTCCATCATACACTTTAAGTTGATTTACACCTGCGGCGTTATCAAACCAAAGTTGTCCTTCAATAGGTCTTAATGGTGCTGTGCTGTTAGCAAAATTTTCTAGTAATTGTAAAAAGTTTTCCGATATAACTGTTCCGTAAGAAGTAGTATTTTTTCCTGGAAAATTAACACTGGTCTGATTGTTTACAGTGTTATCTTCTATAGTGATAGTACCTTTGTTTATAGCATCGGTAAAACTTATATTGTATGCCATTTATTATCCTTCGTTAAACCCTGTTAAACTTTGAACTCTAACTGTGTAATCAATCTGAATCAATCTGTTTAAACTTTTTTGTACTGGATGAAAAATTACGTGTGTTAGTAATTTGCCTGTACCGTTGGGTGAATAACTTACTAATCCTAGTTCATCAAACACATATAAACTGTCTGAAACACTTGCAGTGTCAACAGCATCTTGTCCATTTGGTTCACCATAGTCTAACAAACAAGTTACAACAACGTCTGTGTAATTTGTTCCATTGATATGTCTTGTTTCTATTTTGTTTCTTTGTGGATCTAGGTTTGAAACTGATCTGTCGTCAACAATTTTTGTGTATGTTTGGTTGTACAGTGTAGCATTTGTACCTGTACTGTTTGGAGTAAGATATGTGATGATACCTGTTGGGTCAACACTTGTTCCACCGTTTCCAAACGACATTGAATTTATGAATCCTTGCCCCTGATTAGCAACACTTTCTGCCAAAGCAACACTCATATTCTCATAATGAATTGCATTGCGTTTATCAACGAAAATCTTGTCTGATTCAGGATCATGTATTTTGATGTGTCCTTGTATTAGTACACCACTGTTCTCTTTAATTTTGCTCATTTTTACTCCGTTCTACCATTGTATTTATTGCGGCACAGCCACTTCCTTTTGACGTATGAATCTTGCGATGTCATTTTCCGTCTGACTCAGTGGATCTGCTCCTGTTTGCCATATTTTACCTTGTTTTCTTACCAGCAAAATTTGGGCATTTTCGGCTGGTGTGTTAGTGAAAGTGATTACAGCAGTTGTACCTGATACACTAAAGTCTGCAGGCACTGTGCTATCTGCTTCTGGGCTGTCTTGCCCTAATGCAGGATCATATACACTGATACTATTTTTTCTCATTCTCTTACCACCCACAAATAGTTCGAATTGGTTAACTGATGCTGGTGTAAAACCTATGTTAAGAGTGTTGTTTACTACATCTGCACCTGTATATGTTTCAGATATGAAAGAATCTTGGTATGGTACATTTTGGAAAGCACTCTGATCGTACACATCAGTGTTGGCATGATGCACTTCTGCTATACCAGTACCAAATGTTCCACGTCTTAGTTGTTCTAGAGTGTTACCATCTTTTTTGTAGTACTCAATTCTTTCGCCATCTATGAAGACAATACCCGGCAGTTGTGAAGCCACACTAGGTTCTGTGATTCCAACACCGTCTATCAGCACAATTTTTTGATCATTCCATAATAAATTTTGTGCCAACGTGTACTGTTTGTCATCACCGATACGTTTGAAGTGAGTTCTGTTCATGATATCTTTAAATTGTCTGTAAGCAAACTTGCCTACAAAACTTGGAGCAGTGAAATGAATCACATCTATTTCGTCATTCTGCGACAACGTTCTGTTAATTTTTAAATACATTTGATTGTTAGACACTGTGTAGTCCACACTAGGTGCTAACCATTCGCCATTTAAACACACCCAAACATATTGAGCATCAACAGCCGGTCTGTTTAGTTTTACAACACCATTTGTTAATTGATTGTATTGATAATAATCATCTGTGTTAACTGTGACTGTTAATTTTGCCACAACATCATATTGTGTTCTGTCAATGTCTTGCACATCGTGTTTACTAAATTGGTAAACAGTGATTGTGCTTAAATCTGTTGGAGCAGTTGTAAATGTAATCAGTCCACTGTCGTTCACACTGTATTCTCCGTTTTCAATATACACATCCAACGTATCATCTGCAACACCCACACCGCCAGTTAATGTAATACTCGAATTACCTGGATTCCATCTGTATTGACTGGACGTAAGTTCAACTTTATTTAGGTATGCTCTAACCTCTGAAGCATTAATTGTGCCTGGTAATACTTGCCAATTTTTAAATTCATATTCTCTTAATACACTCACAGTAAATTTTCTGTGGAATCCACTTCTTAAAACATCATTGTTAACTTTCACAATCACATTGTTTGTGAAAGGTGTTTGTGTGAAAGGTGTTTGATTCATTTGATATGTTGCTGTACTTCCGTCACCTGTAAAAGTGTCTTGAGTAACTTCGCTGAAAGATTGTGAAGCACTCTCATACACCACTATGTTGATATAACTGTCTGATGTGGGAGCGGAATTAAATCTAATTGCCACTCTGTTAGGAACAGCATAAGAAGAATCTGTTTCAATTACAGAATATGTAGCATCTTCGCCATTTACTTTTACAAAGGTTTGTATATTTCCTGCTTTGAATTTTGCTCTAGTTACATATTCAACTGTACTTCCGTCACCTGTGAATGCATCAACGTCAAGTATAGACTCTCCATTGTTACCCATTGTGATAAAGTTAATCTTATCACCCAGTGCTGGTGTTTGATTCAGGTTGATGTATTTGTCTTGGTAATTAATTGTGAATTGATTTGTGTTGTACAAAATATTGTTAACACTTAAAAATATTGCTGTGTTACTTTGTGGTGAGTCCACAAAGTTAAATTCAGTTGTTGCACCGTCACCAATATAATTGTAACTGTTAATTTTACTACCCGAACTCTGACCTCTATCATACACTTGAATATCTAAAGTATCTAAAACTTGACCAGGTACAAATTCTTCAGGACCTTTAGCAGAAGTTTCTGTTACAAATCCGTCACCATCAACATTTATGTCTTCTGCATTTATACCTTGTGCTGTTGAGTATGCCAAATCTCCACCTTTAATTAAAGTATCAACTATGGTTGGATCTGGTAAAAATGCTCCATCACTGGTAGATTTTCTTACAATAATTGTATCACCATTATCTGTTTCTAACATACTGATATCAACAGTTTTTGTAGATCCGTCACCTTGTAGTGAATTCATTTGTGCTAAAATATTTGTAGGTGCACCAATATCAAATGCAGGATCATCCACTCTTTGACCATTTTGATAAATGTGATATTCAATACCTGATGTTAGAGTGTTTGCTAGATTCAATGTTAATGTACTACCATCTAGATAGAATACTTCATCTTCATAACTTTCATCAAATGTGTCCCATTCGCCTTGCAGATAAGGTTCATTGCCCCAACCTGAATTATTTTCAAATCCAATACTTCTCACTTCAACTCCACCGTAATCTATACCATCAATCACCTGTGCTAATTCTTTTCCAGGCATTCCTGATGTTGGTTGATACAATGCAAACCTATCGGCAGTGTTTAACACATCTTCATTTATTTTGTAACTAATTGAAATTGTAGATAAATTTACTGGCGGTAAAACAAATTGAATATATCCTGTTTGTCTTGTATATGTTTTTGTTGTGTCTGTTTCATTTTTGTATACAAATGTGCTTTTCAATTGTTTTTTGCCTGCTACAAGAACAGTAATTGTGTTTGTGCGTAGATCCATTGGCCATTTTAATTTAAATTTCAATTGACTGTTGTTACCTGTGAATGTTTCTGTTCTTTGTAAACTGGTAACGAACGTATCACCTGTGTTTCTGTCAAATTTTATTCCAATGTGAGTTGTACGAGGTAAACTTTCACCCAACACAGCACTTGCTTTGGCTAGAGTACCTGTTGTTGAACCACTTAATGTTACTGTTGGAGAAGAAATATATCCTGATCCACTGTTTGTAACATTTATTCTGTATACCACACCATTTTTAATATATGCTGTACCAGTTGCACCAGTTCCGCCACCACCTGTAATTTCAACAGCAGGAGGATTAGTATAAGCAGTTCCACCATTGGCAATATTGATTGCTGTGATTTTGTAACCTATGTTGTCTTTCCAATTTTTATCTGGATATGTAGTGATGTTGTCTGCACCCACCAACTGATCGTTGTTGATTGTGACCTTAGATGGAGTTATTACACCATTGATATATTTTGGTGCATAATCAAAATCAGTTATTACAGAGTTTGTTAGTTCTGTTTTCTCATACGAACTGACATATTCTCTAATCTTAGATTTATATGGTTTAATTTCTTGTACATAATCTTCGTAATTTGATAGATTATCATTTTTAAATGTAATTTTCTGTTCTAATTGTCCAACATTGTGTTGAGCCTTAATAAAACTTGTTTTAAACACAAAATCATTCAATTTGTTTTCTGATAAAGCATACTGAATACCAGCAAAGTACATTTTATTATACTCTATTGCTAATTCTTCTACAAATATTTTGTCTCTGATTGTCTCTAATATTACACGTGTTTCCTCGATTGGTTGTCTGTCATACAGTTGAACATCGAAACTGTTTGAATCAAAACCTATGTTGCCACTGTACGCATACAAGTTATCCGAAAATTGAATTGTTCCATTTTGTCTTCCCACTGTTTGATAGTTCACCGTGTAATCAACATCTATTTGGTCATCAATTTTTTTCAACAGTAACCAACCACCAGATCCAATAGTTTCAATTTTTATAATTTGTCCTATACTGTCATCTAATGCATTTATTTCATAACTTTGTGATATCAAATGATCAATAGCAGTAATTTGACTGTAATCTGTTTCATACCAATCAGCATAACTCCAATACAGATTTACATTGAATGCTTGTATTTTTGTTTTCTGCCAACCATCGCCACTGTTGTAATCATATATTGCCCATTTTCCATCTACTGTACTGTCAGCAGTGACTAACGCACTAAATGTTCTTACTTTTATTGTTGCATCTTCTTTGTAATTACTACCTGCTTGTAAAATTTTAGCACTGTTGATCGATCCATTAACATCGATTGTTAAACCTATCACAGCACCTTCACCTGTAATGCTTTTTATTTTGTACGTTGGTATTGATTTGTAACCTTTACCAGCATCTGTTATTACAACATTAGAAATTTTTCCGTTTGTAACTGTGATGTTTAATGATGCAGGTTTAACTGATCCTACTCCTACAAAATTTAATTCATTTTCAGTGTCAACAGTTGTGTCAAATACTCCTGTGTTAATAGTTGGTGCTGGATCTGATTTTATTAAATTACTGATGTCAATTTCATCAACAACCAGTTTTGTTTTTAAAGAAGTATTAACTCTTTCAATTGTTTGTTTAAGTGCTTCTTGTTTATTAGCAAACCAACTCTGTCTTGGAGTTTGTAATGTACCATATTTTAATTTGTCACTTAAATTAGGGTCTGGTACAGGATTAGATTTTGAATCATATCCAATTAAACTGTCAAACCACACTGTTTCTATGTCTTTAGGCAGTATACTTGTAGCAGAACCTTGTGTTAGTAAAGCATATTCTTTATGAACATTATTTTTACTAGCAATCGTGTTCAATCTGAAACTAATAATTGTGTCATTACCTTGAATAAATGAATCACAGTTTACAAGAGCAAATTTATTTTTGCCAAACACTGTTACATATTTGTAACCTTGAGCTCTTGGATCTTTAATTAAGTTTTCAACAGCATTGGCGCTTAATGTTCTTGTTTCTATTTCTGGTGTTGTTGTTTTGCTCTTAACCCAATAAAAATATCTATTAGATAACACTCCAGCAATTTTATCATAAACTTTTTTAATTACAAAGTCTGTTGTATTTTCAACTGTTCCTGTAATGCCTAATGCACTTCCTTCATTAGATTGACTAATAGTATTATATTGTGTAGGAGTGTAAGGTGAATTGATCCATTCGTGTACATCAATACTAGCACCTACAAATAATTTATTCCAATATGAATTATTAAAAATTATGTTGCTTTGATATGGATAATAATATGTTGCTTTGCTGATGTTCCACCATAATTTTCCTACCTGAGTATCATCCCAGTGATTGGTTGTATCCATTGTTCCTACTGCTGTAGAACTGTTGTACACAGCCGGGTCATAATTTGTTTTGTATGAAATTTCAGATTCTGCTGGTCCAGGAATTTTTCCAAATATTGGATCAACGTAATCTAATGTTGTTAATAATTTGTTTGTCGATTTACTGTAAAGGAAAACTCCTTGTATTTTTGATAAGTCTGGTTGATCGATCCCTTCACTGCTTTGATGTATACTAGTCCAATTGAATTCCGTAGGTGATTTTCTAAAGTCTACCAATGTGCCCATTTGACTGTTGGCTAATTGTAGTTTAGGCAGTCCAACATAAACGTGATTGTTGTTGACCAACAAGTTCGTTCCAAATTGTTCTAAAGTGTCGTTGATGTAAGTGAATTTTTCACCATATAGTAATGTGTTTTCAAATTTTTGATACAGATGAATTGAACCCACATCTGATTGTATTTCAACAAATTTGGTCATTGTACCATCAAATACTGTTTGTCCATTATCAATAAGTGTCGATAATTGTTGATCGCCTTTTAATGACGTTACTGCTAGTACATCTCCACTAAACGACAGAGTATTTCCAAATTGTTCCGAAGTTTCTTTGCTTGGACTTACTAGTGTTTGATTTAATGTGTACTGTCCAGAATCGTTGTTAACTTTTTTGTAAACATATACTGATCCCATGTCTATGTCAACAACATCTTTCAACGGACTTCCAACAGCGATCAACTCACCGTCTCCTGATATGCTTATATCTGAACCAAAGTCAATTATTGGAGCAGAATCATCTGCAGGTGTTATTGTTTGTTTGTATGAATAGTGTCCGTCGCTTTGTCTGTACACAACAACATTTTGACCATCATCGCTGTACTTGTTGGTTAACACAATGTTAATACCATTTGTATCAACGTCAAATGTGTTTGCAAATTTAATCAAGTTGTTTTGATTTAGAGTTGAATCACCTTGTAATTCAATACCACTGTCATTAGGTACATATCCTAAAAAGTCTGTGTGTGTATCTTGTAAATCCCATAAACTTAATTGCCAAGAATTTGCACTGATGTTTGTTTTTGCTTTGTATAACTGATTGCTAAACACAACTAATTCATCTTTTAGGTAATCAGTTTGATCATCAAACACGCCCATATAATATTGATCAACACCCAGACGCCAATTTTTTGTAGCACTGTAATCTACAAAATAAATTTTTCCTGGTAAACTAGAAGTTCCATTACCTTCAGCACCAATAAATGCTGTTGTAACATTTCCAACATCACGTAATTGAATTTTACTTCCTAACCTTAAACCACTTTGAGTGTCAGGCACAGTGTATGCTGAATTGTATTCGAACAGACCTTTTGTGTTCTTTTTGTAAATTAAAAATGCACCTTGATTGGTGTAAACACTCTGAACACCTTCCCCAATTGGAATATTGTATGTTTGGACCCAATCTCTGTTTTGGCTTCCTGGTATGTTAGCACTTTGATTGATTCCTGGTACATTTTCAAATTCGTCCCATATCCAGTACTCCATATCGTTAACTGTGTAGAAGTCAGGATTTCCAGATGCTGTAATAGATGATGTATGTTGGAAAACTAAAATGTCTCCGTCTGCATTTCCTGATTGAACTGTTTGTTCAATAGATCCTATAGTTCTGTTTACACCTCCGCCTATTCTAGTGATAGTTGATGGTGCACTGGCATTAGATCCTAAACTGAACTGTTTGTTGTTTGAATTATTAAAGTAAATTCTTATTTTTTCTAATCCTATAAACTGAACAAACGTAACATCTGCCTGTGCTTGAGTGTTAGGATCATATATTTGATGCACTCCTGCTGATGGGAAATAATAATTTGCATTGTTGTCTGGCTGTGAATCTACATCAACATAACCTTCCCATATGTCTACTACTTCTTTAAGTCCATTTGTGTCGTCACTGTCAATATTCAATCCGGCAAAATCAAAAGCGCCTGAATCAACATTATTAAACCAAACACTTACGTAGTTGGTTGAATTGCTGGAATTTAATGTGCTGTCATGAGCTATGTCGTAACCTGTTCTTACAAACCATTTATTGCTTAAAATTGCTTGAGGACTTGGATTAGTGACCCATGTGTTTGATCCTGCGTCAATGTAATACTCTTGATAATATGTTCCAATTCCAAATTGTGCTTTTACCAATGGTGCTTGAGGTGTCGTTGGAGCAATAGGTTGTTCCATTGAACTGAAAAATCTATTAGTGTCTCTAACTTCATTTAATACTTTTATGTCTTGAATTACAATGTTGGTTGTAACATCTGATCCTGCATTTGTGGTTACATTAGCACCTATGTTTATTTTCCACCAACCACCAAGGTAATCGTAGTCTTCTGAATTCACTCTTGAATACACTCCTATAGGCAATATATCCAAAGTTAAACTTCCGCTTTCAGCAAATACACCACTCACATCTTTAAGATATATTATAGATTTTGCGGCAACTTTTCTCACATACACCACAGTACCTTGTGCTGTGTCTGTGTTTAATAAATTTCCTACAACAGGATCTGTTAATGTGTTTGATACTTCTAAAATTTCGTCAATCTTTTCTTGAATAGGCATATCAGCACCGCTGAAAATATTGTTTTTAATTGTTGGAGAGTCAACTCCATTAAAAGGTTGATTCGCCACTTTAGCATAATTGTTTCTGTCTATTGGATAATCACTACTGAAATCAACATAATCTAATATCAGTCTGTCACCTATTTTAGTTGCTGTGTACTGTTCTGTGGATGCTCTTACCAGTATATGATCTGTTGTTTGATTTAGGAATACACTGTCGCCTATCAATAAACTTGTTGTTTGGAATCCCACGTTCTCTTTGTAAAAAGCAGATGAATCAAATGTTGAGAATAAATCCTGTGCTATTGCACCTTCCACTTGATTGGTTGCTCTCCAAAGTTGTTGTTTGTACTGAACTATGTTTCCAACATTGTAATTAGAACTTGTACTGTACACTCCTTTGTACTCAGTTTTTAAATTACTGGCATCAGGTGCACCTATTACTACAAAATTTCCATCTGGAGAAATGTCAACTGCTTTACCAAAACTACTGTCTGGTCCAAACAGATCGATATTTGTTAACAATGGATCAGTTGTTGGTGCTTCAATAATTTGTACTAATATTAATGATCCGCTCTCAGAACCTCTTGTGAATACATAAATTTTTCCATCTTCATCTGATGGTTGACTGACCAATACTGTTGAGTTTTGTTTGTTTGCGGCTATCACTGTGCCAAAACTTTGATCTCCTGATATGCTTGTGGAACTTAATTCATTGTGTTTTTTAAACACAAATTTATTGTTAACAATTTTCCATTTACCGTCATCTGATTCGTTAATCCAAAATTTTTCATTATCTTTAAGACCTTGATCATTTATTCTTGTGTTGACGTCATTTATAGAATTTAATCTTGATTCAGTGAATCGTTTAATAAAGCCTACAGCAGATTCAATTGAAGCAAATCCTTCCACGTCTTCACATTGAATTGATGTTATTCCTACAAACGTAGATTTGAAAACATAATCTGTACCATTAGCATTTACTACAAATATTTCACCAACTGCTATGTCTGGATTATTCAATGTGTTTACTGAAATAACACTTCCGTCTTTGATAATCGACACAATTTGTTGATCTGTGTTGCTGTATCTTAAAACACTCCAAATACCTTTGTTGTTACCAATCCACACATACTGTCCTTCATCTAGAGTTGCTACACTTGTTGAAGTTAATAAGTCATCATACTGTGCCAGTGTTAATGAAATATCTATCGGATTTACAGGACCTGCAGTTTTGATAAATGTGTTTTTGTCATACTTCACAGGAAATGGTGTGTGTTGATAATCTTTAGGTGCTAGATAAGTCTGTCCCGATTGTATTCTGTAAACCAAATCAGTTGCTGTTGCTGGTTGATCATTTGTTAGTAAAATAGGTTGAGGATTTAATCTAACTTGAGTTTCATCTAGACTGTATTCTACTTCGTCAAAGGTGTCCACTGCTCCGTATTGTCCTTTACGGATTGCCCACTCTTCAAAAAATTCTAAACTTTCTTTGTCGGCACTTGCTAGTGCATCAAACAATTTGGTAAGAGCATTCGCTGTTCCTTTTTCTTTAATATATCCTTGATAAAATTTATATTGGCTGACTTCATCGTTAATAATATTACTTAGGTATTCTCTAGGTTGATAACCAATTAAATGTTGAGCAAGTTTTTGTTGTTGTCTATCAAAGTTATCTGTGTCTAAATCATAGAAATCAGCAAATTGATTTGTTTGATAATCAAGGTTTGATAACAAACTGCTTTCTGGTTTGTTGTCTAATTTACGCCAATTGTTATCATTAAATTCTGTTGTTCCTTTTAATTTTGTGTTTGCTGTGTAATAGAATTGTTTATGTTTTACCACATCACTCATTGAGTAATCGGTGTAAGGTTCCCAAAGTACAACTTTTGCTTCATCAAACACAAATCCTGGAATGTTTAAACTACCATCCCATTCTGTAACATATCCTAACATTTTAATTCTATCCTGCTTGTACCCACTTGCTGGATCATAAATTAAATCGTTAAATGATGTTGTGTTATCTATTAAACATACATGTTCTTTTTGTACAAGTGGAACTTTAGCAAAGTATATTCCATTTATTGTGTTCTTTGTGAACAATTCAAACGTGTTTGATTTCCTAACAATTCGTAAATTTACTCTATCCAGTTTATTACCATCTTCTTTTAACACACCATAAGAGTAGTAATTTTCTATAACATTATCAGTTGTAGCATATTGTGATGTAACAACTATTTTTTTGCTGGCAGGACTTAAACTGATTACTGCACCTTCGTCCCAGTTTTGTGTTGTCCAAAATAAAAATTCTTTAGCACTTAATTGCCAGTTAGCAACCAATTGTGTTGTTGGATCATATTGATCAAATTCAAAACCTTTGGCTTTAAGATATGATTCATATCCCAGTATCACATCAACAACTGTTTGAATATCATCAAACACTGTTCCGTATGCAACAGACTGAACTGTATCTATTAAAAAAGTTTTTCTTAAAACAGCAGATGCACCGCCTTCAGATGGTAATTCTACTAACTTGATAAACTTTGAATCATCAAAGTTTGCAGTTGAAATATGTGTTTCATCAGTAGCATAAAAATTGTCTGCATATTTTACATAAGACCCACTGTCATATCTTTTGTTTTCACTCCAATTAACAAATGAAGAACTAATTCCTCCCACTGTTATTACTGGATCACTAGTTTGTTCAAATGGAGAATGGTATCTAATGTAAGGATCATTTTTATCATATCCTTTTAAACTGAAGCCACTTGCTAACTTTTCAATAATTAATCCACTGTAGGTCAAAATTTCTACTGGTGTAGACACATTGTAAATCAGTTGATAGTTTTCTTCTGGTACAAATAGTGTTGTTGAATTTAACGGAGTTTTACTGTCTAATAACAGTTTAAATTTGTCTTTGTTGCTGTATCCTCTTACTTTAAAGCCTATTTGTGTTTGTAATCCAGCAAACTGTTTTTTGTAATCTGCATAGTTTGTTGTTTGAGAATTTTCAACTATTTCATAAACATAGTTTAATAATCCAGCAGTCAATGTTACTGTGCTGTCATCAACACTGCTCGGCCAGATAATATCTGTAGGTCTTATAGCAGTTGATGAATTGTACACAATCTGTCCACTAGCATTTCTAGTAATTTTATTTGTGTCTAATCCTATACCTATTGCTTTGTTTGGTTGATGTAAAATATAACTTTTTAAAAGTGCAAACGGATAATGCACACTTCTTCTCCATGTGTTTTCTATAGGAGAATAATCACCAAACTTAAATTTGTCTTTGGTAAGTTGTAATACTTGTCCTCTAGCATATGCACTATCATACGGACTTCTGATGTTGCCTTCGCTGTCCACTGGGATATTGTTTGTTAAACCGGGTCTTTTGTATTTGTTTTTGATTACAATTTTTTTATTAGGTTCTCTTACAATACCTTTCTCTAAATCTTGCCACAAAATTAAATTGTCTTTTGTGTACGGTGCTGGACCATAAACAGTTTCCCACCATGTAGGTTCTTGAGAATATCCAAGCATTTCCCATGGAGCAATATTTGGTCTGTCGGTGTCGTAAGCATGAGTGTACACACCTCTCCAGAATCCTAACAAGTTTTCATTTTGAGGAGAAACCATATTGCCGTAATTCCAAGTCAAACTGTTTTCTTGTGTGTGATAAGTGTTTGCTGTATAATCTTCGTTGCCTGTAAATGTTAACCAGTCATTGAAATCGCCCAATAATGTTTTATTAATTGATTCAAATGTAAATTTATTTGTGCTGTATGCTCTTGGCACAAAAGATTTAATACCAAACAATTCATCATCGTATGTTGTTTTAATATTGTTAAAAATTCTTCTCTCCATTTCCAATATAGCATCATCTCTAAAGTCATTGAATGCAACTATGATACTTCCGTCATGCCCTTGAATAACGTTCACTGGAGTAATTGCTGTTGTGTCTGAATAAATTTTAGGAGTGTATTTTGGATATAGTCCTAATTTGGTTGGTGTTGCTGGAATGTGTGATCCGTTAGTTGTTTCAAACTCGTTAACCACAATGATATCATCTAGTGCAACTGTTTTCGTAACTTGAACAAATCCGTCAACAAATACATAATCAACACCATGCACTAACTGTGTATCGTTGTGATACACGTACACTGCTTTAGTTGATAATGCTGTTAAATTAAAGTCATTAGACAGTGCAAAAAATTTATTATCTATATCTAAAACTGTGTGTCTAGTGGTTTTGAATGCACCAATACCCAGCATGTCTGTTTGGAAATACGGTAATGAATTATTATTGTCTCTGTTGAGTTTAATTAAAATTTTATCAACCACTTGACTAGGAGTTCCGTCAAATCCTAAATCGTCCATAGCACTAATAAATGATCTTTTGAATTTAAAGTAATCGTTTTGACTTCTAGTGATTGCTGAAATTAAGTTTACATCTTTGTTGTTTAACAAGTACGAAGCCAACACCATTGGTCCACTGTGTTGTAAAAATTTTCTACCGTATTGTGTTGCATTTGGGAAGTCTCTTAAATTGCTAAATCCCGGAGTTACACCTTGAATGTCTTTTAATTCATTAGTAATCGATTTAACATGATCAGTTACTTGCCCAACTGTGAATTTTGTTGTTTTTGCATTGAGTGGGTTGGATTGTAAGTTTGTTGGAAATTCATAATGACCATTACTGTTTTTAGGTGTTGCACTGCTTGTTCTAATTACAACTATATCATTAACTGTTAAATCAGTAGTGAAATTAACATATGCTTCATTATTGATTCTTAAAATTGACCAGTCAGTATTTTCAATTTTTTTAACATTATTAACAAATACATTCAGGTTTAGATCATTTAAATCGCCACTCTTTTTGTAAACGTCAATGGCAAAATCATTTTTCTGATTGTTAGATGCAACATACTGTCTATTAACTTTTTGAAAACTGTCAGTGGGTGCTTTGGTCCAACCATTTACTGTTGTAAAGTTGCCACTAGCATTGTATTTTTTCAAAAATGCTGTTTCAGAAGTTAAAGTTCCGTTGATATTTTGTGATTGATATGTGTAATTTTTGTTTAATAAATCAAAATCAAAAACAATATCTCCAATGTTTTCTACATTTGAATAAGTTAATGCAAATCCTAATTCAGTATCCACTGTGCCTGTACCTTCAACATAAGTGAATATTTTGTTACCCATAAACGAACTGTTAGGATACACAATACTGTCAGTGAAACTTACGCCATTGCTATCAAACAAATCAAACAAAGGAGTTTGATTAACTTTATTTTTTACTTGTGCTGATTTCCATGTTGTTCCATTGTAATAAAACCATTTTCCTTGATTCGCATTTCCGTCAGTGGCCAAAATAGTTTCTCCTTGTGATGGAGAAGCATTTGCACTTTCAACCAAACTGATTTGAGTCGTAACTGTGGTTCCTTCAGTAAACTTAATAAATTTAACTTCAAATATTCTGTCTTTAACAAGAGGATCTGGATCAGCAGTAAACAACACCTTCATTCCATTTGTTAATGCAATGCCGTCAATGAAAAAACCTTGAGATCCTTCAACATCACTCATTACATCTGTTGTAACTGTGTCTATAAGATCAATATTTTCTTTCTTTTTAAAACCAAAATCATATAGTTTGATGCCTGCTTCAAATTCAATGATAGGTCTTCGTGCTCTTGTGGCTTGATCAATGTTTGCAATTTGTCCGTTTGCTTTGGCACTTTCTTCTATAACAGATTTATGAATCCATCTATTGGATCTACTCCAAGGATTTCTGTCTGGAGATGCTCTGTTTATAACAATGTAATCTTTATCAACAGCATACGATGTGGCTGTTCCAAATCCCACAGTGTCAAAGTTTTTTGAATCAAATGGAATTGGTGTTACATCAGTGAAAGCACTCTTTACTTCTAGTTCTTGTGCATTTATCAATTGAATTGCGTCACCCACACCTTCAACAAAATAATCTTTTTCAGCATATTCCACAGGTGTAACTGTGCCAGCAAAATTTATTTTCATACCATTTGATAATGCTACTCCATCAGCAGTGGTGTAATTTTTTTTGCCTAATACTTCATTAGCAATATCTATTGTTGAATTTTCTTCAATGTCGTGTATTTGGATCAATCCCCAAGCATTAATATCGTTATCACTTCCGTAATATAGTTTTTCTGGTGCAGATTCTTTCACTTCAAAAGTTATAATTCCTTTTTCAACACTTTGCACATCGATACCATCAGTAACATTGTACGAAGCATCTAGTATTCTTTGTGTTCTTATAACAAAAGGCAATCCTTCTGCATCAATATCAAACTTGTATGTTTGACCTTTGTATAATTTTAGTGTTGGGTTTGCTGTAAGCCCATTGGGCGTAAAGATGTAAGCATAGTTGTCTGATTGATCAGACTTTGTTACTGAGTATGTGCTAATAACATTTCGCTGTTGTCCCGATATTGTAACTGTGGATGCACCATAAGGCATCCAAAAATATTCTCTGTAATTTACAAATTTGTCCCAATCGATTCTTGGTGACCAAGCATAATATTCTTGAGCATTAAGAACACTGTGATCAGAAACATCACCATTTAAATTTTGTATTTGATTAACAAAGTCTATGTAGTCTGAATAAAAGTTTACATTACCTAAATCGTCTTGTTGCACTATGCTGGGTTCAAATTTGTAATTTTCTCTATCAGCAGTTACTTCAGGCACATACAAATCAGATGCTTTGTAGGCATCTGTAATCTTACGTCCATAGTAAGCATTTAATTTTTCTAATGTTCCTTGAGATATTAGTTGGTCAACTGTGCTGTGTAAAAATTTGTTGTTGACTGGAGTTCTAAAATACTTAGGTAAAAATTCTGAAGATTCTCTTTTACCGTCATCCTTGCCTGCAGGCAAACTGAAGTCTTTTTGATTGTTGTCGTATGCCATTAATATCCACTTCCCCCACTAGAGCCTCCTGAGCTGGTAGGTAATGTTCCACTTAATGTGCTAACTGTTGATGAACTTGTTGCGATGTTTCCGTCTGCTTTAAGTTTAGAGGCTGTTACAGCATCTATTATTTCAACATCAGAAACTTTTGCGCCACTAATAAAAATTTCATCATTTTCTGATTTAATTTCAAACAGACTTCCAAATGCTTTTGAACCTTCTTTAGGCACAATAACAAATGTTGCTATGTCTGGTGCTAATTCGTTCATCACATATGTGCTTAATTCTGAGAAATAAAATGTATCACCAAATTCCCAATTTTCTAAAGCAAAGAATTGATTTATTGCTGTGATAACTCGACTTTTAATATCACTATCATTAGTAACTTGACTGGAATTTTTAACAATTTTAAATGTTGCTTGTAAACTTGTGTCGGATTGTGATCCAAATAATATTTTGTATTTTACCGGATGATACACAATTGTGTCACTGATTGATTTAATTTTTGCTAACGGTGTATTAAAGTTTGTGTACAACGAATCACTGCTGGGTAATAGTGGTTTAGTTGCTGTTGCTCCTGCTAACCATAATCTAAAATTGATATCATATGTTCTTGTTAAAATATACATATCCATTATGTTAGATGAACTGGGATCTAATCTTGTGTTACCGTCCACTGTGTGAACGTATTGAAACTTAACACCGTCTCTTCCAATGTGTGCAACATAATTTGTTACAGTTGCAGTGGTGTTGGTTGTTGTGTTAACCTGTTTAAAACTGTTGCTGTCTATCAAGTACACAATTGAATTGTTTGGATAATCTCCAATAGTACCCACCGATGTTTGTCTAACATAAATGTTTTCTGTGCCTGCACTAACGTATTGATACTGTTGTGTTCCATCGCTATCATTTATTAATTTTTGGAAAACATATTTTGTAGTTGGATTAGTAGCAGGATCAACCACAAGATCAAAAGCATTTGGATTGTCCACGATGCCATCTTGATCAGAATCAAATTGAGTAAGTTCTATTTTAGCACTGTCTACATATCCGCTTAAAGATCTGTACTCAGTAGACACAGCAAAATTGATATCGTTGTTGAACGCATTGTTACTGTCTGGTTTTGTATTCACTGACATCACACTCACTTTGTCTTGAAGTGTTGTTCCTGTTTTGGCATTGAAATTTCTATCAGCACTGTCATAAAAGAATCTTACTTCTTTTTTGCTTTCAAACACATATCTTAAACCTCTGTACGAGATTGTGTAAGTAGCACCGTTGTTGATACATTTGATTAACCAACTTGAATCTAGTTGCTGATTTGATTCATCGCCTGTTTTACCAATGCTGAAATCTCCATACACATTTAAATTGTTTTCATCAACAACCATCCATTTTCTTGTTTGTACGTCATAACGTATTCCAAAATTGTTATAAGCAAAAGCCTGGTCAATAATAACTGTTTTAACATCATCAGAAAATTGTTTTGCAAATTTAGGTAATATTTCACTAACAATAGCACCTGTAGGAATAACATCGTTGAATTTAATTGCTCCTGCTCCTGCTGTGGTATTGGTTGTGCCATCATTGTACACACTAACAACTGATGTCCAAATGTATTCTTTTGATCCTGGATGATCTGCGGCTCCACTCATTAATGAATTGTCTTCCATAAAATGCTTGCCTGTTGGTGCAATAAATTTAATCATAGCACCTGGTTCGATATATTTCAACTGACTTGCTGTGTATGTGCCAACTTGATAATCTAAGACGTTCACAGCATCTAATAATTTACCTGTGGATTCATTTGTAGCAGTTGTAACTTGTTGCCAAACTGGAATTAAATCAGTTAGTAATATTTTAGAAAATTTTTCTATGTAGTAGTTTCTAGTTTGATTTTTAGATAACAACGGTTCTAATTGATTTATAATTACGCCTTCAATGTCTGTTTGTGTTGAAAAACTAAACGAGTCAACATTTTCAGTTTCTTCTTTGTATATTATGCCATCAGCACCAAACACATTTGTGTTGCTGTATTTTCCTGTGGCATCTATTAAATCATAATATCTTGATATTCCGCTTGAAGTTCTATTTGTTGCTTTTACTTTAATAATTTCTTGATTAGTTCCTAGTGGTGCAATTTGATAATCTTCACCGGTGATCATTCTGTTTTGTGTGTAGTATGTTGCTGGAGCATTTAATCTGATGGAGTTGTTGGTTTCAGATGTTGTTGCATTATCTATTGTGTATTGCAATCCAAATGTTAATGTTAAAACTTCTATTTGATTGTTTGATGAAACATACTGTACATCCACTTGAATGTTTTGCATATCAGCAGGAGTAATTCTAATATTTTGATTTTTACTTCTTCTGTAGTATACTTTAAAATTACCTTGCGGTAAATTTCCAAATATTCCATCTGCAAATTTAAGACTGATTGAATCATCTGCGTCACTCAACACTGTGTAAATATTTCTTAAATCTTTTGCTGTTGAATTGTATATAACATTGTTACCCGTTACAGCATCAACTTTTGTCCATTCTGTACTTTCTAATCCTGTGTCAGTGTCCAATTGATATAACCAAACATCTGTGTTGTTTACATTGCTGGATTCAATTGCAACTGATTGATTGTTTGATGGTACATCGATTGTGAAGTCACCATTGTCAAGTACACCTTGTCTAAAGTGTGCAAAAAATCCTGTGTTGTTACTTGCATTTCCTTTGCCATCATCTCTGTGAAGCACACTGAATTTTCTTCCTGTTAGTGGTGTTTCTTCTACAATAGAACCATTGTCGAAAGAAGTTGAAACAACTTCAAATGGTAAATTTTGTCCATTTGCTGTTTTGTTAAAAGCATACACAGGCACTTCTGTGCTGTTGGCATTGATTCTGTATTGGCTGGTTGGGATTGAATCTATGTTTTCTAATTTTACTGGATTGCCAAATTTTTCATTTTCTGCCAATGAAGCATTTAACACTTTTGTAAATTGTTCATTCCAGTTTGTGTTGCCGGCATCATTCCAACTGACTGTTTGTCCGCTTAAATTTAAATTATTACTGTCCACAACATTTTCAGTTGTGCTGACACTTACAACTTTCATCAAGCCATTTGCACATTGATTTCTTGTTGGATTGTAACTGATTAATCTTGCTAATCTTAATATCGAATCTCGTCTGTCTGCTGTTTCTAGAAAATTCTCTCTGGCATTCAAGTCTGTTCTGAAAGCCAAATTTTGTCCTAGATATGAAATCAAATCTATCAGTGCCAAGTACTCAGATGATTCAATATAATCGTTGAAATCTTCTGGATAATTCTGTCTGATGTACTGGATCATTGTTCTGCGAATGGTATCAAAATCGTAACTTTTGAATTCCGCATTTTTGTAAGACTGATATACTCTTTTCCAGTCTTCTGCCAGCAATAATCTGTTTTGTCTATCTGTGGATGACATTGGTTTCCTTTGTTATAATATTATTTATTTGTTTGCATAAACAGAGCACTTAATTCAGTAACCCATTATTTTCGTCAAATGTCAATCTTAATTTTTCTGACACATTATATTTGATGTATGTTAGTTCAACTTCTATCTGTAACCCCGATTCAAATGGTGTTACAATCACTGTGTCCGCTGTTATTCTGGGATCAGTGTCGATTATTTTGATGATATCCTCTTTAATTGCTTCTTCTAGATCCGGTGTTAAAGGATCGTGTATTATGTCCCATATGATTGTGCCAAACTCTGGATTTTCAAGTTTCTCACCTTGTGATATATGGAAATGATTCAATAAATCCTGTTTGATTAATCCTATATCATTTAAACTGAATGTGGTGTTGTCTGGATTCACTGTACTCAACCCTCTGTACATTCTTTGTGTAGCAGGTGTCTTGGCTGTTTGAGCAGATGTAACTGTGACTTCTTTGTATAATTTTTTGTGTGCCATAATGATATTTAACCTTGTGGAAATGTCTTATTGCTTGCCGTGACAATTTTGGCTTTGTAGGGAGCGCCATCGTCAATCTGATCTCCCAGCCTTGCCACAAATTGAGCCTTGTGTCCTATCAACACCTTGGAAGTAGCAGTCACAATGTAAGCGATGTGACCACAATCTGTTTCCACTTCATCTCCCAGTGTTGCCGCCAGTCTATTGCCATCACACACCACTTTGCTGGATCCTGTGATGATGGTGCCTCCTGTGGCTAGCGGCACAAAATGACTGGGATGATAACAAGTACCATCTGTTCTGTCACCAATTCTTGCTATTCCCCTTGCCATTCTATAATCCTCCCAGTGCTGAAGTGATTGATGCCTTCATTGAGTTTGCGGCTTCTGTGATTGCTCCTTGATTGGCTTCAAATGCCTCACCTGCTTGAGCGGCTGTATCTTTGGCTTGATCTAACAGAGCATTCACTTGTGGTTCTAAACTGGGAATTGTTTTTGTCTCCAATTGAGTTTTAATTGCGTCCAGTTGTGGAGCCACTCCTTCTGCTATACCTGACAGTTGATTTTCTACACCTTTACATCCTCCTGCTGAAATTGTCTGCACAGCAACGTTGAGTTGAGGTTTAAGTGCTTCTACAGAAGAAGCCATGTCAGTCACAGCAGACCCCATCTCGGCAGAAAGATTTTCTCCCACACTGCCAAATGAACTCATGGCATCATTTATGGCTTGAACATTGTTGGACATGATTTGTCTTTGATCATCGTCTAAGTTCTGAGGTGTAATTGCATTACCGCCAAAGTCTGTTGGAATTAAAGAATCTGCTTGTTCTAACAATGGTCCTAAATCAGCAATCGCTGTCTGCATCAGTCCTGCGTTGGCTGTGAGTTTTGGAATGTTGGCTTGTATTTGAAGTTCTGCTTCTTTGGCTTTGGCTATGGCGTCCCCACCAACACTGGCTCCTAGTGTGCCCATCACATCACAGGCTTCTCCTCCCACTTTGGTTAGATCACCTGCAGATGCCTGCATACCGGATAAACTATCTGTGACAGATGATGGAATACTAAATGACATATCAATCTCCTCTATGTTCTCGCATTTTTAAATGTGTCAGGAATATTGTTTGGTTCTTTCACAGACACTTGTTCAATTGTGGTTCTATCTGTTTTTGCCGTAGAAACTGCTTGTGGATCATAATTTTCATGATGACTCCATGGTTCGTGCTGAGGCACTCTCTTCATGATATTACCGTAACTTTCACCTGGATTTTCATGAGTACTCAAAGGTGTAGGAGGAGTTTCAACAGCAAAGCCGTTGTTTAGATTTATCACTCCACCAGTATCTTGATTGATATTTCCTGTGGCATAATGATTGGTTGTTCCCACCGACACAGTTTGTAAATTAGCAACTGTGATTGTTTGATTGGTTCCCACTGTCACTGTGTGACTGCCTAGAGATTCTTCTGTGATACTGCTTCTTGCTTTAAGATTTATACTGCGTCCTGCCTCCACATTCACATCTCTGTCTGCTTTGAAATTAAAATCTGTTTGAGAGTGAATGCTCACACTGTCTTGGGCAAAGAAATCTATCTTGCCGTTGGCAGTCATTTCAATCCATGCTGTGCCATTGGCATTGGCAATGTACACAAGGTCTTCTGAATTGTGCAACAACAGTTGATGTCCTGTTCTTGTTCTTATTCTAAACAGTTCATTGTGAGGAGTATTTTTATCACCCTCAATCACATCATCACCAATTTCAATATTGGTGTATTCCATTGGACCATCTTTGGCTTTTGTTTTTCTAATAAATTTGTCATCACCATCATCCATCACAAATGATGTTCCACCTGTTCTAGCAGTTGCTATGGGTTGATTTTGTGTGAAAACTTTGTCTATGGGTCCTGGCGTGTTTATTCCAAACACACTTGAAGGCACTTCACGTCTAGCACTAGATGTGGTTAGTCCTCTGATTTCATCTGAAATCAATCCTTGATTGTCCAACACTGCTTTGAACAGTCTGTTGATTGGTTTTTTGATCTGTAAAGGTTTGTCCGCAGGCTTATCTGCAAATTTTAATTTGTTGTGTTCGCCCACAGGCATTTTTTTGCCTCTGATGTCTGCATCTGCAGAATCTTCTTGATGTTCGGAATCTGTGGTGTCTGTGTTTGACATGGCAGGTGTTGAGCCTGGGATCATCACATTCATTAATTCTTGTGGAATGCAACCAATCCAGTATGCTCTGTTGATGTTGCCTTCTATAAACACAACCATCACTGTGTTGCCCACATCAGGTGGCACAAACCACATGCCGTAACTCTGTTGACTGTCTCTGGCGTCTTTGTTTTTGTTCAGTCCTGCCACATTGGTTGTGCCATAAAATGGACTGAGATATTTTGCTGTGATGAATTGTCCTGTGGTTGTGGCATTGCCTGAATCCAGTGTTTTGACCAATTCAACTTCAATGGCTCCACTGTATTTGGGATCCAACACATTTCTCACAATGGCTTCAAAAGGTCCTGGATTTGATTTAGGATCTATTGAGTGTGATTTTCGTGTGTTTAAATTTTTTGCCATTATGATGATCCTTCTGTGTTAGTTAATTTCTTTGGTGTTTTTAATTGTGCTTTATCTGTAACCATTATAATTGATTTCTTGTTGCCTGCACCTTCCACAGCATCCAATGTCATGTTGTGTTGTCTGTTTATTCTCAATGTTTGCTCAAATTTACCTTGTCGGAAACTGCTCACGATTGTTTGAACTTGGAATATGCCGCTGAATTCACCCAATCTGATTGTTTGTCCTGCTCCGTTTTTGTATGCACCACCTTGAGGGAAAATGAAATTATCCCCACCTGGTTGATAATCAATTGGTGTCTGGAAATTCATTTCTATAAAACAAGCAGTATCTTGATAATTTATTTCTCCCCTGCCGTTGCCGTTGTTTTTATCACTTTTAGATGTAGGAGCATATGGTCTAGGATCCACAAAAAATCTTATGGGTTCATCTGAATTCATCATTCCTGTTGCTGGTATGAAATAAGGATCTCCGATTATCTGTAGATCCATTTGCATCAAATCAGTTGTTCCACCATTGATAATTCTATCATTCATGGTTCTAGCAATTTTTAATTCTGCACTTTCATTTTCTGTTCCCTCACCGCTGGTTCCTTTTTGTGCTTTTATCATTCTAGATGCCAGGCCACTTGGGTTATCGTTTGCCGCTTCTGTTAATTTTCCTTGTTGTTGACTTGTTGCTAGTGAACTTTTTTCTATGCTTTTGTTTCCTCCAGCAGATGAAGTGGACGAACTTTTGTTCAAATTTTGAGGAGCACTATTGTAAAAAGCAAAATTGTAGTCCAATTGGAAATCTAATATATCTTTATTCAATCCAGTGTAAAGATAATTGTAACCTTTTACAATGTTTTGTCTAACCACAGTGTAACCTGATGGCATGGATGAATCGTCATCAAATATAGTGTCAGGTACCTGATAAGGCACTATGCTGAAAACATTTAATCTAGGATGGTGTTTTGTTTTAAGTTTGAAAAAGGCATCTTGCAGTTGAAAACATTTAGTTCTGACCCTAAACCAAGGGTGCTTGCCTGGTTGTTTGTTTAGCATCTCATCAGGATTTTTTGTTAAATTCTTAGCATATTCACTCAACAGTATCACCGTTTCAATTATGTCTGTAATACGTGTGTTTTTTTTAAAACTCAAAGTCATTGCTTTAAGATTTAAAGTGATGCCATCTCTGGTGAATGTTTTTTTGCGTTTGTCATATTTTTCTTCAAAATCAGGAAATTTCTTACCCATCATAGCCATGTTGTTTTCATTGATGGCCATTTTTGATGCTCCAATGACATTGCCTAAAAAAAATGCATTTGATCCTTCACCCTCTGTTTGAAACACTCTCACACCTTGCCCACTTGTACCGGTGTATTCATTGGTCGCTCGCACATTTTTTCCCAGCAGTGTTTCAACAACTATATCTCTTTTTTCAGTGTTAAAGACGTAATCACCTCGTTCACCTGTACCATTATCAGAAACTATGGCCCTATCTTTCAAAACCATTTTTCTCTCTGCTTCTGTGTATTCAATTTCAGAGTTCTCAGGAAAATATATCACAAAGTCATCTGTAGGCACTGTGGCAAGTTGTTCTTTCTTCTTGGCTTTTTTGTCAAGTTCTGCACCTTTAAAATTTAATTGTCCCATTAAACTGTCATCGCCTACCTGCATCATTTCGTAAACAGTTTTTCCTGACAGTGTGATGTCAGTGTTTATTTGGTTATTCACATCCATTGTTGGAGTTTCTGTCCAAGGTGCGGCAGTGCATTCATACACAGCACCTGCTTGGCTGGCTCTTATTGCCGCCTTTGTCATTTGAACAGGCATAACTTTACGTAGATTGTTATTTCTAAAGATTTTGCCGTTTGCATCTGTACCAACAAAATCCACAATTAAGGCATACGGTGCTTGAGTAAATTCAACATTGCCATCGTCTGATGCTTTGCCGGCTTGTATTTGCATGGTCTGTAAAAATAAACCAATACTGAAAGGTTCCGTCACTGTGAAAGAAATTTCTGACCTTTGTACGTGTTTGGTTTTTGGATTGGGCGAAATGAAAGATTTTATTTCAACATTGTCTATAAAGTATTCAAGACTGACTCCTGCTTGTTTGTAAAAAGTAACTTCTTTTGTATTGCCTTTACCAGCGGAATGTGCCAAAGGATAAAGAGGCATTCTGTTATAAAGTATGTTGGGAAAGTTTACTTCTTCCAGTGTCAGTGCCGCCAGTGTGAATACAGCATTGTATGATTCATAGTCATGCAAAGGATTAGGTATTAGGTCTCTTATAAATTCTTTTACCCGAATGTTGGATTTTTTTCCTTCGTTAGGTGCTTCCGCATTTACTTTGGTTCTTTTGGTGTAATCTCCATAATCATCATAACCTGTTGCTGGTATATAAACTGTTGCATTTCCCATGCTAAACTCCTAGTGTATCTTCGAGAGCAGATCCTTGTGGAATATAAATTTCTAAGCCTGGAATAAGATCGTAAACTGGATCAGAAATTTTGTCCATGTTGCGTTGAGCAAACACCCACCATAGTTTTTCGTTGCCGTAAAGATCATAAGCCAACAAGTCTGGTCTATGATTGTATTGTGGTTCCACTGTGTACAACACATCGTCCGGTTTTGCCGGCACTGGACGTATTGTCAGAATGTCGAGATATTGATTATCAACAATCCTTGTAGATGCATATGGACTTGAGCTTGTAAAGAATCCCATTAAATAAATCCACTTCCTTTTGTTCCGCCATTTTTAACAAAATCTTTAAGATCAAATTGTGCTTGTTTTGTTCTGCTGTATTGTGGTACAACACCCACAGTGATCATACTTTCTGTTGGTGCCCAAGCATAGGTTCCGCCAGTTGAGGCAACTGCATCCATACTCTCAGAATCACCGCCATAATTATTAACTGCCTGTTCACCTTCTGTTAATTTTGTGCTGATGTAATCAACATCTTCTTTTAAATCAAATTGAAAGTCTGTGATAATCACAGGAACATCTTTGAAAGTGAAATCTCCGTATCCGTTTAAACGTACCACTGGGGGTGGAGCACCTCTGTTTGGTGATTGACCATAATGCATTTTTGTGATTGATCTCAGATAATGCACAGCCGCTACCCAATATCTTGCGTCCTGTTCAGTCTGCACATAGAAGTGTGCTGTGATTGTTAGTTGATTCACACGTGAATTTTCGTAAGCATAAAATGGATAGTTGGTGTGTACCGGTTGCATTGGATTCCAGTTGGCTGAGTGTGATGCTAATATTGTTGGAGTATAAGGAAAAACTAATTTGTTGCCTGTGGCTTTTAAAGGATCCAACAGTGTTTTTTGTCCTGCTATCATATCTTTAATACTCTGCGGCATCGACAAACTCACACGCCAATCTTGATCACCGTTTCCTGTGTCACCGTTTGTTTTCATTGTGATCGCAGGCGCAGATTTATCATATTTAAACTCACCGTTAACGAGTTTTGAAATGGGACCTTTTGCAATTCTTTTGGCCTTACCAAACGCAAAACTGGATATTGAGTCTAATGTTTTTCCTGCTGTGCTGATTGCTGTATCAAAAAATCCAGACACATTTTTCTGTACGGCTTGACCTACGTCTTTTAGACTGTTTACGATCTTTGGTATGTTTTTGTTGTATTCGTCCATTTTATATCCTTACATTTATTTATTGACAAAATTAACTGAGTAGTTTATAATGAAGAGATATATAACAAGGAATATTAATGAAAAAAGTCAATTACCTAAACAACAAAGACATTTTGTCGGAGATTCACAAATCTAAGGCATCGTTTTGCAGTTTTGTGGACGATGCATACAACGAATACAACATGATTGTGAAAGGCGTGGATGCAATAAACATTAGAACTATTGCTGAAGCAAAAAGAAATAAAGCCAAAAAATTAACACAACAAGACTACGAAAGACGTAAAAAACTGGATCCAAAGACTAAATTAGGCGATTGTCAAATAGATTATAGAAAAATCGATAAAGATGATGTTGTGTTTAGAGTGATGTCATTTGAGCATGTGCCAGACGAACCTGGTAGAAAAAAGAACCCAAAGACAGTGGCAGATCACAAAACCAAAGTGAACTTTCCACCATTCCAGCATTGGAAGTATGACAAAAAAGGCAACCTAATATGTGTGGGCAAAAGTCATTGGCAGGGTGGAATGGAAAACGGCAAATTCGATAAAGACACTGGCAGAGCCACAAATGAACTGGCAAGAATGTGGATGAAACTGTGTGAACGTTATGGCACCAGAGGTAATGTGAGAGGTTACACTTATAATGACGAAATGCAAGGACAAGCCATACTGCAATTGGCTCAGATTGGTTTACAGTTTGATGAATCAAAATCAGACAATCCGTTTGCTTACTACACAGCGGCAGTTACAAACTCATTTGTTAGAATTATTAATATCGAAAAACGTAATCAAAACATAAGAGATGATATTTTGGAAATTAACAACATGATGCCCAGTATGAGTAGACAGACTTCGGGCGATACGGGTGCACCAAAATCAGCGGCAAAAACCAAAGTTAGCAAAAAAACAAAAAAGTAGTTGACAAATACAACACTTTCGTGTATTCTTAAGAAAAGTAGGAGATTATTTTGTTCAAAAAATTAGCAGTTTTCACCGATATTCATTTCGGATTGAAATCCAATTCTAAATTACACAACGATGACTGTGAGGAATTCGTTGATTGGTATATCGAGTTAGCAAAAAAACACGGATGTGAAACAGGATTATTTTGTGGTGACTGGCATCACAACAGAAACAGTGTGAACATAACCACTATGGATGCTTCCATAAGATGTTTAGAAAAATTAGGAAAAGCATTTGATAACTTTTATTTTTTTCCAGGCAATCATGATTTATATTACAAAGACAGCAGAGATATACAATCTGTAGAATTTGGCAGATTTATTCCAGGAATTACCATGGTTAACAAAATTACAAAAATAGGTGACACTATATTAGTGCCGTGGTTAATAGACAATGAATGGAAAAAAGTTGGCAACATGGAATGCAAATATATGTTTGGTCACTTTGAATTACCCAACTTCTTTATGAACGCAATGGTGGAAATGCCTGACACAGGAGAGTTACGAGCGAGCGATTTCAAAAAACAAGAGTATGTGTTCTCTGGACACTTTCATAAAAGACAGGTCAAAAACAATATTCATTATTTGGGCAATCCTTTTCCACACAATTATGCAGATGTCGATGACGATGACCGAGGCATGATGATATTAGAACATGGCACAGAGCCTGTTTATTTCAACTGGGATAATTGTCCCAAGTACAGAAATGTAAAATTAAGCACACTGTTGGACAAAACCAAAGAAATTATGAAAAAGAAGATGCATCTACGAGTTACATTAGACATAGACATCAGTTTTGAAGAAGCCAGTTATATCAAAGAGACTTTTATGAAGGAATATAATTGTAGAGAAATGACATTAATCCCAAGCAAACAAGAAGAAGAAATAAACACAGAACTTGATATCACAAAATTTGAAAGTGTGGATCAAATTGTCTCTAAAGAAATTGAAACAATTGAGTCTGATGCATTTGATAAATCTGTTTTGCTTAAAATATATAGAGATTTAAACAATGATACTGATTAAAACACTTACTGTAAAAAACTTTATGAGTGTGGGTAATCAAACCCAAGCAATAGACTTTCAACAAAAATTGTTAACATTGGTGTTGGGTGAAAACTTAGACATGGGAGGTGATGATGCAGGGTCACGTAATGGTACAGGTAAAACCACCATTGTTAATGCACTGAGTTACGCATTGTATGGTGAAGCACTTACCAAGATACGTAAAGACAACCTAGTGAACAAAACCAACGGCAAGGCTATGTTGGTCACAATAGCATTTGAAAAAGATGGTGTAAATTACAGAGTGGAGCGTGGAAGAAAACCTAATGTAATGAAATATTACATAGACGATCAAGAGCAAGAATTATCAGATGTCAGTCAAGGCGATTCACGTAAAACACAAGAAGACCTAAACAGAATGATTGGAATGAATCCAAAAATGTTCAAACACATTGTGGCTTTGAACACATACACTCAACCTTTTTTAAGTTTACACAACAATGAACAACAAGAAATAATTGAACAACTATTAGGAATTCAGTTGTTGTCTGAGAAAGCAGACATCTTAAAAACACACATCAAACGTTCAAAAGAAGACATAGCACTGGAAACAGCACGTTTAGAAGGTTTAAAAATTAGCAATGAAAAAGTAGAAGAGACAATTCACAGTTTAAACAACAAAAGCAGTGCTTGGCAAAATCAGAACACCACAGACATAGAAAAATTAGAAAAAAACTTAAAAGAGTTAGAAAGTGTAGACATTGATAAAGAATTAGAAACACATCAAAAACTTGAAGATTGGACAAAACTGAACGATGTGTTAAGACAATTGCAAAAAGACAGAGCTGGTTTGGAATCGACCATCGAACAAGCAGATAAGACAGCAAAAAAATTATATGATGATCTAGAAAAACTTAATCACAAAGCCACTTGTTATGCTTGTGGTCAGGATCTGCCTCAAGATAAAATAGAACAAATGCAGAAAACTTTGGAAGAAGAATATGGAGAATCCAACAGTTATGTGATGGAATTAGCACAACAATTGGAACAAACTGTAAAAGACATCGAAGCAGTGGGCGATTTGGATCAAAGACCCGACACATACTATGATACCATAAAAGAAGTATATGATCACAGACAATATGTGGAATCAATCAACACAGCACTTGTTAACAAAAAAGAAGATGCTAATCCATATCTAGATCAAATAGATGAATTAAAAAATCAAGCAGTACAAAAAATAGATTGGGACACAGCAAATACACTGCAAAAATTAAAAGAACATCAAGAATTTTTACACAAACTGTTAACAAACAAAGATTCCTTCATAAGGAAAAAAATAATTGATCAAAACTTAACCTTTTTGAACAACAGGTTAACTCACTACTTGGATCAATTGGGTCTTCCACACTTGGTCACATTTAAAAATGATTTAAGTGTGGAGATCACTCAACTGGGACAAGAACTAGACTTTGACAATCTGAGTAGAGGTGAAAGAAATAGATTAATTTTAGGTTTAAGTTTTGCTTTTAGAGATGTATGGGAAAACTTGTATCAAAAAATTAACTTGTTGTTTTTAGATGAATTGATAGATTCTGGTATGGATTCAGCAGGAGTTGAAAGCAGTTTGGCTATTCTAAAAAAAATGAGCAGAGAATCAGGCAAAAACATATTTTTGATATCTCATAAAGATGAATTAATGGGCAGAGTGAACAACGTGCTTAGAGTTGTTAAAGAAAACGGCTTCACAGCATATGCCAACGATGTGGAAACAAATGACCATTCAAGATGATACTCACGACAAACTGACCCAAGCATACATGGCGTATTTTAAAGCAAACGAGTTGTTTGCCAAGAGGCAAAGCCTTGCCACAAAAGTTGCCGCTAGATTGGCACTGGCAGAAATTAGAATTTTGGCACGTCTTAGACGTAAAGAGCTAGAAGAACAATATAAAGTGTCCAAGATCCACAAACAGCAACAGCGAAAAAAATAATCAGTAAGTATGTCCATATGCCATGGACTTATCAGGGTAAACCCATTCAAACATTGCCGGAAGACTGTGAAGGATTTGTGTATTTGATCACAAACACAACCAATGGTAAACGGTATGTGGGTAAAAAATTAGCAAAATTCAAGAAGACACGTCCGCCACTTAAAGGCAGGATAAACAAACGTAGAAGCAAAGTTGAATCTGACTGGAAAGAATATTGGGGTTCCTCAGATCATCTGAATGCTGACGTGGCAGAATTAGGCGAAGACAAGTTTACAAGAGAAATATTGTACATTTGCAAAACTAGAGGCGTAATGAGTTATCTCGAAGCTCGGGAACAATTCGAAAGACGAGTATTAGAATCCGACGAATACTACAACGGTATCATCAATGTAAGAGTTGGTGGTTCAAGAATCCTAAAAGAAGAACTTAAAAATTACAACAAGGCAATATAGCAACACAACTGATCGTAGATCCAGGAAATGCATTTGAAACATAATGGTGAATCCTGAGTTGCAAGGAAAGTGCTTACTAAAGGCATAAAAGAAGATGCTCTGTGAAAAAGATACAACATCACAACTGCTCACTTTGTTTGTGAAGGGTGCCGCAGTTGACCGTGACTGATGAAGTCTGGAATAGGGAGTTGACGGGTTACCGCTTCCGCACAAAAGTTCCTCTCACAAAATGGCAGGCTAGTCTCGCATGATGTCTACATACTTTTCCCGTTACTGGGTGAAGTATGGATCAACTGTCTGCATGATGACAACATAACTTCGTTATGTAATTGCTTAAATGCTTGAGCACAAGCGAAAAGCAGAACGACGTGAGTCGTTCTTAAACATTAGGATCAAATGATTCACAATCCAACCACACACTGACATCTGGTTCCGCTGACGCAACGTGTTTCAACTTGGTGTGACTCCAGTTTCTAATCTCTAATTCTTTTAATACTGATTCCGAATACACATGAACAACATCTGGTTCCAATTTCAATATCTGTTTGATGGCTGAAGGATCTGGTTTCGATTCGTAAGTCTGTATGGCAGTAACTTCTGGTATGGCACGAAAATCTCTGGCGTACTTGTCTCCGTGGAGCCAAGTGAGTGGGCCTGTGTTTTTGGAACGCAGTTTTAAATCGTTGGCTGTGTGTCGCCAATGAATATTATTTTCTGCGAAGCCCGCCGCCACAAGGCGGTTATAAGTCTTGGATCCCACCGCATACACTTTTTGTTCCAACAGTTCTGACAGACTGTGTGCATAATGATTGATGGCTTCGATGTGGGTGATGATCAGTGCTTGTGCATCTGCAGGAGAGTGTTCAACGGTGGCAGTTTTAAGACAGGGAATCCAGAGGTCGTCTTCATCCAGCTCTTGGGGTCGCACAATTTGTGTGTAAATTTGCATATGTGAATTATTTAGAACGACTGTGTCATTGATTAAATGGTGCTATTTGGTTTTAGACACCGTGTGTGTGTATTTTTTTATACTTTATATAGTGTGTGATGTGTTAAAAGAACGGTTGTCCTGTTTTTTTGGCAGTGTCTAGGTTTTCTTTGATCACGCCGCCCATCACTTCTCTATCTTCATGGCAGGTGGCATACATTTCATCTAGTGTAATCGATCCACGCATGAACCATGCCAATTTGAATAGATCAGATTTGAAATTTTTGATTTCGCCTTCCATATCTGTTGTGAGTTTGATAATGTCAGAACTCGGCAGTGTTGCGATCTTTATACGAAAAAATTTGCTGAATCAAATGCTATAGGTATTGTGTATTCGGCAGGTGCTCCGTTCTTAATTTCTTCTTCTGTGGAAGTTGCTTTTTGAGGTTTTAATTGAAATGCTTCTCTATTTTTTTCTAAATGCTCCATAATGGAACTGAAAAATTGTTTGTCAGTATTATCCAAAAACTCTGCGATTTGTTTTATATCTGATACAGTCTCGCCATCCACAGTGATTGATGCTATTGTGTTAGCCACCATGCCTATACTTAAATTGGTTAATTTTTTAAAAGTTTTTTGGAACTGTGCTATTTTTTCCTCATCATTCATTTCTGTATCATCCACAATCTTTTGAATTCTTTGCTGTTCGAATGTTTGAATTGCACTATGAGTGAACTCTTTGTAGGTTAAAGGTTTTGTTTTTACTTCCATGTTTTGGTAAAAAAATGTATCATTGTATTGTGCTGACAAGATTGAAGACAAACTATCCTGTAAATTTAATACTAAGTCTTTTTCAATTGATGTGCCTGGCACTTTGATTGCCACAGTCATGCTGGTTCCGTATGTGGCCATTCTGATAGTCATCAATGCCGCATCGCAATCTATCGAAGGCATTTCCCATGCATTCTTAATTGATGGTATACAACTCTGTATCACTGATACTGTTGCTTCGCCATTCAGCAAAGCGTCTGGAGTTTTTAACAACAGTTCGTCTTTGGCTGTCATAGGATACACAGCAACTTCTCCTGATTCAGGAACTTGAATAGATCCTTCAGAATAGAATTTATAACCACTTGGCAATTTTACAAACTGCTTGGGCTGTCTGTAATACTTCTTTAAAGGATTTACATTCTGTCCTGGTTGTGAATCTGTCATTTTGTTCTCCATAAATACTAAAAAACTTAAATTATGTTATTCTTAATATACACATATTTAGTAATGATAGATAAGTGCGTACTTAATGATTGGCATTAAATACAAGTAACAAGGATTTTGGTATTACATAATGGCAATGACGATTGAAGAACTTTTAGAAAAAACAGATGGCAATGGGGGAATTGCCAGCGAAGACACTGCCAAAAAAATACTGAAGGCTTTGGGTGGGTCTGGCGGCGGTAGCAGTAACAGTGGTGCTCAACGTGAGTTCACAGAAGAAACCAAGAAAACCAGCAAATCAGTTGTTGTATTCAAAAAAGTTTTAGGTGCGGCAGGAGCCGGCTTTGAATCATTAACCAAAGGTGCAGACGGATTGGTTGGTGGATTTGGTGTTCTATCACAAAGCACCACAGGATTAAACAAAGTATTTTTACAATTCACAGCCGACCTAGCGGCAAGAGTATTTGAAAACGTTGACACTTTCAGAAACTTGGCAGAGATAGGAGCCAACACAACACAAACAGTCAGCGATTTCAGACGTATAGCAGGCGACGCCGGAATAGACATGACAAGATTAGCCCAGGCATTAATGAGTGCCAACACATCACTTGCTGGTTTTGGCGGTAGTGCAAACGAAGGTGCAAGAAGATTCAACACAATAATGACATCACTATTACAGAGTGATTTCAGAAAAACAATCGCAGGTCTTGGATTTTCTATGGAAGACATCACAGAAGGCTTTGCTGATTATCTAGACTTACAGACTACTCTGGGTAGATCTCAATCAATGAGTAATTCACAGTTGGTTGCAGGCTCGCAAGAATATCTATTGAGATTGGACCAATTGTCAAGATTGACTGGATTGCAAAGAGATCAAGTGAAAGATGAATTACAAGCAGTGGCAGATGCTAGAGAGTTGCGTTTGATTTCAAACAGTGAAATAGAAGCAACCATGGTAAGGGTCAAAGCGGCGGCACCAGAAATGGTGAGTGCTGTTACAGGATTGTTAGCAAAAGGATTTCCAGAAGGTGGAGAACAAGTTGGTATATTTGCTGTGGAAGGTGTACGTGAAGCAGTGTCGGCATTGAGAGATGGTGTGCCTGGCGCAAGTGATCAGTTCATTCAAGCACTGGCACGTAACGGTGAAAGCATTGCCAACATGGACGCAGGTCAGAAAAAATTAATTGCTACTCAACTAGGTGTGGGCAATGAATTTTTCAATGTTGCGGCAGATTCTGTAAAATTTAGAAAATTCTTAGGACAAAGTACAAGTGCCATCATAGCAGAACAAGAAGCAAGAGCGGCAAGCACTAAAGGTGCAAAACAATTTCAGAATGCCAGTGAAAACTTGCGTTCAAAATTTCAAAAATTATTGACTCCATTCCAACAAGGAGTTGATATTATTATAGGTGGCTTGGCAAGCATAATTGGTCCTAAATCTTTTATTGCAACCACATTAAATGATTTAGGAACGAAATTTAACGATTGGTTCGATGAGTTGTCAACAACTGGCAAAGTGGCAATGGGAGGACTATACATTGCGGTAGGTCTAGCGGCGGCGGCATTGACTGCATTTGCCGCCAAGAAAGCCGTCACAGGAGTTTCAAGTTATCTAACAGGAGGCGGACCGGGAGGTGGAACGAAATCTATTTTAGGAAAAACTGGTGCAGGCGGTGGAGGTTTACTAGCCGGCATGGGTGGCGGATTAAAAGGATTAGCAAGTGGTTTGACAGCAATGGCAAATCCAGCGACTCTACTAGGTGCGGCGAATTTAGGATTGGCAATCACGGCAATAGGAGCAGGTGTTGCCGCGGCAACTTTCTTAATGGGCGGAGCATTAACAAAGTTTGCTGATGGATTAAAAAGTGTAGGTGAAGTGGATGGCGGTAATTTAGTACAGGTTGCCAAAGGCACTTTGGCTCTGTCAGGCGCAATGGTTGCCATGGGAGCAGGCAGTGCCGTCGGTACTGTTGGTGGCTTTATGAGCAGGATTTTCGGTGGAGGATCAGAAAACTTTGCCAAAAACTTGAATAAAACACTAGATGAGCTTGACAAAAGCAAAATAGACATGTATGCTAACAGTATAGAAAATTTAGGAACGGCAATGACAAGTTTAAGAAGTGGAATGATGGGAACAACAACAGCATCCGCATCCACAACAGGAGATAAATTGGATCAGTTAAATAACACTATGGAACAAATTTTGATGGCAATGAGTGATAACAATCGTTACAGCAGAATAACATCTCAAGCAACAACAGAAATGACAGATACAGTATAATGAGTTGGAAAAAATATTTTACAGAAGTGCCACTCGGTAATGGTACAAGCGGAATGAATTCACCATTGGGTGGAAAAGGTGGAACGGCTGGACCAGCCAAAACAAATTACTCATCATTTCTTCCAGATGTTTACAGCGGTGCACCTAACAGAGTTGAACGTTACGGACAATACAATGTGATGGATATGGATTCAGAAGTGAATGCCGCATTGGATATCCTAGCAGAATTTTGCACACAAAACAACACACAAAACAACACACCTTTTAAATTTGAATACAATCAGAAAGCAACCAACACAGAAATACAAATCATAGAACAATATCTGCACCAATGGTGCAAAATGAACGATTTTTCTAAACGTGTGTTTAAGATCCTGCGTAATGTGTTCAAGTATGGTGATGCATTTTTTATTAGAGATCCAGAAACAAAGAAAATGTTTCATGTTGATCCATCAAAAGTAACTAAAATAATTGTAAACGAAAGCACAGGTAAAATTCCTGAGCAATATGTTATAAAAGATATTAACTTTAATTTTAAAAATCTTGTGGCAACAACACCTCATCAGACAACAGGCAATGTAACAGGTGGCGGCTCAGGATATTTGACTGGCGGAGTAAGAGGAGCAACTGGCGGAAGTGTGAATCAAGACTCTCCAGGAACAAGATTTGGCACAGGACAAAGAGAAATTTCTGTTGATGCAGAACACGTTGTGCATTTAAGTTTATCAGAAGGACTGGACAACAACTATCCATTTGGTAATTCACTGTTGGAGAGTATTTTTAAAGTTTACAAACAAAAAGAATTATTAGAAGACGCAATCATAATCTACAGAGTACAAAGAGCACCTGAAAGAAGAGTGTTTTACATCGATGTAGGTAATATGCCAAGTCATTTGGCAATGCAATTTGTGGAACGAGTTAAGACTGAAATCCATCAAAGACGTATTCCTTCATCCACAGGTGGTGGAGCAAATGTTGTGGACTCTGCATACAATCCACTATCGATTAATGAAGACTATTTCTTTCCGCAAACAGCAGAAGGAAGAGGATCTAAAGTAGAAACATTACCGGGTGGTACAAACCTAGGAGAAATTGATGACTTGAAATACTTCACAAACAAATTGTTAAGAGGTTTAAGAATTCCCAGTTCATATTTGCCAACAGGTGCAGATGATTCTCAAAGCAGTTTCAACGATGGTAGAGTGGGAACAGCATACATTCAAGAATTAAGATTTAACAAATACTGTGAAAGACTACAAAATTTAGTATCAGACGAATTCAATCAAGAGTTTAAACGGTATCTATTAGAAAAAGGTGTGAATATTGATATAGCAATGTTTGATATCAAGTTTCAGCCGCCAATGAACTTTGCTTCTTACAGACAAGCAGAAGTAGACAACAACAGAATTTCCACATACTCACAAATAGCAACAGTGCCGTTTGTAAGCAAACGTTATGCTCTGTCAAGATTCTTAGGATTATCCCCAGAAGAGATGGCAGAAAACGAAAGAATGTGGAGAGAAGAAAATGATGAAACTATGTCAGGTAAACCAACCACTTCAGCAACTGAATTAAGAAGTGCAGGAGTCAGCACAGCAGGTATACAAGCAGATTTAGATGCGGCAGAGCCAACAGAAGATCCAACTGCTCCAGGAGAAGAGGAAGCACCATCGCCAGCAGGAGCACCAGGTGGCGGAACACCAACTTCCAACACATAGGTATAAATAATTTTATGATATTACGTGAACTTTTTTATTACGATCAAATCACAACAGAGCCTGGAGAGCAGAAACAGTATGATGCTTCAGAAGACCAGTCTGTGATGTCATTGGGTGACACACGTAAAACTAGACTTTCGTTGAAACAGATCAACAAAGCAAGAAAAGCCGGAGAATTCCACAAAGAAGAACAAGAAAAAGAGTTGGAATTTGTGAGGCAGATGTACGCCAACCAACCGGAAATGTAATAAATGTCTATTGCTTTTGTATTAGGCAATGGTCTCAGTCGTAAACCAATTCCTTTAGACCCTTTACAACAATTTGGCAAAGTATATGCCTGCAATGCTGTTTATAGAACATACACTCCCAACTATCTAGTGGCAGTGGATGCCAAAATGATCAATGAAATCTGCACAGCAGGTGCTCAGTTGAAAATTCCTGTGTGGACCAATCCAAACAGAGCATATAAAAAGTATCCAGGGTTAAACTTTTTTGAACCCAGTCTAGGATGGTCATCTGGACCCACAGCACTGTGGTTGGCATCTAAAAACATGCATCCATTGATATTTTTATTGGGTTTCGACTTCACAGGCACCAGTGAAGGCAAGTTGAACAACATATTTGGCGACACACCCAACTACAAAAAGAATGCAGACACTGCCACATACCACGGCAATTGGAACAGACAAACCAGCATTATCCTACAGAAAAATCCACTAAAGAGATATATACGAGTAGTACCAGAAGGCACTAGTGTGTTTGAGGCCAAAGACCTTAAGAAGTTCACAAATTATAGTGAAATCACAGTGCAAGAATTTAAAAGACGCTTTCATTTGTAGAATCTGCGTCAAACAAGTCCATATCGGACCATTATCTACCCGTTTTTATACCTATTTGTTAAATAATACATGACAGTCTTACCATAGACAATGTCTATGGTTACCATTAACAGTTAATAGGAGAAAACAATGTCAGATAAAAGTAAATTCGAGCAAATGCTTGAAAAATTAGTCGCTGACGATAGAACAGCGGCAGAAGAAATTTTCCATGATATCGTTGTGGAAAAATCAAGATCAATCTATGAAGGTCTTTTAGAAAATGATATCAAAGATATCGAAGTAGAAGAAACTTCAAAAGAAGACGAATCTAAAAAAGATGACGACGCAGTTGACGAAGCATCAAAAGATGAGTCTAAAGAAGATGATGCAGTTGATGAAGCATCAAAAGATGAAGAAACAACAGACGAATCTTTATTAGATATCGAAAACACAGAAATTGCACCAGTAGAAGCACACGGTGGAGACGCAACAGACGATATGGTTGCTGACATCGGAATGCCAGCACCTACAGGTGATGAAGATAACGGCGACGACTCTGAAAAAGGTGAAGAAGAAATCGAAGACAGAGTAGTTGACCTAGAAGATGCTATTGATGACCTTAAAGCCGAATTTGAAAAAATGATGGGCGATGAGGACAAAAGCGACGACGCAGAAGGCGACGACGCAGAAGACAACGGCGAAGAAAAAGAAGACGAAGCCTTTGTAGATCAATCAGCAGAAGGTGAAACTGCAATCGCAGTTGCTCCTGAACTTGGTGAACAACCAGCAGTAGAAACAGCAGTGCCAAAAACAGCAAGTGAAGAAATTAGAGAATATGTGAACAAAGTAGGCGTAACGCATACAGATGGTTCAGATAACTCTAAATCACCAGTTGCTGGCAAAAATGATATGGGCGGAACGGCTTCTAACATCGCTAAAGGCGGTGAGGAAACAGGTGGTAAAGCACCTGCTCCAAAAGAAGACAACGCAGGTAACATTAATGTACCAGGCGCTAAAGCGAAACCTGTTGCGGCACCAAAGGCCAAGACTAGCACAGAAGATGATACTTCTGCAAAGTCGATAATTGGCAGTTAATAAGGTAGTATAAGGAAAACGGATGTTATCATTACGTGAGACGCTGACTTTTGACCAGGCGGGAATAGTCGTTGAGACTAAGGACGAACACAACGGTAAATCCCTTTACATGAAGGGAATCTGCATTCAGGGAGGTGTTAAAAACGCCAACCAGAGAGTGTATCCTGTTAACGAAATCCAGAGGGCTGTCAGCACACTTAACGATCAAGTCACTGGTGGATACTCGGTGTTGGGCGAAGTGGATCATCCTGAAGGACTTAATATTAACCTTGACCGTGTCAGCCACATGGTAAATGAAATGTGGATGGACGGACCAAACGGATACGGAAAATTAAAAGTGTTACCGACTCCTATGGGACAACTAGTTAAAACAATGCTGGAAAGCGGAGTTAAACTTGGTGTGTCCAGTAGGGGTTCCGGTAATGTTAAAGAAGACGGATCCGGACATGTATCAGATTTTGAAATCATCACAGTAGATATCGTTGCACAACCATCGGCACCGGGAGCATATCCTGAGCCAATATACGAGCATCTAATGAACACAAAGGGTGGTTTAAAAGCATTTAACTCAGCAAGGGACACAAAGGCACAAAAATATCTAAAAGAACAACTAATAAACATAATTGGAAAACTCCAATCTAAATAGGAGAAAAAGAATGTTAGAAGCACTGAAATCACTTTTTGAAAATAACGGTATTTCCGAAGAGATCAGAGCAGAAATAGAATCCGCATGGAACCAGAAAGTTGAAGAAAACAAACTTTCTGCCACTGCTGATCTTCGTAAAGAATTTGCAGAGAAGTATGAACACGACAAAGCAAATTTAACAGACGCTGTTGATAAAATGGTATCTGAAAGACTCGAAGCAGAAATGGCAGAGTTCGCAGACGACAAGAAAGCACTTGCTGAAGAGAGAGTTAAGTATGCTACTCAAATCGGTGAACACGCAGAAAAGTTAAAATCGTTTGTTTTTGAAAAACTTAAAGGCGAAGTTGCTGAACTATACGCAGACCAAAAAGTTATGGCAGAAAATTTTGTCAAACTTGAGGAATTTGTGGTAGAAGCTCTGTCTAAAGAAATTGCAGAATTTCAAAAAGACAAACAAGACGTTGCTGAAACAAAAGTACGTCTTATCAGAGAAGCAAAAGCACATTTTGAAAAAGTTAGAAGTAACTTTGTGAAAAAAGGTGCTAGTAAAGTGTCAGAAATAGTGAGCAAAACTCTTAAGTCAGAGATCAGTTCATTAAAAGAAGACATTGAAGCGGCTCGCAAAAACGACTTTGGTCGCAGACTGTTTGAATCTTATCAACAAGAATATTCACAATCGTTCTTGAATGAAAAAAGTGAAACAGCAAAACTTATGAAGGTAGTGGACATTTCGAAACTACAGGCAGAAGAAGCGATGAAGACTGTCAATGAGAAGCAAAAAGTAATTGAAGCAAAAGAATTAGAAATTGCTACAATTAAAGAAGCGGCAGAGAGAAGTAACGTAATCAATGAGTTAACACACCCATTGAACACAGAACAAAAAGAAATAATGAACAATCTACTGGAGAGTGTGCAGACGGGTGCTTTACGAAAGCAATTCGAAAAGTACATACCATCTGTTCTAAACGGTAGGACTCCAGCGAAAAAACAGGCTATAAATGAAGGCACAGAAGTAACAGGCGATAAACAAATTAACATTGTAAACAGCAGTCAATTCAATAGCAACATCGTTGATATTAGAAGACTTGCTGGTATATAAAAAACAAAGGAGAAAAACACAATGTCAGAACTAACAGAAACTCGCTGGCAGGATACAAAGAGTGCGTTACTAGAAGGCCTAACTGGAAATAAAAAAGCAGTTATGGCTACAACTTTGGAAAATACTAGACAGTATCTTTCAGAGTCGGCAACAGCAGGTGCTACATCTGCCGGTAACGTTGCAACTCTAAACAGAGTGATCCTACCCGTGATCAGAAGGGTTATGCCTACTGTAATTGCTAACGAATTGGTTGGAGTACAACCAATGACTGGCCCAGTTGGACAAATCCACACACTAAGAGTAAGATATGCAGAAGCGGCAACATCAGGCGGCGGACTAGCGGCAGGGGCTGAAGCATTATCACCATTTGCAATTGCACAAGGTTATTCAGGTAACGATGTAGCAGATCCAAATGGTAATGCAGACGCAACAGCCACTAAAGAAGGAAGTGGTGGTAGAGCAATGTCAATCCAAATCTTGAAACAAACTGTTGAAGCAAAAAGCAGAAAGTTACAAGCAAGATGGACATTTGAATCTGCTCAAGACGCACAAGCTCAACAAGGTATTGATGTAGAGGCTGAAATCATGGCGGCATTAGCACAAGAAATTACTGCTGAAATCGACCAAGAAGTCATCAACTCATTAAGAGCTTTAGCGGCTGATGAAGAAACATTTAACCAAGCGGCTGTATCAGGAACTGCAACTTTTGTAGGCGATGAACATGCGGCATTGGCTGTGTTAATCAACAGAACAGCAAATAAAATTGCACAAAGAACAAGAAGAGGCGCAGGAAACTGGGCTGTGGTATCACCACAGGCTTTAACTGTACTTCAATCTGCAACAACTTCAGCGTTCGCAAGAACAACTGAAGGTTCTTTTGAAGCACCAACTAACCAAAAGATGGTTGGAACTTTAAACAGTGCAATGAAAGTATATGTTGACACATATGCGGCAGACGATACGTCTGTATTGGTAGGATACAAAGGCTCATCTGAAGCAGATGCGGCGGCGTTCTATTGCCCATACATTCCGTTAATGTCTAGCGGTGTTGTGCTTGACCCATCAACTTTTGAACCAGTTGTTTCTTTCATGACTAGATATGGTTATGTAGAGTTAAACAACACAGCATCTTCACTAGGAAATGCTGGGGACTATGTTGGTAAAGTTACTATGTCAAACATTTCGTTTGCATAATCAACAGTAAACACTTACATATTAAAGGGGGCTTCGGCCCCCTTTTTTATTGACTGAATGTTCAGGACTTGACTTTTATACCAAAATGTAGTATAATTAACGAGGAAACACTAACAAGGACTAAAATGAAAAGTATTGCAATAATAATATTATCTTTCTTCATAGTATCTGCTTGTTCTATTAAAGAACCAAGACTATCATTTGGAAAAAAATGTTCAATGACTGATGACAACATCACTTATTCGTATGTTTGGATCTATGATAAAAACACTGGTCTGCCAGCAGACGAAGAACAGTGTGCGGCACTTCCTAAAAAAGAAGAGAAGTAATCAGATGGACTTAATCCAGCCATTGTTTGTCAACGAAAAAGGCAGAACAGAAACGGCTGGATTAGGTGCTGATAACAGCAGTTGGTCCGAATCCTTAATAGAAGACAGAATTCAAAAAGACATAGACAAAGGTGTAGACAGTTTCTTGCTGTTCATAACACCAGAACATAAATCTTGGACTCCTGATTGGAGTTTTAATCAAAGAATTGTAAATCAAATAAAAACAAAATTTCCCAACATACAACTGATTGTGGATGTGTGCTTGTGTGCCTCTTTACCAGATGGGCATTGTAGAGTGATGGACAAACCAGACACCAGTGAAGCACTGTTGATTGATTTGGGTAAGAAATTAAAATCTGCAGGTGCAGACATATTGGCTCCTTCAGACATGGGAGAACGCACAGTTCAAAATTTAAAATCAGAAACTCACAGTGAAGTGATGGCATATGTAAAATACCGCAGTGTGTTTTACAGTTCTTTTAGAGATCTAGCAGACAGCACACCCACCACCAGCAGAACATACCAACTGCCTGTTGACAATGATTGGGGCATGATTGCCACAGCCAATCAATACAAAAAACAAAAAGCAGATTACTTGTTGCTGAAACCAGGACAACACAGTTTACATAATTTAAGCATGATAAATGCAGGATCTTACATTCCGGTTGGAGTGTATCAAGTGGGAGATGAATACAAAGGATTGCCCACACTGCAACACCAGATTGAAATATCCAAAGTGTATAAATCAGCAGGTGCAAAATTTTTAGTAACATACGGAGCCAGAGACTTGATTGGTCAATTGGATTGATATGGAACACGAAAAAATATTATTAGAATTCAAAGAATACATGGACAGACTGCAAGTATGGAAGACCAGTCATGGCATATTCATCAACGATATCAAAAAATTAGAAAACACTCTGAACAAAATGTATGATGAATACACCACTATTTTGATAGATTACCGTAGAACCAAGAAAGATAGATACCTAGAAGAAGCCAGTTCTGTGCTCATAGAAGCCATCGATCTAGCAAAAAAATTCTCAAAAGTAGAACTGATAGCATCACTCAGCAAACGATAAATACTTCTATAAACAATTGTTTTGGGCCAGTTTCGGCTGGACTTATGGGGAATCAACCCCGTAGACCTAGAACGTCAACAGGAGAAACAAAATGGGAAGACCAATTAACAAAAAACACATTGGTGATGGAGCAGGTAAACTTCAAGTAACTGCGGTTAAATTCGCGGCAGGTGGAGAAATTACTACTGAATCACATATTGTGTCACAAAGATCAACAAACAAATTTATTGTAACTGATGGATCAAAAACAGAAACTTGTACACTTGTAAACAAGTCAATCGGTGGTGTAGGTGCTGGTGCTTTAGGCGCAGGCGAATTTTGCATTAACGTAACTGACAGTGACGGTGTTACAAAACAAGTTACTAAACTGTACAACAGAAAAATGCAACTTGAAGGCGCAACTAGACACGTATGGACTAGAGATGCTGACGGTTTATCTGATGCAGTTGAAAAAGTTATTTCAGGTGCAACACAGGCAGATCCATGTGTTATCACAGCAACTGGACACGGCTTCAGCAACGGAGATAAAGTATCTATCCGTGGCGTAGTTGGCATGGTTGAGCTTAACCTTGAAACTGCATACACAGTAGCAAACAAAGCAACTAACACATTCGAATTAACAGGAATTGATAGTATAGGCTTTACTGCATACGGTAGTGCTGGTGTGGCAACTAAAGCGGCAGTAGGCGCAGGCAACATTGTTGTTGACGCTCAAGCAACTTAAGATAGAATACAGTTTAGGGAGTGGCAACACTCCCTAAATTATAAAAACTATGGCAAAAACAGTTTATTTAGAATCGGGTAGTTACAAAATTAAGGTAGCAGATGCCAGCAACGAAATCACGTTGGAGTCTGCACTTACTAGAGTTACTGGTGACTTGCGTATCGAAGGCGAAACAACAACAGTAAACACAACAAATTTAGCAATCGAAGACAACATAATTGAACTTAACAAAAACGAAGCAGGTGCAGGTGTTGGAGAAGGCACAGCAGGTGTTAGAGTAGACAGAGGATCACTCACTGGTGTGCAAATGATTTATGATGAATCTATTGCATGGAATAATCCAAGCACACAGACAGTGTCACAAGGACCAAACTTACAAGGACCTGGTTATGGTTCATACAAAATTTCTTCAGCAGACGGAAATGATATACTGGCATTAAGAGTTGCCAACATCAACAACAACAATGCAATTTATTTTGAGCCAGGCGGAACAGGCACATTGAGATTAGGTGCCAGTATTGCTCCAGCAAATTATATCAGCAGAATGAATGACGACAACGATATTCCAAACAAAAAATATGTTGACGACGAAATCAATGCTGTTGTGATTGGTGCGGCGTTTCCAAGAATTGTTGATGGTGACACAGAAGTTAAAATCACAGACAACAGTTCATCAGGCAACACATCAAAAATTGAAATCAAAATTGATAACACTTTGGTTGGACTATGGGAACCCACTAGATTTGAATTATATCAACAAACAACAGATATTGGCAGTATCAGAATTGAAGGCGACAAGATCAGCAGTCTTAATTCCAATGAAGATTTAGAATTGGTAGCACCAGGAACAGGGTCTGTAAGGGCAAA
>Ga0075108_10000073_pt1 | contig 55572 bp, 46 predicted proteins | sample AntAceMetag02UK1_FD_69797 | JGI IMG/M metagenome (GOLD analysis project Ga0075108, IMG submission 69797) | Saline lake microbial communities from Ace Lake, Antarctica - Antarctic Ace Lake Metagenome 02UK1 | ecosystem: Environmental > Aquatic > Non-marine Saline and Alkaline > Saline | place...
GGCTCTATTTTTGTTTATCTTTGTTAGCAACTGTTAGTATTTGTTAGCAAATATATACATATATTTCTAACTCTGCAAAAATAATAGACTTATTTGTTCACTTTAAAAATATTTTCTATGGAATTCAAGGATAAAATAAAAGGACTTGTTGCCGAGAACAACATGACGCAACGGTCGTTTGCTAAGGAAATAGACATGGAATATGGCTATGTAAATAAATTTTTTACAGGTAGGACGCCTAATATGGATTTTTTAATGAAAGTCTTGGAAGTGTTTCCAGAAGTTGATTTAAACTGGCTTTTAAGGGAAGAAAAAAATACCATCACAACTATCCCTGACACAAAAAGAAAAGACGGTACCCACCAAGATTTATTGACTCACCTGCAAAATATTGAAGACAATGTTGCAGAATTACGCAAAAAAATGTCACGAGAATGACACGCAAAATGTTGTAAGTTTCTGATTTTTAAATTTTTACAAAATATTTCTATGACTCCTTCGCGGTCACAAAAAAACCATCATTTAATGATGGTTTTTTTTATACTTAAATTCTAAAATTCCTATCGGGTTATAGCGTTCATAATCATCTTGGCATGTACCCTAGAATTTTCTATAAACCACTTATGAGTTTCCATTCCACCGCAAATAACACCGGCAAGATAGAGTCCGGCTACGTTGCTTTCCATCGTGTCGGGATTGTATTGTGGCAAGCACTTTTCGTCATTGCTTAGCGTAACCCCCAGCTTTTGTAAAAACTCAAAATTAGGTTTATAGCCGGTTAGGGCGAGCACAAAATCGTTTTCTAAGGTAATGGTGCCTTTCGGCCCGTTTATACTGATTTCCTGGGGCGTAATTTCTGTAACGGTGCTGTTGTAATAGGCGGTAATGCTTCCTTCTTCGATACGATTGATAATATCGGGGCGAACCCAATATTTTACGCGTTGCCCTACTTCTGGGCCTCGTATAATCAGGCTTACTTCCGCTCCTTTGCGATAGCATTCCAACGCAGCATCGACGGCAGAATTACTGGCCCCGATAACGGCGAGTTTCTGTCCGGCATAATAGTGCGGATTAGTATAGTAATGGGAAACTTTTTCCAAAGATTCCCCCGGCACGTTTATAGTATTGGGGATGTCGTAAAATCCAGTAGCAATGACCACATTGTTGGCGCCGTAGTGGTTCTTTGTTGTTTTTATTTCAAAGTGATTGTCCGATTTTACAATGCTTTCTACTTTTTCAAATAAATTGATACGTAGTTTGTTGGAAGTAACGATCCTGCGGTAATACTCCAAGGCTTCATCCCGTTTTGGTTTTGCTTCTTTACTGATGAAAGGGATGTCATCGATTTCCAATTTCTCCGAAGAAGAGAAAAACTGCATATTTGCCGGATAGTTGAAAAGCGAGTTCACGATAGGGCCTTTTTCCAGAAGCACATAACTCAATCCTTTTTTCTGTGCTTCCAATCCACAAGCGATTCCTATAGGACCTCCTCCAACGACAACAACATCTAATTGTTCCATTATCCCTTCAGGCTTTTTATGGTTGCTTTTGGGTCATCGCTCTTAAAAACAAAACTTCCGGCCACGAGTACATCGGCACCGGCTGCTATTAATTCTTTTGCGTTTGCGGTAGAGACACCTCCGTCCACTTCAATTAAAGTAGAACTTCCTTTTTCGATAATGAGCGCTTTTAGGGCTTTTACCTTATTAAAAGTGTTGGATATAAAGGATTGGCTTCCAAAACCGGGGTTCACGCTCATCACGCAGACCAAATCGATATCCTGTATCACATTTTCCAAAAGTTGTACGGAGGTATGCGGATTCAAAGCCACTCCGGCCTTCATTCCGGCCGCCTTTATCGCTTGCAGGGTTCTATGCAAATGTGTGCAGGCTTCATAGTGGACGGTGAGGTAATCTGCTCCCAAATCTGCAAATTCTTGGATATATCTATCCGGATCTACAATCATCAAATGCACGTCCATGGGCTTTGTGGCGTACTTTTGTATGGCTTTTATTACCGGCATTCCGTAAGAAATATTGGGCACAAAGACACCGTCCATCACATCGATATGATGCCAGTCCGCCGCACTATCGTTTACCAGTTCTACATCGCGTTGTAAATTCCCAAAATCCGCTGCCAACAGGGAAGGGGCGATTTTTACTTTGTTCATGACCTCCTTAAATTAAGATACAAAAATAAACATTAAATAGGAGCTTCTGTAGCGTACAGAGATATATAGCTAATAGGCATAGGAACAGCAGGGAGCAGCACGTATCCCCGGGGTGATAATCTTCCAAAAATTCAAATTCCAAATTAATTTATTCTAAAATCAAAAGGAAATTGAATAGGGTAAGCCTCAAAGCATAAAATCTAAATAGCTTCAAAATGGAAGAACCATTATTTCTATGTTTAAGAACTAACAATTTTACTTGTGCTGAACGTGATTCAGTAAAAACTGTTGGATTTTGCAGTTGTGCAACCTCGGAAATCGAACTATAGGCAGTTTATTTTTATCTTTTAATTGGCTCATATATTCAAAATAACCCACTTACTGTCCTACCGACAAGGTGTTCAAACCAGCTTTTTCCAATACACGATTAATTTTAGGTTGGTGTTTGTCCATTACTTTTGATAAGGTCGTTAGGTGTGTATCCAATTCTTGGGACAGCTCCTTAAATACCTTATATGCCCCATCTGTAGGTTTGGCGTCACCGGTTTCCACACTTCTCCGCAGGGAGGCCATCCTGTTATTCAATTTTATGGGGAAATTCAACGGATCCTGTCCAGATTGATTCTTTACCTGGTAAAGGTCTTCCTCAACCGCCGAAATCTCCGCTATAAAAGGGGCCATAATCTTATTCCAGTCGGTGTTGGCCACTTTGGGTTTATCGGCTTCCAATTGCTTTTTAAGTTCCCTAATTTTTACAACGGTGCGGTTGGCCTTGTCCGTTTGTTGCATGATATCCTTGGACAATTTAAATTGTTCGTCCAGATCGGCCTTCGAAATTCCTTTTAGATTGGGGTCCATTTCAATGGCAAAAGCATAGGTTTTCTCGTAGTCACGTGTTTTCATCCGTATGCCGTAGTTGCCTAACGGGGCTTTTGGACCTCTAGTGGGCCGTGCGCTCCAAATTATCATTCCTTCAAACCCTATAGCGCCTTGATAGCGTAAATCCCAAGTAAACGAGTTCAGACCTTGAGCCGTGGTAGGTTTGGAAGACCCTGGTTTTTCCCATGATGGGATGTTCGGGTCTTCTTCATATTTAGGTTTGTTACCCGTAAAAGTATCTATAAGATTGCCCTGGGCATCCAGCACCTCAAAGGTGATGGTATCCAATTCCTGTTTTAGGTAGTATTGGATTTTTGCCTTACCAATACCCCTAATGGCATTGGAAGGTTGGAACAATACCGCTTCCTGCTCCTGCATTTCTTTTTGATACTGCCGTAAGGGATGGATATCGTCCAAGATCCAAAAGCCCCTGCCGTGCGTGCCCAAGACCACATCATTGTCTTTTACCACCAAATCCCGGATGGGGGTGTCGGGCAATTTAAGCTGTAGGCTGTTCCATTCCGCACCGTCATTGCTGGAGAAATAAACGCCATGCTCCGTGCCCAAAAATAAAAGTCCCTGCCTTTTCGGATCCTCGCGTACTGCCCTTGCAAAGTGCCCGTCCGCTATACCTTTGATAATTTTGGTCCAGGTTTTTCCGTAATCGTGTGTTTTAAAGACATAGGCTTGCCGATCATCTACTTGATATCGGTTTGCAGCGATAAAAAGAGTTCCAGGCCGGTGAACGGACTCTTCTATAATGCTTACCCGTGAAAATTTCGGGAGCTCTTTTGGGGTAATGTCCGCCCAGTTTTTTCCACCATCCCTAGTGATATGAATTCTGCCGTCATCGGATCCTGCCCAGATTGTATTAATGTCGTGAGAGGAAGGGGCCAAGGCAAATACGGTGGCATAGATTTCCGGTCCGTTCATATCCATCGTAATAACTCCGCCGGTTTTTTCTAAAGTACTAGGATCTGCATAGGTAAGATCCGGACTGATCTTCTCCCAAGACTGACCATCATCCGTGGTTTTCCAGACATGCTGTGAACACGTGTACATCACTTTCGAGTCTTGCGGGGCGAACATAATGGGGAAGGTCCATTGCCATCTTTCGGGCAAGGCACTTGCGGGTTCTCCGGAGAAGAATCTAGGGTAGACCTGGATGTCTCTGGTCTGGCCGTTACTGCGGTCATAACGCGTCAATAATGCCCCTTGGCTACCGGCGTAGAAGATATCCAGATTTTCGGGATGTTGTGTGATCCAGCCGCTCTCGCCTCCACCTACTTCGTAATACCACCCGTGATTAGGGCCGCCGGCCTGCATGTGTTCCCAACCATCGCTAGGTACGGCCACGGTGCTATTGTCCTGTTGGGCTCCGGCCACATGGTAGGGCACATCATTGGTGGCCATAACGTGGTAGAGCTGTGTGGTCACATAATCCTGCTCCGTCCAGCTTTTTCCGCCATTGATGCTCACATTCCCCCCCCCGTCATTGGCATTGATCATGCGATCAGGATTGTTGGGGTCTATCCAAAGGTCGTGGTTATCGCCGTGAGGCACCTCGATAGTGGTGTCGAAGGTTTTTCCGCCATCGGTCGATTTGTAAAAACCTGTATTTAAACAATACACGGTTTCCCTGTCTTTCGGATCTGCATAGATGCGGGAATAATAAAAGGCCCTTTGGCGCAATTTACGTTCGTCATTGGTGCGCTCCCAAGTCTTTCCGCCATCATCCGAACGAAATACGCCGCCTTCATTGGCCTCTACTATAGCCCAGAGTCTGTTGGAATCTACTGGAGAGACGGTAATACCTATTTTTCCAACGGGCGGGGCCGGCATTCCGGTGTTGCTGGTAATATCTGTCCAATTTTCGCCGCCATCGGTCGATTTCCAAAGTTTGCTGTCGCCACCGCCGCCCCACATATTCCATGCTTTGCGCTGTACCTGCCAAGTAGTGGCATAGACCACTTGCGGATCGTTGCGATCAATGATCAGGTCTACCGCCCCGGCCTTATCGCTTACATACAGTACTTTTTTCCATGTCTCGCCGCCATTAACGGTCTTAAAAACACCACGTTCGGCATTATCGCCATACGGGTGCCCCAAGGCTGCCACATAAACAATATCTGCATTGGTGGGGTGGATGCGTATTCGCGCTATGGCCTGGGTTTCCTTTAAGCCCAAATGCTGCCAGGTTTCACCGCCATCGCTACTTTTGTAGACGCCATCCCCTTGGGTGATACTGCCGCGCAACTGCACCTCTCCCATGCCAATATAAACCACATCCGGATCGGATTCTGCTACGGCCACCGCACCTACCGAGGAACTCGTTACTTGTCCGTCTGTAACTGGTTTCCACTCATTGCCTCCATCTACGGTTTTCCAAAGTCCCCCGCCCGTGGCCCCAAAATAATATTCATTGGGCCGTGAGGGGCTCCCGGCACATCCTAGGGAACGTCCGCCTCTTTTTGGCCCTATGTTCCGCCATTCCAAGCCTTCATAAAAAGAAGCAGGGATAGTTTCGTTGGAGGTCTGGTTTTGGGAATCGCTGGTCGCCTGACCGTATCCAAGGAACCCCATTAGAAATGTGATAAAGGCGAATTGATTTACTAAAATTTTCATTTGGTGCTATATATTAAGGTGGGGGCGAATTTCTTTAAAATGATTTTTGTTCTGTATAGACTTCATGTTCCATATCACCGCCGGCCGATATATAAGCAAACAGGTCTTTGATTTCTTCGGGATTGAGTCTATTTAATAGTCCCGAGGGCATGGGGGATAGGGGAGATAGTTCCCTTTTGTCGATAGTTTCTTTTAAGATATCAAATGTATAGGTATCATTAAAAGGATTGGGCATCAAGACGACCACAGCATCTGTTTCCGATTTTATGCGGCCCGATATTTTTTTACCATCCTTTAAATGGAACAAGGTGTTTGCGTATTGATCGGATATTTCATCATTTGGACTGTAGGTAGCAAACAGCATTTCATAATTATTGAACTTGGTGTGTGCTTGGGTCAGGTCCGGACCTACCGCAGCACCTTCGCCACGCATTCTATGACATAGGATGCACATACCCGCTTCAAAGGCACGTTGTCCTTTTTTAAAATCTACTTTATAATCGGCAAGCTCGCCGCCCCAGACTACATTTCCAATTTCGTTGGCATCATATTGTTGTCCAGGCCCAATAGGTTGCGGCAGGCCGGCAAGGGCGGTTTCGGGCGAATAGACGCCGGATAATTCCTGGAAGTATTCCTTCTTATCATCAGGAACATTTTTCATCGCGGCCAAACGTATATTTTCCATACCAGGTTTAAAACTAAGTCCTCCTTTTGCGTTCAGCACATCATAGAACCATTGAAAATAGGCAGCGCGCGCATCTTTTGTCCAGCCTTTATTGGCGTGGCTTAGGAGTACCCCGTAATAAATGGCTTCGGTCGGGGGCATTTTGGCGATGATTTCCCTTATGAGCGGGCCGTATTGTTCGCTACGTTCGGTAGTTTCTTTAGGCAGAAATTCGCTTTTACCCGCAGTACCCTCGTTGGTGTGGCGTTGTAACAATGCCACTAGTTGCGCAGTACTATTATCCGCTTCCAGATACAACAACAATTGGGCCAGCTCCCTATTTATATCATCATTGCTTTGGGGAAAAGAGGGATTCAGCTTTTTTGCGGTAGCCAATTTATCCGTCGCGTTGGGTTCGCCCATGCGTATAAAGAGCAATTGATAGGCACGCAAAATATTCAATTGTTGTTCGTCCGACTGATTTCCCAAGGATACCGGAGCTAGTTTTTTTAGGATTTTTGACTGAAGGGAGGCATCGCCCTGTCGCGCCAAAGCAATACTTGCTGCCGTAATTTTTTCAGGTTTTGTTTCTGTCAAAAATGTATTCAACCACTGGTCTACAGGTTGATGTTCCAAGGCGATGCGGGCCGCATACGCTATAAAACGATCTTCATGGTCTAAATTGGCCCAAGCCAAGGGAATGGCCTCCGGAGACTGCGTTAAATGGAACTTTTCGAGGCTATGGCGTAGTTTCCTGAGCTCACGCTCCTCGGTATCCAAGGCTATTTCTGTTTTTTGGGTATCCGCCCCTACATAACGGAGACGGAATAGGTGGGAATCTATTCTACGGCCCCCCGTGGCAAAATATAAATTACCGTCAGTGCCGGCAATCATATCGGTGAGGGGAAGGGGAGTGCCCGATAAAAATTCCTTGCGTTCTGCTGTATAGCTACTGCCCTTAGGTTTTAAATCTGCAAAATAAATCGTGCCAAAGCTCCAGTCCATCACAAAAAGTCCGTGCGCATAGGCATCGGGATAATTGAGTTTTTGGCCTGCCAATACGGCGGTGGGGGATCCTTGCTCCAAATTATGGACCGCGGGCAGGGCATCGGGATAGTAGGCCGGCCATTTTCCGGATCCGGTTCGCCAACCATATTCACTTCCGCTGGTGACATGGCAGATTCTTGTAGGACGGTACCAAGGCATGCCTATGTCCCATTCCATATCGGCATCATAGGTAAATAATTCCCCATCGGCATTAAAGGCGATATCAAAGGGATTCCGGTATCCGGCGGAAATCAATTCCCACTCCGTTCCCTCTGGATTAAATTTGCATACCCATCCTCCCGGCGCCTTTATATCGTTCGCATGGCCGCGTGCATCAAGATAAGGTTCAAAAAGATTGTCTTCGGCCCAGTTCGTTGGAAGTCTGCTGTTTTGCTTCAATCTGTCCGGTACCAGGGTATGGTTGCCTGCAATAAAATAAATTTCCTTGCCATCTGGCGATGGGACAAAACTGTGTGGACCGTGTTCTCCTTCGCCCTCAAGTTTTAAGAGCATGGTGACCGTATCCAATGTACCATTACCGTCTTTGTCGGTAATGCGATAGATGCCGCTCGCCCTTTCTTGGTCGTCCGGAATTTCATCGTCCCAACCTTTGTTTACCGCTGCATAAAGGCTGTTATGGGCCCAGAGCAGCCCGTGCGCCTCGCCAATTTCTACATTAAGGGGCTGTACATCTTCGACTTTTAGGGTTTCCCCTATCGCAGGGGCCTTAAAAGAATAGATTTTGCCATATTGATCACAGGCAAATATGGTGTTCTCATCGCCCTGTGCCATAGCTACCCATGACCCTTGATCATGAGCACTGGGTTGGTACAGTTCCTCTAGCACAAAATCTTCGGGAATATTGAAATTTATTTCTTTTTGGCCTTCCATTGGGCCGGTGGCAGCAATATCTTTTTTACAGGAAAAAACTAGGCATCCCAAGAGGAACAGGAGTAAGGAAGTGTGTCGCATTATTTTAAGTATGAGTAGTGCTCATAAAAATAATGAAAAGTAGCTTAGGAATACGGAAAATTTTTAAAGTTGTCCACGAATACCAAACGCCCTTGCCTTGAATCAAATAGGTGCAAGGCTGTTGTTCTTAGGTTTCCTTATACCAAAGAAGCGAGACTATGTGTGCAAAAGGTCGTGAAGAATAACAATTATTCTTGTTATTGCGGTGACCGCCTTGGTTTTAAAATTTCTATTGGACGAATTCGAATGAGCTTCTTTTTAGCCAGTTGGACTTTCATTAAAACTCCGCGGTTGTAATAGGTTTTGGTAAACGCGCTTTATAGATCGTTATTTTTGTAACTGGCGCAGCCCTTCATACACGGTAATTGCGACGGCGTTGGCCAGATTAAGACTCCTTATTTGCTGGCTGTAGAGTGGTATTTTGGCAATCTGTAATTCTGGATTTTCTATGATAGATTTTGGAAGTCCCACGGATTCTTTGCCAAAAACAAGGAACATGTCATCCTCATAAGCAATATCCCAATGTGTTTTTTTACCGTGAGATGAAAAGAAAATCATCTTCTTGTCTTGATGGGTTGTAAAGAAATCCTCTTGATTTTCGTAGGTAAAAAGGGAAATATGTTGCCAATAATCCAAACCGGCCCGTTTTAGTCTTTTATCGGAAATCTCAAACCCAAAAGGTTTTACCAAATGGAGATGGGCACCTGTGCCTAGGGCAAGCCTGCCTATGTTTCCAGTATTGGTAGGGATTTCCGGTGCTATGAGTACAATGTTCAATGCCATTAGGAACGCAGGGATTGTAAATATAAATGTTCTATTTTTTCCCTTGCCCAAGGCGTTCTGCGCAAGAATTTTAAGCTCGATTTGATAGATGGATCACTTTTAAAGCAATTGATGTTTACTTGGCCTGCAAGATCTTCCCAAGAGTATTTTTGGGTAAGGTGTTCCAAGATTTCCACCAGTTTTACGCCGTGTAGGGGATTGTTGGGTTGTTCTTCCAAAGTGCTGATCTGATTATGGTTTTGTGGGGTAGGCCTTATTTTAATTTCAAGAATTCCGTCACGTTCGTCAAATATATTTTTTTAAGTACTTCGGGAGGTAGGCCGAGTCCAACGTTGGTCTGCCCTCTGATCAAAAGGGTGTCGGAGGTACTCAAATAGGCATTCAATCTGTCATAATCCGCTGCTAGTCCTTCTTGTTCCCTAACAAGCTCTTCCGGACTTAAACTAGCTTGGCTACGGTTGTTTCCAAAGTCTGAGCCGAACAAGATGCGGTCTTGGTACTTTTCGAAAAAAGCCCTTACTTTTTTGGAATCTTGTGAAGCAAGGTCGCCGAACCTCGCAGCCAGTTCAATTTTCATGTTCGGATAGCTGTCCAACCGCTCAGCGACCATATCAACATCATGCGACATGCTGCCAATATGCGCACAAAGAATTTGTAGATCGGGATTGTTGGCTATCCAATTGTCCCTAGCGGCAATGATGGTTTCGTACGAAGGAATCTTGGTGAAATTATAGGCATGGTATTCCGGATGCTCGGTATAGTAGCCAAAATGCGGACTTTTGGGATTTAGTGGTCTCCAGGCCTGTACAGGTTCTGCTATATGCGCAATTACCGGAATATTTTGTTCCTTTAGAAAATTCCATATCGGCTGCAGTCTAGGGTCGTCTATTTGTATATAATTGCCCGAGTTGTCTTTTGTTACCATTCCGAAGTTTTTCCAAACCTTGACCATTTTGGCACCTTGTGCGATTTCTTTGGTAAGACGTGCGATTTCGTTTTGTGCAAAATCTGGCGCATCGATGCCCAAGCCCATTAAAGAGGAGCATAACCAAAAGAGGTCGGGGTGCTTTTTTGCCAAGGCGACATAATCGTCCCAACTTCGCTCAACTTTTGTAGAGTCTGTTGCATTATGTTTTGCTACATCCACCAGGACCGCTTTCATTTTACGCTCTCTCATGAACGCATCCAAGTAATCACGGTCTTCATGAAAATGGGTATGGACATCTATTCTTTCTAAATCGTTTAGTTCGGTAATGGCTTTTATTTCGCTTTTGGTTTCTTCGGTAGGTGGTTTTTCTTTACATGAAAAAAGACCAAGAGTGATGAAAAGAAGGACAAAGGTTCTCATATGCCGGGATGTTAAAAGTTAGTACTTGTTATTTATTTTAAATATAAGGTTTCTTCTTTGATTTTTAAAATTTTCTAACGCAAGTAATCTTCTATTTTATTATTGTCTGGTAAAGAAGCTAGACTGTTCGGAGTGCTCGAAGCCAGAGGAACCCAGAATCAAGACTGTGTTTTTAACATGATGGATACCAATATATTACTAATTTAAAGCCGATTTAAATAGTAGGATTATACCATTTTTCGAACATAATAAAAAGCAAGCCCTAATATGTCCAGAACGTTGTAAGCCTCCTGATAATGAAGATTTCAAAAATTCTCTAAATCTATAACCGAAAAACAATAGTTCTATTTGAATAAAATGATAAGGTTGATCTCATTGACGTTTATTTTTTAAAATACCGATAGGTAAATTTTTATTAGTGAAACGCTGTTTTAAATCCCGACATTTCAGGGGCTTTGCTACGAATTAAAAGCAGTTAGTTTAACTAATGCCGCTTCTTATAGTGCCCCGAAATTTTGGGGGTTTAAGGATCTAGCGGGATATGTAGGTTTAATACATCTTAAGCTTGCCTTGTTGCAGAACAAGGCTTTCCCCGAGGTTTTTTGTTTTTGGGTCTTAGAAGGCCGTAGAGCACTTCCAGATTCAAAGGTAGCGCTGAAACTAAAACTTTTTAAAGCTACCGCTATACCGGGGATAGGAAAACGTAAAACAAAAAAACTCCGGTAATCAGCCGGAGTTTATTCATCAATCAAAAAACGAACAGTCATGATAACTGTTGTTATCGTTAAAATTACAACTTCTATACCAAATTTCCAATTTAAGGAATATTTAGCGTGTAATTTTAGACCTTGGCTTAACCAAGGTAGGTTTTCAAAATTTTACTTCTAGAGGTATGCTTTAATCTACGGATCGCTTTCTCCTTTATTTGGCGTACGCGTTCCCTAGTAAGATCAAAGGTTTCCCCTATTTCTTCCAAGGTCATGGAGTGTTGTCCTGCCAAACCAAAGTACAAACGGATGACATCCGCCTCCCTAGGTGTTAACGTCTCCAAAGCACGCTCAATTTCAGTTCGTAGCGATTCGTGCAGCAATTCCCTATCCGGATTTGGAGATTCACCACTACGCAAAACGTCGTAAAGGTTGGAATCTTCACCATCGATTAAAGGAGCATCCATAGATACGTGTCTTCCCGAGTTTTTTAAGGATTGTTTTACGTCCTCAATGGTCATGTCCAACTCTTTGGCAATTTCTTCCGGAGATGGCTGACGCTCATGTGCTTGCTCTAAAAAGGCAAATGTTTTGTTGATCTTGTTTATAGATCCAATTTTGTTCAATGGCAAACGAACAATACGGGATTGTTCTGCCAAAGCCTGTAATATAGATTGACGGATCCACCATACGGCGTAGGAGATAAACTTAAATCCCCGCGTTTCGTCAAAACGCTGTGCAGCTTTGATCAGGCCAAGGTTGCCCTCGTTGATCAAATCCGGTAAAGTAAGTCCTTGGTTTTGGTACTGCTTGGCAACCGATACTACGAATCTGAGATTGGCCTTTGTTAGTTTTTCAAGAGCCATCTGATCGCCTGCCTTGATACGTTGTGCCAATTCTACTTCTTCATCTGCAGTAATCAAGTCTACTTTTCCAATTTCTTGCAAGTACTTGTCCAAAGATGCGGTCTCCCTATTGGTAACCTGTTTTGTAATCTTAAGCTGTCTCATTAAAATAAATTAAGTTCAGTTTGCATCAATTGCAAATAGTTATACGTAAAAAACTGCGGAATGTTACAATTGGGTTTAAAAAAGTACATTTTTACGTTGAACTGCATTAAAAAGCCCCATCCAAGGTAGGATGAGGCTTTATTTACTTCTAAAAATTTATTTTCGTCTAAAGTCTAAAGTCTAAAGTCTAAAGTCTAAAGTCTAAAGTCTAAAGTCTAAAGTCTAAAGTCTAAAGTCTAAAGTCTAAAGTCTAAAGTCTAAAGTCTAAAGTCTAAAGTTAATCCCTTCTAGGTTTACGATCACGATCGCGATTTCGGTCATCTCTACCACCACCTCGGCGATCGTCCCTACGGCTGTCGTCGCGAGGCGGTCTTTCCTTATAACCTTCCGGTTTTGGCATCAAGGCCTTACGGGATACCTTTTCTTTGCGGGTTCTAGGATCGGTACCTAAGTACTTCACTTCAAACTCATCTCCCATGTTTACCACATCGGTAACATTTTCGGTACGTTCCCATGCTAGTTCGGATACATGTAATAAGGTCTCGTTGCCCGGGGCGTCAAGATATTCTACTACAGCCCCAAAATCGAGCATTTTAATGACCTTAACCTTATAGGCCTCGTTCATCTTAGGTTTGAACATCAGGGAATCGATTTTTGCCAATACGGCATCGATACCATTTTGATCTGTTCCAAGGATTTCAACGATACCTTCTTCCGTAATCGGGTCTTCATTTATAACAATCGTAGTACCTGTTACTTTCTGAAGTTCCTGAATCACTTTTCCACCTGGTCCTATCAGGGCACCTATGAATTCGTTAGGAATCGTACGCGTTACCATTTTTGGAGAGTGTGGTTTCACGTCCGCATTTGGGGTAGCAATTGTTTCTATCAATTTTTCGAGGATGTGCAAACGACCAGCCCTAGCTTGCTTTAGTGCATTCACCAAGATTTCATAGGACAGTCCTTTTACTTTAATATCCATTTGGCAAGCGGTAATACCGTCTGCTGTACCTGTTACTTTAAAGTCCATATCGCCCAAGTGATCTTCATCGCCCAAAATATCTGAAAGCACAGCGTATTTGCCAGAGCCGCCATCGGAAATTAATCCCATTGCGATACCGGAAACCGGTTTTTTCAATTGAACACCGGCATCCATCAAGGCCATGGTACCGGAACAAACCGTTGCCATAGAAGAAGAACCATTGGATTCCAATACTTCGGATACAACACGTACGGTATACGGACAATCTACAGGGATCATTCCTTTTAAGGCGCGTTGTGCCAGGTTACCGTGACCCACCTCCCTACGGGAAGTTCCACGAATAGCCCGTGCTTCGCCTGTTGAAAAAGGAGGGAAGTTATAGTGTAGGTAAAAACGCTCTTCCCCTTCTTGGGACGGCATATCTATTTTATTGGCATCCCTTGATGTTCCCAAAGTTACCGTTGCCAAAGCCTGGGTTTCCCCTCTTGTGAAAATCGCGGAACCGTGTGTAGAAGGCAAATAATCGACTTCGCACCAAATAGGTCTGATCTCATCTGTCTTACGACCATCCAAACGAAGACCTTCGTTTAAGGTAAGGTCGCGAACTGCAGCTTTTTCGGCTTTGTAGTAGTATTTTGAAATCATACCACCAAAGTCGGCTTGCTCCTCTTCGGAGAACGAGGCTTTGATTGTATCTTTGATCTCGTCAAAAGCGGCACTTCTTTCGTGCTTGGCAGAACCTGCCTTTGCTACGGCGTATACTTTATCGTAAGCCATATCGTGAATCTTCTTGGCCAAGTCCTCATCTTCCCTTTCCGATTCGTAGGTACGTACTTCTTTTTTACCAAATGCTTCGGCCAATCGCAATTGCGCGGCGCATTGCACCTTAATGGCCTCATGGGCAAATTTGATGGCTTCTGTCATTTCCTCTTCGGAAATTTCGCCCATTTCCCCTTCTACCATCATTACAGAATCGGCAGAGGCGCCAATGACCATATCAATATCACATTCGGCCAATTGGGCAAAAGATGGATTGATGATGAATTCGCCGTTGAGCCTTCCTACCCTTACCTCGGAAATAGCGCACTCAAAAGGAAAATCCGATAATTGAATCGCCGCAGATGCCGCTAGTCCTGCCATGGCATCTGGCATTACGTTTTCGTCATGGGACATTAATTGAATCATTACCTGCGTTTCGGCATGGTAGTCTTTTGGAAACAAAGGACGCAAAACACGGTCTACCAAGCGCATCGTCAATACTTCCCCATCACTAGGTCTTGCCTCTCTTTTAAAGAATCCGCCAGGATAACGTCCGGCGGCGGCGAATTTTTCGCGATAATCTACGGTCAAGGGCAGAAAATCTACATCGCTTTGTTTGTAGTTGGAAACAACTGTACACAATAGCATACATTTTCCCGATTGCACAACAACAGAACCATGGGCCTGTTTTGCCAATTTTCCGGTTTCGATAGAGATTTCCCTACCGTCTCCAAGGTCTATGACCTCTTTAAATACTTTTGGAATCATAAAATTGATTTTTACCCGACACCTATCGGGATTTTGTTAAACAATGGTCTCCCCACCATATTTCTTTTTGGTCGGGGTTGTTGCGTTGTTGTGTGTTTGTGCGTGCGCACGGACCAATGAAAAACTATGTGTAGCTTTTTGTTTTGCCCCTGTATTTTAGCTCCCGGAACCAAGAGCAAGCCTTAAATAAAAAGGGATAGCACGCTATCCCTTTTTGTTCGTTTATTTTCTAATACCAAGCTCTTTAATTAGCTCCCTGTATTTTACAATATCGTTTTTGATCATATAATCCAAAAGACTTCTTCTTTTACCCACCAGTTTTACCAAGGAGCGCTCTGTGTTGTAGTCTTTGTGATTTTTCTTTAAATGTCCGGTCAAATGATTGATCCTGTGTGTGAACAATGCAATTTGACCTTCCGTAGAACCCGTGTTCTCCGCTTTTCCGCCGTGTTTCGTAAAGATTTCGGCTTTCACTTCCTTCGTTAAATACATTCCAATATTGGTTTAATGATTTTTATGTATCTGATTGATTTTCAAACAGGCTGCAAAGATAGTATTATTTCGGAACTTAACAATTCTACTCGACAGAAAATTTGAAGGCTCTTGTGCCGATATTTGTATCCAATTATCGCTTAGATTGCGCTGAATAGCGTTCGGACCAATATGGCTAATTATAAGGGCTCTTTTTTGTTAGGCCGATTTTGGTTCTTCTTTTCTGATCGTAATATTTTGTATTAAATCGATATATAGATTTATCTTTTTCTTTAAATCCCTGCGATGTGTTATGAAATCCAAAAATCCATGTTCCAATAAAAATTCCGAGGATTGAAATCCCTCCGGTAGGTCTTTGCCTGTGGTGTCCTTAACTATTCTTGGTCCGGCAAAGCCAATAAGTGCTCCCGGTTCCGCAATATTTATATCGCCCAACATGGCATAGGATGCGGTAGTGCCTCCTGTTGTGGGATCTGTGCAAAGCGATATATAAGGTAATCCCGCCTCGGCCAATTGCGCCAACTTAACGGAAGTCTTTGCCAACTGCATCAAAGAAAGGGCGGCTTCCATCATACGAGCACCTCCAGATTTTGATATCATGAGAAAGGGGACTTTCTTTTTGATGGCATAATCGATACCACGTGCAATTTTTTCGCCAACAACACTGCCCATGGACCCGCCTATAAAGCTAAAATCCATGCAGCAAATAACAATATCTTTTCCCAACGATTTTCCAAATCCTGTTCTTATGGCATCTTTTAGTCCCGTTTTCTTCTGGGCTGCCTCCAGTCTTTCGCCATATTTTTTGGTATCCTCGAACTTAAGTGGGTCTTTGGAAGAAAGTTTGGCATCCAGTTCCGTAAACTTGTTTTTATCAAAAAGGATTTCAAAATATTCCTTACTTCCTATGCGAACGTGGTAATCGTCCTCCGGACTTACATAGAAATTTTTTGCAAGATCGTCCGACTCTACAATTTTCCCGGTCGGTGATTTGTACCAGAGTCCCTTCGGAGTGTCCTTTTTCTCTTCAGTGGACGTCTGTATTCCTTTTTCTTTTCGTTTAAACCAAGCCGTCATGTCATCCATTATTTAGAAGTAGTTCTACTTAAGTGTTTGGCTTATAACGTATTTACGTTGTTCAAGTCCTCAAAGGCCTTTTTCAAACGGGCTACAAATGTGTTTTCACCATGTCTTAACCAAACCCTGGGATCGTAGATTTTCTTATTGGGTTCATCGGCACCTTTGGGGTTTCCAATTTGGGATTGTAGGTAGTCACCTTTATCCTGTACATAATCCCGCACACCGGCCAAAAAAGCATATTGCAGGTCTGTATCGATATTCATTTTAATAACGCCATAACTAATACCTTCCCGTATTTCATCGACCGTAGATCCGGAACCTCCATGAAAAACAAAATCGATATGATTATGCTCTACACCATATTTTTTGGAGATATACTCTTGCGAGTTTTTTAAGATTTTAGGGGTAAGCTTTACGTTTCCTGGCTTGTATACCCCATGTACGTTTCCGAAAGCGGCCGCAATGGTAAACCTCGGGCTTACTTTGGAAAGTTCCTCGTACGCATAGGCAACTTCTTCGGGTTGGGTATATAGTTTGGAATCGTCCACATCGGAATTATCAATACCGTCTTCCTCGCCACCGGTAATACCCAGTTCTATTTCCAGGGTCATTTCCATTTTGCTCATGCGTTCCAAATATCCTTTGCAAATTTCAATATTCTCTTCCAGAGGTTCTTCGGACAGGTCGATCATGTGTGAGCTGAACAGGGATTTTCCAGTTGCTGCATAGTGTTTTTCGCTGGCGTCCAATAAACCGTCTATCCAAGGTAATAGGTTTTTGGCACAGTGGTCTGTATGTAAAATAACGGTAGCTCCATAAGCTTCGGCCAATTGATGCACATGCTTTGCACCGGCAATTGCGCCTTGGATGGCTGCGTTCTGGCCTTCGTTGGATAACGCTTTCCCGGCATTGAACTGCGCGCCGCCATTGGAAAATTGTATAATAACGGGAGCATTGAGGCTTGCCGCTGTCTCTAGAACACCGTTGATGGTATTGGAGCCGATGACGTTAACGGCAGGCAATGCAAAGCCTTTTTCTTTTGCGTAGTTGAATATTTCTTGAACTTGATCTCCGGTTGCAACGCCCGGTCTTATATTATGAGCCATAGTCTTTCTGGTCTTAGGTTTTCTAAATTTCGAGAAACAAAAGTAACAAAACTATTAGACTTAAAAAGGAGTTTTGTGAATGGACTTAATCTATCTCTATAGTTTTAGAAATTAAATGGCCTTCGTTCGAAAAACCTTGTATAAAGAAAAGCAAGCCGTTGCCCTTGTCGTCTTTTGCGATTTTGAAGTTGACTTTCTCGGCATTATATGTTTTTAGGTTCGGTTTCCAATCCACCTCCGTTAAATTAATAGGTCTGGATCGTTCAAAAGCATATAATGGTGAATAATATTTTTTGGCTCTGTCAAAACCGTTTGTGATTACAAATTCATCAAATGGTACCGATGTATTTTCCCCATACGCGTCCGAAGTAAATACTTGAAAGATGGTAACTGTTGCTCCAACATTGACCATAACATTTTCGATGTCTTTCATCTGTAAGTGTAAACTTTTCAATTCTTCTGGCACCACGGGTCTGCCGTCAATAATTAAGTATCCTTGTTTAGGGCCAAGGAAAGAACTAGAATTGCCTAATAGGATATACTCTACATTATTGCTTGTATTCAGTCGATATCCTTGACTTGCTACAAAATCCAACAAATTCATACCGTACTTATCCGATACTTTAGGAAAGGGCAGGTCATAGTATTTGCCAATATCACTAACTACCGGTTCATATTTTTGAATGACTTTTCTTCTTTCTAAGTACCGCTCGCTGCGTTTTCTTTCGGTTACCGTAACTTCGTCCAGATCAATTGTCCCTGCCAAATTTCTGAGTGTGTCGCTGGCATTTCTAGGGACTGGATCGTATTTTTTGTATTATCAAAAATAGCAGCTGTACTATTTTCCGCCTTAGGAATTTTGAGTACCGTGGGAATATTGAGTTTAGTAACTTTGTTGAGCAGGATAGTATCATGTTCGATTTTTGAGGGCTTGATAATTTTCCCTAACCAATTTTGGTAGGCCACCCTAACGGTATCGCCTTTGAAAACATTCAGGTCCTGAAACAAAAAGTCGGATTTTCCTTTTAGTGCTACTTTATCCACAACGCGAAAGTTGTTGGGTATCAATACCAGATTATTATGGGTTATCTCTTCTTTTATCTCGCCCTTAAGTTCGAACCCGGTTTTAAATGCATGTTTTTCGTCCGGGTTGATTTCTTTGATTAATTCATTTAGGGTATAGCTTGTCCATCCTTGGGTAAGCAATAAAAGATCCAGATGTTCTTTCCTTTTTTTGTTTTCAAGGTTGAAATAATACGCAGGGTTTTCAATAGAACCTCTCAGATATGGGGTAAGTAGAAACGCACTTTGAATGGTATTTTTTATATCCGCTGCGTCAGAATTTTTTTGGAGTATTGATATGCTTACATCCACATCTAGGTTTTTCTCGTTCCCCTTTGATGAAAAGCTGTAGGTAATCGAGTCCTTATCGATCTGTGATTTTTCTAGAGAAATAATCGGCTTTTTACGATCTGTTTCTATATAGAATTTTCGTTGCGCTATGGGTTTATCATCCGCAAAGAGGGTTACTGTGTGCACACCATCTAAAAAAATATCTTTTTTGGTTTCTATTAAAGCGGTAAGCGAATCTAGTCGTGCCACTGAAACCAGTTCAAAGAGCTGGCGGTCCTGGTGGTATAATAAACTGTAATTAGAATACACTTGATTGTAAAAAGTGGCTTCATTGGTTTTTAAGCTTATTTTGAGGTAGTCGTCGTGCGAATTGTCTACGCTCAAAGAGACGCCTTTGGCCAATGCGATGGGCACATCTTGTTCCAGTAGCGTATCCTGAAGCTGTATTTTTGCGGTATAGGTTTCTCCTTTTTTGTAGATAAATTTACAGCTACTCAAACCTTCATGTTGACTTTTAAAAGTGGTAATCGTGTCTCCTTTTTGATTGACAATAGTTCCTTCAAAATCAATGCTTCTGCCATTTAACATCGCTTTAATACCAAGAACGTTTTCAACATCTTCAATGAGATGGCCACTTTCAGGAAGTAATTGTACATCGTATTGTACGCGCTCATCCTTGACTGTGTTGGGCCGTTCTTCCCCTAGAACAGTGATTTTCTGAAGATACTGAAGATGTTCGCCAAAATTGCGCATATAGTTGGTACGGGCCTGAAGGTAATACTTGCCGGGAGCGACTGCATCGTTCAGTTCTATTTGTCCGTTTCCTTTACCAGATGCTATGGTTACCGTTCTATCGAATAGCTGTGAGCCCTCATCATCGAATAGCTTGACCTCTAAAACTTCCGTGTCCAATGAAGGATAGTTGATACTATCTCCAACGTAAGCTTTAAACCAAATAACATCATCGGGAAAATAGGCGGTCTTATTGGTATGAACATAGACCTTCTCCTTTAATCTAGGATTTACTTGCATCGTATGCAATTGGTCTATCAATGAAGATTGGGCAACTGAAAACGTGCAGTATAAAAATAGTATGGATCGGAAGAAGAATTTCACATAACGGCAGACTTGAATTTTGGAACACAATTGCCGTTTTGAATATACTAAAAAGGATAGTTAATACCTATTTGCAGTACAGAATTGGCAAAATTATAGTCCCTGAACCATCTTTTGGCCTGTTCTTCGGCAGGATTATAGGTCTTGAACCCAAGGTCTACACGGAACAGGAAGTAGGTAAAATCGTATCGGATACCAAACCCGGTGCCCAGGGCAATATCCTGTAGTGATGACAATCCGTTAAAGGTTGCCTCGGGGTCTTCTACATCATCAAAAACGTTCCAGATATTTCCGGCATCGGCAAAAATGGCTCCGTTTATATCGCCCGCAATGGGAAAGCGATACTCTAGGTTCAAGGCCAATTTTAGGTTGGCTTCGTTAAAATCGTTTACCGCCGAGGTGCTTCCGGGGCCAAGGGAGTAAGGGAACCAAGCTCTGTTGTCGTTAGAACCCCCGCCAAAGTAACTGCGTACGAAAGGTATGTTATTGGAGTTGCCATAAGGAATGGCTATCCCGAAGAAACCACGTGCGGCCAGTACATTGGAATGCGCCAGGTCCCAATACTTTACAAAGTCCAATTCGGTTTTTAAATATTGGGAAAAAGGCACGTTAAAGACCAAAAGTTGATCGTCTTTTTTATTGAACGGAATAATACTGGACAGGCCAGCCAATAGGTTGCCGGCACCTTCCAATTTCCAGCGAAATTGGTAAAAACTATTGTCGGTAATGCCGTTTCTGTTGTTTTTATTAAAGGTGTAGTTGGTGGTGAAAATTAGGTTGTTTTCCGTAAGACGTTGCTCTCTTTCGGCAATACTGTTAACTTCCCTGAAGTCTTGTAGTGTTAGACCATCTGATGTTATGGGGATTCTGCCTTCCAATACATCGTCTATAAACGCATCCGTACCTATACTATCGGGATCCAGCGCCTCTGACGGTGTTGTAAGATTCCCGTCATCGTTAAAATATAAGGAATTTACTACAATGGCATCTTCCGTTGCAATCCTGTTCAGTTCATTGTAGGTATTCCTATACACATCAAAAAAGCGATTACTGTTAACGTTGCGAACAAATTGGATGTTCAAAAGTTCCACATTGTGCCTTTTGAATTCAGATGGCGTCCAGTTATAGCTTAGTACACTATTTAGGGTTTGTTTGTCCAAGCCTATATTTTTTTGAAAACTTGTACCTATGGCAACTCTTGTTTGCGGTAGGGTGTAGTTAGGTATAAGTTTTGACGTATTCAAAAATGGGAACCATATTCTGGGAAAGTCCAAGGTGACTTCCGCTCCGGTCTCCGAGAAAAAATCCTCTTGGAAAGACGGGCTGCTCAATAGGCCAAATGCGCCATCTGCGGAAATACTCAGGTTTTCCGCTCCTTTAAAGATATTTCTAATTAACAGGGAAGCACCAAGACCTATGCCTAGTCGTCGGATATTGGAACGGCTTACCTCAAAATTGGTACCCAAGGAATATTTGGTTTTTGGGGCCAAGTAAATGCGGGTATTTACCTTGTTGGACATACTGTCCTCTTCAAAAATTATACTGGGGTATTTAAAAATATTTAAGCTGTTCAGTTGTCGTGAGGTTCGGATTTTGTCTATATCCCTGTACGTATTCCCTTTTTCAAAATAAATAGCATTGGCCAAGGTTTTGGGCTTGATTTTAAATTTATCCGAATAATAAATCGTGAAATCCCCGTAGGTTACCGTTCTGCTGTTCTCCTTACTTTCCGATGCTAGATAATCGGTATATATTTCTATGGTATTAATCGTTTCTACTTTATATTCGGATGTGGTCACTTGGTTTTCGCCTCTTCTCTTTAGGTCGCCAATATTTAGGGCTATGTTCATTTTTTGGTCGTTTCCCTGTACGGTGGTATCCCTTGCAATATCAAAGGTTATAGAGCTTTCTTGGAAGTTTCGAATGCCGTTATTTCTAAAAATGGTGGTAAGCCGTTCCCGCTCCGCATTAAAATTGTCCAAGTCAAATTTTTGGCCTCTTTTGACAAGGGACTGACCGGCGTTAATGAAATAGATGGAATCTATGGCCTTGGAAGATATTTCATTGGAGACCGAATCTATTAAAAAGGGTTTGCCAAGTTGTACATTGTAAGTTAGCTCGGCCCGTTGTTTTCGTCCGGTAGAGTCTACCTTATAAGTAGTATTGTTGTTAAAGTAGCCCTTACTTTCGTAATAGGCACTAAGGCGCTCCAAGCTTCTTCTGGTCTTGGAAGTATCCAGAACCACAGGGGCTTGGCCAATATCCTTGAGCCATTTTCCCATTCCGGACACAAAAAAGGATTCTCCTAAGCGGTTTACTTGTTTTTCGGAAAGTAGCTGGGTTAGTCGTTCTTCCCTGTTAGGTTTCTTTTGCAGCCATGCCTGGAAAAGGGAATCGGGATTTTCTTTTGCTAGGTTATATAGATTAAGGCGCAAAGGGTAGCCCAAAAGGGCAGCGTTGGGTTTTTGATAGATAAGACTTTGAATGCCCTCATCATTTATTCTGAGCGAATCTACCAGCAGGGTGTTTTTTGCCAATAGAAATTCATCGTCATCGATTTTTTTTAGTGAATTACAGGACGGCACAACCATTGCCAAAAGCGATAATAAGCTTATTTTAGCTATGTTGTTTTTAAAGCAAAGTGCCGAGTTCATAGAAATCAAAAATACATCATTTGAATGGTTGTTAAAAGTGAATTGAAACTTATAAAAAGCCTACAGCAAAAAAAATACCGAAATGAACATGGCCTGTTTGTTATTGAAGGAAAAAAGGCTGTGGAAGAACTTTTGGAATCCAAGTGTAGGCCATTTAAAATCCTTGTTTCGGGAGGGTCGAAGCTCAATGTTGCTTATGCCGATATTCTGGAAATTTCCGTAAAGGAACTGAAGCAGCTGAGCGGACTTAAAAATCCGAACGGGGTTTTGGGCGTATTTTATATGATGGCCCAACAACCTATCGATTTTAGCGATTGGATACTGATGTTGGACGGTGTTCAAGACCCCGGCAATCTGGGCACCATCATTAGGTTGTGCGACTGGTTTGGTATCAAGAACTTGGTTTGTTCTCCCCATACGGTAGATTGCTACAACCCAAAAGTGCTACAGGCCACCATGGGTTCCATTACCAGGGTTAATATTACCTACACCGATTTGGAGGTCTTTTTAAAGAACAATACGCTTTCTGTATACGGTGCTTTTATGGACGGCACTTCGGTCTATACCTCGGGATTTCCTAACAAGGGAATATTGGTTATGGGGAATGAAGGCAACGGTATTTCGCCATTGGTAAAGGAGTTTTGTAATCAGTCTATCGCCATCCCACAATACGGAACGCTGACAACGGAGAGTTTGAACGTGGGCACCGCTACGGCAATTTTATTGAATGAAATCCGGCGAAGTCAATGAACCTTGAGTCCTCTTAGAAAAGGAATTTTGCTTTACAATTGACCAAAGCAAATTTCTTCAATTTGTAAAACCATGATTACAGTTTTTTGGAAAATCGCCTTATCTGAAATTTTTAACTTTTTTCCACTTTGACTTCAGTTTTTGGAGCAAACCCTTTATTCAAAAGTAAAATTGATAAAAATACCTCTAGATCGCATGGCATCAATATTCCCGGTCCATGGACTATTGGGGTCGTTGTCTCGAACAAGTTCATCCGTTAACGCAAAAACACCGCGTATAGATGGACTAAACTTAAAGTATTCCAGATAAAAATCGATACCGAAGCCCAGCTCGTAATTGTACACCCACTTTTGCATACGAAACGTTCCTGCCGAATTATCGTCCAAACTGGTTTCATTACTGCCCAAATTTAAAGACATAGATGGCCCTCCAATTAGAAACGGCTTCCAATTTCCAATTCTCTTGGCGCTCGCCTTTAACAATAATGGAAAATTGATATACGTTGATTTCACCTCCCGTATGGCATCCCGTTTCTCATCAAATCCTGGAAATCCCAGAGTCCTGGAGCTATAATGTAGGCCAGGCTCTATGCGAAGGTCCAAAAATTGGTTCAACCGCAATTCGCCAATTAGTCCCACATTAAAACCAAAGCTTTTGTCGGTTAAAATGGCTCTTTCGTTATCTATATAATCAAACTTGAAATCATATTGATTTAAACCCAGAAAATACCCATAGTTCAACAATTTCTTGTCCTCGTTCTCTTTATTAAGAACGGGCCTCTCATTAAACTGGGCATTTATATATTGTAGGGAGAACAATAGCGTAATGCCTATTAAAATCCATTTCTTCATGTAGCCGTAATTACAAAAACCCGCAAGTACTATGGCTAAAAAAGGGTAACGCTGATTGTTGGGTTACGCTAGGCTTTTTTAGCAACATAGATAGATGCCACCCCAAATGTTTGAGGGATATTGGTTACCTCTATAAACCCGATTTTGCGCAAAATATTGTTGAAGGTTTCGCCATGGGGAAAAACGGCTGCAGATTCGCTCAAATAGCCGTACGCGGAATTGTCTTTGGAAAATAGTTTGCCAATTAAGGGCAAAATGTTTTTTGTGTAGAAACGGTACCCTTGTTTAAAAGGTGTTTTGGTGGGTACGGAGGTTTCAAGAATGGCCAAGGTGCCCTGTGGTTTTAGTACCCGTAAAATTTCTGAAAGTCCGGTTTCCAATGTTTCAAAATTCCGAACACCAAAAGAAACGGTTACGGCATCAAAGGTATTGTCCTTAAAAGATAGTTTTTCGCTATCGCCAACCACCATTTCAATGGTCTTGCCCAGATTTTTATGTTTGATTTTATCTTTTCCTACGGCCAGCATCCCGGGAGAGATGTCCAGGCCAACTATTTTTTCTGCACCGGTTTTTACCAAGGCAATGGCCAAATCCCCGGTTCCTGTGGCAATATCCAAAATGGAGTGCGGCTTTTCTTTACCGACCAAGGCTACCACCCTTTTTCGCCATTTAATATCTATACCAAAGGAAATGACTCTATTGAGACCATCATAGTTCTTTGAAATGGTATCGAACATTTTAGTGACCTGTTCTTTTTTTCCCAGCTCGGAGTCTTTATAAGGCGTAACCTTTTCGGACATAATTTTTTTTTGCAAAGATACAATAGTACGATAGACTTCTTGGTGTTGTAATTTGCCTACTTGAAGCTGTAAGCGGTTTAAAAAAAGCAAAATAAAGGCTAACCTGATAAAATTATGTAATTTTGCCCCAAATTGCGTACCTAAAATTTATCGGACACTTTAGAGGCGAAAACACAAAATTATCGCGTTAACAAGCGTTCTACACTACAAATAGTTTACCCTAAAAGACGAAATGAAAATTATAATTGCAGGTGCAGGCGAGGTTGGGTTTCATTTGGCCAAATTACTCTCCTACGAATCCCAGAACATTACATTGATAGACACCAATAAAGAAAGTCTTGCCTATGCCGACAGCCACTTGGATATTAGGGTATTAAAAGGGGATGCTACTTCTATCGCCATGCTCCGGGATGCACAAGTGGAGGATTCCGATTTGGTCATCGGGGTAACATCCTCTGAAACCACCAATATCACCCTGTGTATGTTGGCCAAGCAATTGGGCTGCAAGCAGACCATAGCCAGAATTTCCAATACCGAGTTCATAGAGAATAAAGAATTGCTCAAATTCTCGGAACTTGGAATAGACGAGCTTATTTCGCCAGAGGAGTTGGCAGCAACCGAAATTCAGCTGTTGTTGAATAAATCTGCCTTTAACGATACCTATGAATTCGATGATGGCAAGCTGATCATGGTGGGTGTTTCTTTGCCAAAATCCGCCCCCTTTGTGGGCAAGATGGTAAAGGAGGCCGCAAAAATTTTTCCGGAACTTCACTTTATGCCTATTGCGTTAAAGCGCATGGGAACCCAATATACCGTTATCCCTAGGGGAGACACCATTTTTAAGGAAGGTGATCAAGTCTATTTTATTATCGTAAAAGAAGGTGTAGATGAGCTGTACAAGCTTACGGGAAAGAAGAATGTGGATATTAAAAATGTGATGATCTTGGGCGGTAGCAAGGTAGGTTACAAAACGGCCAGGGATCTCTGCAACAATAAGTTCAACGTTAAACTGATAGAGAAGAACAAGGAAAAAGCTTTTGACCTTGCAGATGATTTGCCCAATGCTTTGGTTATTAACGGAGACGGAAGGAACGTAGAGCTCTTGGATGAAGAAAGTCTGGAATCTATGGATGCTTTTATTGCCGTAACCGGAAACTCCGAGACCAATATCATGTCCTGTTTAGTGGCCAAGTCCAAGCATATTAAGAAGACGATAGCCTTAGTGGAAAATATGGATTATTTTCAACTGTCCCATTCCATTGGTATAGATACCCTGATCAATAAAAAGTTATTGGCGGCGAACAATATTTTTAGACATATAAGAAGAGGGGAAGTAGTGGCAATGATGCGACTCAACAACTTGAATGCGGAAATATTGGAGTTCATGGTAAAAAAGGATTCCCTCGTTACCGGGGCGATGATAAGAGATCTTAATTTCCCAAAGGCTGCTACTATTGGCGGGGTCGTTCGCGACGGTGAAGGTATTATTGCGCTTGGTGGCTTTAAAATTAAGGCCGGAGATAGGGTAGTGGTATGTTGTCTTCCAGAAGAAATATCAAAAATAGAACGAATGTTCCTTTAAGATGCGCCTAAACTCAAGGATTATCTTTCATATCATGGGGCTACTGCTCCTTTGTAATGGTGGCTTTATGCTTTTGGCCGCCGTGCTAAGTGCTGTTTACAGGGACGGTGCTACGCTCAGTATTACCTTGGCCTCAGTTTCTACCATGTTTGCGGGTATTTTTGCTATGTACTATACCCGAGGACATCGTAAAGAAGTTAAAAAAAAAGAGGGATATATCATTGTTACCTTTGGGTGGATCGTGATGTCCATTTCTGGGATGCTTCCCTATATTTTTTCCGGTGCCATTCCTGATATTACCAATGCATTTTTCGAAACTATTTCTGGTTATACCACTACGGGGGCATCGATTATGGATGATATCGAGGCCATGCCAGAAGGAATACTATTCTGGAGAAGCTTAACGCACTGGATAGGCGGGATGGGGATTATTGTATTGGCCATTGCAATTTTGCCACTTTTGGGCATTGGGGGCATGCAACTGTTTTCTGCGGAAGCCCCAGGGCCAAGTGCGGATAAACTTCACCCCCGGATTACCGATACCGCTAAGCGTTTATGGTTAATTTATTTTGGATACACCGTAGCCGAAACCCTATTGCTAAAACTGGCCGGGATGTCCTTTTTTGATGCCATAAACCACGCCATGGCAACATTGTCTACCGGAGGCTTCTCTACAAAAAATGCCAGTATCGCCCATTGGAACGATCAGCCTTTGATCCAATACATTATCATCTTCTTTATGTTTTTGGCAGGTACCAATTTTGTGTTGAGCTATTTTGTTTTTAAAGGAAAAGTGCAACGTGTTATAAAGGATGAGGAATTTAGATTTTATCTTCTTTTTGTGGTCTTAGCTACTATTTTGGTTGGGTTAGTCATCTATTTTAAGGCTAATATTACAGAATTGACTCCGGGATATCCTATGGTTTTGGGTAGGGCAGAGAGTTCGTTTAGGCATGGCCTATTTCAAATAGTTTCCGTTATTACTACGACTGGTTTTGTAAGTGCCGATTTTACGCAATGGACACCGTTTCTTACCATCTTCTTTTTTGGACTTTTCTTTTTGGGCGGTTCGGCTGGATCCACTTCGGGAGGTATAAAAGTAATGCGGCATTTATTGATCATTAAAAACGGATTGCTGGAGTTTAAGCGCACCCTGCATACCAATGCAGTGATTCCCGTTCGCTACAACAATAAAACCGTAAAGGAGAATATCGTTTACAATATCATAGGCTTTTTTGTATTGTATATGCTGCTCTTTATTATCGGTGCCCTAGTGCTTGGGTTTTTAGGGCTTGATTTTGAGTCGGCCATCGGTGGTGCCGCCTCTTCTTTGGGCAATGTGGGCCCTGCCCTTGGCAGCTTAAATCCGGTAAGCAACTTTAATAGCCTTCCTGATTTGGCCAAATGGTGGTGTGGATTTCTGATGCTGGCAGGACGGTTGGAACTTTTTACTGTTCTGATATTGTTGACGCCTTATTTCTGGAAACGAACTTAGGCTTTTCTATTTTGACACATTAAGAAGGCGTTCCTATCTCAAAGCAGCAGAACTCAATCCTATATTATTTTGTTTCGGAGACTTCTATTTCGCCAGATTTCAAGGCCATTTTATATTATACTCATGCTTAATGAAAACCCGAAAATTTTAACCATTTTATTTTTTTCTTTGCCTAGGCAAAATTAGACAGTATAACCGTAGCTATGGTTTCTAATTTTAACGACGGCAAAGGGAAAAAGAAAGAGATAAAACTCGGGTTTTCATTTGGCAGATGTATAGATACGAAAGGGAGATAGACCATGGGCCTTAAGCTCTAAAAATACTTTTGTCAAGTTCCAAATACTATATGGTATACCTACAGAAATAATGGCAGAACCGTTTATAAAAAAAAACGACCCCAATAAATTTATCGAGGTCGCTTTTTTATAATTGGAAATCGGCTATTTAACCATGCAATGACTTTTTTATTCTAGCAAGTGCTTCCCTAATATCTTTTTCCGAAGCGGCATAGGAGATTCTAATGCAGTCGCCATTTCCAAAGGCATCTCCCGCTACTGTGGCCACATTTGCCTGTTCCAACAAATACATAGAAAAGTCCGAAGAATTGTTGATTTTGATTCCGTTCAAGGTTTTTCCAAAATAGGCGGTAACATCCGGATATACATAAAAAGCACCTTCTGGTTCGGTACATTTGAAACCATCTATTTCATTCAGTAATGCCAAGATCAGCTTTCTACGTTCTTTGAATTCCGTTACCATATATGCTATGCGATGCGGTGATTCTTCCAAGGCCGTAATGGTGGCACGCTGTGCGATACAATTGGCACCACTGGTCACCTGTCCTTGCAGTTTGTTGCAGGCACGGGCTATGTAGGCGGGTGCGCCTATGTAACCAATACGCCAGCCAGTCATGGCAAAAGCTTTTGCAACACCGTTTACGGTAACGGTCCGGTCATACATGTCAGGAAATTCTGCCATGGATGCATGTGCGGTTACCCCGTAATTAATATGCTCATAGATTTCATCGCTCACAACGATGATTTGCGGATGTTTCTGCAAAACGTCCGCTAAAGCCCTTAGTTCTTCTTTACTGAAGATGGCACCGCTTGGGTTGCAAGGGGAGCTGTACCACAACATTTTTGTTTTGGGGGTAATGGCTGCCTCCAATTGTTGGGGCGTCATTTTAAAATTATTTTCAAAAGAGGTGGCAACCTCCACGGGAACACCGTCCGCCAATTTTACAATATCCGCATAGCTAACCCAGTACGGGCAGGGCAAAATAACCTCATCGCCCTTGTTTAGGATTACCTGTGCAACATTGTAAAGGGATTGTTTGGCGCCGGTAGAGACCACAATTTGCGGGGCTGTATAGGTGAGTCCGTTATCGCGCTTAAATTTGGTAATGATAGCGTCTTTTAATTCTACATAGCCATCTACCGGCGAATACGAATTGTAGCCATCATTTACGGCTTTAATAGCTGCTTCCTTAATGTAATCTGGAATGTCAAAATCTGGCTCACCTAAGCTTAGGCCTATAATATCTTTTCCCGCAGCTTTAAGTTCGCGGGTCTTCGCGGCCATTTCTAGGGTTGCCGATGGGGTGACGCTGTTGATCCTATCCGATAGTTGGTTGTTCATAAAAATGTTCTTTTATTTTCATTCCTGTGCCTATCTTGCTTCTACTGCCCCGAGGTTTCTGGGTATTTCAGTAATTCTGATAGACAGGCAAGGGAATCTATTCTATGGTTGCTAAAATGCGCAGCAAAATTAAAACATTTGAAATTCTTTGTTGCTGGAAAAATCAATTGATTATTAACTATTTGGGCATAGTTTGTGAATAGTCTAAAAATGAATAGCTCAATAAGCGCTATTTACATTCTTTTAAAAAATGTAAACCGGTTATTGAGCTATTAAGAAGCCGATGTGTAAAGTACAGCTACACTTGTAAAGCGGGCTGTTTGCCCAATTCCCTTAAATGCTTAAAGTGTGAAATTATAGCCTTTCTGGTCGTTTTATATTCGTTATAGGGCAAATTAAATTCTTTGGCGGTCTCCTTCACAATTTTCGAAATATTAGTATAATGTACATGACTTATATTGGGAAAAATATGATGTTCTACCTGATGGTTTAAGCCACCCGTAAACCAATTTACGACCTTATTTTTAGTTCCGAAATTTACCGTTGTGAACAATTGGTGTATGGCCCAGGTGTTCTTCATGGAACCACTGTTGTCCGGTAAAGGTGTATCTGCCTCGTCCACAATGTGCGCCAATTGAAAAACAACGCTTAAAATAACGCCGGCAACGTAGTGCATTACAAAGAAGCCTAGCAATACTTTCCACCAGGCAATATCCAAGATAAGGAGCGGAAGTACGATCCAAATGGTCAAATAAATGGTTTTGGCTATAAGTAAAGTACTCCAATTTTTAAGTGCGCTGGGTAACTTACCGTAGGATAATTTTCTTTTCATGTAGCGATACATTTGCTGGAAATCTGTCGTAATGGCCCAATTGAAGGTTAACAGCCCGTAAAGAAAGACCGAATAAAAATGTTGGAATTTGTGGTATTTTTTCCATTTGGCATGTTTGGAGAAGCGCAAGATCCTACCGGCTTCCATATCCTCATCGTGTTCATGGATGTTGGTGTACGTATGGTGTAGCACATTGTGCTGTACTTGCCAATTGTACACATTACCGGCAAGAATATAGATGCTGCCACCCATGAATTTATTGACCCATTTTTTATTGGAATAGGCGCCGTGGTTGCCATCATGCATTACGTTCATGCCAACTCCCGCCATGCCTACGCCCATTACTATGGTCAGTAGGAAGTTCGCCCAATTGGGAAGTCCTAAGGTTAATATGAGAAAGTAGGGGGCCAAAAACAATGTAAACATGACGATTGTCTTTACATGCAGTTTCCAGTTTCCGGTCTTTTTAATTTGATTGGTTTTGAAGTAATCGTTAACTCTTCCGTTCAAGGTTTTGAAAAACTGAGCGGGGTCTTTTCTTGAAAATCGAATGGTATTTTGTTCCATAGAGGCAATCTTTTCTATTAATTTGATGCAATAGATCTAGGATTAGTTTGATACCTTGATTTAAAACGAAATCTTTGCACCGGTAATATGCTAAACTAATTTTTTTTACAAAGATACACATGAAGGCCGTTAAAGTATTTGAATATTTTCCCAAATTATCCCTAGAACAGCAAGAAAAGTTCGTTCTACTGGCGGAACTATATGAGGATTGGAACCAGAAAATAAACGTGGTTTCTAGAAAGGATATAGACGAATTGTACTTGCGACATGTCCTCCATTCGCTAGGAATCGCTAAAATCCAGCAATTTATGGACGGATCTGAAGTGCTGGACGTAGGAACAGGTGGCGGTTTCCCTGGAGTTCCTTTGGCGATTATGTTTCCCAATGTTCATTTTACCTTGGTAGACAGCATTGGTAAAAAAATTAAAGTAGTAGATGGGGTCGTGGCCGGACTTGGCCTTACCAATGTGAAGACCATTAACGCCAGGGTAGAGGAGGTGTCTCATCAATACGATTTTATTGTTAGCCGGGCGGTTGCCGCTATGCCCACCTTTGTGCATTGGGTAAAAGGTAAAATTAAAAAGGAATCCGTTCACGAACGTCGCAACGGCATCCTGTATTTAAAAGGAGGTGATCTGGAGGAAGAACTTTTAGGGTATAAAACCGCTCAGATCTTTGAATTATCGGACTATTTTAAGGAAGATTTTTATGAAACGAAGCGTGTGGTCTACTTGCCCCTAAAATTTAAAGGGTAATTTATAGGCTTAACATAGCATAGTAATGCCTTCTACATTTTTTCGCATAACACTTGAGATGGCTCCAATAATGAATCCGTAGGCAGGTAACATGCATTTTTAAGTCTGTATATGTTTTTGACAAGTCCATAGCTGTCAAAGTTCTGTAAATCATCTTTAATTTACAATTAATTAACGTTAAATTTACATTGTACTTGTTTTAGCGTTTGCCTTTTTGTTCAAATTACTTCTGTCCGACATCTTTACCTACCAGCGCTATTAGGGTCCACAGGAGAAATTGGGTGCTTTAAAAATGATTTTTGCATTGCTTATTTCACTTGCTAAAATCTCTGTACCTGTACTACCCAGCTCCTTGCCTTCACAATCATACACCAGTATTACACTACTACAGTATGGGCAGCAGTTTTGACCTATAAAAACGGTCTTACCCTTATATTCTGCCATTTCAATATAAAAGTATTGGGCTAAATCACTTGTTCCGTCTTTTATTTCTTGTGCTTTCGCTTTTAACCAATCCAAATCCTCAATAGGATTATTAACATCGCATGCCGCTATCGCTGGCAGATCTTTATCATCATTGTTGCAGGACAGGCATAGGCTAAAAACGGCTAGAAGCCAAATTATCTTTTTCATACGGGCTGTTTTATGTTAAAGATGTTGGAAACTGTAAATGGTTGCGTTGAATACGCAAATTAATTCTTCATTGTACCATAAATAAGTACCTGAGCCATTTAGTCCATAATGTAGTTGGCGAGTTCTCCTAGTTCAAAAAAATGAGCCAATCATTTGTTTTATTTTGGTAAAAAACGAAGTCCAAAAAATCCTATTCTTAGAAAACGAAATTTTGGTGCTCCGTTTTAAAATGATATACGTTATATGGAGATTGTTAGGATATAGTGTTCAAAGTAGCCTACTCACTCCACGGCGGCACAACCCCATTGGATCTCGCGTATGCTATCAATTGTCCTTTGTGTTCGCCATTGTGTTCGATCATTGCCAAAAGTCCGCCGAGTTTGTTCATTTTTGGCAAAACCGAAGTCCACTTCTTCGTTCAGCTCGGTAGGCGCTACCTTCATTATGGTTTCTAGGGCGAATGCTTTGCTTTTTTTCTAGGCGGCAATAATGTTCTCCTTGCCTGTGATTTTGCCCATTCCCATCATATCCATATCCGCAGGAGGCGGGAAACCTATTTTAGAGGCCAAGTAGTAATTTGCTCCGCCTACGTGCAATAGTGCTTCGCCAACAGAACTTACGCCCTCGGTAGGCCGGCAGTCGTATTGTTCCTCTGAAAATGCTTCTGCAAGTTGAATTACCTGTGCTTGGTTTCCGGTCAGTACGGCCTGTATGGTGCTTTAGGTAAGTTGGTCTTGGGCATGTGTAACTGTCATTGCCAATAACAGGAATGTTGCGAGTGTTTTTTTCATATTATAGCATTCTTAATGTGAAAAGGTCTCAAGGGATTATCCCGAGAGACCTTTTAAATGTAATTAAAATATAAAGTCTATCAACTATTGCAATAGATTTATAATCAATATATTATCCTAAAAATGGATATCTGTAATTTTCTGGCGTCACAAAGGTTTCTTTGATAAGTCTTGGCGATACCCAACGCAATAAATTCTGTGCCGACCCCGCTTTATCGTTGGTACCAGAAGCTCTTGCCCCACCAAATGGCTGTTGTCCCACTACTGCTCCGGTAGGCTTGTCATTAATATAGAAATTCCCTGCACAATTTTGTAGTGCTTTTGTGGCTTCGTCGATAGCGTACCTATCCTTGGAAAGTACAGCGCCTGTCAAGGCATATTCAGAAGTGCTGTCCACCAATTTTAGCGTGTTGCCCCACTCTTTGTCTTCGTAGACATAAATGGTAACAACCGGACCAAAAAGTTCGGTTTCCATTGTGGTGTACTTTGGATCCGTTGTTAAAATAACGGTGGGTTCTATAAAATAGCCTTTCGATTTGTCGTACGTGCCACCTGCGAATACCTCCGCATTGGAGTCCTTTTTGGCCTGATCGATATATTTTGCCAGTTTATCAAAGGATGCTTCGTGGATGACCGCAGTAATAAAGTTGGTCATGTCCTCTGGGGAGCCTGGTTTGTTGAATGATGCAATATCTTTTTTTACCAGTTCCAAAATCTCCTTGGAGGTAGATTTTGGTAGGTATACCCTGGAAGCAGCACTACATTTCTGACCTTGGAACTCAAAAGCACCGCGGACTATAGCCGTAGCTACTTGTGCTGGTTTCGCGGATGGATGTGCAATAATAAAATCCTTTCCACCTGTCTCCCCTACAATTCTTGGGTAGGTCTTGTAGGTGTGTATGTTGTTTCCAATTTGTTTCCAGAGTTCCTTAAATACATGGGTAGAGCCAGTAAAATGGATTCCCGCAAAATCTGGACTGGCCAATACCGTTTCGGTAATCATCACGGGGTCGCCGTAAACTACATTGATAACACCGTCTGGTAAACCAGCTTCCTTGAATACGTCTACGATAACTTTTGCAGAAAAAATTTGGCTGTCACTTGGCTTCCAAACTACTACATTCCCCATCATTGCTGCACTTGCAGGCAGGTTTCCGGCAATAGCGGTAAAATTGAAAGGTGTTATAGCATATACAAATCCTTCAAGAGGTCTGTATTCTACCCTGTTCCAGATGCCTTCTGCGGAATCTGGCTGCTCCTCGTAAATCTGTGTCATATATTCCACGTTAAAACGTAAAAAGTCTATGAATTCACAGGCAGCGTCTATTTCTGCTTGGTGGACAGTTTTTGATTGCCCCATCATTGTGGAAGCATTAATTTTAGCTCTATATGGTCCGGCTAAAAGTTCGGCGGCTTTCATGAAGATAGCGGCGCGCTGTTCCCAAGTAAGATTGGCCCATGCCTCCCTAGAATCCAAACAGTTTTGTATGGCTTGGGTAACATTTTTTTTTTCTGCCAAGTGATATGTTCCTATAATGTGAGCATGCTCATGAGGGGGTGACATTGGTTTTGTGTTTCCCGTACGCACTTCATCCGCACCTATATACAAAGGCACGTCTACTGTGCTATTGTAATATATTTTGTATTGGTTCAGAACCTCTTCACGCTCCGGACTCCCTGGGGCATAACTTTTAATTGGTTCGTTGAATGCTGTCGGAACTTGGAAAAAACCTTTACCCATTATTAGAATTTTAATGATTAAAATAGTGGTGTAAAGGTAAGCTTACTATGCGAGAATTAAAAGAGAAAGAAGGGGCTAAAGTTTGGGGCATTTCCCTTAAACTGTTGATCTGTCCTCTGTTCAACACCAAGTTTCCTAGGTGTTCTTTAAGACAAGAGGAATGTTATGGCCTTTTTTCCAGCACCCTAGCGTTGTAGTTGGGGGTTGCTGAAAAAGTATGAAGGCAGCTATTCAATACTAATTCGAAGTTTTATTCACTTTTAGTTTAGTGCGAACGGGGCGCTAAACTTAAAAGTAGGGATATAGACCCTAAATTTTTCGGAAGTATTTAAATTTACCATACTGTAGTGGCCTCGCATCGCTCCTATAGGGGACGTTAAAAGACATCCGGAATTATACGTATGCGATTCTCCAGGTTTAATTACGGGTTTTTTCCCTATGACACCTTCCCCGTCTAAGGTTTCCATATCATTCAAGGCGTCGTAAATTCTCCAATGACGCGAGGTTAACTGAACTGAATCCTTAGTTTGGTTTTCAATAGTAATCGTGTAGCCAAAGGCAAAATGCATTTTATAGTTTTTGAAGAATGTGCCTTCAAAACTCGTGTTTACCGATATTTTAATTCCTTTAGTAACCTGTGTTGTCATACGTTTATTTAATATGTAAATATACTTCCGGCTAAAAGTAGGATACCACCTATGCTTGCTAAAATAATGAAAACCGTGTTAAGAATACTATATTTAACAATAGTTTTAAATCTCCCCTCGCCATAAAAACTGCGCATGGCTTTATAAAGGTATATCGCAAATATCAAAATAAAGAGTCCACCGCTTTCTGTCTTTAAAATAGCATCTATCAAATAGCTAACGATGAGCAAGATAAATAACAAAGATTGATTGTGAAAGCTAAAGATCAAATGATCGGTATACGTGTATTTTTTCCTGATATACATCAGCCAAATGAAGATTATAAAGACTGGGAGAAAGAAAAATGTGGTAAGCGGTAATTTGGAAAATAGCCCGTTTACGAACGCTCCAGGTCCTTTTCTGGCCCTTACTACACTTTTTGCTGTTTGGAACGCTATTCTGTTACCAAAGGTATTCTCCAGATTATACGTATCAATGGCCTCGGTAAAATTCTGTAGACTGCCTTTTTTGATTAAAGTGCTGAAAACCTCCTGTTTTTTAAAATGACGGGATAAAAAAGATACCTCGCTAGGGGAGTGGAGTTCTCTCTTTGGGTTGGATAGAATAACGGAGTCCCTCTTTCGTACTTGTTCGTTGATCGCTTAACTTATATTTAAGCTGTCCAATTGCAACATCAACTCTTTTTTGTCTTGCTGGGCTCCGCCAAAGTCGATATTTTCAATTAATGAGGAATCTAAGTTCATGAATCCTTCTTTTGAATCTTCGCCATATCGATTCAATTGTTCAAAATTTCCTCCCAGACCCATCAACAGGAAATAAAGAATGGCCAAGCTCAATAAAAACCTAAACGGATTGGTATAGGATACGCGTTTCCCGCCAATGTAGTCCCTTGTTATTATCCCTGGTCTTAACAGCATAGCTGCCAGTGTCTTAAACAATTTTGTATCCTAAGAAAAAATACTGGAAAAGAACTCTTCCAGGTAGTCTTTTAAGGATGGCTTTTTAAGGCTGTTGAGCTGTGAAGCAATTTGAACAGTATTTGGCGCTAATATCCAAGGGATGTCTGCAATTGAGACATGTAACACCTCTATACTTAAAATGGTGTCTACCGTCTAAATTCTCATTGAATTCAATTTCCTTGGACATTTAGATATTTTAACTGTTCAATTGCTAATGGTCCTGGAATTTGCCGAACCCACCCCAATTACACTATCGTAAATATCTCCAAAATCCCTGTAATATACCAAGATCAAATAGTTGTTTTCGGTAAAATGAAAATTGCCTCCCACAGCATTGTAACCTATCCTTTCTTTTTCACCTTTAATAACGTATTTGTAATTGTAGAACCCTTGCTTCATTTTAATAGTGGCCTCCATCATGCCATTATCCTCGTTATAGACCATTTTGTTCTCGTCGTTAAGGGCGTAGTTGTTATACTTCCCAAAAATATAGACCTCGTCCAACGCCAATATTTCAGTATACGGTAGGCTAAAGTGCACCATTGTGTATTCTGCCTCCCTAGAGTCATTTTGTCCCTGTAGGGCACGAACCACATAGTCTCCGTTAACATCGGGGAAATAGGTGTAGGGTTCGTCGTATCTAAATTCGTCTGAAAACAAATAATGGTTGTAGATGTCTAAAAGTTCTATTCTGCCTATCTGTGAGCTTGGTGCCCTAAGGTCGCTTGTGTCAAATAATAAGTATTCATTGCCTCCAAAAAATGAGGTTTCCTTATCATATTTATACACTAATTCGTTTCCTAACGTAAATTGGGGCGGCACATTGTAAATAGCGGTGGGCCAGTAATAATTCTGTAAAATGGCTATTTTTACTTCCTTTTTTGGGTTGATAAGATTAAAATTTCCTGAATTCACGGAAAATTGTACTACTTGTTTTTCGTTCAAAAACTCAAAGTCGCGGGATCTTTTTACCGTGCCCCCAACCTTTACCATATCTTTATAGACCACAAACCGCCTGGAGAATTGCAGTTCATAACTGCTGTTGTAGATTTCCAGAACGTAATTTCCGGTAACCCTTAAGCTTACATTTTCATTGGGTATGGTAAGCTGGTAATTGGAATAGGTCTCCAAGGTGGTATAGCTGTTTTCGTAATTGATGATGCGCTGGTTGTCTATCCCGTTCAGAAATTGCGATTTTAAAAGGTCGGACGGCGTCCATTCATAATCACAATGTACTATTTTGTAATAATAATCTTGCTCATTGGCAAGGAGGTCGTCAAAATCCAAAAACATAGATTCCCCTATTTTAATAATGGGGAACTGGTCTTCCGTAGGCCCCTTAAAGGTGATGGATTTGATATTGGAAGGAGGGTCTATTTCGTTTTGTACTTGGCACCAAGTTATTTGAACGCAAAGTAAAAAAAGAATGTGTTTAAGCATAAAGCGCATTTGTTGGCAATTTTTAAAACAAAGGTAAACAAAAAGGATGCCGAATAAATTAACATCGATATAATGCCGAAATTATAAGTTAATAATTATGAGAATTTTTCATTTAGTAGTAAATTTGTCTCGAGTTTTGTTAATTTAAGGTCTGCAATATATGTCCAAAGACATTCGAATTAAAAAGGGGTTGAACATTAATCTGGTAGGTGCCGCAGCTTTGGAGACTTCCAAAGCGGTGTTGAGTAACGTTCATGCGTTTAACTTAGGAGATTTTCACGGAATTACCCCTAAAATGCTTTTGAAGCAAGGTGCCGAAGTAAAAGCTGGCGAGCCTTTGTTCTATAACAAAAATGTAGAAGAAATGCTGTTCGTGTCTCCTGTAAGTGGCGAGCTCATAGAAATAGAACGCGGTGCTAGGAGGCGTATTTTGTCTGTAAAGATTTTAGCGGATAAAGAGCAAGAGTTTCTTTTGAGTACTGTCCTAGACCTTGGCAAAGCTACAAAACAAGATATTAAAACTGTTTTGTTGAAAGGTGGTTGCTGGCCGTTTATAAAGCAGCGCCCCTATGATATTATCGCAGATCCCGATACCACTCCGAAATCGATTTTTATTTCCGGATATGTCACAGCACCATTGGCTGCCGATCTAAATTATACCCTAAAAGGTAAGGATGCGGAGTTGCAGGCAGCGGTAACCGCATTGGTAAAATTAACGCCAGGAAAGGTACATGTTTCCGTTGGGCAAGGAGATAATTCGCCTTTGTCCACTTTAAAAGGAATTGAACTCCATAAAATATCGGGTCCACATCCTGCCGGCTTGGTCGGAACACATATAAATAAATTGGACCCCATTAGTAAGGGAGAATTGGTTTGGACGGTTTCGCCGCAAGATTTGGTTATTATAGGTGAATTTCTCTTAACCGGAAAGTTCAACGCGGAAAGAACCGTTGCTTTGGTAGGTTCATGTGTGAAGTCGCCAAAATATTACACCACTAAGATTGGGTCGGAAATAGCTACTTTTTTATATTCGAGTGGGGTTACAGAGGAAAATATTAGAGTTATAAATGGCGATGTCCTTACAGGGAGCAAGAGCAAGCCAGGCGGTTATCTAGGTTTTTATAACAATACGGTATCCGTAATACCAGAGGGCGATGATTATGAGTTCTTTGGATGGAACAAACCCATTTTTAACAAGGTTTCAAATACCAGGGCACTGACCTTTTCCTGGTTACAGCCCAATAAGAAATATGAACTTACTACCAATACCAATGGCGAGCATAGGGCCTTTGTGGTGACGGGGCAATACGAGGAAGTTTTTCCAATGGATATCTACCCCATGCAATTATTGAAGGCCTGTATGGTGAAAGATTTGGATGAAATGGAGCATCTTGGCCTTTACGAGGTTGCACCCGAGGATTTTTCCTTGACGGAATTCATTTGTATTTCTAAGCAACCGCATCAGCAGATCATTAGAGAAGGTTTGGATTATTTACAAAAAGAAATAGGATAAGACATGAGCGTAAAAAGCACAATGCACGAATTAAAGATGAAGTATAAGGGTACCAAGATGGCACCTGCCTTTAATGCCTTTCATACTTTTTTGTTTGCTCCAAATGAGACCACACATTCTGGGTCGCATGTACGTGGGGCTGATGATTTAAAAAGAACCATGAATACGGTGATCACAGCGTTGATACCTATTCTCATTTTTTCTATGTTCAATGCCGGTTATCAGTATTACTCCGCCTTGAACGGATTTCCAGAAAACTTTTCGGTTCTAGAGCATTTCATTACATGGGATAATTTCTGGATCGGCATTATTAAGGTATTACCCTTGGTGGTTGTTTCTTATGGAGTAGGTCTTTTAGTAGAATTTATTTTTGCCGTTATAAAAGGGCATGAGGTGGAAGAGGGATATTTGGTAACGGGAATGTTGGTGCCTTTGATCGTGCCGATTGATACGCCGTTATGGATGCTTTCCGTTGCCGTAATTTTTGGTGTGGTCATAGGGAAAGAAGTGTTTGGGGGTACGGGAATGAATATCCTTAATCCGGCATTGACCATTCGTGCCTTTTTGTTCTTCGCCTATCCTACTTGGATGAGTGGCGACAAGGTATGGGTTTACGAAGCGCGTGAAAGATCGGAGCAGATTTTGGCCGGAGCCACAAACGTTGATGCAATTTCCGGTGAAACAATATTGGGCTATCTGGCACAGAATAACGAAGCCGCCGTGGCTGCAAAATATAGTGTTTCAGATATGTTCTTTGGGTTTATTCCAGGATCTGTCGGTGAAACATCCGCTTTTCTTTGTTTGTTGGGCGGGCTGTTCTTGATTTTTAGTAAAATAGCCAGTTGGAGAATTATGGTGAGTGCCGTAATAGGTGCCTTGGTTATGGGTCTCATATTCAATCAGGCGGTAGATTTAGGCTGGGTCGGTGAAACCAGTAAGTTTTACGGCTTAATGAGCTTTGATTTTTGGAAACATCTTATTGTTGGCGGTTTAGCGTTTGGTATTGTCTACATGGCGACTGATCCCGTTACCGGTTCCCAGACCAATAAGGGCAAATGGATCTATGGTTTCTTTATCGGATTTATATCGGTAATGATCCGCGTGTTCAACCCTGCCTACCCGGAGGGTGTATTCTTGGCCATATTACTAATGAACGTATTTGCACCTACTATAGATCATTATGTGATACAGGGTAACGTGAAACGAAGATTGAAAAGGCTTAAAAACGCCGTTGTACTCCCTAGGGATTCCGACAGTGCGGCAAAAGAACTTAAAGCAGAAACCGTATAATTATGTCAGTAAATACAGATAAAAATACTTATACCATTATTTTCGCCGCCGCAATGGTTGTGGTCGTAGGGTCTATTTTGGCTTTCTTGGCTTCTGCGCTCAGACCCCAAATCCAAGAAAACGAACGATTTGCAACGCAGCAGAACATTCTTTATGCCATGGGCGTAAACGAAAATGGCGATGATGCAGGAAGTGTAAATTTTATTCCTACCGATAGGGTAGGGGGTGAATTTGACACCTATATTAAGGAGCAATTCGTACTTGAAGATGGTAAAACAACTCCGGATGAAGAGGCGTATTTAATCGACCTTAAAAAACAACTTTCTGCCAAAAAGAAAGGAATGCCGTATAAATTGCCCCTGTTTATTGGGGAGAAGGACGGTAAGACCTCCTATATTATACCTATGTACGGTAAAGGATTATGGGATGCTATCTGGGGGTATATATCTCTGGACGAATCCATGAATGTGCAAGGGGTTTATTTTGATCATAAAGCCGAAACGGCAGGCTTGGGCGCCAATATTAAAATGCGTTACTTTATGGACGATTTTACCGGAGAGAGTATTCTGGACGGCACCAGGTATGCCGGTATCGCTGTTGCGAAAGGCAATAACGACCCTTTAAATAAAATAAAGGACGACAATGAAGTAGATGCCATAGCCGGTGCTACAATTACCGGTAACGGTGTGGCTGTTATGATCAAGGAGAGCGTCAACCTATACAAAGACTATTTAGAAACCATTAGAGTTCAATAACTATGGCCTTACTTACAAAGAAAGATGCAAATTTAATAATAGACCCCTTAACGGATAACAATCCTATTACCATACAGGTTTTAGGTATTTGTTCCGCTCTTGCGATTACCGCAGAGTTAGAGGCATCCATTGTGATGGCCATTTCCGTAATTTTTGTTATGGGCGCAGGAAACGTGGTGATATCCTTAATGAGGGATATAATTCCTTCCAAAATCAGAATTATTGCACAACTCATTGTTGTTGCAACTTTGGTGATTATCGTAGATCAAGTTTTAAAGGCCTATTCGTATGAACTCAGTAAAACATTAGGTGCCTTTATCGGTCTAATTATTACGAATTGCATTATTATGGGACGTTTTGAGGCTTTTGCATTGGCTAATAAGCCATGGAGGTCGTTCTTGGACGGCATTGGTAATGCCCTTGGTTACGGAGTTATTCTAATCATCGTTGGTTTCTTTAGGGAATTATTTGGTTCCGGTACGCTTTTGGGCTTTCCAGTCCTGGGCGATCCCATTATGAAAACCGGTTTATATGCAACGGGTTATGAGAACAACGGATTTATGATTCTGCCACCAGCGGCCTTAATTTTGGTCGGACTCATTATTTGGGTACAGCGCTCCAAAAACCCTGCCTTGGTAGAGGAAAATTAAACGAATAGATATAGAGAAATTATGTTAGAGCATGTAGAGTTATTTTTCAAATCCATATTTATAGATAACATGGTATTTGCCGTGTTTCTAGGAATGTGTTCCTATTTGGCAGTATCTAAAAAAGTGGCTACCGCAGTAGGTCTGGGAGCGGCCGTTATTTTTGTGTTGGCCGTTACTGTTCCCTTAAACTGGTTGTTGGATAAGTATTTGCTTCAAGAAGGTGCCTTGGTATGGTTGGGTGAAGAGTATGCGGATTACAACCTGGGCTTTTTATCGTTTATCCTTTTCATTGCTACCATTGCGACTATGGTGCAACTGGTAGAAATTATTGTAGAGAAATTTTCTCCTTCCCTGTACAATGCCCTTGGTATATTTTTACCCTTAATAGCCGTAAACTGTGCCATACTTGGAGGTTCGTTGTTTATGCAAGCAAGAGAGATAGAAACTTTTGGACTGGCATTGAATTACGGTGTGAGCTCTGGAATAGGATGGTTCTTGGCTATCTTGGCCATTGCCGCGGTACGCGAGAAGATACGCTACTCCAATGTGCCCGCCCCTTTAAGGGGATTGGGTATCACGTTTATCATAACAGGACTTATGGGTATTGGATTCCAGAGTTTTGGTGGTATGTTGACAGGCGGGGGCGAAGAGGCTCCTGTAGAAGTGGAGAATACAACGGTACAGCAATTGGAGACAAAAGAAGTACTTCCTGAAAAGACGGAGGAACTAAAAAAAGAAATTGACGAAAAGGAGATTTCCTATAACGACTTAAAGAAATAAAGAATGATTTTAGCTACTACTACAGTTGGAACAATAATGATTACCGTCGTAGCCTTTTTAGTGCTATTGATGATCTTGGTTGCAATTCTGTTGTTTACAAAACAGAAGTTATCCCCTTCGGGACCTGTTACCATTACCATAAACGGGGAAAGGAAGATAGAAGTCGCTTCTGGCAGCACTTTGCTTACTACCCTTGGCGCACAGAAGGTATTTTTGCCATCTGCCTGTGGTGGTGGTGGAACATGCATACAATGTGAATGTCATGTGCTTTCTGGAGGTGGTGAGGCTTTGCCAACGGAAACGCCACACTTTTCTAAAAGGGAATTGAGTCATGGTGCCCGGTTGGCCTGTCAGGTAAAAGTAAAACAGGATATGGAAATTACCATTCCTGAAGAAGTGTTCGGTATTAAAAAATGGCCGGCGAAAGTAGTTCGTAACTATAATGTGGCTTCTTTTATCAAAGAATTTGTGGTGGAGATCCCAGAGGATATGGGATATAAGGCAGGAGGATATATACAGATCGAAATTCCACAATGCGAAGTAAAATATGCGGATATTGATATTACCGCACACCCGGAAGAGCATGAAACACCGGACAAGTTTCAGGCAGAATGGGACAAGTTTAATTTATGGCCATTGACCATGAAGAATCCAGAAACGGTAGAAAGGGCATATTCTATGGCTTCTTTCCCTGCCGAGGGGAGGGAGATTATGTTGAATGTACGTATCGCTACCCCACCATGGGACCGTTCCAAGAACGGATGGATGGCTGTGAACCCTGGTGTAGCTTCCTCTTATATTTTCGCATTAAAGCCCGGTGACGATGTTACTATTTCCGGACCTTATGGTGAGTTCTTCATCAATGAGTCCAAATCAGAAATGTTATATGTTGGCGGTGGTGCAGGTATGGCACCCATGCGTTCTCACTTATACCATTTGTTCAAAACCTTAAAAACAGATAGAAAAGTAAGCTATTGGTATGGCGGCCGTTCTAAACGGGAGTTGTTTTACATAGATCACTTTAAGGAATTGGAGCGCGATTTTCCAAATTTCAAGTTTTATATGGCACTTTCTGAGCCTATGGAAGAGGATAACTGGAAAGTTAAAGAAAGCTTGGACGCACCGGGTGACGGTTTCGTAGGTTTTATCCATAATTGTGTTATCGATAATTATTTAAGCCTTCACGAGTCGCCAGAGGATATTGAGCTTTATTTCTGTGGACCTCCTTTGATGAACAAGGCTGTTCAAAAAATGGGCGAGGATTACGGTATCCCAGACGAGCATATTCGTTTTGATGACTTTGGCGGATAAGGGAATTAATCGAGTTTTAGAAGAATCTTAGGCTTATATTTCCAAATGGATTGCAAAAAAAACCGATATGTACAGTATCGGTTTTTTTGTAGCTGATTTTTAATAGTAATTAAATAATTAAACGTGATCACATGCAGGTTCTTACAGAGCAGGAGTTACATAATTTGGCAATGAACATCGTCGGTAAAGAGCTGGAAGCAAACGGCTTTGAGTTTTTATCGGTAAATAGCGAACTGAGAAAGAATCCACAGTTTGTATGTACCAAAGAAAAAAATTTACATTTTGTTGTGGTCAAAAGTATTGAATATCCAGGCGACCCAAAGGATTTGGAATTTTTTAGGGCCGATCTACATAAAATGAGAGACCATGCGCTCAAGTTTGAGGCGCGTACCTATTATGCGGCCGTAGGGCTGGTAAATGCACAGGATTATAATCTACCTGTGTATCTCAATGAGGAGTATATTGTGGATTATGATGGTTTAATTGAAATTGAATAATGAAGAAGTATCTCTTTATTTGTCTTTTTGGGGTACTTTTCTCTTGTAAAACAGATAAGAAGGAGACCATACGAAATCAAACTACTGGCGGTGTTTTTGGAACATCTTATAGCATTATTTATTTATCTCAATCACCGTTGGATTATCAACAGGAAATTGACTCGGTGTTCAAGGTGGTAAATCAATCTTTATCAACCTATATTCCAAATTCGGATATTTCCAAAATTAATAGAGGGGACACTTCGGTAAAGGTAGATCACATGTTCAAGGATGTTTTTGAACTTTCTAAAAAGATTTATAATAAAACCGACGGTTATTTTGACCCTACGGTGGGCAGTTTGGTCAACGCATGGGGTTTTGGTCCCGAGAAAGAGATCGCTATGGATAGTGCCAAGGTAGATAGCCTTTTGCGCTTTGTTGGTTTCAATAAGGTTTCCATATCGGACGACGCCACGGTAAGGAAGGAAGATGTCCGTATTTATTTTGATTTCAATGCCATCGCCAAGGGCTATGCCATTGATAGGGTGGCCGTACTGATGGATGAAAAGGGTATTCAGAACTATTTGATTGAAATTGGTGGGGAATTGGTGGCAAAGGGACGGAACACGATAAAGGGTAAGCCATGGGCCGTGGGAATAGATAATCCGGAGAATGAGGAAGAGCGTGAGTTGAAGTTAATTATCAATTTAGAGGATAGGGCATTGGCATCTTCCGGCAATTACAGAAAATTCAGGATAGACGGGGAGACTGGGGAAAAATATGTACACACCATAGATCCGATTACAGGATATACAAAAAATTCCAAGACTTTGGGGGTAACTATTTTGGCCAGCGATTGCGCAACTGCGGACGGTTACGCAACGGCATTTATGGCAATGGATTTGGAAGCCGCAGAGCGCATTATTTTATCGGATAGTACTTTGGATGCCTACATCATCTATGTGGATGACCAAGGTGGGATACAGGAATTTCTAACCGATGGTTTTAAACAGGTAATCGCCCAATAGCTATTACTTGGTCACCAGCGGAATAATTTCCCCTTTGGTGAGCCGGTACGTGTCAATTTCGCTCGGTGTCAATGTTTTTGTAAAATCTGCTTCGGTTACCTTGAAGCCTATGGTGCTAAGCTTCTGAAAATAATCCCTACCATAAATCCGAACATGGTCATATTGGCCAAATATTTTGGCGCGCTCCTTTTGGTCGGTTATACTGTCATCTTGGAAGGTTTCAGCTCTCCGAAGGTCTTGTGGAACTTGAAATATGCCCCATCCACCCGGTTTTAGAATTCGATACAGTTCTTTCATGGCTTTGGTGTCGTCCGGAATGTGTTCCAAAACATGATTGCAAAGAACAACGTCAAAAGCCCCGTCTTCGAAAGGAAGGTCGCAGATATCTGCTTTTACATCGGCTAAGGGCGAATTAAGGTCGGTTGTTGTGTAGTCTATGTTTTTTAATTTCTTGAACTTGGCGTAAAAAGCCTGTTCCGGTGCAAAGTGTAGTACCTTTAAATTTGATTTAAAAAAGTTGGTTTCGGCTTTTAAAAAAAGCCAAAGCAGCCTGTGCCTTTCTAAAGATAGTGTAGATGGGGAGAGTACGTTTTCTCTTGGATTTTCATAGCCATACGGAAGAAAGCTACGGAACTTTTTACCATCTATAGGGTCTATATAGGTAGACCCTTTGTACCACAGTGCAAATAAGGGCCTAACGAAATAACTGAATTTAATAAGAATTGGCCTAGGGATAGTGTTAAGAAAAAATTTGAAAATTTTCTTCATGGATTGGTTTGCCTAAGCTGGCAGCTTGGCTTTTCTAAATTCGTCCTCCTCGTTACTTTTAATTCCCAAGGCATCATTAATATATTGGAACGTAGAGAGGAGTTCCGGTTTTCCGTTTACAATGGCCACATTGTGCTCAAAATGTGCACTTGGTTTTCCATCTGCGGTAAGAATGGTCCAACCATCCTTTAATTGCTTGATATCTTTCGTACCCAGGTTTGTCATCGGCTCTATGGCAACCGTCATACCTTCCACAAACTTTTTGCCCCTTCCGCGCTTTCCGTAGTTGGGTATTTCCGGATCTTCGTGCATTTTTCTTCCCAGACCATGGCCAACAAGCTCTCGCACTACACCATAACCATGGTCTTCCGTAAATCTCTGTATGGCATAACCAACGTCGCCCACTCGGTTTCCGGCCTTAAACTCCCGGATACCCACATAAAGCGATGCTTTGGTAACATCCAATAATTTTTTGGTTTCCGCGGTAACATCCCCAACTTCAAAAGTATAGGCATGGTCGCCGTAGAATTCGTTTTTTAAAACACCGCAATCTATGGAAATGATGTCTCCTTCCTGCAAAGGCGTGTTATTGGGAATACCGTGCACTACTTGCGCATTTGGGCTCATACACAAGGAGTTGGGGAAACCATAGAGTCCTAAAAAACCTGGAACAGCACCATGATCCCGAATGAACGTTTCTGCTAGTGCATCTAATTGAAGTGTAGTGGCACCCGGTTTTACCTCGGCTGCCAACATACCTAAAGTTTTGGAAACGATTAATGCACTTTCGCGCATAAGTTCTATTTCTTCCGCTGATTTTATTTTTATCATAGGCTGCAAAGGTAAAACAATACTTTTTTTATTGTTTTCAAAATAGGCCAATTTAAATCAATGACTTGCAGGTCATGCTTGCCGGTTGTTCTACGCCTATCATTTTTAGAATGGTCGGGGCAATATCACCAAGGACGCCATTATGAATTTCCTTAATATCCGGGTCGATCAAAATAACGGGAACCGGATTGGTGGTATGTGCCGTATTCGGGGAACCATCTGGGTTCATCATGGTCTCACAATTGCCATGATCGGCAATGAGTATCGTAGTATAGCCATTTGCCAATCCTGTTTCAACTACATTCTTTACGCAAATATCTACCGCTTCGCAGGCCTTTATTGCGGCTTCCATTATACCGGTATGCCCTACCATATCGCCATTGGCGAAATTAAGACACACAAAATCGGCCTCCTGTTTCTTTAAATCTTTCACCAAGGCATCGGTAAGTTCGTAAGCACTCATTTCTGGCTTTAGGTCGTATGTGGCCACTTTTGGAGAATTTCTCAGAATCCTATTTTCGCCTTCAAAAGGTTCTTCCCGTCCTCCAGAAAAAAAGAAGGTAACGTGCGGGTATTTTTCCGTTTCCGCTATCCGTATTTGTTTTTTGCCCGCTTTTGAAAGGATTTCCCCTAAGGTGTCCGTAAGATGGTCTTTGTTGAATATGATATGCATCCCTTTAAAACTATCATCATAATTGGTCATGGTAACGTAGTACAAGGATAATTTTTTGGTGTTGAATTCCGGAAAATCGTTTTGCGACAGCATATTGGTCAATTCCCTTCCGCGATCTGTTCTAAAATTGAAAAAGAGAACTACATCACCTTGGGCCACCGTACCATTTTTGTTGGTCACAAGCGGTTTTATAAACTCATCGGTAACATCGTTATCGTAATTTGTTTGTAGACTTTGCGTGATGTTGTCCGTTGGTTCGCCAACCCCGTTTACGATGACATCGTAGGCTAATTTTACCCTTTCCCAACGGTTATCGCGGTCCATGGCGTAATAGCGTCCTATTAGGGTGGCAATTTCTCCTACGGTATTGGACATGTGTTGCTGTAGATCTTGTACAAAGCCAATGCCAGATTTTGGATCTACATCCCTACCGTCTGTAAAGGCATGCACATACACATCTTTTAAACCGTTGTCGTTCGAAGCGGTTAGCAAGCCTTTTAAGTGGTTGATGTGCGAATGTACACCGCCATCACTAAGTAGACCCAAGAAATGGACTTTCTTATGATTATTTTTGGCGTAGGTAAAAGCATCTACCAATACTTTTTCGTCTTTTAGGGTGTTGTTCTGTGCGGCGAGGTTTATTCTGGTTAATTCTTGATATACAATCCTGCCAGCGCCCAAGTTCATGTGGCCTACCTCGCTATTTCCCATTTGTCCTTCGGGAAGACCAACATTAAGGCCATCTGTGCGTAATATGGCATTGGGGTACTTTTTGTATAAGGAGTCTATGTAAGGTGTATTGGCGTTGTCTATTGCAGAAACTTTAGGGTCTGGAGAGGTGCCCCAGCCATCTAAAATCATTAATATTACTTTCTTCTTCATTTTGATCACTAATTATATTTCAAAAATAGCATGATTTACCTTGTTTAACTAGTATTAGGTGGAGCTTTTTTGTGTAAGCTAGCTACCGGGATCAGTAGCTGTTCCGATAAATAGATGCAAATTTGTGGGAAATATCAATCGCATATTTTCATACTTGCTTATGTGTGGCCCCAAAAAGGAAATTTTTAGTTACTGTTGCCCGGTAAACATTTTTGAAAGCTGTGTCAACGGTAATAATCATTAATGACTGGGGCGAACCAAAACTCGACACCTTATTTTTTTTGGAGATATTCTAAAATAACTAAAATATTTTTATTTTAAATATTGATTTTCAATTCGTTATGATTTAGTCCTGCGTTTTATTACGAAAAGCGCCCCGATGCCTCGGGTACTTAAGTCTTTAACCGGACATTATTGATTTTAAGTATAAAAAAAGCCTGCTACATTTAGTGACAGGCTTTCGTATTCAAAGCAAAGCTCTTATAGTGTTCAGGTAAAAGAGTGCAAACGTTAAAATTTAAATCCGTTTAACGCTCTATAGGCAAAAGCATAGAACGCCATAAGTAGCATTAATCCGCAAAAAACGGAATACACTTTTAAAATCACGACCAATATTTCTGGTTTGCAATTTTCAAAAGCACGAATATAAAGATCTCTAAAGTGTAATAGTGTTCCCATATAGTTCTATTTGGGTGTCGGAATAAAATTCTGACACTAGTGTTCGAACCAAAGCCTATGAGGGTCAATAAATGTGGTAATTATAATCTGGGAATTTCAAATATAGTGAAATCTTCATGGGTTTTGATGTTCAAATACGATTATCCGCTTAAAATCTCGATGAACGTTTAGCTCCGACCCCTGTATTTTTCTATGGCTTCCTTTATTTTTTCTATTCTGTTCTCCGGATCCGGGTGTGTGCTTTTGAACTCCGGCACGCGATTGGGTCCTGAGGCCGCTTTAAGGATTTCCAAAACCTTAATCATTTCATAAGGGTCGTAACCGGCCTGGATCATAAAAAGCACACCAAGTTCGTCGCTTTCCAGTTCGTCATCCCTTCCGTTGGTAAGCAATGTGTTCTGACCTATACCTCCTACGATACTGCCCAAATCGTCCGAGCCCACCGTTGCGCCCATAGTCGCTGTTTGCCAAGTTTGGCTATCGGCTATGCGCTCTGCGGAGTGCCTTCCTATAACATGCCCGATCTCATGGCCCAATACGCCGGCCAGTTGGTCTTCGTTTAATTGTGAGAAAAGGGCATAGGTAATAAAACATTGTCCGCCAGGTAGTGCAAAGGCATTAATGGTCTGATCGTCGGCAAGAAGGTGAAAATCATATGTATAGGGTGTTTCCCGAGCAATACTGCTATTTACCAGTTTATTGCCTACGGCATCCACAAAGGATTGAAGCCGTTCGTCCGGATATAGGCCGCCGTACTGTTGTGCCATTTCCGGGGCACTTTGCAGGCCAATGGCAATTTCCTGGTCAGAGGTCATGGTAATATGTTGTGACCTTCCGGTGTACGGGTTTACCTCGGTATTGCTACATTTTTGAATAAAGGCGAAGGTCACAATCGCCAAACCAATGAATATTCGGATTTTCCAACTTCCTCTTCTCATGGGTAGTGTGTTCTATTGAGAACGACAATATACGAAAGAGTTATAAAAGATCTCTGTTGATGTCTAAAATATTGTTTTGAATATAGTTTTTTAAAAATCCCATGGTAAAATACTCAGTGCCAATAAATTCTTCTTTTTGCAGTAACTGAACAATATTTTTTTTCCTGAAGGTTTCTAACATAGGTTTGGAAAGAGGTGCATAACTGTAATGCCAAGGTTCATATTTAAAACCTCTTCTTTTGGGATTGTCCGTGTATACCAAATGAAAGTCATAGATTTCGGAATTTTCGTCCATCCATTTTTTAAAGTCCTCGAACGGTCCTCCAGAACCAAATTTTTCGGGAACCAAAACGTCGCCGTCGGTTTTTCTGTAGCCATCTATAATATCTGCATCGGTGCCCCAATGATGTCTACTGGTACCTGGAATCGTGGAATATTCTATGATTTTATCTATTGCGGCCAATGGTTCCATACCATCATCTTCAGTATAGGCCAAAAATTTCCTCTCAAATATCGCTTCCTGTCTTTGGAAACTTCTAAAGCTCGAAACTATTTTAAGATCTATACCATCTGAATACGCAGCCTTTTTCATATTCAAAAATGCATCATGCGCAGCCTTTCTCAGGTTTATTCCCTCCCCATAAAGATCAGTATCGGATTTGCCCATTAACTCTGTTATGGAGTATTCCTTTTCTTGATTAATGGTTATGCCTGGCAATAAGGTCATGGCAATCCCGGTTGCACCTGTTTTTTTTATAAATGATCTTCTATGCATCATAATAGGTAAACTTTTTTACTTGTTTTGTACTACGTTTTAAATCAACGAATGTGCCACAATTTAAATTAAAATTAAAGAAATAAATTTTGTTTTAGACCCTTTTGGTTAGTTCATTGGTTTAGGTGTATTCCTATTAATTTTTTTGATAAGAGGTCAGATAGAGATATCCTTGGTGTTTTCGTTGTAAATCGTTTAAGTAAATAATATAAAAGTAGATACCGGAAGCCAGTCCAGAACCTTTTGAAATAGCACTTTCCCTATTGGATATTCCGTCAAATTCGTTGTTGTAATTTTGTTTGCTGTACACGAGAACCCCATACCTATTGAATATTTGCATGGTGTTGTTAGGGGAGTTTTCTATACCCTCGATTACAAATCTGTCATTTATCCCATCGCCGTTCGGGGTCATGTAATAATTGTCCAATACTATATTTTCAAAAGTTTCCAAAAGATCGTCGTTGCCACCAAGGGTAACTACTTCATATGCATTGGGAATAAATTCTTCCGAAGTAATGGTCCCCGCGGTGAGGTCACCATCTTCCTGGGTATTGCCCAAGTTTACCCATTGTTTTTCCATCACGTTCCAGCCCACCACCTTTAGATCGGTTATAAATTCTGCCAACTCATCCACATTGCTTTCTTCGTCCCATGATAAGGTAATTCTGGAAGGCACCTCCCCATCCAAATGCCAAAATTCGGTTCGGCTTACGGACAAAAATTCCGTGTCCACTGCGTCTGTGTCAAATGAAGTTCCAAAGGCACTGGGGGTGTTGGGGTCCTCAAAAAAATAGGCCGACTTCACATACACATTCGAGTTGATCGAATTTATGGTCAAGGGCCGTAATTTAGTGCCCTGCCCAATGGGAAACATAAATTCAGACTTATTACTGGTGGCCGCGTAGCCATCCACCTTGGTGTTATTGCCTGCCCCCGTATAAAAGGAATCGTTCAAAAAATTGATGTTTACTTCGGATGCCACCCTGTTGGTTACAATGTTGCCCGTAATAAAATTAACATTGTTGAGGACTCCAATCGTATTGTCAATATAGAGATTGTCATCTACGGCCACCTCCAGATCATAGAAAATGGGGTTTGATTCGCCTGAGATGGTCAAATTTTCGGCTAGTGTATAAAACCCTACCAAACCTTTGTTTTGATTGAACGCACCATTGTTTATGACATCGATATGAAAGCCCATCATGCCTGTTTCGTGCACCTGTATATTGCCATAATTGTGCACGGCAATTTGACCGAATCCCTGAGGGACATACATTAGAACCATGAAAATTGGAATCAGGAACTTCATAGACTATTTGAACTTATTGATACTGAAACTAGTTTCCCCTGCGGCGCTAAATCTCACAATACCGGAATTTGCTTCTCTGTACGTTCGCACTCGGATGACATCGTTCGCATTTAACTGCAAAATTTCGTTTATGTGAATACTTGATTGCTCGTTATCCGTGGCGGAACGGATATATCCGGAAGCCGCCAAAGCACCTATTGGATTACCGTTTATGGTGATTTGGGCATTCACATTTGTTCTTTGTTGCGTGCCACCAGAGGTAGCGCCCAAAAGCGAAAGATTGGCTCTAATGTCATATCTTCCAGTCTCCAGAACCGTGAGCTGGGTACTTGTGGCAACATATAAGTTGATGCCATCATCCTTATAGTCTTCATTCCCAAAAATGGGCGCGGCATCAATACCCACGTTAAGATCCGTGGTAATATCCGTATTGGTCCACCTTGCCCCACGATTAATGTTAAGGAAAGCGGCCCCATCGGTACCGGTTTCTATCAAATTATTGGCATCTGCGGAGACAACGGTTGTGTTACCGGTCGAAATTGAATTCCATGCCGTACCATTGCTCTGAAGCTGAATGGTGCTGTTGGCAGATATACTTCCCGCACTTACGTTGGATCCATTTAGATAATTGCTAATGTTGATAGGTGAGGTCGTACTATTTTTTATAATATATAGACGGCCAGAACAGGTATTGGCAGCTGGTAAGGTTATGGTGCTGTTGGAATTTACCAATATCGTATGATGAGTTTCATTAAGGGTTAAATTACTGGTTGTCGTATTGATTGCTGTCGAAACCGAACCGTTGACCTGCAAGGTAGAATTGGCCACCTGCCCCGTGTTGATGCCCACTCGAGGTAGTGCATTCTGACTATCCGAAGCACCCTGTACCCTAAACAGTTCTTTCAATAACTGATCTCGGTAATCGTAACGTTTAAAAATAAAGGGTTCAGCACCATCATCGGCAATGATAAATTCCACTTCCCCGGCATTGGAGACACCCGCCGATCCTATTTCGAAAAAGTCCGTCCCCGCAGCACTCCCCTTGAGCCTAAAATTACCTTGGGGGGTCGTAAAGAACATAGGTTTGTAAAAACTGGCCGCATCTGCCTGAAATTGTAAGGCCGAAGTACCATTAGTTCCCCGCACGTAGGTCAGGTATTGGTTATTGTCTGTGTAATCTGGATAACTTTGTACCAGTCCTAAGGTTTGCCTGCGTCCAAACTGTAGGACACTAGTAGCGTTCGACCTTAAATCCATGATGGCGTCGTTGTTGCTTCCCAAATAATCGCCAGTACCTAAAACATTGCCATTGTTCAGCCAGTTGGCATTGGCGGTAGACGTCCATTGGCCGCCATCAAAGACCATGACCTGTTCTGTATCGGTGTTGTACAACATTTGACCTTCCTGCATGCCGGTAGCTGCATTTATTTCGGTAGTCGTGCCCGTTGTTAAACCAAATAACAGACCGCTTTCAATTTGTGCATGTACCTGCACGTAAACGAATAAAAATAAGAGAATTAGTTTTTTCATTTTTACTGATATGCTTGATATAGAACCACTAGATTATCGGCATTACTGCTCACGTTTATAGTGAAACCATCGGTAGTAAAGGCATTTAAACTTGCCGAGGTAAGCCCTATTTTGTCCCCATTTTGATTGCTATAGCGTATCCCGATGCATTGCGAACTGGAGGCATAACGAGATATATCGTTGATCGAAGTTCCGTTTCCCCCAACGTAAATGACCTGTTGGGTAATGTCGCCATTAGCTTCCCTTGCAAATCCGTTCATGGTACCGAAAGCATTGGGTATACCGTTGAAATTATTGCCAGAACCGTTATCGCTGTCAATATTTAGCGATTCTATATTGGCATGGGCGGCAAAACTTACTTGCGAGGGCCGAAAGGGCAATCCGGTAACGTTGATGTTGCCTGTACGGTTAATGATCAGAAAACCCAGATACACCTCGCTGCTTGCCGTGCTTTTCCATTGGGTGCCGTCGTATACATAAAGCTCGCTTTCATCGGAATTGTACACCAATGAACCTTCAATAGGATTGGTGGTTGCATTCATTTCCGCTGTAGTAGCGTTGGTCAGACCCATTAAGAGTCCACCGTCTAGTTGCGCATTAGAAAAGGCGAAGGACCATAAGAAAATATAAAATAATAATTTTTTGTACATGCTTATAGGTCTAAAATGGTAAACATAAATTCTGAATCAAAACGAGAACGGTCCGTGCCACCATTGTCATTGTCCCCAACAATTACTTGGAAACTGGCGGTGGTCTGGTTTTCATAAGAGATGCCCGGATCATCATTACCCACCCCTCCGCGACCGGGTTGGCTTAGTTGGATAATATAGTTGGCATCAGAAACCAGTCCAGAAGGGAGGTTGACTTGGTAAAGTCCGTTACCTCCCAATTTGGTTACCGTAATTCCCGCAGTAGCCTTGGCGATACCGCCAGCTGCCGTTATTTTTCCAAAAGCTTTGATTGGACTTTCGTAAAATGCGCCTCCGTTGGCACCTACTGAAATAGCGTTGTTTGTTTCTGCACCGATAATTTCTTGATCACCGGTGTTTGTTCCCGAAGTGTTGGCGATAACGCTCGCCTGCGCTGTGGTGATACCCGCTTTGGCGGTGTTCAGGGCTATGGCATCGTTCTGTGTAACCTGTTCCGTTTCGAGGGCATCGATGTCCAAAATGTTCGTTGTGATGTTCGTTGCGTTGGTACCGATTCCGGAAATATCCTGATCGCCCGTGTTGATGCCGGAAGTGTTAGCGATGATGTCCGCCTGTACGGTGGTAATCCCTGTTTTTAAGGTGTTGATGGCGATGGCGTCGTTCTGCGTAACCTGTTCGGCTTCAAGGGCATCGATGTCGGTCGCATTGTCCGTGATTCCATCAATATTCTGGTCGCCTG
>Ga0075108_10000076_pt1 | contig 54576 bp, 55 predicted proteins | sample AntAceMetag02UK1_FD_69797 | JGI IMG/M metagenome (GOLD analysis project Ga0075108, IMG submission 69797) | Saline lake microbial communities from Ace Lake, Antarctica - Antarctic Ace Lake Metagenome 02UK1 | ecosystem: Environmental > Aquatic > Non-marine Saline and Alkaline > Saline | place...
TGGTCACCAGATAGCAAATGGTTAGCCTACAGTAAACCTGATTTAGATTTTAACGAAGAAATATTCATTCATGCAGCTGATAACAGCCAAGCTGCTGTAAATGTGAGTATGCATCCCAAGGGCGATGCTAATCCTGTTTGGAGTAAGGATGGCACTAAGTTAGGCTTTGTGTCGGAAAGAAATAATGGAGATAATGACATTTGGTTTGCATGGTTGAAAAAGGAAGATTGGGAAAAATCTAAAGCCGAATGGATGCGTAAAGAAAAGGAAGCCAAAGATAAAACGCCAGAAAAAGATAAAAAAGAGGATGATGATAAAAAGGAAGACAAGAAAGATGAGAAAAAAGAGGAAGTAGTGGCTGTTGAAATTGACTTCGATAAAATTTACCAACGCATAGAACAGGTAACCAAATTTGCAGGTGAAGAGTCAGATTTTGCTTTTGATGCTAAAGGTGAATTTATTTATTACATCAATGGAGGAGTAAGCAGAAAGGATTATGAAATTGATAGAAGTCTATTCAAGATAAAATGGGATGGCAGCGATAAAAAAGAGATAAAGGGATCAAAAAATCCCTATGGGATGCAAAAATCACCGCTCGATGGAAAGCTCTATTTTATGCAAGAAGGGGGCATGATGAGCGCACTCACTTTAAAATCGGATGAAATTGAAAAATTGTCGGTCAGTTCCGAAATAAAAATACGTTATAAAGAAGAGTTAACACAGATATTTGAGGAAGGCTGGAGAGAATTGGGTGCAAACTTCTACGATCCTAATTTCCATGGCCAGGATTGGGAAGCGCTCAAATCAACTTACCAACCCATTGCCTTAGCAGCTTCCTCCAAACAAGATTTCCGACTTTTCTTTAATTTGATGCTTGGTCAGCTGAATGCCTCACATATGGGACTTTACGGAGGTAACCCACAAAAAGAAACTCAAGAGGAAATGACTGGAAAAATAGGGATCGAAGGTGAGGCCGTAAAACAAGGCTTAAAAATTTCCCGAATTGTAGCCAGTAGCCCTGCAGACCGCAAGGAAAGCAAATTAAAAATTGGCGATATCATTACAGCAGTTAACCAAGAAGCAGTAGTGCCATCCGGCAACTTTTTTGCCTTGATGGAGGGCACCACTAATGAAAGAACTCTCTTAAGCATCAAACGGGGAAATGAAGATTTAGAAATTCTCATCTGGCCGAGTGCTTCCTTAGGAGCAGAATTGTATGATGAATGGGTAGAGGATAGACGGAAATTGGTTGATGAATACTCAAACGGAAAATTAGGCTTTTTGCATATTCAGGGTATGAACTGGACATCCTTTGAGCGCTTTGAGCGTGAATTGATGGCTGCCGGCTACGGCCAAGAAGGTATTGTTATTGATGTGCGTTATAATGGTGGAGGATTTACTACAGATTACTTGATGGCTGTATTAAATGTTAAGCAACATGCTTATACTATTCCCAGAGGTGCTGCTGAAAACTTATCGGAAGAACACAAAGACTTCAGGGAACATTATCCATTTGGAGAGCGCTTACCGCTGGCCGCTTGGACGAAACCATCCATTACCATCTGTAACCAAAACTCTTACTCCAATGCAGAAATCTTTGCCCATGCTTATAAGACCTTAGACCTCGGTACTTTGGTAGGAACGCCCACCTTTGGCGCAGTAATTTCTACAGGTTCTACAAGATTACAAGACGGCTCCAGACTGCGTTTACCGGGTAGAGGTTGGTATGTGAAAGCCACAGATGAAAATATGGAAAATGGCCCTGCTGTACCAGACATACTTGTGTCTAACCCACCTGCATACAAGGCAAAAAATGTTGACCCACAATTGAAAAAGGCGGTAGGGCAGTTGCTAAGTGAAATAGGGAACTAAAAAGAAGAAAATGTACAACAGAAGGTTGAACCTTGATAACTTTGATGCTCTTCTCTCTTTAACTACTAAAAATTTATTCAGTTCTTTGTGGTGAAGATTTTAAGTTGTAAAGACCCCTGCTACCGCCAGTTTGCAACTGGTGGCCACAACAGTAGGCCAATAATGGATTTCTTTTATTTTCTTCTTACTCTTCTTGCTTCTCAGTACGCCACGATTAGAAAACTAACAGTAGCGATCATTCTAGCGGCAGTAGGGGGTCTATTTAAATTAGATTTTACCCTTGGTTACATAATAAAAGTCCTTTGCTCCAGTGGCTCTCGTTTTGTGACGAATGTTCGAAAGATTTGGCATAGCAATGAATTTTGACAAAGACTGTATGTCAATTTTAAAGCTAGTAGTTGCACTAAACATAAGCGTTTGAGCTAGTGTTATATCAGCATTTTTCGCCTTGTGCCGGCAAACAAAATAAGCTCCTAATACTCAAACAAACTACGTCTCAACCTACCTTTACTCAAAAAGAAGGTGCCAAGACCAGCTAAAGGACGAACAGAAAATTTGAGCCCGAACGCTCCAAACAGTTCGTACGAACCAAAAAATAATAATAAATTGCGTGCTCCCGGCACTATACAAGGCCGCTGGGTTTAATTTCAATAAAAAATATGTCCAATAGCTATTTGCGCATACTCCTTCTACTTAGTTCCTTCGCAATAGGGCAGGAATCAAAAATCGAATGGAGCCCGAACTATCAAATTCAGATTGATGACTTTAAACCCTATAAAGTCGATATCAACCGAAGTATAACCGCAATTTCGGTCAGCTCTGGTGTACTGGTCGATTTCGCAGTTCAGATGAGTAACATCGAATTTATGTTTACAAAAAATTTCAACTCCAAGTTGGTGTGTTCTTTTAACAAGGAATCCGCATCAATAACTGCTCCCGATAGCTTAAAAGCCGGCAAATTGCTCAAACTGGTTCAATTTGATTTTGACCTTTCCGAGTTGTATACCAGAAAAATGAGAAAAGAACTTTTTGAGAACAAGAAAATGTTCTCCGATGTGACTTTTTTTCAGCCCTATTTTGATAAAATGAATGCTGCACGGAATACAATGAGTTCCAAAATTTATACTGCATCCAACTTTGGCGAAAATGCTACATTTTTAGAAAAAGAACATGCCGCGATCAAAGAAGAGATCAACTTGCTATCGGATTTTTGCAAAGAATGCAAACCGCCGAAAAAAAACTAAACCACCCTGCACTAGAAGTGCAGGGGTTTTTTACTCAGGACTATTTACAGACCGGGAATATGGGAGTCTTGATTTTGCTGAACTTGAAAATGTATTAATACGAGTATTCCCTTATGTAGACCCGTCTTATATAGGCCCTGTTGGAATGGGAAAATCGTTTTTCATTGGTACCAGTAAAAGTGATTTAATAAAATTAGATCTGTTTTATACAGACACTTTTGTTTTTCCTTGTGTTATTGAACAAAACATTAGGTTTGCCAATATTGAAGAGGTAGCTGCAATGAAATTTGAGGTAATTGCCCAAGGCGGCAGAAAAAAGATTTTTGGGATGTTCACGAGCTTTTAGGGACCTATACGCTAGACGATTTAATCGGCTTCTATGGTAAAAGGAATCCTTATGGTGCTACTAAGAATGAACTATTACTACAAGTTGTTGATTTTTCTGTTGCCCAGGACGATTTCACGCCAAACTGTCATAAGGATAAAGATTGGGAACTTATTAAGCTAGATTTTGAAGACCTGGTTAAGTACTAAAAGTCGGTTTGCCGACTATGCATTCGTACGATGGCTATTGCCTCCGCCAGTTTGCAACCAGTTACCACACCGGCAGTCCAATAACCACCCTAAAAAAATAGCAGTAGTTTTAATGTAGCTTTCTTTTATGTTCTCGTTACCCTTCTGGCTTACGTTATTCTTATAAAATATAATTTTTGAACAGGCTCATAGATCAAAGGACATGAAAATTTAAATTATCTTAACTTTACACCGTATATTTTAAAAATGCCATTATGAAATACCTTAAGTTAATTGCTGTAGTAGTATTTAGTTCGGTTCTTTCTTTCTCTTCCTGTAAAGAGGCTACCAAAGCGCCAGAAAAAGAACCCCTACGGACATTGACAATTGAAGATCTGGCTACACCACAAACTCCTACGACCCAAAACCCAGCTGCTCTTGAAGCCCCTCAGAATACAATGGGAGTCTGGCATTATACCTGTAGCCAAGGTTGCGCCGGAGGTGCTGGCGCGGCTACTAATTGTGCTACTTGTGGAGGTCTTTTGGCCCATAACGCAGCATATCACGCCAATATGAATCCTACACCAACTTTTGCCTCCCCTGCTGCCGCCGCACCTAGTCAAAATGCAGCTGGAATATGGCATTATAGCTGTGGAAAAGGATGTGCCGGGGGATCCGGAGCTGCTGGTACTTGTAACATTTGCGGTACTGCCATGGCCCATAACCAAGCCTATCATCAGTAAAATTTAAGGTGTCGTACTTTTCTAATTTACAAGGTACGTGCTATTGAAAAGGACTTTTTAAAGTGGTAAAGTAAAAAGCCACGGGCACCGGTGCGCAAGCTCCCAACTCAAATCGCTTCGAATACATATAAGCCCCTTTATGGGGCTTTTTTAGTGTCAGAATCCGAAGCCGATTTTAAGGTTTGGCACTTGTAGCTAAAACAGTCCTTGAAAGACGTTTTTGACAAGTGCGGCCAAAATAAGCGGACGTACCGCGCATTTTACGGGTTTCTGTTATTTCTCCATACCTAATAATAGCCCTTCCTCTTAATCCCAAAGTCCCGCACACGCGTAAGAGTTCTTAAACTATGTTCTAAACTTCATAAAAAACCTCAACCCCTTCAAAAAAACTCCTCGTACTGCAACACCCTAAAATCCACAGTAGTAAACTCAGGATTCTCCGCTTTCATCTTTTTATAAGCGTCCAGACTTCCAACGGCCCTATTCGCCGCTCCGGAGGGTGCTGTTAAGGAAACGGTTTGTACGTTTAGTCCTGTTGTAGGATGTTCAAATTCATGAATACGGGGAACTGTGTCGGAAATCACTTTTAAGGATACGCCGTTTTCCTTTAAGCGTTGTCTAAAGAAATATTCCGGTCCGTTCTTACTGTTCCCACCCGTAAATAATAAGGTATCTACTTTCGTATAATGCTCCAAATAGCCCAAAACATTTCGGAGTTGTATATTCATCATTCCCAAATCCGAGGCATCTATTTTTTCCCTTTCGGCGGATGCCACAATGTCACAGATACAAATATTTCGACTTTTCAAAAAAATCTTGCGCTCCAAGATGGCTGCTTCCGTAGTTTCAAATTTCAGATCAAGGTCAAAAATACGCTCTAGAATAGGCCACAATTGTCCGTCCCTGCTGCCATAACAAAAATTCACATCGCCCTCTTTTAATTCGCCTTGCGTAAATCTTGGTGGTGGCAAGGTGCCTACAATAAGTTTTGTTACCGCTTTGAATAAAAAAGGTTCGTAAGGATGGGTGTGTAAAAACATTAAAGGCCTGTCCTTAATAATTCATTTGCTTTTTTAATAAGCGTTCCGTTTTGACGGTAACTTACCTTTGACATGCCTTCTGATTCCTTTACTATTTCTTCTAACAGCGTGGTAGCCTTTTTTGTCTCCGCATGCCTTATATAAAACTTTGCCAATTCTAGTCGTTCTTCATATCTAACGTATGGCGCATCCAAACCTTCCAATAGTTCCTGGGCTAGGGCAATCTGACCCTTTTTTTCCATAGCAAGGGCATATAGAAATGCGGCTTTTGATTTTTTGAACTTCGGACTTTCTTTTATCTTTTCTGACCACAGGATGGCAGTATCAACTTGTGACGAAAAATAATAGGCCTCCACTAAACTAGATATGACATAAAAATCGTTTTGAAATACATCCTTTAAGGCAGCTTCATAATTGCTTATTGCCTTATCATACTGTTTAGCTTCTAAAAAAGCATCGGCCAGCGCTACTTGATTTTTGAAAGTATCCGTAAAACTGAACTTCTTTTCCAAATCGATTATTTTTTTGGTTGGATGTATCGCCGTTGTAATATTTTCCTGAACAATGGCTAAGTCCCTTTTTTGAAAAACATTCATAAAAAGGTAGCCTATGGAACCAAAAAGAGGTATAAACAAAATGATGAAAAACCAATAATAGGAATTCTTGTTCGTGAAGCAATGATAAATACAAAACCCTTGAAGAGCAACAATAAAATAATAGTACATATGCCTAAAAAAGAGTTTAAGGAAACGATTAAAACACTATCGCGCTTGGGTTCGTTTCAAATTTACTAACTTTAAAAGGAAATACTCATGCTTAATGAAAATTCGAAAATTTTGACAAATTTATTTTTTTCTTTGCGTAGGCAAAATTCTAAGGCATAGCAGTAGCTACGCTTTAGAATTTTAACGCCGGCAAAGGGAAAAAGAAACAGACAAAAAATCGGGTTTTCATTTGGCAGGAGTATACGTTAGGAAATGAGTTTAACTTCTAAAATAAAGCTGCGTTATGGGCAAGGGAGACAAAAAATCGAAAAAAGGTAAAATATCCAATAATAGCTACGGTGCACGTAGGCCAAGGAAAATTAAAAAACGTCCTACGGTAGAAGAAAAGATAAAAGTGGGTAAAAAGAAATGATGCCTTAATCTACCTTGAAATTCAATTCTAGTTGATCGGTATCGCCAAACGAAAGTTCATAGGTGTAAAACCCAATGGGCAAGGGTTCTATAAATTCCGATGCTGGGGTATAATTGATATCGATAGAATCTGCAACCACCGTTAAGGCCATTTCCTGAAACGCTTCCTCATATTCCAAATATTCGGAATAATCCCCTGCGGCAATAGTCTCATAAACGGTATCTTTTCCTACCACACGTACTTCTGAAAAGACAGACGAGGTTCTATTCTGTATACGAATATTTACCTTAGTTACATCATCGTCCCTATCCGTGCAGGCCGCTAAAATACCTGCTGCCAAAATCGTTAGTAAAAAATACCTTTTCATACCTTTTATGTTTTACCGTTTGTACTACCTACAGAACGGTAATCCCAAAAGAATATTTTACCGAATAAAGACGGGTTCGTTTTCTTTTAAGGTGTGCTCCTTGCTGAATTGATACCCATCCAGATTAAAACCCCTGATATCGTCTAAATTCTTTGCATTGGAATCTATGATGTAACGCACCATAGAACCCCTCGCCTTTTTGGCGTAAAAGCTGATTACCTTTAAAGTATCGTTTTTCCAGTCCTTAAAAATAGGGGCAATTACGGGGACTTTTAAGGCTTTGGTATCTACCGCGCCAAAATACTCTGTACTGGCCAAGTTAACGAAAAGTTCGCCATCCTGCAATTCGGAATTTAGGTGGGCCGTGATATCTTTCTTCCAAAACTCATATAAGTTTTTATTCTTGCCAACGGCTAAAGATGTTCCCATTTCCAATCGGTAGGGCTGCATAAGATCCAAGGGTCGTAAAACGCCATAAAGTCCGGAAAGGATGCGTAAGGTATCTTGAAGTGTATTAAGTTTATCACCTGTTACCGTGTAGGCATCCAAGCCATGGTACACATCGCCATTAAACGCATAAACAGCGGGTCTGGCATTATCCTTGTTAAACGGGACACTAAAACTTTGGTTGCGTTCCCAGTTCAATTGCGCCAGATTATCGGAAATGGACATGAGACTGGACAATTCCTTTGGTTTTTTCTTAGCCAGTACCTTGTTCAATTCTTTTGCGGATTCTAGAAATACGGGTTCTGTATATTTTGTAGTCGGCAAGTCGGTTTCATAATCCAAGGACTTTGCCGGCGATAGTACAATCTTCATAATGGCTATTTTAATTGAGCTATAAAAATAAACAGGATTTAACAGATTACCTAAACTGACAGGAAAAGAGTTTTGATACTATATACTTATGCTTGGGTGCTACTTTGGCTATAGCTGCGCCATTTTTCTATACATTGTTGCATATCCTCGGGAATTTCGGAATCAAATCGCATAAATTCTCCCGTTACCGGATGTACAAATCCCAAGGTCTTGGCATGCAAGGCCTGTCTGGGCAAAATCTTGAAAGCATTGTCTACAAACTGCTTGTATTTGGTAAACGTTGTTCCTTTGAGAATGCGTTCGCCACCATAGCGTTCATCATTGAACAGGGTATGCCCAATATGTTTCATGTGTACCCGTATCTGATGCGTTCTACCGGTCTCCAATTTACAGGAAACTAAGGTTACGTAGCCCAAGCGTTCCAAAACTTTATAATGTGTCACGGCCTCCTTACCATCTTCCCCGTCAGGGAAAACGTGCATTTGAAGTCTATTTTTTGGATGTCTACCTACATGTCCGGTTACCGTGCCCTCATCATCGGCCACATTTCCCCATACCAAGGCAAGGTACTCGCGCTCCGAAGTTTTGTCAAAAAATTGTTTGGACAAATGGGTCATAGCAGCTTCGGTCTTTGCGATGACTAGAAGTCCGGATGTATCCTTGTCTATTCTGTGCACCAGTCCGGGACGCTCATTACTGTTGGTAGGTAAATTATCGGTATGGAAAATGAGTGCGTTTATCAACGTACCACTATAATTACCATGACCGGGATGCACGACTATTCCGGCGGGTTTGTTCACGATAAGAAGCACATCGTCTTCATAAACAATATTTAAAGGGATATCCTCGGCCACCAATAAAAATTCGTGCGGCGGATGCTCGAACATGACCTGTATCTCGTCTTTGGCCTTTACCTTGTAATTGGATTTTACGATAGCACCATTAACCCACACATGGCCATCTTTGGCAGCTTTTTGGATTTTATTGCGTGTCGCGTTCTCAATAAAATTCATCAGAAATTTATCTATGCGCAAAGGTTCTTGCCCCTTTGAGGCTACCACACGGTGATGTTCAAAAAGCTCGCTATCTTCGGGTTCCTGATCTGTTGTTGTGTCCATAAGTTATTCGGAATCGGCCTTAATGATAGCGCGATCTGTAATAGAGCCATTTCCGCAGACCAGTTCTATTTTAGACGTTTTGGGCAATTTATCCCCTGCCTTTATGTGCTTGCCTTTGTATTTGATATAGTACACCATATCCTTGCCCAACTCATCTATGTAGGTTACACGCTCTACATCCAGACCCACGGCTTTTAACATGGAGGATGCATTTCTTTTGGTTACCTGAACAATGTTGGGAACGGTGACTTTTTTATATCCGGACGGGTTCACGGTAAAGTAAATCTTTCTATTCGTTTTTACCTTTGATCCCGCGGCAGGATTTTGCTCGATTATTGAAAACCTTGGATAATCTGGATTATAATTGGCGGAATCCAACACCTCGTACCTAAGACCGGCGTCCTCTACAGACTTTCGCATGTCCATTACAGAAAACTTTGCAAAATCGGGTACCTGCACGAATTCGCCGTGGTTGGTGCTGCCCTTTAACCAGCTTAAGGTTACCAAAACCAAAACAACAAGTAGCACAAGTGCCAGCCCTATCTGAATAAAAAAGGTCTTACTTTTTAAAAAATTGAAAAAATTTCTCATGTATCTAAAATAATACTCCAAAGATAATAAATGCACCTATACCAAACGGATTCCGTTTTATTTCTCGTTATCCCTACTTCGATACGATGCTATTTTGATGGGTCAGCTCTTTTTTCTTAGCTGGGAATACTACATCTTTGCGATGGTTTTAATCCCTTTACTGTCAAAATGAAAAAAAAGATAGCCATTATCATGGGAGGCTACTCCAGCGAGTATAAGATTTCTTTAAAGAGCGGAAACGTAGTGTACACCTATTTGAACAAGGACAAATTTGACCTTTTCCGTATCCATATTTTTAGGGATAGATGGCTTTATGTTGATGACAATGACAACGAATTCCCTGTAAACAAAGCTGATTTTTCGATACAGGCAAACGGAACCAAAATTAATTTCGACTGTGTATTCAACGCCATACATGGCACTCCGGGCGAAGACGGCTTGCTACAGGCCTATTTTGAACTTTTGAACATACCCCAAACGTCTTGCGGTTTTTACCAAGCTGCCCTAACCTTTAACAAAAGGGATCTGCTAAGCGTATTAAAACCTTATGGAATAAAGTCCGCTCCCTCTTACTTTTTAAATAAAGGAGATGCTGTTAACGAAGATTCCATTATAGAGAAAGTGCAGCTGCCCTGTTTTGTAAAGGCCAATAAAAGTGGCAGTAGTTTTGGGATTACAAAAGTGTATAAAAAGGAAGGACTGCTCAAGGCAATAGAAGTCGCTTACACGGAGGACGACGAAATAATTATAGAAGGTTTTCTACAAGGTACCGAGGTGTCTGTGGGCGTGCTTAAATATAAAGGGGAAACCATGGTGTTGCCCATTACGGAAATTGTAAGTGAAAATGATTTTTTTGACTACAAGGCAAAATACGAGGGGGAGTGCCAAGAAATAACCCCTGCAAGATTAACCGAACAACAGGAACAGAAGGTTACCCATTGGGCCAAAACCATTTATGATGTGCTAAAAATGAAGGGGTTCTCTAGAAGCGAATTTATTTTTATTGGCGACGAACCTTATTTATTAGAGGTAAATACGACACCGGGGCTTACCACAGAAAGCATATTGCCACAGCAAGCAGCGGTAGCGGGTATTGAACTGCAAATGCTTTTTGAAAATGCCATAAACGAGGCATTGCGCTAAAATTACCTATCTTTAAATTCAATTAAGAGTTTTATGAAACGTGCTATTTTTCCCGGTTCCTTTGATCCACTTACCTTAGGGCACTACGATATTATTATGCGGGGCATTACCCTTTTTGATGAGTTGATTATCGCCATTGGGAAAAATGCCGATAAAAAATACATGTTTTCATTAGATGAGCGCATGCGGTTCATAAAGGAAGCATTTAAAAAAGAAACACAGATCAAAGTGCTTACATACGAAGGACTAACGGTCGATTTCTGCAAAAAGGTAGATGCAGGTTATATTCTTAGGGGACTGCGAAATCCTGGGGATTTTGAATTTGAAAAAGCCATTGCCCACACCAACCGTAAGTTATCCGAAATAGAAACCGTTTTTTTATTAACGTCCTCCGGAAAGTCGTATATCAGCTCTTCTATCGTAAGGGACGTTATTAGGAATGGTGGCGACTATACCGGGTTGGTACCGGATTCGGTTCGGGTATCGGAATAATTTGATAGGTAATCCCTTAGTTTGCCTCATCATAAAAAAAGACCTGACAACTACACTAATTCTTACACTATTTAGCGTGCCATTTTTTTAGGTTAGTAAGAAAATACGCAATATCCAAGAGCTTATTAAAACGAACCTGCTACTTGGATTTCTTGGTGGTCATATTTTGCCACCTAAAAATTTACATCGCCATCAACAACGATTTCATAGGTCCCAAAACAGCGCTTTGCTAGTCAGAATAGTTCAAGAAACACCTCACTTAATACATATAAATTTACATCCAGAGCCCTGCCTTTTATTAAATAGCATCGGAATCCGGATTAGTGATAATCAACTAAAACGCGAGGTATATTCACCGAATTAAGAAGCCTATCATCCCACTAAAATAAGATCTTACTTCATCTCTAATATGGCTATATCCTAAGAAATACCACAAGAATCAAAAGGTTCACAACAAAAATTAACTATATCGAAAAATCTGCATCACCTTGTAAGAAATTACAACATAATGTTGAAAAGTAAACATCATAGTTCTACTTCGTTTTTAGTAAGGCAGTTGCCGGCACCCACTCTTTTTATAGATAAGGAGTTTTGCATTGTGTATGCATCGGATATCTTGGTTTCTATATTTAGCAAGGAAAGTGTAGCTATCTCCGGGCAGAGTCTTTTTTCTCTTTTTCCAGAATTGAACATAAAATGGAAGCAAACACTTTTAGATTGCTTTCAAGGCATTTCCAATCCTATGGGCATCCAAAGTTTTATAGATAAAAATGGCAGAGAAAGATACTATGAATGGTCCAATGCAAGTTGGTACGACACTAATGAGAATATTTTAGGAGCTATCATTCAAATTACCGATGTTACCGCCGAAATTACAAGGGAACTTTCTTTAGAAAAAAGTACGTTACTTCTTAAACAACAATCCGAAATTTCTAGAATTGGAATATGGGAATATGATGTAATCAATAATACCCTAAAATGGTGTAATGTAGTCAAAGCTATCCATGAAGTGCCCCTATCCTTTCAGCCCAATATAGAAACTGCGATTGAATTTTATAAGGAAGGGCATAGTAGAAATGAAATTTCTATGGCAGTTTTTGAAGCTATGGAAAATAGGGTACCTTGGAATATGAGGTTAGAAGTGGTAACGGCAAAAGGAAATGAAAAGTGGGTAATGGCCGCCGGAAAACCAATCTATGAAAATGGAAGGCTGGTACAGATAATCGGAACCTTTCAAGACATACATCAAGACATACATGAACAAGTGCTATCCGATTTAAAAACAAAGGAAAACGCCAATCTATTGAAAACCTTGGTCGATAATTTACCATTGAACGTTTTTATTAAGGATAGGGAATCTAGAAAAATATTGGTAAACAAATCTGAATGTAATTTTTTAGGTGTTGCCGACCCGAACGAATTATTGGGAAAAACAGATTTTGACCTGTACCCCTTTGAAATTGCCAAAATTCAAAGAGACGAAGATTTAATGGTAATGGAAACCTCAAAACCAATTATTGGTGAGGAATCCCGTATTATAAAAAAGGACGGTACCGAAACCGTATTCCTTAGCTCTAAAATTCCATTGTTGGATGAAGATGGTAAAGCCACCGGTCTTGTTGGTATAAGTTTGGATATTACAAATCTTAAACAAAAGGAACAGGAACTGCGCAACCTTATAAATGTAACATCCTTACAAAATAAAAAGCTGATAAATTTTGCGCATATCGTTTCCCATAATTTAAGGTCCCATAGTGCCAATTTTTCTATGCTTCTAGATTTTTTGGTCGATGAAAAAGATGAGGACGAAAAAAATAAAATAGTCCAAATGCTGATAGGTGCTTCGGATAACTTATTGGAAACTTTGGAGAATCTCAACGAGGTAATTACCCTGAGCACCGATACCCAGGCAGAAAAAGAGGACGTGAACCTACACAAAAAAATTACCGGTATATGCCAAAGTTTATCGGGCCTTATAGCGAACGATAAATTACAGATCATCAATACGGTTACAACGGATGTTAACATCAAAATTGTTCCGGCATATTTGGACAGTATTTTAATGAACTTTGTAACCAATGGGGTAAAATATAAACATCCGAACAGGGAACCCGTACTTAGGTTTAGTACGGAAAAAGAGGGGGACTATACCGTTTTGAACATTGAGGACAACGGGCTGGGAATAGATCTGGAAAAGTATGGCAGTAAGTTATTCGGCATGTACAAAACCTTTCACGCCCATAAGGATTCCAAAGGTATGGGATTATATATAACCAAAAATCAAGTAGAAGCCATGCATGGCAAAATAGAAGTGCACAGTAAGGTCGGAAAAGGAACAAGATTTAAGGTATTTTTTAAATGAGAAAAATTAACTTCATCACCATTGTCGATGACGATCCCATAACAGTTTTCGGTATAAAAAAAATGCTTTATTCTACCGTGGAATGCAAAACAGTAGAATCGTATATAAACGGAAAACTTGCATTAGAGCGAATTAAAGAGCATATTATTCAAAAAAAGCCCTTGCCGGAGATTATCTTTTTGGATATTAACATGCCTATTATGGATGGATGGCAATTTTTAGAAGCCTTCATTGCATTGAATATCACCAAGAAAGTAAAGATTAATATCGTGACCTCATCAATTGATCCTTTTGATCTCCAGCAATGGGAATTTTTTAAGATCAGAACCCACCATGTTATTACGTTTAATAATAAGCCGATCAAAAAACAGGAAATAGCGGAAATTACCAAAGTGGCTTAATGTTTTTCTTACTTTTACAGCTTTCCGATTAAGAAACTGTATAACTAAACTGCATTAAATGCGACTCCTTTTGGTATTGCTAATTGCCTGCCTGTTCTCTTGCGATAAACAACGCGAGAACGAGGCTAAAGATTTCCCTACGCCCTTTGAAACATCTAACGGGATGGAAACGGCCACGTATGACCAAGTAATCGACTTCTACATAAGACTGGCCAAAGAATTTCCCGAAATCAATATACAGACCATAGGACAAACAGACTTTGGCAAACCCCTACACATTGTTACCTTTAATACGGATGGAAATTTCAATTTTAAGAAAATAAAGGATGACAAAACGATTTTATTGATAAATAATGGCATTCACCCTGGAGAAAGTGATGGTATAGATGCCACCATGCTACTCTACAGAGATTTGGCCAGCGGAAAAATAAATCCTCCCAAAAAAACGGTTCTTGTTACCATACCTATTTATAACATAGGAGGCTCATTTGACAGGAATACAAGTACAAGGGCAAATCAAAATGGGCCGGCTTCCTACGGCTTTAGAGGAAACGCGAGAAACTATGACTTAAATCGGGATTTTATAAAAAGCGACACCAAAAACGCCAGAACGTTTGCAGAAATCTACCATCTGGTAAAACCGGACCTTTTCATAGACAACCATGTAAGTAACGGGGCCGACTATCAATATACCCTTACCCATTTGTTTACCCAGCACAACAAATTGGATGGGGAGTTGGGGCACTATGTCCACGATAAATTGATGCCGGCCTTACAGGACTCTTTGGCCAAGGAACTATGGGATATTACACCCTACGTAAACGTATTTAATAGACCACCGGAAACCGGATTTCAGCAATTTATAGATCATCCAAGGTACTCCACCGGGTATACGACCCTTTGGAATACGATTGGCATGATGGTGGAGACCCACATGTTAAAACCTTACAAACAGCGCGTGGAAGGCACCTTTATGCTCATGAAAAAGATGATCGGCATTGCTGAAGAGGATGGAGAACAAATTAGGGCCTTACGAAAAAATGTCCTAAAACAATATGAATCCAGAAAGTTCTACCCCATTGGTTGGGAAGTGGATACCACAAGAAATTCCGTCCTTAGCTTTAAAGGATTTAAGGCAGACACGATTATAAGCGAAATTACCGGTGCCAGTAGACTAAAATACAACCGGACAGAGCCCTTTACCAAGGAGGTGGTATACCAAGATTATTTTATACCAACCGATTCTGTTGAAATACCTGAATCCTACATCATAGGAAAACAATGGACGGACGTCTTAGAACTCCTACGCATAAACAAGATAGAATTTACACCCATTAAAAAAGATACTACAATGAGGGTGCAGACCTACAGCATAGAAGATTATAAAACGGTGCAGAGCCCTTATGAGGGGCACTATTTGCATTACAACACACAAGTAGTGCCAACAATTTCTACAGAGAACGTTTACGCCGGGGATATCATGGTTAAAACAGACCAACCCGGTTTCAGGTACCTATTGGAAACGCTGGAACCAGAAGCCGTAGATTCTTTTTTTAATTGGAATTTCTTTGATACGGTGCTGCAACAAAAAGAAGGGTTTTCGCCTTATGTGTTCGAAGATACCGCACTAAGCATGTTAGAAACAGATACTATCCTTAGATCCGAATTTGTTCTCAAAAAAGAAATCGAAAAAGCATTCGCAGAGAATTGGTACGCACAATTGGATTGGCTTTTTAAACGCTCCGAGCATTATGAAAAAGCCCACAAGCGCTATCCAATCTATAGAATACTAAAAAATGAATAAAGGATGTTTGCGTTGATGACTCCCTTATCCTTCCAAGGGTTGGTTAGGCGGCAATTAGGGAATTCCCTTAGTACCAGGAGCATCAAAACGAGGGATAATCTTTGTGATTTTGACGCACACGTCGAGAAAAAACCGTGGGGCAAGCCTACGAATCATCTAATTTACAAAATAGTGAATTCCAATTTAAATACAGGGCCCGCTTAGGGGCATTAAACCCATAACCTAAAGTAAAGCTACAGTTTCACTTAAAACTCTTGCCTATGTTACGGGATTACCAGGTTAAGAAGAAGTCGGCCTAAAAAACTAATCCCCTTCGAACAAAATCTTAATGTTTGCATAAGAATTTTGAAGGGCAAGTCTAATTTTGTCCGGCCCTTTCCATTTCGCTTTTACTATACCTTCTTTCTTTTCCGGTTTCAATTTACCCTCATAATCCGTTTTCATGGCGTACCAGTGTACCTGTTTTAAGGTAGCCTTACCATTATTATTGAAAACGTAGTAGGTCGTTTTTAAAAAATTCTCTATTCGGAGGCCCTCCACACTTGTTTCTTCCATGACCTCGCGCAGGGCACAATCTTCTATAGATTCCCCCTTATCCAATTTTCCCTTGGGCAAATCCCATTTATCCTTCCTATATATAAACAGTACTTTACCCTCCTGATTGGTAACCACGCCACCCGCAGCAACGATCATAGGAATTTCCTTTGTGAACTTTTTTAGAATTTCCTCATGATTGGGATGATAAATATAGGCTTCGGAAAGTTTTTTTTTCTTTAATGCCTTTATGGCACCATGTATGGCTTCTTGGTTGAGTAAAAAATACTCACCATTGGCCGTTTCCGATAGTTTATTTGTTAAAATCAAAGGCAATTCATTAACAAAAACTTTATACATTTGCGTTATGGTTTTAGACAAGAATACCGCAAAAAAAACAGCAGAGCTTCTGTTACAAATTAATGCAATAAAATTGAAACCGGAAAATCCTTTTACATGGGCTTCCGGATGGAAGTCTCCCATATATTGCGACAATAGGATTTTATTGTCCTATCCGGCCATACGAAATTACATAAAGGGCGAAATGGCCAAGCAAGTGGAGAACCTATATGGCATGCCAGACATTATTGCGGGCGTTGCAACCGGTGCTATTGGAATCGGTGCCCTGGTGGCCGATACCTTGGGTCTGCCCTTTATCTATGTAAGGCCAGAACCTAAATCCCATGGAAGAAAAAATCAAGTAGAAGGCCATCTCGAAAAAAACCAGACCGTTGTGGTCATTGAAGATTTGATAAGTACAGGAAGAAGTAGCCTTAATGCGGTAGATGCATTAAGGGAAGAGGGTGCCAAGGTTAAAGGAATGTTAGCAATTTTCACTTACGGATTTGATACTGCACAACAGAATTTCGAGGAAAAAGCACTTCAATTAAACACCCTAAGCAGTTATGAATATCTAATAGACCAAGCCTCGGATACCGGTTATATTAAAGAAGACCAACTGAAAACACTCATGGAATGGAGGACGAATCCTTCAAAATGGTTACAATAAAAAGATATGTTTATAGAGACACCCAAGACCACAGTATCCAAAAACGACAAGGAAACCTTTGAATTTTTAAACGACCTGTCAAATTTTGAGCAATTAATGCCAGAAAACATAGATAAATTTGAAGTACTGAACGAAAACAGGTTTCTGTTCGCCTTAAAAGGAATGCCGGAAATCGTTTTAGAGAAAAAAGAACAAACGGCTCCGAGCAGATTGGTATTAGGTGCCGCAAGCGAAAAACTGCCCTTTACGCTATCGGCTGATATTTTCCCAATAAATGACACCCAAAGTGAGGTAGTACTTAGTTTTTCGGGAGAATTCAACGCCATGATGGCCATGATGATAAAGACACCCATCACAAACTTTATAAATACCTTGTCCACTAATTTGACAAAAGTCTAGTACATTAATTTGATTTCCTTTAATGCGTATTCCTTTAAGGTGTCCTCCTCCAGGGCAACCCTTAATTTACCATCCCTAGAAATACCCCTTATAATTCCGGTAAAAGGTAGGCCATTAGGTTCTTGAAATGTGGCTGGGATATTGTTTCTGAAAAGAACATCTTCATAATTTTTAAGCATATCTCCACCATCCAACCGCTCGATATGGTCCAGATAGCGCTTTAGATTATCCAAAAGAGCATCCAACAAGGTATCTAAATGTATTTCCCTATCCAGCAGCAATCCTAAAGAAGATGCCTTTGACCCATTTAAAAATGATTGTTGATTTACATTTAAACCAATACCAATGACCGAAGTTTTAATTTCTTGACCCGCAATAGTATTCTCTATTAATATACCACAAATTTTTGAAGTGCCTGACAGAATGTCGTTTGGCCATTTTATACTAAGTCGGGGTACTCCCAAGCGGGAAAGCACTTCATAAACCGCATAGGATACGCAAATACTTATCAAAAAATGATGCTGCGAACCAAAACCGGTGTACTTCTTTAAAATACTAAACGTCAAGTTTTTACCTGCCTCCGACTCCCAGACGGTCTCTACCTGCCCCCTACCTTTGGTTTGTTCCCGGGCCGTAACCACAGTAAAGTCAGAAAGGCTATTTGCAGCTGCAAGCTGCTTCAAATAGCTGTTCGTAGATTCCGTGGCACTAAGTTTGATAATTCTCATAGGGTGAAGCTTTCTGCAATCTTTAATCTATTGTTAAAAACTAGCTCTTAAAGAACAAAAATATAATAACTTTGTAAAAATTAAATTTTTTGAATGCAGAATAGGAAAAATGGCAATGATGAGTTAATTGCATTAATTTTACAAGGTATAGAAGATGTAAAAGGACAGCATATAAATTTACTTGATCTTAGAGAAATAGAAAACACCGTTTGTGATTATTTTATTGTTTGTAACGGTACTTCCAACACGCATGTAAATGCAATCGTAGGTTCTATCCAAAAAATAGTTAGCAAAGAAATTCAGGACAAACCTTGGCACGTAGAGGGCGAAGCTAATGGGGAATGGGTACTTTTGGACTACATTAACGTTGTAGTTCATGTATTCCAAAAACAGATTCGCGAATTTTACGACATAGAAGGTTTATGGGGAGACGCAAAATTTACCACAATAGATAGTAGCATTAATAATTAAAAAAATAAAATGGCTAAAGAAAATAGTACGAATCCCAAAAAGCCTAAGTTCAGTTCTTGGTGGATTTATGGTTTGGTTGCGATATTGCTTATCGGTTTTCAGTTCCTGAATAGCGATAACCTTGCCAGTACCGAAAAGACAACTACCTCTGAACTACAGGAATATTTGCGAAACGGTGATATTGCAAAGATTTTAATCATTACCAATACCAATCAGGCCAAAGTTTTTCTTACAGATGAAGCCTTGGCCAAGGAAGTACACAAAAATGTTACGGACAAAAATTTCTTGCCTTCCGCAGGCCAGATAGCGCAATATACGCTAGACTACGGCGATCTTCAAATCTTTCAGAATGAGATAACTGAGATCAAAAAGGAAAATAACTTGGACACCATTGTCGAGTTTGGTAAAGAATCCACCGCTATATTGGACTTTCTTTTGTCCCTCTTGCCCTTTGTTCTGATCATAGGTATTTGGATATATCTTATGAGAAGAATGTCCGGCGGCGGCGGCGGCGGCGGCGGCGGCCAAATTTTCAACATTGGTAAATCCAAAGCAAAACTTTTCGATGAAAAAACGGACACTAGAACATCCTTTAAAGATGTGGCGGGTCTGGAAGGTGCTAAGGAGGAAGTAGAGGAAATTGTGGAGTTCTTAAGAAATCCGGACAAGTATACGTCCCTAGGAGGTAAAATCCCAAAAGGAGCTTTATTGGTAGGCCCTCCAGGAACCGGGAAAACCCTTTTGGCCAAGGCCGTAGCAGGTGAGGCAAAAGTACCGTTCTTCTCGCTTTCGGGCTCGGACTTTGTTGAGATGTTCGTTGGTGTTGGCGCATCGCGCGTAAGGGACTTATTTAAACAAGCAAAGGATAAATCCCCGGCCATCATATTTATCGACGAGATAGATGCAATAGGAAGGGCTAGGGGCAAAAACAACTTTACAGGTTCCAATGATGAAAGGGAAAATACCCTTAACCAATTATTGACCGAAATGGACGGCTTCGGCACCAACACCAATGTTATAGTACTGGCAGCTACGAACCGAGCAGATGTATTGGACAAGGCGTTAATGCGTGCAGGTAGATTTGACAGACAGATCTATGTGGATTTACCGGACATTAACGAACGTAAAGAAATTTTTGAAGTGCATTTAAGGCCTATCAAAACGGCAGAAACATTAGATTTAGACTTTTTAGCCAGGCAAACCCCTGGATTTTCAGGTGCAGATATTGCCAACGTATGTAACGAAGCGGCACTGATTGCTGCAAGAAAAGAAAAAAAGGCGGTAACCAAACAAGATTTCTTGGATGCCGTAGATAGAATAGTTGGTGGGCTTGAAAAGAAAAACAAAATTATAACACCAAGAGAAAAGAAAACAATTGCCTATCATGAGGCAGGCCATGCCACTACAAGTTGGATGTTGGAACATGCGGCGCCCTTGGTAAAAGTAACCATTGTTCCAAGAGGGCAATCGCTAGGCGCAGCCTGGTACCTTCCAGAGGAACGTCAAATTGTAAGGCCAGAACAAATGTTGGACGAAATGTGCGCCACCATGGGAGGCCGTGCCGCAGAAAAAGTGATTTTTAATAATATTTCCACCGGGGCTTTGAGCGATCTGGAAAAAGTAACTAAGCAAGCACGCGCCATGGTTACCATTTATGGTCTAAACGACAAAATAGGGAATATAACCTATTATGATTCCTCTGGCCAGGACTCCTACGGTTTTTCAAAGCCTTACAGCGAACAAACCGCTAAAACTATAGACGAAGAAATATCGAAAATTATTGAGGAGCAGTACCAACGGGCCATAAAGGTACTTACGGAGAATAAGGATAAACTTACTACCTTAGCGGAAAGATTATTGGAAAAAGAAGTTATTTTCAAAGAAGATTTGGAAAAAATATTCGGCAAGAGACCTTTTGAAAAAGATGTTTTGGAAGAAGAAAAAAGGAACGCTGATGCCCTGGTAGAAGAGGAGACGGCCAAAGAAAACAAAAAGGCAGCAGAGAAAAAGGAAACAGAGGAGAAATCAAAAGAAGTAGAAAAGGAATAATCGACTTTAAATTGATATACGATTAAGCAATCTTTCATAGGATTAAATTAAATGGGGCTCTTAGACATTTTATTTGGCGGTGGCAAGAAAAAAGTTTCAAAGGAGACAGCTGAGACACGTGGCGAACATATGCCCGAGTTAAATCTTCCCATAGACGAAAAATTCACTATTCACTTTAAAAAGAATGGTGGAAAATTCCTTTATTGCGTCTCAACAGACGAAGTTTCTACAGCTATTCAAAATATTGTTGCGGAAAATAATTGGGAAGAAGAAGCATTTTTTGCCTTAGATGACCGCCTAAAATCAAAATTTGCCAAGGACAAGATCGTTTTCACGGATAAAGTCAAAAATAGTGACGTATTCTTTACCACTTGTGAACACCTGATTGCACAAAACGGTAGTATTTTGGTCTGTTCCAATCAACTTCATGAGAAAAAGGTAAACGAGCTGCCAAGCAATGTTATCGTGTTCGCCACTACAAGCCAAATGGTAGAATCTATTGGAGAGGGCTTAAAGACCATCAAAAGAAAATATGGGCCAAGAATACCTACCAACATCACCACACTTAAACACTTTAAGGCCACCGAAGAAAATTCAGATGATTTCCTAACGTACGGCAGCAGCACTAAAAATCTATATCTTTTACTTTTGGAAGATTTATAGCATGGGCGAGATTTTACGTAGATCATTAACGGGAGCGGTATATATAATTTTACTCCTATCTGCTGTTTTTTTAAGCTCCGATGCCTTTGATTTTCTATTTATGACCTTTGGTCTGGCCTGCCTTTACGAATATAAAAAATTAGTGAACCTAAGAGGCTACCATATTTTTGCTGCCTATTTGGCACTTTGGTGGGTATTTATATATTTAGTGCACGACCAATGGATGATCAACCTTTTAATGGTGCTTACCATATCGGTAAATATTTTCCTTCTCTTTTATCTTTTTTCAAAAAAACAAAAAACGTTCAATAAAGCTGAAAAGTTTATAATCGGTCTTTTTTACATAGGTGGTGGCTGTATCTTCCTAACTATGATCCCTTATAAGAACGATGCATTCGCAAAACTCTTGATCATGGGTATATTTATTCTGATATGGGTCAATGATTCCTTTGCCTATTTGGTAGGCAAGAGTATTGGTAGAACAAAATTATTTCCTTCCGTTTCTCCAAAAAAAACGATTGAAGGGACACTAGGAGGTTTTATATTTGCCATAGCAGCGGCATACATTATGGGAACCCAAGAAAAGTTGATAACACCTTGGCAATGGATTATATTAGCCTGTATAATTGTAATAGCAGGGAGCTTGGGAGATCTTATTGAGTCGAAATTAAAAAGAGTTGCCGGTGTAAAAGACAGTGGAGCAATTCTTCCCGGTCATGGCGGTATGTTGGACAGGTTGGATAGTCTTGTATTTGCGGCACCGTTTGCTTATTTAACCTTAAATATATTTTCTTATGTTTCATAGAGAAGGACAAACCATAATTTTAATGACCTTTTTATTTGTAGGAGCAGGTTTGCTTTTATCGCAATTTTTCATCGGCATTCTCTGGTTAAAATGGCTTGTTCAACTCGTGCTATTGGTTGCACTCATACTTGTGCTACAATTTTTTAGAAACCCGGCCAGAAGAACCAATAAAAACTTCAACGAAATACTTTCTCCTGTAGATGGTAAGGTCGTAGTTATAGAGGAAGTAATGGAAAACGAATATTTTAAAGAGAAACGTATGCAAATTTCCGTATTTATGTCGCCAATAAACGTACATGTTACCAGATACCCGGCAAGCGGAACGATTAAATACTCTAAATATCACCCTGGTAAATATCTTGTTGCCTGGCATCCAAAATCTAGTGAGGAGAACGAACGGACTACAGTAGTGGTGCGAACTCCCAAATTTGGGGACATTCTGTTCCGTCAGGTGGCAGGGGCATTGGCCCGTAGGATTATTAATTACGCAGAAGAGGGAGAAAGCGTACAGCAGGGAGATGACTCCGGATTTATAAAGTTCGGGTCACGTGTAGATCTTTTCCTACCTTTAGATTGCGAAATCAATGTTAGCTTGAACCAAAAAGTAAAAGGAGCCCAAACCTGTATTGCCACTTTTGTGAACCCAAATGAAAAAGAAGAAACTACATACTGATTTTGAAACAGCGGTCACTTTTGTAAATGCCTATAATGATCCTATACCAGCAGATATACTTCTTAAACTTTACGCATACTACAGAATTGCTAACGAAAATTTTGAAAATCCTGGCAGCAGTACCCCTCTGATCAATGCCTTTAAAGCGAATGCTCTCTTCCAAGCACAGAATATTGGGAAGGATAAAGCCATGAAAAGTTATATTGGCTTGGTGAACGTTGAGTTGAAGAAGATAAAATAAGTGCCTTTCTTTACTCTTCAACTATTCGTAAAGATCGTTCCTGTCTGCCTTACAAAGATCTTGTAGTAGCGTACACATCTTTTTACACAAATCATTAAAAAAGTGTTCGCCTTTTTGGGATGTGGCAAATTCCGGATTGCCCACACCGGTATCGGCACTGACCTGAGACCATTTTCGTTCTGCCCATACCCCGCCTTCCGAGAATGCCTTTATCTTAAAATTCTTTCCTATCCCACTACCCCATTTTTCCTTCGGCAGCACTAGATCTGGCCGCAAATATAGCATAAGACTGGTTTCCATTTCGTCTGCATGATCGCCAGGTTCCTTAAAGTACTTGCCTTTGTTCAACATCTGGGGAAAGAAACAAAAACTGATGAACATCTCGGGAAACTGAAGTCCGACCTCTCGTACCATAGGTTTAAAATCGTTGCCCCCATGACCGTTGAAGATAAGTAGTTTATAAATCCCTTGGCGATGTAGCACCGCGACTAAATCTTTTAAAATTGCCAATTGTGTACTGGGGTTGAGGTTCATATCCAGATAAATATCGGATTGCCCTGTATTTACCCCAAAAGGAATTGTTGGCAACACCATTACCTTATTTCCCTTTTCCCAGGCCAATCTGGCTGATTCCACCACCATAGCCTCCGCCTGATAGTTATCGGTTGCATAGGGCAAATGATAATTATGGGCTTCTGTAGCTCCCCATGGTAAAATGGCCAACTCAATGGCTGCATCCTGTAGATGGTTCCAGTTGGTCTCGGCCAGTACGTAAGGTCTGATCATAATTTGATGTTTAAGCTATTGTATTATTTTGAAAAGTTGGTCTAACCACCTTGGAGAAATAGATGGCTCCCAGTAATGTTGAGATAAAATAAAGAAGTAGGACATAAGAGCCATAGGCCACAAAAGCAGTAAGACCAAACCAATCGCCACTAACCATAATGATGCAAATACCGCTAACGGCCCTGGCTATCTCTACCCAAATGGCGTAAGGCGCACGGTCCATTAAACTCGTATAGCCATATATACCCAGAAACAAAAGCGTGCCATATAAAAACAGGTGGCCTGCATTCAGGTTCGAAAAATTATAGAACATGAACAACAATAAAAACGTGGTCATCAACAATTGAAAAATAATATAGCCATTAAAAAGCTTTGAGGATGGCGTTGTATAGCGTTCAAAAGTATATACGTTGTCTATAACAGCAATCGGGAATTGTTCCTGGACATCTGCCGGCCTCCATCCGGTGGGCATAAACCAAATTCTTATTTTGTCCCAATATGCGTTGGTGCGCCATGCATCTTTCGCTAATCGCCAAAAGTGTTGAAAATTAATATGCACAGGATTCCAGGTATGTGCAGGCTTCAAAACACCATATTGGGGCGGAATATGCGCCAACTCTTCCTGAAAGGTGCCGAACCATCTGTCCCAAACGCACAAAAGCTGACCTAGATTTTTATCTATATATTCCGGATTGATGGCGTGGTGTACGCGATGTTGGGACGGCGTTACAATAATATATTCCAACCAACCCATTTTTCCTATATGTTGCGTGTGGTACCAAAACTGCGCAAACAAATGGACCGGTGCCAACACCGCTATAACAGCGGCAGGCACACCAAGCAATGAAGCCGGCAACAATAAAAAAGGGAAATATCCTAAAAGATTAGAAATCGATTGACGCAAGGCGCAGGCCAAATTAAATTCCTCACTACTGTGATGGATCACATGCTGGTTCCAGAAAATATTTATTTTATGACTTAACCTATGGTTCCAATATCCTGCAAAATCAATAGCTATAAATGCAATGGCCCAGGTTAGCCAGGTAGCGTTTATCTCAAATAAAGCCAAATGCTCCAATAGAAAAGGATAGGTAACCAAAACCAACCCTATACCCAAGGAATCCTTTATAATATTGGTCAATCCCGAGCTTATGCTAGCAACGGAATCCATAACCTTATGCTTTTGATCTTTAATATAATGCCCGTATGCTATCTCAACAATTAAAAGCAGCATAAAGAACGGGATTGCATAAAGCAAGGCAGTAGCGTAGGTTTCCATAATCCGAGAAATCCTTAATTAAAAGGACCCACCATAATATGCGCCCTAAAAGTTCCTGGATCCATAAGCCAAGGCATGCCTTTGGCATGTGGCTTATCTGGCAGGCCTGTAGATTCGGTGGTAGCAAATGGGGTATAGATTACATACCTGAATTGGCCATCTGATAATTCTCCCGTTTCAGGATTATATGCCTCTTCGGTACCATAATAAATATAGGTCATGCTAGGTTCCTTGGGCATTTCCAAATTACCTTGTGCCACTTCCATGCCCCTGATATCCCTCTTTTCATTAAAATCCTTGCCTTCTGCGCTAAGTTCCCGGCCCCTTTTCATAAAAGGTTCCAATTTTAAGGAATAGCAAGAAACACTAATACCTTTCTTATTAGGGTCATCGGCCAAGCAGACCAGGTTGTTTTTACCCTCGCGCAAGACTATAAAATTTCCTTTGGTATCGTAACCGTATACCATGGCACCGTCCTTATCTGCATCTGGAGCGGGCAGCACAGCTGTTTTTATCTGTATGGCTTCTGGTAGGATATTTACAGAAACCTCTTGGGCAATACCTAAAATACCAAATAACAACAAATTAAAAAATACAACGTTTTTCATGACACCTATTTTTAAAAATCCACCGTAAGTTATACATTTTATCCAAATTGAAGTAGCATTTGACAAAGAAGATTCCTCAACTAAAATACCCAGCCGACAACCAAACCGAAATAGGCCAAAGTAGCATCCAAGAAAGCAGTTACGACAAGCAGCAATGGAGCTAAGTGATTTTAGCACTCCGAACCGCCAATTAAAAGCATCCCAACCGGCAACCTTAAGGGCATACCTACCTATAAGCTGTGAGTATTTCAACTTCCTGTAAGACCAACTTATACGAACAATAGGATAACGACCAAGGCCATTCCTGCAAGTGAAAAATAAATTCCCTTTTTAAAAATCGTGGTACCAGGCAAGAACATCCAAAACGAAGAAATCACGAAAAATAATAAGGACAAACCAAAAAAGATGTTAAGTACATATAGAGGATCCGCAGATTTAGCCTTGTGTAAATGTGTCATTTTATCCAAGACCAAGGGTAAAGATTTAGTACTATAGCTTACTTCGCCCGTCTCCATGTTATAGTTGCCTTCCTTAAATGTGGCGGTAGACCCTTCAACGGTATCAAATTTTAGGTTTTTAATTTTGATTTCCTTGCCAACGGTCTCGGCATTTAAGCCAGGCGTAAGTGTTTTCTCGTAAAGACTTTCTTTCTTTAGGAAATCGGTATCCCTAAAAATTAGGACAATGCCACTTATAGCATACATGGCCATAATACCTGCCAAAAAGAAACCAAGATAGCGGTGATAGGTTCTTATTTTATTGGATACTTCGCGTTGATTCGACATTATTTAGAATGATTTTAAACAAAGAAAAGATTTTATTTTAAACTCGCCTAACGGGATTCAGATTATTTGCGAGACAAGTTCATAAATAATTTTTCAAAATTTTTCTATCATTTAAAATGTAGTTCAAACTATTGCAAACTGGCCAAACTCTTTTCCAAGGTCTCTATCCTCGCCTCGGCATCGGCGGCCTTTTTCTTTTCTATGGCCACAACCTCAACTGGGGCGTTGTTTACAAAACGCTCGTTGGAAAGCTTGTTTTGCACCAATGTTAGAAAACCTCTGGTATATTTCAGTTCCTCTGTAATCTTTAGGATTTCGGCTTCGATATCTATGGCTCCGGCCATGGGCACAAAATATTCGTTACTCTTTACCCTAAAAGTCAATGCCCCTTCCAACGGAGCATCCAAATAAGAAATAGTGGACGCATTGGTCAATTTTGCTATTACCACGTCCCACTTAGCTTCCGTTTTTTCTTCGTTCAATAAAGAAAGATCCAAAGCTTCTTTCATAGGTATATTCTTTTCCTTGCGGATGGTTCGCACACCGGCAATAACTTCCTGCGCAAATTCAAATTCTCGTATGAGGGACATATCCACGTTGCCCGCCTTTGGCCATTCGGAAACGACTAAGGCTTCTTTTGCCTCCCTTTTAGAAATATGCTGCCAAACCTCCTCGGTCAAAAACGGCATAAACGGATGCAGTAATTTCAGGTTCTTCTCAAACAACTGTATCACGGCATTAAAAGTAGTTTTATCTATAGGTTGTTGGTAGGCCGGTTTCACAATTTCCAGCAACCAGGAACTGTAATCGTCCCAAACCAATTTGTAGGTAGACATTAGCGCATCTGAAATACGGTACTTGCCAAAGTGGTCTTCTATGGCCAACAAAGTCTCATTGAATTTGGACGTGTACCAATCCAAGGCCAGTTTAGAAGCTTCCGGCTGCGGCAGATCGGCCACTTCCCATCCTTGAAGCAATCGGAAGCCGTTCCATATTTTATTGGCGAAGTTCTTGCCTTGCTGGCACAGGTCCTCATCGAACATGAGATCGTTTCCTGCCGCGGAACTCAATAGCAAGCCTACACGAACACCGTCCGCGCCGTAATCTTCCATGAGCTTTAGGGCATCTGGAGAATTCCCGAGGGACTTGCTCATTTTCCTACGCTGCTTATCGCGCACCAATCCGGTAAAATAAACGTTCTCAAAAGGCCGCTCCCCTCTAAACTCGTATCCGGCCACAATCATCCGTGCCACCCAAAAGAAGATAATATCCGGACCGGTCACCAAATCGTTGGTTGGATAATAGTAATTAATCTCATCATTATCCGGCTTTAGGATACCGCCAAATACGCTTATAGGCCATAACCAAGAAGAAAACCAAGTGTCCAGTACATCCGCATCTTGTCGCAAATCTGCCACGGTCAAAGTGCGTTGTTCGCCCTTAGCAGAAATCGCTGCCTGTGCTTTGGTAAGTGCCTCCGCTTGGGTTTCGGCAACCACAAAATCATTTTGCCCATCCCCAAAATAGTAGGCAGGAATCTGCTGTCCCCACCACAATTGTCGGGAAATGTTCCAATCCCGCACATTTTCCATCCAATGCCGATAGGTATTCTCGAACTTTTTAGGATATAATTTTACATCCCCAGTTTCCACCACGGCCTCTAGCGCAGGTTTGGCCAACTCCTCCATGTTCAAGAACCATTGATCGGACAACTTTGGCTCAATTACCGCCTTGGTACGCTCAGAAGTTCCTACCTTATTAATATGGGTTTCGGTCTTTACCAAATAGCCTTTTTCCTCTAATTCCTTGGAAATTTCCTTTCTAACAACAAACCTATCCTTACCTTGGTAATGTAATCCAAAACTATTAAGCGTGGCGTCATCGTTGAAAATATCTATGGTTTCCAACTGATGTTTTTCTCCCAGAGCCTTATCGTTTACATCGTGGGCAGGTGTCACTTTGAGACAACCCGTACCAAATTCCATATCCACGTACTCATCTGCTATAACAGGAATAACCCTGTCGCAAATGGGAACGATAACTTTTTTCCCTTTTAGATGCTGAAATCGCTCGTCATTGGGATTGATGCAAATGGCCGTGTCCCCTAATATGGTTTCGGGCCTAGTGGTGGCAATGGTCACTTTTTCATTAGAACCTTGGATCTGATAGGCGACGTAATATAACAATCCCTGTTTTTCCTCGTAAATCACCTCTTCGTCCGATAGCGTAGTTTTTGCCTCCGGATCCCAATGCACCATGCGGTGCCCCCTGTAAATCAATCCTTTATCAAATAGATCTACAAACACCTTTATGACAGAGGCTGACATATCGTCATCCATCGTAAATTTTGTTCTGTCCCAATCGCAGGAACAGCCCAACTTTTTAAGCTGCTCCAAAATTACGCCGCCATATTCGTCTGTCCAGTCCCATGCGTGTTTCAAAAATTCATCCCTGCTAAGGTCAGCTTTGTTAATACCCTCCTCCCTAAGTTTGGCCACTACTTTGGCTTCCGTGGCAATGGAGGCGTGGTCCATACCGGGCACCCAACAGGCATTTTTACCTTTTAGGCGCGCTTTTCTGATCAAAACGTCCTGTATGGTATTATTCAGCATATGTCCCATATGCAGTATGCCGGTTACATTGGGCGGGGGAATTACAATGGTATAAGGCTCCCTTTCATCTGGTGTGGAATGAAAAAATCCATTTTTCATCCAGTATTCGTACCATTTGCCTTCTACCTTTTTTGGGTCGTATTGGGATGGAATCTCCATAATTGGAATAGTTTTTGATTATTAGTGTTGACAGGTTTGAAAAACAAAGCGAAAAAGGTATAATGGTTAATCAAATCTCGCCTTTTTCCCCTGTTTGGAATACGAAACAAAAATAAGTAACGTTAGAGTATAACAAAAGGATTTTGAAGTTGTTCTGAAAAGAATTAAGTTTGACATCCCTTAAATTTTAAAAAAATGAAAAAATTAGTACTATTCTTATGTTTAGGATTATTAGGATTTAGCCTTAGCGCCCAAGATGTTGTGGCCAAAATAGAGTTTAAAACCGAAACGGTAGACTATGGTGAAATCTCTAAAGGAGACGATGGTGTTCGCGTATTTGAATTTACAAATACAGGAAAAGCCCCATTGATCATTAGCGATGTAACTTCTAGTTGTGGATGTACTATCCCTAAAAAGCCGGAAGATCCAATTATGCCCGGTAAAACTGGTGAAATTCAAGTAAAATACGACACAAACCGTGTTGGCCCTATTAGAAAGGCCATTACAGTAATATCAAACGCGGATACGCCAACAAAAGTCCTAAAGATTAAAGGAGAAGTTAAAGGCACAGGCACTAAATAAGATTACAACATATTAGAATTATAAAAAGACCCGATGTATCGGGTCTTTTTTTATTTAAATAAATCCTTTAAAATAAAACTAAAAAGCAAATCCCGATTAGATCTAGTTACTAGAATTTTCACTCTCTTGTCTTCATTTTTATTGAGCATCTGTAGTATTTCTTGCAGCTTGTATCTATGTATCCGCTTTCCGTTGACCGCCAAAATCACGTCTCCCTCTTTCAACCCTGAAGAATACGCAGGGCTCCCAGCCCTAATCCCAGAAACTATAATCTCAGGAACCAAACTTAATCTTGTTGCACCTGCCAACATTATTTGCACATTACCGTACGTTGTCTTTTCCGTACTATTCAAAAAACGTTCCGAGACATAACGCACCCCTGCATGTTGCAAGTTTATACCACTCGTATTATAATAAAAAGGCAACTTAAAATTACTGTTCTTTTTTAATGAAATTTTTTTATTTTGATAATCAAAAACGATATTGAAACGTTTCAACAAAGCCCCTCCAAGAGTACCGTTCCTGTCTCCTAAATCGGCAATAGCCCTAAAAACGGACATGTCTGGAAAAGAAGCTTGTGCGTTGTTTAGTACAAAATCACCTATTTGAATATGAGATATCCTTGTGCGTTTCCCGTACACATCACCAGAAAGCCCTTTTCCCAAAAAATCATCATAATGGTTTCGAGGCAACACAATACTATCGTTCTCAAAAAGCCAAATAGCATCGCTGCTCCCTGTATCCAAAAGCATTTTGACAGCAACCATTTCATCATTTTCCAACCCTACTTTAGCATTCAAATAAGCCTTATTGCGAACCAAGGATATGTCAAATAATTCTCTTTTTGTTCTTTTCTTGTATTGATATGTTTTAGGGTCATGAAATTTAAGGAACTGCTTACTATAATCTATTTCCACAACAAAGTCCCGAAACAGATCAAAGCCAATAATACCGTGAACGGGAATTCCTAAACTTGGTGAAAAATTAATCGCTGCATCCATCACCACATATAGTTCTTGCGACAGATTTTTTATAGCTCCTAAGCGAAAATTATTACCATGAGATCTCAAGGCGTTGATAGCTTCGCCTTCCCCAAGCCCATTTATGGACACCTCAGAAACATTATTCAACTGAATAGAATCCTTATCGACCAAATTAAAAAGAATAGGCTTGTTCACCCCAGAATCCAAGACAAACGAAAGTGCCACTCCGTTAACTTCTAACGGAACTATAATCAAGTTATCTAATAGCTCAAATTTGATTTTCTCGGCTTTCTTACCATCTGGCAATCGGTACTTCTGTGCATGCAAATAACCTTGCGAACAGAAACACATGATTAACATTAAAGGCATCACCTTTTTCAAACCACTCATAATTAATACATTAAGCTCTCCTAAGGTACGTAATAATTTGTTTTATTGTGATTATTTAATACAAATAAGGCATTGAAATAAAAGGGACTTCCTTTGTAATATCGGTTATGATTTATCACTTTTGTGAAAAATAAAATTGTATGCCATCTGTATCTAGAAAAGGGCTTTCCATGCCTCAATCCCCAATAAGAAAACTAGTTCCTTTTGCAGAAAACGCAAAGAAAAAAGGCGCAAAGGTAATCCATCTTAATATTGGACAACCCGATATAAAAACACCTCAAATAGCCTTGGATGCCGTAAAGAACAACACCTTAACGGTATTGGAATATAGCAGAACCGAAGGGTCCGAAACATTTCGGGAAAAAATGGCAGGTTACTATGCCAAGCACCATATTCACGTAAACGCAAGTGATATTATCGTAACCACGGGTGGGTCGGAAGCCCTATCTTTTGCCATGGGCACTATTGCAGATACGGACGATGAAATTATTATACCGGAACCTTTTTATGCGAATTACAACGGTTTTGCGACTGCGAACGGCGTTAAGGTAGTTCCGGTGGTATCAAAAATAGAAGACAACTTTGCGCTTCCTCCTATAGAAGACTTTGAAAAGCTCATTACGCCAAGGACCAAAGCGATACTTATTTGCAACCCCGGAAACCCCACGGGATATTTATACAGTAAAGAAGAAATTCAACAGCTGGCCGCTATCGTTAAAAAACATGATCTTTTCCTTATAGCGGACGAGGTGTACAGGGAGTTTACCTATGACAATAAGGAGCACTACTCCATTCTACAGGAAGAAGGTTTGGACCAGCACGCCATTATCATAGACTCCGTTTCCAAAAGATATAGTATGTGCGGTGCTAGGATCGGGTTTATGGTCAGTAAGAACAAGGAAGTGATCGCTACGGCGCTAAAATTCGGTCAGGCACGTCTTTCCCCTCCTACCTATGCACAAATAGCGGCCGAGGCAGCATTGGACACGCCACAAAGCTATTTTGATGATGTGAAAACGGAATACCTAAAACGAAGGGATCTACTTATTACAGAGCTTGAAAAAATAGAAGGCATTAAAGTAGCCAAACCCCAAGGGGCGTTCTACTGCATTGTAGAGCTACCCATTTCCGATGCGGACGACTTTGCACAATGGCTCTTGGAAGATTTTAGGGTAAACAACGAAACAGTAATGGTAGCACCGGCAGGAGGTTTTTACGCAACCCCTGGTTTAGGAAAAAACCAGATACGCATTGCTTACGTTCTGGATCAGGACAGTTTAAAACGAGCAGTTCATATTCTAGGCGAAGCCCTTAAAAGTTATATAGGTTGATGGAAATCAAAAAAGATTTTTCGCTTAAAACCTACAATACGTTCGGTATTGATGCAAAAGCCAAATTCTTTACGGCAGTAGCTACTGTTGAAGAACTAAGGGAAATCTTAAAGCGCGATGAATTCCCGGATAAATTTATTTTGGGAGGCGGTAGCAATATGTTATTGACAACCAATATAAACGCTTTGGTAGTTCATATCGCCATAAAAGGTAAGACCGTCATCTCTGAAGATGAAGCGCACATTCTTTTAAAAGTTATGGGCGGCGAAAACTGGCACGAACTTGTTTTATGGACCATAGCCCATGGCTATGGCGGCTTGGAAAACATGTCGCTCATTCCTGGAAACACGGGAACGGCACCCATACAGAATATTGGTGCCTATGGCGTGGAATTAAAGGATAGTTTTGTGAGCTGTGAGGCCATGTATAGGGAAACGGGCGAGCTAAAAACCTTCTCCAAGACCGATTGTAAATTTGGGTATCGGGAGTCTTATTTTAAAAATGAAGGCAAGGATCAATATATCATCACCAGCGTTACCTTTAAACTTACCAAAAAAAATCATATTCTTAACACCAGTTATGGTGCCATTGAGACGGAACTGACAAAGGAGAAAATCCAAAACCCTAGCATAAAAAATATTTCAAATGCCGTTATAGCCATAAGAAACAGTAAATTACCCAACCCTAAGGAACTAGGAAATAGTGGCAGTTTCTTTAAAAATCCCATGGTCGACAAAGCTAGCTTTAAGCGGTTTATGCTAGAAAACCCCGATGCGCCGTTCTATGAAATTTCAGAAACGGAATATAAGATTCCCGCCGGTTGGCTTATAGAACAATGCGGATTTAAGGGAAAACGCTTTGGGGATGCGGGCGTACACACAAAACAGGCCCTGGTTCTGGTAAATTATGGAAATGCTACAGGAAAAGAAATAATGGACCTCGCCAAACAAATAATTTCGGCTGTAGAGGCCAAGTTTAAAATCAAGATTACGCCAGAAGTCAACCTAATAAAATAGCCCTCGAGATAAAATCACGAGGGCCATACCAAACCAAACTACAACAAATAAGGTTTTAGTTACCAGCTGCATACTTAAACTATATATATTTTTAGATAACGCTGTTTCACAATCAATTTTATAAATTAGCGTTTGAAGGATATACGCGGCTGTGAAGCTGTATGGATGTTTGGACCCCAAAAAAAGTTTAGCTGCCTGCTATGAGTACACTACTTGAAAAACATATTGTTGAACTTTTACAGGAGCGAAACGATAAGGCTATCTCCTTGCTCTATGATAATTATGGCGACACCTTATTAGGTGTGGCCAAAAAAGTGGTACGTAGTGACGATCTCGCCCAAGATGTACTTCAGGAAAGTTTCGTTAAAATTTGGAAGAAAGCGGATTCCTATGACCCTTCGAAAGCCAAATTATTTACGTGGCTTTTTCGTATCACCAGAAACACTGCCATTGATAAACTAAGGAGCGTAAACGCGAAAACAGATAAGGAAATCCAAATGGATGTTTCTGACGTATATACGATAGGTGTCGAAAGTACGAGACCGGAACTTATGGATGTCCAAGAACACTTGGACAAAATAGAGGATAAGTACAGAATAGTCTTGGATGCACTGTTTTTCCAAGGAATGACCCAACAAGAAGCTAGTGACGAGTTGGATATTCCTTTGGGAACCATAAAATCCCGACTTAAAATTGGACTTAGGGAACTCCGTAAAATATATGGTCCGGCACTTGTGGCACTACTACTAAACTTATTGTGATGATAGAAAAAATAAAAATATTTTTAGATTCGGACATCTTGGAGCGTTGCCTTTTGGGAGATACCACTGAAATGGAAACCTTGCAGGCAGAGCGTTACATTACCATGTACCCCGAAGTTGGAAAGGTGTACAACGAACTTCAAGAGAACTTGGAGACCTACGCAAAATTGCATGCCGTGCAAACGCCAGATGGTCTTAAAGAAAAAATTCTGTCAAGAATACGTTCCGAAAAGGTAGGAAGGAAAAAATTCTTTAGGTACGCCATGGCAGCGAGTTTTATTGCCGCAATGTTCGCAATAGCTTCTTTTTTCTTCTGGGACCAAAACCAGAGCCTACAAGAAGAAAATACCATGGTAAGCAATAAAATAAAATTGCTGGAGGACAACATGAAACAACAATTGGAGGACGTTAGAAACCAGTTTATTGTACTCAACAATCCACAGACTAAAAAATATAATGTAAGCGGTAACACCAAAGCAAAGGAACTTAAAGCCGTTGCCTACATTAATCCCGTTAAGAAATTATCCTACATCAACGTTAAAAAATTACCGCACCTTCCCGAAGACCAATGTTTTCAAATGTGGGCAGAGGTCAATGGGGAAATGTTGAATCTTGGCATTCTGGAGCAAGCAACGGGCAGTGATAACCTTATGGCGCTGCCTTACGCCAAAAACGCGGTTGGCTATATTACAATAGAACCAGAAGGCGGTAACGAAAATCCAACGGTAGAAAATATTGTAGCAAATATTTCCTATTAATACCACGATATTAAAGTATTGCTAAAGCCCCTTTATTGGGGCTTTATTTTTATATCTTTGTGGTAATCCTTATTCATAGAAGCCCACAAAGGGTCTTTTTTATAAATCGGTGCCGATAGTATAGGATATTCAGACATCTGTAAACGTTGGCAGGCAAATCGCTCTAAAGATGAAACTATTATTACTCACCATTGGTCTTCTCGGTCTCGCTTTTTTAGGTATTGCCATAAAGATATGGGCCAAAAAAGACGGCAAATTTGCCGGAACCTGTGCCAGCCAGAGTCCGTTCCTTAACCAAGATGGCCAAGCCTGTGGCATGTGTGGAAAACTCCCTAGCGAACAGGAGTGCAAAAACGACAGTATCGCCTAAAGAAGGAGTGCTGCAGTAGTAATAAATTAATGACGGTGAGGTAATTTGAACAATACCGAGACAATAGCGGACATTATCAACAAAGCCAAATTGGGCAATCAGATTGCTTTTAGCCGTTTATTGGATACGTTTTGGAACGATGTCTACGGTTTCCAATTAAAGCGCACCCAAAACGAAAACGACGCCGAGGACATTACCATCCAAACATTCTCAAAGGCATTCGACAAAATCGACACCTACAACGATTCCTACGTTTTTAAGACTTGGCTTATTGCCATTTCAAAAAACATACATATCGATCTTGTCCGGAAAAGGAAAAGGAATATATTGGACGATAGAGGTAACGGAGAAGCCATAAAAAAAGTACTGGACGATGCCCCATCCATGGAAGACCAACTGATACAGGAACAAAACTTGGCGGATTTGCTTCGGGATATAAAAAAATTAAAACCTCATTACCAAGAAGTCATCAACCTTAGGTATTTCAACGAACTTAGTTATGCGGATATTGCCGAAAAGCTAAAAGAACCCATCAACAACATAAAGGTAAAATTACTACGCGCCAAGAAACTATTGGCCGAAATTATTGCCACTAAAATTTGATGTTATTGCGGTCTTTGGTAGCTTTTTTTGTCCTGAAAGAAACCACAACTCAAGGTTTACACAGTGCGCAAATCCATGATTTAGTTCGTATATTTGTATAAAAATTAAGGCATGTCCGTAGCAGTAAAAGAAAATGTAGCTCCTCCAAAAGGTAAACCAAAATGGTTGAGGGTAAAACTCCCAACCGGTAAAAAATACACACAACTAAGAGGTCTTGTAGAAAAATATGACCTGCACACCATTTGTACCAGTGGCAGTTGCCCTAATATGGGCGAATGTTGGGGAGAAGGCACGGCCACTTTTATGATATTGGGCAACGTATGTACGCGTTCTTGTGGTTTTTGTGGTGTAAAGACAGGTAGACCGGAGGATGTGGACTGGGCAGAACCGGAGAAAGTGGCGCGCTCCATAAAGATTATGGGCATTAAACACGCCGTTGTTACCTCCGTAGACCGAGACGACATTAAGGATATGGGCTCTATTATTTGGGCGGAAACCGTAAAAGCGATCCGAAGAATGAATCCGGAAACCACTTTGGAAACCCTTATCCCAGATTTTCAAGGTATAGAAAAACACCTGGACCGAATTATAGAAGTTGCGCCAGAAGTGGTTTCCCACAACATGGAAACCGTTAAAAGACTTACACGGGAAGTCCGTATACAGGCCAAATACGAACGCAGTCTAGAAGTATTGAGGTACTTAAAGGCCAAGGGCATAAACAGGACCAAATCCGGTATTATGCTGGGCCTTGGGGAATTGGAAGAAGAGGTAATAACCACCTTGGGCGATTTGCGCGATGCCCATGTAGATGTTGTTACCATTGGTCAGTACCTGCAACCCTCCAAAAAACATCTGCCCGTAAAGGAGTTCATAACACCGGAGCAGTTTAAAAAATATGAGGAGATAGGCTTGGAAATGGGCTTTAGGCATGTGGAAAGTGGCGCGTTGGTACGTTCTTCATACAAAGCGCACAAGCACTTACTATAACCACTTGGTTCACGCAACTAAAATAGTACCATAAACATATATCAAGTTTCTTATACTTTACCAAATAAGAAGCACCAAACAGCACAAAAAGTGAATGCCAACCTATGAGTAAGATAAATGTAGGAATCAATGGATTTGGAAGAATAGGCAGAACTTTTTTTAGATTGGCACTGGAGCATCCCAACATTAACCTTGTTGCCATAAACGACTTGGCCGATACCAGAACCTTGTCCCATTTATTAAAGTACGATAGCATACATGGGGTTTCCCAAAAAAAAATCGGCTTTGATGAAAACCATATTATCGTAGACGGCCATCACGTTTTACTTACCTACGAGGCTCACCCAAAAACTTTGGATTGGAGCATTAAAAAGGCGGACGTGGTAGTGGAATGTACGGGTAAATTTAAATCAAGGGCGGATCTGGAGTTCCATTTAAAAAATGGTGCAAAAAAAGTCATTTTGTGTGTACCGCCTACCGAGGAGGATATCAAAATGATCGTATACGGCATAAACCAGCAGACCTTGGTCAAAGAGGACGATATCATTTCCAATGCCTCTTGTACCACCAATAATGCCGCGCCCATGATCAAGGTAATCAATGATCTCTGCGGTATAGAGCAAGCTTACATTACCACCATACACTCCTACACCAGCGATCAGAGCCTGCATGACCAGCCCCATAAGGATCTTAGACGGGCAAGGGCGGCTGGGCAATCTATTATTCCTACTACCACGGGTGCGGCCAAGGCTCTTACTAGGATATTCCCCGAATTAGCGGATGTTATTGGTGGTTGCGGTATTAGGGTACCGGTAGCCAACGGATCTTTGACAGATATAACTTTCAATGTTAAAAAGAATACCAGTATAACAGAAATTAACGATACTTTTGAGAAAGCGGCAAACAACGAGTTAAAAAATATACTTTTTTATACGGAAGACCCCATAGTATCGATAGATATAAACAATAGTTATCATTCTTGTACGTTTGATTCCCAGATGACATCGGTTATCGGCAAAATGGTGAAGATTATAGGATGGTACGACAATGAGACCGGTTATAGCAGTAGAATTATCGACCTTATCAATTATATGAACAATAAACAGTTTATTTGAATCTTTCATTTCTATATAAGCATTTTGCATCGCTGTTCCTCTACATAGGTTTTGGGCTATTCTCTTATGCGCAGGAAACGGGTGCCTACCAGGATGTGGCACCTTTACTAAACGAAGCACGGAAACTTAGAAACGAGAACAAAATAGATCAGGCCTTGGCCACATTGGATCAAGCAGCAGCAGAAGCAGAGAAAAATGAAGATGTAAAAGCACTTATAGACTCCTATCACGAATTATCTATACTTTACTTAAAGCTAGATCGCGAAGGCGACACTCAATTTTATTGGGATAGGGCCAGTGTACTTTTAAAGGATATAGCATACCCCTATGGAGATGCCATACATAAGTATATTGAGGCCCTTCTACTTTATCGTAGTGATCAAAATTTCCAGGCACTATCCATGTTGGAAAAAGCAAAACAATTAAATAACGACAGAAATTTTTTTAACAATATCCTACTGGCAGAAGGTAAAGTGTATCTAAACCTTGAAAAGTACGATAGCGCCATCAAAAATTTTAACTCACTTGTGGTAAATACAGATATTTATGAGAAGGACTATTTGGCTACAAAGGCATATTTAGGACTTGCAGAACTTCATTTAAAAAAAGGAGAACTAAACAATAGCTCAAAAAATGCGGAATACGCCCTAAATTTGGCAAGGGACAATGGTTTTTTTATGGAGGCCAAACAATCCAACGAATTATTGATTACCGTTTACGAACAACTTGGACTTTATGAGAACGCTTTTTCTAAAAGTCAAAACTTGATTAAGATCAACGATTCTGTCTTTAATGTTGAAAAACTAAAAGTAGATGCAAAAACAGCCGATCAAATTCGCGACGACATAAAAACCAAACAAATCGTTGGTCTGGAAGCAAAGGTAGAGGAGTTGACGGAATCCCAAAACCGATCGGAAATTACCGCTATCCTTACCTCGGCCTTTCTTACTATTATATCTTTATTGGCAGTGTCGCTATATAGAAATAACCAGATAAAATTAAAAACCAACGATCTGTTACAAACAAAGAATAAGGAACTCCAGGTAGCCAGAGATGGAGCCGTGCAGGCTATGGAGGCCAAAACAAACTTTTTATCCACGGTTAGCCACGAGCTTAGAACACCCTTATATGCAGTTACCGGCCTAACACATTTGTTATTGGAGGAAAATCCGTCCGAAAATCAAAAAGAGCATCTTAAAGCACTCAAATTTTCAGGAGATTATTTACTGAACTTCATAAATGATATACTACATATAAATAAAATAGATGCCAAAAAATTGGAGCCATTAAACATGGAATTCAATTTAAAGAAAGTAATAAATGAGGTCATAGATTCACTCCAACAAAGCGCAAGGGCGAACAAAACAAAACTGACCTTGGATTTTGACCAGAACATTCCGGGGCATCTCATGAGCGACCCCATAAAACTCTCGCAGATATTCATGAACTTGATCGGTAACTCCATAAAGTTTACCAAAGATGGAAACGTAAAGGTTTCTGCCAAAATGCTGAACAAAAGCAATGAGGACGTCAAAATACATTTTGAGGTAAAAGACAACGGAATCGGCATATCAAAAGAAAAACAAAAAAGTATTTTCGAAGGTTTTGAGCAAGGGTCTATTCAAATAAACAGGGAATATGGCGGCACCGGACTTGGCCTTACCATTGTTAAAAGTCTATTGGGCTTGTTCAATAGTGAAATAAGTCTGGAAAGTACCCTTGGAGAAGGAAGCATATTCTCCTTTGAAATAAACATGAAGAGCGTGGACGACATGCCGGACGACCTTAGCTTTGAAATTACCCAGCGCGACTATGACTTTAAGGGACTGCACCTCATGATCGTGGAAGACAATAAGATCAATCAGGTAATTACCAAAAAAATGTTGTCCAAAAAGGAAATTACTAGCGATATTGCCAATAATGGCGAAGAAGCGGTTACCTTGGCCAAGGAAAATATTTACGACGCTATCTTAATGGACATACACATGCCCGGTATTAGTGGTGAGGAGGCTACCATACAAATTCGAAAATTTGACCAACGTACCCCAATAATAGCCCTTACAGCGATTTCACTTGACGATAGTTTGGAAAGCTTTTATGCAGCTGGTTGTAACGATGTGGTCACCAAACCTTTTAAACCGGAAGTCTTCTATCAAAAAATCGGCGAGAATATATTTGACAAAAAGCCTAACATGGGCGATTCATAAGGCGTTCTAGCCATTGTTCCAAAACCGCCTTCCCATTACCAAAAAAAGAGTGCGCTACTGGAAGGTAGTATATATTTGCCAAGTCTTCCTTCAACCTAACAAAATCCTTTTCCGTAGTCAGTATACACTCTTTGCTCCTCAGAACTTCCAGTTCTTTTTTAGTGAAAAAGTGATGGTCTTTATACGCCAAATGCTCAAAAAGAATCCCATTATTTTTTAAATACGATACCACGGGTTTTGGATTTGCAATACCGGTTACCAAGGTTACCTCTTTATCCTTAAAAGCGTCCAAGGTTAAGCCGCTATGTATTCCTATCACCTCATCGCCGTAGGACAAATAAGCAAACAATATGGTTTGGTGCTCTTTTGGGGCTATTTTTTTCCGTATCGCTACTTGTTCCGCTTCGCTCAGCGTTTCGGGACACTTGGTTACAATAATACAATCGGCCCTTTCCGCGGCATACTTCGCATCCCTTAAATCGCCCGTAGGCAGGTACCAATCGTCTACATAAAGCGTATCATAGGTAGTTAATAAAATAGAAAAATCCGGATTTACCCTTCTATGCTGAAAAGCATCGTCCAGTAAAATAACATCGGGCTTTATCTCCCGCTCCAAACGCTGTATTCCATTACGCCTATCAGCATCTACCGCAACGCTGATTTTAGGAAATTTTGTAAAAATCTGAAAGGGCTCATCCCCTAGTTCCTGAACCGAAGTTGTATGGGTCGCCATTACAAATCCGGACGACTTTCTCTTATAACCCCTACTCAGCACGGCCACTTTATAATGGGGCGATAAGGAACGAATGAGCAGCTCCGTCATAGGTGTTTTTCCTGTGCCACCAACACTTAAATTCCCTATACAAATGGTCGTTGTAGAATAAGATGTAGCCTTAAAAACGCCCCAGTCGTACAACCGATTGCGCGCAAACACGACCATACCATACAGAAGCGAAACGGGAAAAAGAAGTTTTCTTAACAGTTGCATTAGAACGAAATTATAATAAATTATCTTTGATAACCTTACAAATGACCAAAAATGACAGTAAACGCAGTAGCTCAGGTTTTAGAGGAATTGGCTCCATTGGATTACGCCGAGGGTTTTGACAACGTAGGCCTTCTAGTAGGTGACGCCGACATGGAAGTAAACGGCATACTGGTAACCTTAGACACTTTGGAAAAAGTGGTAGAGGAGGCCATGGCGAAAAACTGCAACCTTATCGTAAGCTTTCATCCTATTATTTTTAGCGGCCTTAAAAAGATTACAGGGAAAAATTATGTAGAGCGCACCGTATTAAAAGCGATAAAAAACGATATCGCCATCTATGCCATACACACGGCTCTGGACAATTGTTTTACCGGCGTTAATGCCAAAATATGTAAAATCTTGGGTCTCGGCAATACAAAGATCTTAATTCCACAAAGGGCAACTATAAAAAAACTGGTCACGTATGTCCCTTTGGTAAATGGCAACCAGCTAAAAAAGGAATTATTTGCAGCGGGAGCTGGCGCCATAGGCAATTATAGTGATTGTAGCTTTAGCGTTGAAGGCACAGGAAGTTTTAAAGCTGGCGAAAATGCCAATCCCGTAAAGGGAAACATAGGGAGCATTCATTATGAAAACGAGACCCAAATTAGTGTAACGTTTCCTAAATCGGTAGAAAAACAGGTCATCCGATCCTTGCTAAAACATCATCCTTATGAAGAGGTAGCCTATGAAATTACCAACTTAGAAAACCTAAACCAGCATATAGGCATGGGAATGATCGGCGAATTGGAATCCCCGATGTCGGAAACAGTATTCCTGACACACCTTAAACAAAAAATGAACGCCTCGGTTGTGCGCCATTCCGGTTTCAGGAATAAAGAAGTAAAAAAAGTAGCCGTTCTGGGCGGTAGCGGCGCCTTTGCCATTGGTGCGGCAAAAGCTTCCGGAGCAGACGTTTTTGTTACCGCAGATGTCAAATATCACGAGTTTTATCAGGCGGAAAACCAATTGGTAATCGCAGATATAGGGCACTTTGAAACTGAGCAGTTTACAAAAAACCTTTTAGTTGATTATCTTACGAAAAAAATTCCTAATTTTGCAATTCGTTTATCGGAAAATATAACAAATCCCATCACCTATTTTTAAATTATGGCAAAAAAAGAAGATTCGACAGTAGAAGCAAAGTTAAGGGCATTATTTGATTTGCAATTAATTGATTCTCGAGTTGATGAAATACGCAATGTTCGTGGCGAACTACCGTTGGAAGTTGAAGATTTGGAAGATGATGTTCTTGGCCTAAAAACTAGAATGGATAAACTGAAGACAGATTTAGAGACCATTAACTTTGAAATCGGTGCAAAGAAAAATCTTGTAGACGAAGCCAAGTCCCTTATTAAAAAATATACGGAACAACAAAAAAACGTTCGGAACAGTAGGGAATTCAATTCTATTAGTAAAGAACTGGAGTTCCAAGAGCTAGAAATTCAACTGGCCGAAAAAAACATCAAAGAATACAAAGTACAGATCGAACAGAAGAAGGTGGTTATCTCTGAAACAAAAGAGCGACTTACAGAGCGTGAGGCACACTTAAAGCACAAGAAAAGCGAGTTGAACGCTATTTTGGCAGAGACCGAAAAGGAAGAAAAAGCCCTATTGGAAGAATCCCTTAAATATCAGGAAAAGATAGAGGAGCGTTTGGTAAAGGCCTACGCAAGAATACGCCATAACGTAAAGAACGGCTTGGCCGTTGTGCCTATCGAAAGAGGTGCTTCTGGTGGTTCTTTCTTTACGATTCCGCCACAGGTACAGGTTGAAATTGCGTCAAGGAAAAAAATCATTACAGATGAGCATAGCGGTAGAATTTTGGTGGATCCTGTACTAGCGGATGAAGAAACTGAAAAAATGAAAAAGATGTTCGCTAAATTGTAAGCGAAACAACAACATAAGAGAAAGCCATCTATCTTTGACAGATGGCTTTTTTTATGTAGCTTAGAATCAAATGCGGTATCCAAAAATCATAACTGTTATTCTTTTCTTGACCCCTGTCCCTATGCTGTACGCCCAGAACATAGCCGATTACCAATGGAAAAAGCGACTTGTGTTTCTGGTTGATGAAACTATGAAAACACCTGCCATGTGTTCCCAACTCAAAATGTTCTCAACGAAAACCAAGGAACTAGAAGAACGGGAAACCTTACTTTTTCAACTCACACCCAACACTATAGTTTTATCCAACGAAGAAAAAAGCACACTTTCTCCCAAGGAAGTTTACGCCTCCCTATCCATATCTAAAGATTTTAAAGGGGTCATTCTTGTTGGGAAAGATGGAGGCGTAAAGCTGAAAAAAGATTTTGAAGTACCTCCCGACGCTGTTTTTAGTTTGATTGATGGTATGCCCATGCGAAAGTCGGAAATGAAAGGGAAACGGAGAAACTGATGCAAATAGGATAAATTACTTTGCTGCTGGTATACAAGGTGTCAAATTTCAAGAAGAAAAATTCTAAATTCTACAACATGGAGAATGGGCTACCGATTCATCACTATCTGTTCAAATAAAAATCATGAATGTAAAATATGTTTTAGGTGCAATTCTTTCCTTTCCGCTCTTGCCGTTACTATATGTTCACTGTAAAAAAATAAAAGCCAGCACTCCAAGATTACCCTAAAGTAAGCGGATTTCATGACCTGTGCTCCGTTTCTTCCGAAAGAACACTAAAATACTCACTATTGGCGAAAGCACGATTACCGGGGTTGGTGTTCGTACCCACCAAGAAGGTTTTACGGAAACTTTGGCAACTGAATTGGCGGGGGAATTAAAAATAAATATTGATTGGAACGTTTCTGCAAAAAGTGGGGACACTACCAAAAGAATACAGGAAAAAATTATTGATACTATTCCTAACCAACCAATTGATTTCATTTTAATAGGCATTGGAGGCATTGATGCTTTTGAATTAAGTACGCCTAAAAATTGAAAAAAAGATGTTAGTGAACTTATTGAAAGCATTCGTTTAAAATTTAAAACAGTTCCTATTCTTTTTCATTAATATGCCACCAATCAAGGAATTGACAGCGTTAATTTCCCTGATAAAATTTACGATTGGCAACCTCTCAACTATTCACGGAGAGGAATTAGAAAAATTAATGAAGATTTTGAACACGTCTACTATTTTGCACAGGAGGTTACTTGCTTAGATTTTATTACTAAGTTTGACCTTAACATGAAACCGGCGGATTTTTTTAATGACGGCGTACATCCCTCAAAAATAACCTATCATTTTTGGGCAAAGGACGTTTCAAATTTTATAATCCGATAAAATGAAATAAAAAACGACTTACAAGTGTAACCAAATACGAACCCAAAAAGAGATAAAAAATGAAGCCCAAATTTACTACAATAGAACTGGTATTTCTCGTCATGGCCATTATAGGTCTCGGTGCCACCTGGTATTTTAATGCGCTATTTTACTTAGAAGCAGAAGACACCTCCATTACCAATTTTATAGCACAGACGGTAACTACGCTTCCGGCAAAATCTATAAGTGCGGACATAAGTGTTGTAGCCACCACCTTCCTGATTTGGATGGTTTATGAAGCCAGAAACATAAAAATGACCTATTGGTGGCTGTTTATTCCCTTTACCTTTCTGATCGCTATTGCCTTTACCTTTCCCCTATTTTTATTCTTTAGGGAGCGTAAACTTAGAAAGGATAGTCTACTATCCCAATAAGGAAAGTATCTTTTCCTCCACAGCTTCACTATCCCAAAGCTCTGCTATATTGGGCATTTGCATGACCTCTTGCATCAGTTCCTCTTGGGCATCTCCAATAGCCAAAGCTTCCGAATAGGGCCGATCGGAAAAAGTAACCCTACTGTAGGCCGGAATCCATTTATCCGGATATTTCGCCGCAAAGCGTTTTTCTATTTTCTTTTGAAGTAAAAATTGGGCATCGGCAGTTTTGCTGCTCATTTCCATAAAGTTACGGTAGCTTAATTCCGCAATGGCATCTGCGTTGGGCTTTCTGGATTTTTGATATTCCAAAAAGATGGTCTCCCAATCGTTCTTATGTTTTTCAATGAGCTGATTTAGCACAAAAATATCCTCAAAACCGGCATTCATCCCCTGACCGTAAAAAGGTACTATGGCATGGGCGGAATCCCCCACCAAGGCTACCTTATCCCAGTAGGTCCAAGGATAGCACTTCATGGTGACCATGGCACTGGTAGGGTTTTTAAAGAAATCCTCCATGAGGTCCTCCATAACCTGCATGACATTTGGGAAGTAGGTGGAAAAAAATTCCTGTGCCTGCGGCTTGGTTTTAATATTCTCAAAAGAGACCTCCCCTTCAAAAGGCATAAAAAGCGTACAGGTAAAGCTACCGTCAAGATTGGGCATGGCAATCAGCATAAATTTCCCCCTGGGCCAAATATGAAAGGAGTTTTTATCCAACTTATAGCTTCCATCGGCATTGGCCGGTATCGTCAATTCTTTATAGCCAACATCAATAAAATCTTGGGAATAATCGAACCTACTGCGCCGTTGCATCTTATGCCGTACCCTTGAAAAAGCCCCGTCACAACCAAAAATAATATCGTATTGGTATTCCTGCCACTCACTTTTTTCGGTTTCCCCTGTGTAAATTTTGGCATCGGGCAAATCCACGTCCCAGACCTTTTCGTTAAAACGGAAAGCGACTCCCGCATCTTCGGCCAAGTCGATCATCTTTTTGTTGAGCACGCCTCTAGAAATAGACCAAATAGCCTCTCCTTCCTTCCCGTATTTCTGATAGTATTCTGGTTGGCCTACCACGTGCATGGCGCGTTTATCCAGCGGGATTCCAATTTTTCGTACTTCGTCCTCAATACCAACGGCTCGTAAGGCGTTCCATCCCCTATTGCTCATAGCCAAGTTTATGGACCGACCGGAAAATTCGATATTCCGTATATCGTGCCGTCTATCAAAAACAGTGATATCATGTCCATGTTTTTGTAGATAAAGGGCAAGAAGGGAACCTACGAGACCGGATCCAATAATGGCAATGTTCTTTTTATGTTGCGGCATGCGTCAAGGATTTTAATCCATTTTCTAATTAGGGTACAAAAATAATAAATAATAACGGACGAAGAAGGCCAAAGAAAAACAGCGATATACTCATGCTTAATGAAAACCCGAGAATTTTAACAGTACAAATTAAATTTACTATTTAGAGCTGGCTTAATGTTTAGCTTTTGCATATTTTTGATAGACAAAATAAAATCACTTTGAAACATTTCGATACCTTGTCCCTAACAGAACTACCCAGTAGGTACCGTGCCAATTTAATGAATAGTTGCACCGGATATAAATCATGTAACCTTTTGGGCACTATTTCACCAGCGGGAAACAGCAATTTGGCCATTTTTAACTCCGTAATACATATAGGAAGCAGTCCTGCCATGCTAGGGTTTGTTCTAAGGCCGCTGACCGTGACAAGGGATTCCTATTCCAACTTTAAATCATCCGGACATTTTACCGTAAACCAAGTTTCTGAGCAGATGATAAAACAAGCACATCACACCTCGGCCAAATATGATGAAACTGTTTCAGAGTTTGATAAAAGTGGACTTACGGAAGAATTTCTGGATGGTTTTGAAGCGCCTTACGTCTCCGAAAGTGCCATTAAAATAGGCTGTAAGTATATCAACGAATACGAAATCAAAGAAAATGGTTGCCTGTTGATTATTGGTGCCATTGAACATATTTATCTGCCAGAAGATATTATCTCACAGGACGGATGGGTGCATTTGGACAAAGCGAATTCCATAAGTGCCGTTGGAATAGACGGGTACGCCCTACCTAAAATCATAGCGCGTTTTGCCTACGCAAGGCCAGAAGAACCTAGCAAATCTATATTGGATGGCGCATAAAAAGCCAAACCTGCCCCACAAAACTTGTCCGGTTTGCGGACTCCCTTTTGCATGGCGGAAAAAATGGGAAAAGAACTGGGATGGGGTCAAGTATTGTAGCGAAAAATGTAGAAAGGGGAAGTGAGGTTGTAGTGGGTAGACGGTAGAGGCTGGTTTGTAGTACATAAAGCAGTGAAAAAGTAAACAGTTGGTAGAAATTAGTAGAAAGTTGGTCTTTTTGTCTTTGCGAGGAGCGTGCCTAAAGATGAAGGCATATAATATAATTCCCGAGACATGGCGATCTGTTGAAAGAAAGAGGGTAGTTTGTAGTTTTTTGAGGGTAGTAAATAGTAATCTGTAATAGCACTTATGCCATTCCTCTCCTTGGGAGGGGGTTAAAGGAGGTCTTTTCGAGGAGCATGCCTATAGCTGAAGTGATGAACGAGGATTATCGCGACGTGGCAATCTGCTGAAATAGGGGATAATGCGTAGTTGAAAGTAAAAAGTAAAGCGATTGGGGCAAACCGAACAGCCTTTTTTGTATTTGTGTTTGAATTGATTTTTGTATTTGAATTTGGACTTGACACTTGAACTTAAACTTGAACTTTTACAACCGGTAAAGCGAACAGCGTTTGGCGCAAAGCGAATAGCTTTTTTTGTATTTGTGTTTGATTTTTGAATTTAAACCCGAACACCCCAAATAGAATAATGATGAAAAATCTGATATGGTTTAGGAACGACTTACGGGTAGCGGACAATCCTTCCTTGGCAAATGCTTGCAAGGGCGATGAAGTGCTGGCCGTCTATTGCTTTGACCCTAGACAGTATGCCTTGGGAGATTTTGGCTTCACTAAAACCGCCAACTACCGCGCTCAATTTCTAATTGAAACCGTTACGGAATTGAAGTCGGCCTTAAAAGAGTTGAATATTACCCTATTGGTCCACCACGAAATACCCGAAGTAATTATTCCTCAACTCATACGGGAGCACGAAATCCAAACTATTTTTTTACAAAAAGAATGGACACGCGAAGAAACAGAAGTACTGTCTGGCGTTACTGCCAATGTTCCCGCTCTTGTGAAATTTGAGCAGCACTGCGCACAATTCCTGTTTCGCCCGGAAGATATTCCTTATAATTCGATTGCCGAAATACCCCAGGTGTTTACCGAGTTCCGCAAGAAATGTGAAAAGTATGCGGCAATACGTGTATTGGAACCTGTTCCCAAAGCGATGTCCAAAAGCAACCTCTTGGCCAAGGAAACCGAAATTCCGTCGCTGAAAACCTTAGGAGTCGCCGATTTTACGATGGATTCCAGAACCGCCTTCCCGTTTAAAGGTGGCGAGCAACAAGCACTGGAACGGATACAGCATTATTTCTGGGACAGCAAAAACTTGGCCTACTATAAAAAGACCAGAAACGGACTGGTAGGTCTGGATTACAGCTCCAAACTTTCGGCTTGGCTGGCGAACGGAAGTATCTCTCCAAAAACCATCTACTGGGAGGTAAAACGCTTTGAAAAAGAGGAAGTCAAAAATCAGGATACCTACTGGCTTATTTTTGAATTGATCTGGCGCGATTTCTTTAAATATATTTCCCTAAAACATGGCAATGCCATTTTCCATCAAGGTGGAATTTTGGAAAAAGACTATGAATGGGAGTATTCACAAAGCAAACTGAACAAATGGATTACCGGATCAACCCCAGAACCCTTTGTAAACGCCAACATGAAAGAATTGGCACTAACAGGATGGATGAGCAACCGCGGCCGCCAAAACGTGGCCAGTTTCTGGGCAAAGGAATGGCAGCAGGATTGGCGCTACGGCGCCGCTTATTTTGAAAGTCTGCTCCTAGATTATGACGTACACAGCAATTGGGGCAATTGGATGTACAATAGCGGTGTTGGCAACGACCCAAGAGACCGTAAATTCAATATTGCGCGCCAAGCGGAGATGTACGATGGGCAAGGGAAATTTCAGCGTTTGTGGTTACAGGAATCCTTGTTTTAAGGCTTTGGTTAGACGGTAGACGGTGGAAAAAAAGTAAAAAGTAAAAAGTAATTAGTAAAATATAGGAAGAGGTCTTTGCTAGGAGGTACAACGAGGCAATCTGTTGGTTGTAATGGGCAAATGTTCAATACCCCATGAAAAAGATTGTATTTGAATTTGACACTTGAACTTATAAAGACGTTAGACAAAATTATTCCATATTGGTAATATCAAAGCATAACCGACTATGTAAAAGGGTTGAAATCCTCCGTAATGTATTAAAATTTGGTAAAAAAAGATACTGTTAAAATGAAAACACTTAGGCTCATATTAGGAGACCAACTTAATCAAAAACATTCTTGGTTCCACACCATAAATGATGATGTGATCTACATTATGGCGGAAATGCGACAGGAAACCGATTATGTAAAACACCATATTCAAAAAGTAGTGGCCTTCTTTTTGGGGATGCGCAGTTTTTCGGAAAACCTGACAGAAAAGGGACATAAATTTATCTATCTCACGATTACCGATGAAAACAATCCTCAGGATTTGGAGCAGCTCATAAAAAAATACCTACAAGAAACGGGCGCTAAAAAATTCGATTATCAGCTGCCGGACGAATACCGATTGGACGAGCAGCTAAAGCATATTTGCACCAATTTAAAAGTAGAATCACAAGCGGTGGATACGGAGCATTTTTACACGGAACGCTACGAATTGCAACAGTTCTTTAAAGGAAAGAAACAATTGATCATGGAATCCTTTTACCGGATGATGCGCAAGAAACATGACATTATGATGGTAAACGGCCAACCCGATGGCGGCAAATGGAACTACGACCAGAGCAACCGTAAAAAATGGAAAGGCCAGCCCCGAATACCACAGGAACGCAGCTTTAAAAAAGACGTTTCCGTTATGGTTCAAGAATTAAAAGATGCCGGTGTATTAACTTTTGGGGAAATTGATGAAACGAATTTCCCTTGGCCCACAAGCAGGACAGAATGCCTTTCGGTACTCCACTACTTCTGCGAGGAATTACTGGTACACTTTGGGGATTACCAAGATGCCATGCATACACAGCAAAAGTATCTGTTCCACTCTCGACTGTCCTTTGCCATGAATGCAAAAATACTCTCTCCAAAAGAAGTCATCGATTCGGTTTTGGATCAGTATTACGAACACACGGATCAGATACATATTTCCCAAGTGGAGGGTTTCGTTCGTCAAATATTGGGTTGGCGTGAGTACATGCGGGGAATCTATTGGAAAGAAATGCCGGAATATGCGAAGCTGAACAAACTAGAAAACCTTAATCCCCTACCCGATTTCTTTTGGACAGGAAACACCAAAATGAACTGCCTAAAACACGCCATAGGTCAAAGTTTAACAGATGCCTATGCCCACCATATTCAAAGGCTAATGATCATTGGTAATTACGCCCTATTGACACAAATAAACCCAGATGAAGTGGACAAATGGTACCTAGGCGTCTACATAGACGCCATAGAATGGGTAGAAATTACAAATACGCGGGGTATGAGTCAGTTCGCCGATGGCGGCATCGTAGCGACAAAACCCTATGTGAGCAGCGGAAATTACATCAATAAAATGAGCAATTACTGCGGCGATTGCTCCTATAAACACGGCGAAAAATTAGGCCAAAATGCCTGTCCGTTCAACGCGCTCTACTGGAACTTTTTGGAGGATAAAAAAGAACATTTTAAGAACAATAACCGTATGGCGATGATGATGAACTTACTCCATAAAAAAGAGCCAGCAGAGTTGCGAAATTTAAAGGAGCGTGCCCAAGAGATTATTCGGCATCCGGATAGGTTTTAACTGATTTAGGCTCTTAGAGGACATAAATTCACATCTGCCTTAACGGAACCGGTACACTAACACCTTACCAAAGCTGTTCTAAATCAATCATCGTTTACTGCCACCTCAGAAATACGTGCAGGGCAGTTCCAATACCGATCATGTTGCTTCCGTAGCGGTTAATACACCGGAAGCGTTGATTTGGCAGCTAGTATTACTTATTAATTTTTTTTGTTGCCGTTGGTTAGGGCGCAAAAGTAGGTTTCGTTATTCAGATAAGTACGATTGGCCAAACCATACCTACGGAAAGTAGCATAGATGAAACCTTTGCATCTATCCCCAGCAGGTTTTGTGGTGCCAACAGCAATCTTATGGTTGAATTTACTCAGGTCCCGATAACTGTTTTTGTGATCTGTTGGCCTAGTTATTCAGAATGAGCCTTCTCCCGCATTTATCGCAATTATTTTTGTAGATGATAATATCAGTATAAACGAAGCTAATAGAACCGCAACTTCAGAAGTTATTTTCAATGGTAACTTATCTGGCGGATTTACGGCCGACTTTTCAAGCCTCACCAACCCGGCCATAGCACCGGAAGATTTTAATTTGACCACTTGCATTTGAACTTCAATATTATTGATGGCGACTCCAAGAATATTAAATACCGATTTGAACGATGGCGAATTTGAAGCTTTGGAACGAAACAGTTATTATGGTATAGGGGCTTTGTTATGGATATTTCCCGTACTACAAAGTTTAGGCCCACGGTTATTGCCAAGATTACCAATGGGGAACCTGCAACATGAGATTTTACGGCGCATCCTACAGGGTAAACGATGCCTCCAACTTTGGCGCTCTTATGGATTAACAAATCTCCAGGGATTTCAGGGTGGGTTACGCATACGACTTACCGACCGCGACCATAAGGCCATCTACACCGGAGGCACACTCGAAATCATACTCATTTTTGAACCACTACGAAAAAGGAAAGGCGGTGCCATTAAATCCCCAAGATATTTTTAGAAGAAGCGAATCGATAGGATAAAGGTACGATCATCAAACAGGTATTCAATAAAACAAAAAAACCTTTGCGACGCAAAGGTTTTTTTGTGAAGAAACGTACGTTTTTATTATTCCAATATACCATCTACAATGCCATATTCGATAGATTCTTGGGCATTCATCCAATAATCCCTATCAAAATCCCTAAGTACTTTTTCAAATTTCTGCCCGCAGTTGTCTGCCAAAATCTGCGCACTTAATTCCTTGGTCTTTATAATTTCCTTTGCCTGTATTTCTATATTTGAAGCTTGTCCTCTTGCACCACCGCTGGGCTGATGTATCATTACTTGGGCATGTGGCTGTATAAAACGTCTTCCCTTTTTTCCTACGGATAACAATATAGATCCCATTGAAGCTGCCAAACCTGTACAAATAGTAGAAACAGGACTTTTTAGTGCCTTAATAGTATCGTACATGGCAAAACCAGAGGTAACGTAACCGCCAGGACTATTAATATATAATTGAATTTCCTTGTGGTTCTGCATATCCAAATACAGCAACCTATCTATTACATGCTTGGCAGAGTTATCATCTACCATGCCCCAAAGAAATACTTTTCTTTCCTCCAACATTTTCTCGTCGATAGCCTCTTGTATCTTTCCTTTTCTAGAGCTCATATTTTATTTTGTTGTTAAGCCTCAAAATTAGTGAAATTATTGATAAGGAAATAGTCTCTTGTTCCGGTTTAATAAAAAACATCAGTCGTCCAACTCTACGGTATTCTGGGTTATTTCTCTCATGGGTACCACAATTTTACCCTTTTTAGTTTTTACGACCATGGAAATATGGTCTATAGCCTCAATTCTGCCCTCTATATCCCTTAACCTAATCCTATCCCCTACCTCGTACATCTCCCTTGTATAGAAGGTTCTTAGCAAATCACCTACAATTTCTTTGGATCCCAATCCAAGGGCTAGGGAAAAGGCCAACAAGAAGGCCCCTAAAACAAGGCTAAAATTACTTGTGATAATCTGTGTATCTACCCCAGCTTGGTTTAACGCCGTAATGGATACAAAAAAAGTAATTAAATAGAAAATGGCGCCGCTGACCATTTTTATTCCTCCAACACCTATAGATTCCATTAAATCGATTACCGCCTTTTTTACAACCGTTACCAAGTAGAGATCCCCAATAAGAATCAATACCGCACTTACTAATGTAGGTAGGTACCCGAACAGGGAATAAATGGCATCAGAAATAGCTTTCAACTCAAATATTTGAGCCAGTACGACCGTAAACAATAAAATCAACAATACTTTTACCGTAGTCAATATCACTCTTAACAAGTCTATTTTCAACTGTTTGTCCCCGAACAGTTTTGAGTCGGCCACTTTTTGTGAAAGCACATCTATTTTGGCAGCTTTTAGCATCCTTTTAAGGATAAAAAGCACCAATTTTATCAACAACCATGAAATGAGTAAACCAATTAACCCAAATATTATTTGAGGTACCACCTGGGTCACAGATGATAGCAATCCACCAAAACTGTTCATAAGGGTATCCTGTAATTCACTAAATGTTTTCATCGTATAATTATTTATTTTTAGTAGTGGTTTTCATAAGTCCGGCAATCAAAGAGGCATAATCGGTAGTGAACACGGTAGCCATTTCCAAAATAAGCTTCGCCATAGCCACATCGTTCATTACTTTTTGACGTAGTTCTGGAGGAACATCCTTAAGATCTCCCTGAATTCTTATAAAAGGATTTGTATTCTTTTCTGATATTCAGGGTAATGAATTATAGGTTTCTATTACTCTAGCTTTCGCTCTTTTTAGTCTCATTTTAATGGCACTACTGCCTATTTCCATAATGGACTCCAATTCTTTTAGAGAGACACCGTCCTGATATTTTAGGAGCAGCAATGTCTTTTCTTCAGGCAAAATAAGCTCTAGGGCTTGTTTTAACTTTTCTACCTGTAAATCGAACAAACTATCGTCAGTTACTTCAACAGATAGCTTATATTCGGTATCATTTATACTATTTGTCTTAAGTACAAGGAATATAACCATGTAGAAAATTTAGACTTCCCCTTAAAGGAACCCAGTTTCACAAAAAGCATCAAAAAAACATCCTGCGTTAAATCTTCCGCTTCTTTTTGGGATTTTGCAAAGCCGTAACACTTGTTGTAGACCATTTTGGAATACCGATCATACAATACCCCGAACATCATAGAATCTTTCGGCTCTAGTTTAAAGTAGACACGGTACTAATTACTTGTGATTTTCGGCCTTTTTTTCTCCCTTTAGGGCCGGGGAAAGAACAAAAGGCCGAAAATCCGATCA
>Ga0075108_10000084_pt1 | contig 52757 bp, 45 predicted proteins | sample AntAceMetag02UK1_FD_69797 | JGI IMG/M metagenome (GOLD analysis project Ga0075108, IMG submission 69797) | Saline lake microbial communities from Ace Lake, Antarctica - Antarctic Ace Lake Metagenome 02UK1 | ecosystem: Environmental > Aquatic > Non-marine Saline and Alkaline > Saline | place...
AGTTATTTATTGTGCTGCGTTTTCTCTTTTAATTACGTTAAGGGCAGAGCCTTCCCTAAACCATCCAATTTGTGCATCGTTATAGGTGTGGTTTGCTTTTATGGTGTCTTTGGAACCATCTGCATGAACCACCTCTATGGTCAGAAGTTTGTCCGGTGCAAAATTGGCTATATCAACAAAATTAAAGGTATCGTCCTCCTGTATTAAATCGTAATCGCTCTCGTTGGCAAAGGTCAATCCTAGCATCCCCTGCTTCTTTAGGTTGGTTTCGTGAATACGGGCAAAGGATTTAACAAGAACGGCCGCAACGCCCAAATGCCTTGGTTGCATTGCCGCATGCTCCCTAGAAGAACCTTCCCCGTAGTTATGATCACCCACGACTATCGTTTTTATACCCGCAGCTTTGTAAGCTCTTTGAGCATCTGGAACGCCCTCGAACTCTCCGGTCAACTGGTTCTTTACAAAATTTGTCTTATCGTTGTAGGCGTTTACGGCGCCAATAAGCGTGTTGTTTGCAATATTGTCCAAATGGCCTCTAAAGCGCAACCACGGTCCCGCCATGGAGATATGATCCGTAGTACATTTACCAAAGGCTTTGATCAGCAATTTTACCCCTTGTAACTCTTTGTTTTGTATGGGAACGAAAGGCTCCAACAATTGCAGTCTTTCAGAATCTCCTTCAACTACAACGGATACTCCGGAACCATCGGCCTCCGGGGCAAGAAAACCTGCATCCTCCACTTCAAAACCTTTTGGTGGCAATTCCCATCCTGTTGGTTCCTCAAATCGAACTTCCTGACCATTTTCATTGATGAGTGTATCCGTCATGGGATTAAAATCCAAACGCCCTGCAATCGCAATAGCCGCGGTGATCTCCGGAGACGCTACAAAGGCATGCGTATTTGGGTTACCATCGGCCCTTTTGGCAAAGTTTCTATTGAAAGAATGTACGATGCTATTCTTTGGTGCGTTCTTCGGATCGCTGTATCTGGCCCATTGCCCGATGCAGGGGCCACAGGCATTGGTAAATATTTTGGCATCCAGTTTTTCAAAAATGCCTAGGATACCATCCCTTTCGGCTGTAAACCGTACTTGCTCGGAACCGGGATTTATTCCCAATTCGGACTTCATTTTTAAGCCTTTGTCCAACGCTTGCTGGGCAATGGAAGAAGCTCTTGAAAGATCCTCATAAGAGGAGTTGGTACACGAACCGATCAAGCCCCACTCTACTTGCATAGGCCATTCGTTTTCGGTTGCCTTTTTGGTCATATCGCTACCCACCGCAGTAGATAAGTCCGGTGTAAAAGGCCCGTTCAATAATGGTCCCAATTTAGAAAGGTCAATATCTATTACTTGATCAAAATAGTTTTCAGGGTTTGCGTATACCTCGGCATCCGCGGTAAGATATTCCTTTACCTTGTTTGCGGCATCGGCAACGTCAGCTCTGTCCGTGGCGCGCAAGTATCTTTCCATGGAGTCATCATAACCAAAGGTAGACGTGGTGGCACCTATCTCGGCACCCATATTACAAATGGTACCTTTTCCCGTACAGGACAAGGCTATGGCACCTGGCCCAAAATATTCCACAATAGCTCCCGTACCTCCCTTAACCGTAAGTATTTCGGCCACCTTAAGAATTACATCCTTGGGAGCTGTCCATCCAGAAATTTTTCCTGTTAACCGCACACCTATCAACTTGGGGAATTTTAATTCCCATGCCATACCGGCCATCACATCTACAGCATCCGCACCACCAACGCCGATCGCTACCATTCCCAAACCACCGGCGTTTACGGTGTGCGAATCGGTCCCTATCATCATTCCGCCCGGAAAAGCATAATTTTCCAAAACCACTTGGTGGATGATACCGGCACCTGGCTTCCAAAATCCGATTCCGTATTTATTGGATACCGACTCTAAAAAATCGAATACCTCGGCACTTGCAGAATTAGCGAATTTTAAATCGGCCTCAGCTCCATTTTTGGCCTGTATCAAGTGATCACAGTGTACCGTTGTAGGTACTGCAACCTTTTTCTTTCCCGCCTGCATGAATTGTAAAAGTGCCATTTGCGCCGTTGCATCCTGTAAAGCGATACGATCAGGAGCAAAATCTACATAATCCTTTCCCCTTGCAAATGCTTTGGTCGGGGAACCGTCCCACAAGTGAGCGTATAGTATTTTTTCCGAAAGGGTAAGTGGTTTGCCTACAATTTGCCGAGCTTTATCAACCCGTTCCGCCATTGTGGCGTATACCCCTTTAATCATATCGATATCGAATGCCATCATTGTTTATTTTTAAGGTTAAATCAATTTAGTAAAATTAAGAAAATAAGAGGGGTAATTAAAATTTAAAAGATAGGTTTCCATTTTTTTAGGAGAATCTAGGGATTTTGTCCTAGAGATAGCTTCGAACACAATAGAAATATCCATAATTTAAGGAAAAGATAAACAAAAGCGTGAATAATTGATTACAACAGCTTGTCTATGATATCCTCTTCGGAAATTCCCTCGGCTTCTGCCTTATAATTTTTGATTATCCGGTGCTTTAAGATGCCCTTTACAACCATATGTACGTCCTCAATATCGGGTGAATACTTCCCAGTAATGGCTGCGTTGGCCTTGGCTCCCAAAATAAGGTTCTGCGAAGCTCTTGGGCCTGCTCCCCAGTCCACATATTGTTTTACAAAATCAGAAGCGGTATCTAAATTAGGACGCGTACTGTTCACTAATTTTACCGCATATTCCACTACATTGTCCGCCACGGGAATGCGCCGTATCAAATCTTGTATAGCTATGATTTCGGCAGCACTTAATAGTGGTGTTACTTTTACATTGTTTGTAGCCGTGGTATTCTTTACCACTTGAATCTCTTCGGCAATAGAAGGGTATTTTAATTCAATGGCGAACATAAAACGATCTAGCTGCGCTTCTGGCAAAGGATAGGTTCCCTCTTGTTCGATGGGGTTTTGTGTCGCCAGCACAAAATAGGGCAATTCCAGTTTATGCTGATGTCCTGCAATGGTCACTGCCCGCTCCTGCATGGCCTCCAATAGCGCTGCTTGGGTCTTTGGCGGTGTCCTGTTTATTTCATCCGCTAAAATAATATTGGAAAAAATAGGCCCTTTTATAAACTTAAAGTTTCGGTTTTGATCCAGCACCTCACTTCCCAGAATATCGCTGGGCATGAGGTCTGGCGTAAACTGTATACGTTTAAAATCCAGCCCCAAAGCTTGCGCAATGGTATTTACCATCAGCGTTTTTGCAAGACCAGGAACGCCTATAAGTAAGGAGTGGCCCCCAGTGTATATAGATACTAAAATCTGGTCTATAACGGCATCCTGCCCAACAATGATCTTAGCTATTTCCTTTTTTAATGCGGCATGTTTTTCTACCAAGTTTTGGATGGCGGCAACGTCTGACATAAGCTACTCCTTAACCCATTTATTGGTAAAATCACAGTTTGTGTTGGCTTCGTTAACGCTAATATAAGTATCCTCGATATGATCTTCCATCCACTTTTTAATAGCGTTGAACTTTTTTTCGGTAAGGGCCAACTCCTGTATTTTGATGTAATCCTGCGCAAAATTTGCCTTATGCTCCTCAAATCTGTTGGTTACTTTTAATATTTTATATTTTGAAGTTCCTCCGCGAGGGTCTTCTTCTAAAATAGGATACGAAATTTCATTATCCTTTAAGTTTCGAACCTGATTGTATAAAGCGGGATCCATCCTTGTTAGCTCGAACCTGGAACTAAAATCTTGCGGGTTTCGTAAAAGGCCTCCATCGAATTTAGTTTCTTTTTCATCGGAAAAATTTAAGGCAGCCTCTGCAAAGGTAAATTCTTCATCTATAACTTTCTGTCTGATTTTGTCGAGTTCTTGCTTTGATTCCTCAGCAGCGGCATCCGATATTTTGGGCTTCACTAAAATATGACGCAAATCCAATTCTTGACCTCGTATTTTTTCGATGTAAATAATATGATATCCAAAAGTGGTCTTAAAAGGATCGGATATTTCACCTTCCCGCAAACTAAACGCAACGTCCTTAAACGTTTTATCAAAACCCGTCTCTTTCGTTATACTATAAAAACCACCATTTGGCCTAGACCCAGGGTCATCTGAGTTCAAAATGGCCTTAACGCTAAAACTGGCGTCGTTGTCCTCTACATCTGCCTTGATCTGGTTCAATTTATCCACGACCTTCTGATTTTCTTCCTCTGAGGGCTCCGGTGATTTTACGATCTGGGCAATTTCCAGTTCGGCCCCAAAAACCGGACGTTCGTTCTCCGGTATCTTATTGAAGAATTGACGCACTTCCTCTGGGGTAATCTCAATATCCGTAATAATGTTCTGCTGCATCTTTTCTGATAGCATTCGCAGTTTATTAATTTTATAGAGTTCCTCCCTAAAACTTTGTTCGTCTTGCTTTTTATAGTAGCTAAGCACCTTTTCCATGGATCCGATCTGCTGCACCAAAGACTGTAACTGGCGGTCTCCGGTGGCATTCACCTCATCGTCCGAAACCAAAATACTATCCTGCACCGCTTGGTGGGCATATAACCGGTCTTCCATTAACTTTCCTAAAAGTCCACAATGGGTTATATCATCGGTCGCTGCTCCTTGGCTCTTTAAGTCGATAAGTGTTTTTGCCACATCAGAATCCAATATTACATAATCGCCCACAACGGCTGCGATACCGTCCAACTTTATTCTTTTAAAATTATTCGTTGTGTCCTTTGGCTTGTTAAGATCAGCCTCGGCGATAAGAACCTCTTCCGGTTCTACTTGATTGTCCGGTACTTCTGGGACGGTTTGCTGTCCAAAAACTACTGCAGACCATATACTAAGTACAAATGTGCACCACAATTTACTCCTCTTTGGCATACACCTCAAATTCTTTATCCCTGATTGCTTCATCTATGATTTCTGTTTCTAATTTGCGCAGGTAGTCTATTTTTCTGCGATTCAACAAAACTTGCTTTATGGTGGGCGTTATAAAGGAAAGTGGAGCTATATCGTTCAAGTCCTTTACCTCCTCTATCTTGCCCAAATATACCCCTAATGAATCCTCCAATTCAAAAAATTGTGATTTTTTTAAGTACCTATCCAGATTTTCAGAGGTTAAGGGCGGTATTTCATCGGTAACCCTGGATGCCCTTACCCAAATGGAATCGTTAAAGTTCAACTTCTTAAACTGAACCCCGATAGAGTCCAAATAATGGACATCCTCTTCTTTAAAACTTTGTAAACGTTGCGAAACTTCCTCTTTGTTCAAAAAATTCTTTGGCAAGGCTACAAATCGAATTCGAACAATACGCTCCTTTAATTTAAAATTTTCCTTTTCTTCTTCATAAAAACGGGATAATTGATGCTGTGAGATCAAGGTATCGGAACCCTGCGAAATTAACGCCTCCTTGTACGCCCTAGTATATAAATCTGTCCTATAATCAGCTACTAAAGCGTCAAACTGCCATAACTTTTCCTCTGGTAGGTTAATTTTCGCCTTTGACAAAAGCAACTGCTTTGAAGCCCAGGTGTTAATGTAATTGTTAACAAAAGATGCGCTGTCCGCATCGGACATGCCATCGGTAAGAAAAATAGTGACGTCCTCTTTGTACAAATAGGTATCCCCAACCCTTGCCAGGGGTGCCAAATCATCATTTTTCTTAAAATAGTAACTGCATGAAGATAATAAGATACCCAGCAATAGCATGCTGAATACCAATATCTTAATAATCCCACTTTTTAAAGTTTCTAAAGAAGACATTTGGTAAAAATAGCAATTACAAGATCCCTTGCAAACCATGCCAACGTGTCTTAACACAATTTTATGGCTAAGGAACTAAATAAAAAGGGTACCTAAGTAGGATGAGCCATTAAAAACAGCGATTACCAGATTTCGCCCAAACCTAGCCCAGAATGACAAGACCTCTTTGAAATACCGGCGAAAAGCTTAATTTTGAATCAAAATGATTATGTTGGAAAGAAAAATAAAATTGATTTGGGATTTTAGGGGACCGGAAGCTTTTAAAACCGCCGAACATCACGAAAAACATTTGAAGGAATTCATAACTACAGAAGAACTACCGCTGAACATTACCGGTCATAAAGAAATTAATGAAATGCATAGCGTAGCTTTCATGGTAGTAGCCGAGAAAAATATGATCACCGTGCGGGATATCTTAAAACCTCATCGCGGCGAACTGTATACCAACTAAACCAAACTTCCTATGAAAAAGAACCTTTCCCTTCTTTTAGCGCTATTAGCAATACTAAGCTCCTGTTCCCAACAAAATAACGCGTCTATCCTAGAACGGGCCTTGGCATCCGAGAACCCAAAAATAAAACAGGTGATGGATAGTATTGACCAATATGAGGTGCAAATACGGTACACGAAAATAGATAGAAGAAATGACAGTATTATTTTTACGGATTATGATTTTAATGTTGCCGATGACCACTATTTTTATCCGGCAAGCAGCGTAAAATTTCCTATTGCCGTTCTCGCCTTGGAACGCTTGAACCAAACCGATAGCCTTGATCGAAACACGAGATATTATATTGAGGGAGATTCCATTGAATCCACAATCGCAAAGGATGTTTCACAAATATTTGCGGTAAGCGACAATTTGGCCAATAACCGTATGCTTGAGCTGCTGGGACAAGATGCCATCAACAACAATTTAAAAAATAAAGGCATTGCTCCTGTACGCATATCACACAGGCTTGGGTACCATACAGATGACTTAACTACCAAACCCTTAGTAGTGTACTTGAACGATAGCACTACCGCAATCACAGCGCCCTCCGTAAATACCGCACCGGAGGCCCTAGATCTGCAAAACATAAAAAAAGGGATAGGATACTATGAAGAAGAGATCCTTATTAACAAACCATTTGACTTCAGCTTAAAAAACTATTATCCTTTAAGTGTACAACACGAGGTATTAAAGCGGGTTATTTTTCCCAATCAATACAAAGCTAACGAGCGTTTTGACCTATCGGAAGAACAGCATGATTTTTTACTAACGTCAATGCATACGCTTCCCAGAAATGTAGGCTATGACCCGGAAGAGTACTATGATGGGTACTGCAAGTTTTTTATCTACGGAGATACAAAAGATACAATTCCGGAGCATATTAAAATATACAATAAAGTAGGTTTTGCCTATGGTACGCTAACAGATTGCGCTTACATAACAGATTCCAAAAACAAAGTAAACTTTTTATTGACGGCTACCATTTTGGTCAATAAAAATGGAATTTTTAACGATAATATATATGAATATGACGAAGTTGGCATCCCATTTTTAGCAGCCTTGGGAAGAGAGCTACATAAATTGGAAATAGAACGCAAGAAATAAGACCGCAACCCCATATGCAAATTGATGTCAAACGAACCAAAAGAGACTAGAATAAACAAATACTTAAGCGAAGTGGGCCACTGTTCGCGGAGGGCCGCCGATAAGCTCATTGACCAAGGACGGGTGACCATTAATGGGAAAGTACCGGAAATGGGAACGAAAGTAATATCAGGCGATGTCGTCCGCGTTGATGGAGAACCTGTTTCCCTGCCCAAGGAAAAACCAGTGTACTTGGCTTTTAACAAACCCGTTGGCATTGTATGTACCACAGATACCAAGGTAGAAAAAGATAATATTATAGACTACATAAACTACCCAAAGCGCATCTTCCCCATAGGACGGCTGGACAAGCCGAGCGAGGGGTTGATATTTCTGACCAATGACGGAGATATTGTAAACAAAATACTTAGGGCGCGGAACAATCATGAAAAAGAATACTTGGTTACGGTTGACAAACCCTTACATCCAGATTTTTTAAGAAAAATGAGAAATGGCGTACCCATTTTAGATACAGTGACCCGAAAGTGTGAAGTAAGCCAAATAAGTACGTACCAGTTCCGCATTATTTTGACCCAAGGATTAAACCGTCAAATAAGACGGATGTGCGAATATTTAGAGTATAGAGTCAAAAAACTTAAGCGAATACGCATCATGAACGTACACCTGGACCTGCCTGTTGGAAAATGGAGGCACCTTACTACTCAAGAACTTCTCGAAATAGAGCAGCTCGTGGACGATTCCTCCAAGATTAACGAAACTCCCAAATAAAGCTGCAATGTAGCCTTCTTTTTCTGGGACCGTACTTAGTACATGTGCCTGCAGTCCGGATATACTTGGTATCACAAAACAGAAATACCTTTTAAAAACTACCCGACAGTGCCTTTTACGAATGAGCCCTTAACAAAGTTAGAGGGCGACTCCCATAACAAAAATGATTTCCCAGGTCTATCAAAAGGTCTTGAGCATTGCCATCAATAAAGGCGTCTTTACCTATTTTTAAAAATAGTACCCATATCGCAAAGCAAAAGATACCTATTTGTTTAGTATTCAAAATTGTACTGGGTACCACAGAACCAAAAAACGCATTGGACAAAGTAAGGCCTTGAAATAGTGATAAATAAAACTTGAAAATTAACAAGAACAGTCCATAATTTAAGAGTTTTAATAGTGCTAAAAAGCAATAAATAACTATCTTAGAGTGTAAAAAAATTGCATTAAATGTTATGAAATACACTTCTAAAAATCGTTCAAAAAAATCCTTCATCCTTTCGATGGTAGTATCGGTAATGGTGATGGTTACTTGGCATAGCACCTTACTGGGACAGGAAGCTTCTTTCAAAGAATTTTCCGGAGAAATTCTGGATGAAAGCACAAAAAAACCATTGGTCTTTGCTGCACTTACGCTGGAAGGAACCAATGTGAGCACCATAACCAATACCGAGGGAGAATTTCTTTTAAAAATACCCAACAACGGTTCCGATAAAAATATTCTTGTTTCATTTTTGGGATATAAAACCTTAACAGTGCCATTGAGCCAGCTTAAAGAGGAGAATAACCAAATTTACCTTACAGAATCAGCTGTGGAGCTTACTGAGGTAAATCTAATTGTACCCAAAGACGCCGAAGCATTGGTAAGGGAAACCTTAAGAAAAAGAGGTGAAAACTATCTAAACGAACCAACGGTAATGACTGCGTTCTACAGGGAGACGATTAAAAAAAGAAACAAAAACGTGAGTCTGTCCGAAGCAGTGGTAAGTATTTACAAAACACCCTATTCTTCTAACAAGAAAGATGAGTTAAAACTTTTCAAAGCACGAAAAAGTACAGATTACGATAAACTAGATACGCTTGCCCTAAAATTACAGGGCGGGCCTTTTAACACCCTTTTTGTTGATATGGTAAAATATCCGAACTATATTTTTAATAACGAGTCCATTAGCTATTATGATTTTTCATTTGATAGCTCTACCAGAATCAATGATAAATTGATCTATATCATCAACTTTCAACAAAAACCAGAAATAATAGATCCATTGTTCACAGGTAAACTTTATATCGATGCCCAAAACAAAATACTTACGAGTGCCATATACTCCCTTAACATAACGAATAAAGAATTGGCATCGCAGATGTTTGTGCGAAAGAAGCCAAGAAATGCCGAGGTCTGGCCAACCTCTGTAGCTTATAGGGTAGATTACAGGGAGAAAGACGGTAAATGGTATTATGGCTACAGTAATGTGCAATTGGAATTTAAGATAGACTGGGATAAGAGACTGTTCAACTCTGTGTATAGTATGAACTGCGAAATGGCCATAACGGATTGGGAGAAGAACCTTACCAACGTTGAGCTAGACCCAAAAGATCGAATCAAATCATCCATTATACTTAGCGATGAGGCAATTGGATTTGCGGATCCCGACTGGTGGGGCGAATACAATATCATTGAACCAGAAAAGTCTATAGAATCCGCCATTAAAAAGATACAGCGCCAATTAAAAAGATCGACAGGGGAAGATGGCGGAACGAGTGCTCGATAACATATAAATCCTAATGTAAAATCCCCGTTTTTCATTCGAAAAACGGGGATTTTTAGTTTGTAAGAAAGTACGAAGGCTATTCTGGCATAATAACGGTATCTATAGCGTGTATAACCCCATTAGTTGCAGCTACATCTGCAATTACAACAGTTGCCATATTCCCCTTTTCATCGGTTAACATTACCTTTCCGTCCTTTAGGGACAAAACAATATCGCCTCCTTGCACCGTTGCAACAGTAAATGCACCATTGTTACCTTCAATGGCCTCGATAACAGCGGCAGCTTCGTACTTACCGGACACCACATGGTAGGTAAGGATGCCGGTCAATGCAGCCTTACTTGCTGGCTCCAATAAACCCTCAACCGTTCCATCTGGAAGGGCTGCAAAAGCGTCATTTACAGGTGCAAAAACCGTGAACGGACCTTCACTGCTCAATGTTTCCACTAAGTCCGCCGCTTTAACGGCCGTAACCAATGTAGAAAAGTTCTCATTGCCCGCAGCAACACCTACAATGTTTTGGGCTTGTACTAAAGTTGTTGCACTAAATAAAAGAGCACACATAAATGTAATTTTGATCATTTTCATAGTATTTGTTTTTATGTTTCTGTAAATATATATGATAGATAAAGGCAAGTATCATAATTTATGTTTAATTTTTCATATAAAATGTCGAACAAATAAATATAAGGGACTATTCTTACCTTCAAGTACGTCTTTAAAAACAAAACAATGAATGCCACGCACGCACTTTCTTTAGACTCTTATTACATGCTTGTAGCTCAAAAATGCTAGTCTATAAAATTTACAAAAAACATAAAAGCTATCTAAAGAATAATGACGGTCTTTATTCCTATGTATTCTTAAAAAAAAACAACCAATTCATCAAATACCATATCTTAAAGTCTAAAGATTTTGTAAATTACCGCGTAGTTTACAAATTATTATGCGATTTTTAAGTTATTATGCTGAACTTGTTTCAGTTTTAAAATAGTTGTAATCTGGTCCCCAACTTGTCCTAATTTTCAAGATGGTGCTATAAGTAGGTATGTATACCAACACACATTGAATTGAATTGAATTGAATCGAAACAAATGAAACAAAAAATTACGCTGGTTGCCATTATGGGGTTTGTAATAGCATTGCTCTATGCCTTCAGCTCCGGTTTTTTTGATCGCTCAAAGGATACATACGCCAGCTTGAAACTTCCTGAAACGGTAGATTATAATTTTCACATTAAACCCATACTTTCAGATAATTGCTACACCTGCCACGGTCCCGATGCCAACAAAAGAAAAGCCGGATTGCGACTTGATCTGGAGGAAACCGCCTTTAAGGAATTAAAGGAGAGTCCGGGCGAGTTTGCCTTTATCGCAGGCAACTCAAAGAAAAGCAAGGCCTACTGGCACATGATTACGGAAGACCCCAAGGAAATAATGCCGCCGGCGGACTCGAAATTGAGCCTGAATTCTTATGAAAAACGCTTAATCAAAAAATGGATCGAGCAAGGTGCGAAGTTTCAAAAGCATTGGGCCTATCTTTCTCCTGAGAAAAAAGAAGTGCCCAAGATACAATCTTCCGACCCGACATTAAGCCAATGGGCGCAGAATGAAATCGATGGTTTTATTCTGGATAAGCTTCAAGATAATAACATCCAGCCTTCCGAAAAAGCGACCAAGGAAACTTTGATACGCAGAATAAGCCTCGATCTCACAGGTCTTCCCCCTGACATTGAGGATACCAAGGCCTTGTTGGCACTTCCATCACAAGAAATCATTCCCAAAGCGATCGACCGATTTTTGTCTTCTCCCGCCTATGGAGAGCGGATGACACAATCCTGGCTCGACCTCTCACGATATGCGGATTCCCATGGCTATCAAGATGACAGTTACCGCACCATGTGGCCTTGGCGCGATTGGGTGATCCACGCCTTCAACAAGAATTTGCCCTATGATGAGTTTTTGACATGGCAATTGGCAGGCGACTTGTTGCCAAATGCTACAAAAGAACAGATATTGGCGACCGGTTTTAATCGCAACCACCCCATAACACAGGAAGGTGGCGTAATCCAAGAAGAATATCGTACAAATTATGTGCTCGATAGAACGAACACCCTTGGAAAAGGAATCTTAGGATTGACCCTGGAGTGCGCCCGTTGCCACGACCATAAGTACGACGCCATTTCACAGGCGAATTATTTCGAGTTCTTCGCCTTTTTTAATCAGGTCGATGAACAAGGCTTGCAGATGGATGCCGTACAGGCGAAAAACCAAAAATTCTTTGCGGATCCGCCATTTTTGACCTTGACCTCTTCGGAAATCGAGGGTGTGCTAGATTTTGTGAATTTGGAGGAAGGGCAAGAGATTAATGTTATGGTCATGAACGATTCGGCACCCAAAACAACTTTCATGCTAAATCGGGGGGAATACGACCAACCTTCGGATTCTGTTTTACCCAATACACCCAATACCATCTATCCTTTTTCAGAAGACTTGGAAAAAAATCGATTGGGCTTGGCAAAATGGGTGGTTAACAAGGACAATCCCTTGACCGCACGCGTTTTTGTCAACCGTATCTGGGGAATGTTATTCGGCAGGGGACTCGTAGAAACCGCCGAAGATTTCGGGGTGCAGGGAAGTCTGCCATCACATCCGGAACTGTTGGATTGGCTAGCGGCTGATTTTATGGAGCACGATTGGGACATACAGCACTTGCTTAGAAAAATCATGCTTTCGGCCACCTATCAACAACGGTCTCAAATGAGGCCCGATCTTAAAAAATCGGATCCCGAAAACAGGTTGTTGGCGCGCGCACCGCGGTTTAGAATGAGCGGTGAAATGATAAGGGATTATATTTTGGCCACAAGCGGACTACTAAATACGGAGCTTGGCGGACCAAGCGTAAAACCCTATCAACCCGCCGGCCTGTGGGAAGAAACCAATGCTGGTGAGAACAGGGGCGTACTTACGAAATATATTCAAGACGGTGGCGATGACCTTTACCGCCGTTCCTTGTACACTTTTTGGAAGCGTACGCTACCGCCGCCATCCATGACCATTTTTGATGCGCCCACCCGGGATTTTTGCGAGGTACGCCGTCAGAAAACCAATACACCCTTACAGGCCTTGGCGCTACAAAACGACATTCAGGTATTGGAAGCCGCACGCGTATTGGCGCAGCGTACCCTCCAAGAAAAAGGCAATGACGACCCCAATACGGTCGCTGACCTTTTTCGGCGTATTTTAGTCCGTTCGCCCAAAGAAGAAGAACTGTTGACATTGAACGACTATTACCATGATGCAATAACCGTATATGAGAACGATTTGGAAGACGCGAAAAAACTGATCGCCCTAGGAGAATATAAACAATTGAACGTAGATCCGGCCAGAACCGCCGCCCTAATGTTAACGACTCAGGTCATTTACAATTTGGACGAAACTATAACTAAGGAATAGATATGATTTACGAAGTACGAATGATGAAGTACGAATGACGAAGTAGAAAGCAGGAGCTAGTAAATAAGCAGTTTTAAAAAAGGGAAAACAGCAAGGTTAGTACAGATAAGTTATCAAAATTTAAAACTCGAGTGAAGTCGAAATTGACAACATATTGATATTGTTATTTTTGAAAACTTAGTCTAGACTCTGGGTTCTTATAGCGAAGCGGTATAGTTTCTTTGATAATAGAACAATGAAATAATTAAAAATTTATCCAAAATGGAAGAACATAAAGAATCATCTGAAAATCCGTTAAAGGCCAACCGAAGGCACTTCTTTTCGCAATTGAGCGTAGGTATCGGTTCTTTGGCGCTAGGATCTTTGTTGATCCCCGATCTGTTCAAGACATCGGCACCAAGTTTGGCTTCCGATGGGGATTTGGGCGTTGCCCATTTTGCACCAAAGGCCAAACGCATCATTTATTTGTTTCAGGCCGGTGCGCCCTCGCAACTCGAAACCTTCGATTACAAACCCATTTTAAGAACACGCATGGGCGAAGATCTGCCCGAATCCATCCGTAACGGACAACGATTGACCGGCATGACGGCCAATCAGGATAAGTTTCCCTTGATGCCTCCTAAAATCGGTTTCAAACAACATGGACAGAGCCAAACGTGGATCAGTGATTTCTTTCCGCATATTGCCAAAATAGCCGATGATATTACCGTGGTACGAAGTATGCACACCGAAGCGATTAACCATGATCCGGCGATTACTTTTTTCCAAACGGGAAGTCAGATTTCCGGCCGACCAAGCATGGGTTCGTGGCTGAGTTATGGACTGGGCAGCGAAAATAAAAACCTGCCTTCCTTTGTCGTTTTGACATCACGGGGAAAAGGCAATAGTCAAGGTTTGTACTCCAAACTATGGTCCAGCGGCTTCTTGGATTCCAAGCACCAAGGGGTCATGTTACGTTCCGGAAAAAATCCAGTACTTTATCTAAACGATCCTGAGGGACTTTCCCGGTCGGACAAAAGGCATTTGTTGGATAATGTGGCCTCATTGAACAAACTACATCACGTAGAAACCGGCGATGACGAGATCGAATCCCGCATAGCACAATATGAAATGGCCTACCGCATGCAAATGTCGGTTCCCGATGTGATGGATATTTCCAAAGAACCGCAATCCATCATCGATCTCTATGGCGAAGATTGCCAAGTGCCTGGTACGTATGCGGCCAATGCCCTGCAAGCACGTAGGCTTGCCGAAAATGGGGTGCGCTTTATACAGTTGTACCATCAGGGCTGGGACCAACATGGCAATCTGCATAATGAAATGGCGGGGCAGGCCAAAGATGTAGATCAAGCTTCCGCCGCCTTGGTACTGGACCTGAAACAACGCGGTATGCTAGAGGATACCTTAGTGGTCTGGGGCGGAGAATTCGGAAGGGGCAATTACGCCCAAGGAAAATTCGACCCTGAAAATTACGGACGCGACCACCACCCGAAAGCCTTTAGTATTTGGATGGCCGGTGGGGGCATAAAACCAGGACTCAACTACGGTCAAACCGACGAATTCGGCTATAATGTTGTCGAAAATCCTGTGCACATCCATGATTTCCATGCCACACTTATGCACCAGTTGGGTCTCGATCACGAAAAGCTGACCTATAAATACCAAGGTCGTCGCTTTCGCCTAACTGATGTAGCGGGCAATGTAATCAATGATCTTTTGGCTTAAAAAGAGTATTTAGTACATAGTAATTAGTACTAGTATATAGTATAAAATCGATTAAACAAGAGTTCGACATTTATACTGAAATGAGCAAATTCCGTTTAATTCAATTAAACACTTTAAACTTAGTACTAACCATTCTATTTACCCACTTTATACGCATTACTTTGTACTTAATACTTTATACTCATTACTTTGCATTGACCATGAACTTCTTTTTACTTCATACCAACCAAACTAGCCAATGACATCCCCCGTTAAAAATAAATGGGTAGACTATGCCGTTTTTGGGCTGTCGCTCTTTCTACTCTTCTGTCTGCTTTTCGAATCGTATATCGAACTACCAAGATTGGTAGCTTGGGTGGGACGCTTTCATCCTTTGGTATTGCATTTCCCCATTGTCCTATTATTGCTCTGTGCTTTTTTAGGATTGACAGGAAAGAAAATACCAAAACAATTACTAACTATCGCCGTACTGTTATCTTTGTTGACCGCCATTTCAGGATTTTTCCTAGGAAAGGAAACGGAGCTAAAAGGAGACCTCTTGTTTTGGCACCAATGGATGGGCGGTGCTTTGGCCCTTTTGGCAGCCGTTTGGTACGGTTTGGAGGGAAGTAATTTTGATAAACCCATTTTTTCTAAAATACTTCAAGTCAGTTTGATTGGTTTAATTTTCTTTACTGGGCATTATGGCGGAATGGTCACCCACGGGGAAGATTTCTTGGCGCTTCCTTCGGAGAAGCGAGCGGTTGAGATTCCTGAAAACCCCTTAGTATATAGTGATGTCGTTGGCCGAATTCTAGAGAATAAATGTGTTTCTTGCCATAATCCCAATAAGACGAAAGGAGGATTGCTAATGACTTCTTTGGACGCACTTCTGGCCGGCGGGGAAGTAGGAAATACCATAGTACCAGGAAATTCGGAAAAAAGCGAGATGATCAGGAGGGTACATCTTCCGATGGAAGATGAAGACCACATGCCACCCGATGGCAAACAGCCTTTGAACGAGCAAGAAATTCAGATAATAGAACGTTGGATTGCGCTTGGTGCATCCGACACCTTGCGGTTGGTGCATTTGTCGGCTTCAGAGCCTTTGAAAGGTTTGATTACAAGGTTGATGCAACCCGAAACAAAAGAAAAATGGGCGAAACTACCCAAAGTTTCGGATAGTACCTTGCAACGCCTGAACACCGACTATGTGACCATAAAGCGTATCGCAGGCGATGCCGACGCGTTAAGCGTGAATATATATAAATCGCCCGTTTACACTGCGGAACAGGTAACTGGCTTAAAATTTATCGGTCAGAACATTGTTCAGTTGGATGTCAGCGGACTCCCCATTGGCCAAGACGAAATGGCCTTTATCGGGTCTTGTACGAACCTAGAATGGCTGGAACTAGACCAAACGCCAGTGACCGATTTGGAAATGGAAGCCTTAGACCTATTGTCCAAACTAAAAACCTTGAAGCTACATAGCACCGTAATCAGCGATGGAAGCATTCCCGTCCTGACTAAAATGAACGGCCTTAAGGAAATTTATTTATGGAATACCCAGATTTCTGAAGATGGACTAAAAACCTTGAAAACTGCTAACCCAGTGTTACGTATTGAGGTAGGAATTGCCGAGGAATTGCGAAATTCGTTTGTTGTATCGGATTCTATTCTGTAAAAATGAATTGCATGCAGGAATTATCCAGTCTGCCTAGTTCGCCACCTCACTAATAAATTTGAGTCGGTATAAGCGTAATTCAGCATCCTCATACTCACCATCAAACTCTTTCATGGCTTCTTCCAAGTCATCTGTCTCGGCTTCCAAGAAATATTCGTGGATTTCTTCCTGTTGGTCCTCATCCAACATTTCATCTATCCAATAGCCCAAATTAAGTTTGGTGCCACTAAATACGATCTGTTCCATTTCCTTTAAAAGTTCATCAATTTGCAGGCCTTTAGCAGATGCTATATCGCTTAAAGGCAGTTTACGATCTACATTTTGGATAATATACAGCTTTAAACCAGAGTTGGCACCTGTGCTTTTGACGATAAGATCGTCCGGTCTTATGATGTCATTTTCAGCAACATATTTTGTTATGAATTCAACAAAGGGTTTTCCATATTTTTTTGCCTTTCCTTCCCCAACACCATGAACACTCAATAACTCTTCTATAGAAATTGGGTATTTTAAGGACATATCCTCGAGGGACGGATCTTGAAAAACCACAAATGGAGGAACCCCCAGTTTATTCGCCTGCGACTTGCGCAAATCCTTGAGCTGTTTTAAAAGCCTTACGTCCGCAACTCCTCCGGCCCGGGACGCCCCTACTATGGCGTTATCGTTTTCGGCATTGTAAATGTGGTCTTTGGTCATCATAAAGGAAGTCGGTTTTTTCATAAATTCCCTTCCCACATCCGTCAAATGCAGCACTCCATATTGCTCTATTTCCTTTTTTAACAGTCCGGCAACCAAAACTTGGCGTACCAAGGCCATCCAATGCCTCTTGTCCTTATCCGACCCAATTCCAAAAAAGTCCTTTTCGTTTGTTTTATGCGACGAAATAATGGCATTGCTCTTGCCCCGGAGCGCACAGACAATTTCCTTTGATTTAAACTTTTCACTAGTGCCCTCTACAACTTTTAACAACTTTAAAACATCTTCTTGCGCCTCTTCCTTTTTCTTTGGGTTTCGGGTATTATCGTCCATATCGGCACCATCGCCATGCACCTCATCGAACTCCTCCCCAAAATAGTGTAGCATAAATTTACGGCGAGACATAGAGGTTTCGGCATAGGCCACTACCTCTTGCAAAAGTGCATTTCCTATTTCCTGTTCCGCCACGGGTTTTCCGGACATGAATTTTTCCAGTTTTTCTATATCCTTGTAGGAGTAAAATGCCAAACAATGGCCTTCTCCGTCGTCCCTGCCTGCCCTACCGGTTTCTTGGTAGTAACTTTCTATACTTTTTGGTATATCGTGATGGATGACAAATCGCACATCCGGTTTATCTATTCCCATTCCAAAGGCTATCGTTGCGACAACGACATCAACATCTTCCATCAAGAACATATCCTGATACTTAGATCGGGTTTTGGCATCGAAACCTGCATGATAAGGAACCGCGCTGATACCGTTTACCTGAAGTACCTGTGCCAATTCCTCTACCTTCTTTCGGCTTAGGCAATATATGATTCCGGATTTTCCCTCATTCTGTTTTACAAACCTTATGATGTCCGAGTCTATGTTCTCGGTTTTGGTCCTAACTTCATAAAACAGGTTTGGGCGATTAAAGGACGCCTTAAAAAGCTTCGCATCATTTATACCCAAATTTTTGACAATATCTTCTTGCACCTTTGGGGTGGCCGTAGCGGTAAGACCGATTATAGGGATATTCTCGCCCAAACGACCTACTATAGATCTCAGGTTTCTATATTCCGGTCTAAAATCATGCCCCCATTCAGAGATACAATGTGCCTCGTCTACCGCCACAAAGGAAACGGGAACCGACCGCAGAAACTCCACATTCTCCTCTTTAGTAAGGGATTCCGGTGCCACGTACAACAGTTTGGTAACACCATCCCTAATATCCTTCTTAACCTGTTTGATTTCGGTCTTGTTCAATGAAGAATTAAGGACATGGGCAATGCCATGCTCCGCAGAAACGCCTCTAATAGCATCCACCTGATTTTTCATTAGGGCGATCAAAGGGGAGACAATAATGGCGGTCCCGGGTTTCATTAAGGCCGGTAACTGATAGCAGAGCGATTTGCCCCCGCCCGTGGGCATGATCACAAAACAGTTGTTATTTTTTAAAATTTGTTTGATAACCTCTTCCTGAAGCCCCTTGAATTGGGAAAAACCAAAATACTTTTTTAAAGAGGCATGTAAATCTATCCCATCCAAACCTTTATCGTCTATCACATTTTATAATTTAGCACTAACAAAATTATGTAATTTAATTACTTCTCACTTAAATAAAACTCCAACACTATACCAAACCAAATTATTACTTGGAACAGATACTATAACATATAGTTTATGTAATTTTGTTATCTTAAAGATAAGACAAACTTTTAGGAATACAATTCATAATTTTGAATAAAACGTTGATAACTCCGAGTGCAATTATAGATTTGGCCAAAAAGACCATTGAAACGGAACGGGACGCTATAGCTCATCTTGCCACCCTTTTGGACGAAGATTTTTCCAATACGGTAAATTGTATAATTGCTTCTAAGGGAAGGGTAGTAATTTCGGGAATTGGCAAGAGTGCTATTATCGCCTCTAAAATTGTAGCGACATTAAATTCTACGGGTACTCCCGCCATTTTTATGCATGCGGCGGATGCCATTCATGGCGATCTAGGTACGGTACAGGAAAATGACGTGGTCATTTGTATTTCTAAAAGCGGAAGCACGCCAGAAATAAAAATACTGGTTCCATTACTCAAAAGAGGTAAAAACAAATTGATCGCCATGACCGGCAATAAGGACTCCTTCTTGGCCCAACAAGCCGATTTTATCTTGAATACCTTTGTTGAAAAGGAAGCATGTCCCAACGGATTGGCCCCTACCACAAGTACCACGGCACAACTAGTAATGGGAGACGCACTTGCCATTGTACTCTTGGAATTAAAAGGATTTAGCAGTTCGGATTTTGCCAAATACCACCCCGGTGGTGCCTTGGGCAAAAAATTATATTTACGGGTGGCGGACATTACCAAGAACAACCAAGTACCTAAAGTACAGTTGAACACCTCGGTAAAAGAGGTAATCGTAGAAATATCGGAAAAAATGTTAGGGGTTACCGCCGTGTTGGACAAGGATAAGATTGTTGGTATCGTTACCGATGGCGACATCAGAAGAATGCTGAACAAACACGATAATATAAATGGTTTAACGGCACAGGACATTATGAGTTTAGACCCAAAGACCATTGAGACAGATACCCTTGCCGTAAAGGCTTTGGAAGTAATGCAAAAAAAAGGTATATCCCAACTACTGGCCATAGAAAATGGCAGCTATAAAGGGGTTATACATTTACACAACCTAATAAACGAAGGTATTATATAATGGGCGCTAAAACTACGAAGCCACACAACGAGATGTCCTTTTTGGACCATCTGGAAGAATTGAGGTGGCATTTGATACGATCTACTTTGGCAGTAGTGATTATTGGGATTATAGCATTTGTTTTTAGCGGATTTGTCTTTGACGTAATCATCTTTGGTCCTTCTCGAATGGATTTCCCGACGTATAAATTCTTTTGTGAAGCCGCAACCTACATTAATATTGAATCTGACTTTTGTAAGGATAAACTCCCCTTTACCATACAGAGTAGGACCATGTCCGGACAATTTTCCGCAGATATCTGGACAGCCATTTGGGGAGGCATCATTCTTGGATTCCCTTATATTCTTTACGAACTATGGAAATTTATAAGCCCGGGTCTTTATGAAAAAGAACGTAAGCATTCTAGAGGTTTCATTTTCATAGCGTCCTTCCTATTTTTTCTTGGAGTTCTTTTTGGTTACTATATCGTTGCCCCTTTGTCCATTAACTTTTTGGGCACCTATAAGGTAAGCGAAATGGTACTGAACGAGTTTGATCTTGATTCCTATATTGGTACGGTGCGCTCCGCCGTATTGGCTTGTGGTGTTTTATTTGAATTACCGATTATTATCTATTTTCTGACAAAGGTTGGTCTGGTCACCCCTGAAATCCTGAAAAAATACAGGAAGATAGCCCTCGTTCTCGTATTGATATTATCTGCCGTGATTACCCCGCCAGATGTGGCCAGCCAGATCATTGTGGCTATTCCGGTTTTGATTTTATATCAGGCAAGTATTCATATTTCAGGACGGGTATTAAAGAACGAAGCAAAAAGGGAACGTAAAGCAGCGGAAAAGGTAAAAGCGGAAAAAGCGAAAGCAGAAAAGGCGAGAGCGGCGGCCAAAGCAAAGGCAGACAGAGAAAATACCGATATAAAACTAAAATAATTCTTTAGTTACGGCTTAAAAAAGTCAGGGATTTAAAGCGCAGAATTACTGTTTGATACTGCCATTCCTATAGAAAACTCGAAGCCCAGTAAGGTTAAAGAAACCATAAAACCTTTTTCTACCAATAGATAACCTTTAGATTTAAAAAGATGAAGCTAAGAGCCGAAAACATAATGAAATCCTACCGAGGCCGCAGAGTGGTCAAGGGAATATCATTGGAAGTAAACCAAGGGGAAATCGTTGGGCTTTTAGGACCAAATGGGGCGGGGAAAACCACATCTTTCTACATGATCGTCGGACTGATCAAACCCAACGGCGGCAACATTTACTTGGACGACATGGAGATTACCAATTTCCCCATGTACAAACGCGCCCAAAACGGTATTGGCTATCTGGCACAAGAAGCATCGGTCTTTCGCAAATTAAGTATCGAAAAAAATATCCTAAGTGTCCTGCAGCTCACAAAACTGAGCAAAAAGGAGCAGCACATGAAAATGGAGTCGCTCATAGAAGAATTTGGCCTTGGCCATATTAGAAAAAGTCGTGGCGATCTTTTATCCGGTGGCGAACGAAGACGAACGGAAATTGCCCGTGCCTTGGCCACCGACCCAAAATTTATTTTGTTGGACGAACCTTTTGCGGGCGTAGATCCCGTGGCGGTGGAGGATATTCAACGTATTGTTGCCCAGCTAAAGAACAAGAATATCGGTATTCTGATTACGGATCATAACGTACAGGAAACTTTGGCCATTACGGAGCGCTCTTATTTAATGTTCGAAGGCGGTATCTTAAAATCCGGTATTCCAGAAGATCTGGCGGCCGATGAAATGGTACGTAAGGTATATCTGGGCCAGAACTTTGAACTTCGGAAAAAGAAGCTGGATTTTTAGGTTTAACCTAGAAAAACCACAAATTAGTATAGTAGCTTTGCCTAAAGTTCAATGTTCAAATTCTATTAATTATACCGGTAAATTATTGAATAGTTTGGAGCTGTTGAATAATGGCAGTATTCGTTTTTCAGTCCTGAAAAAACCATAGAATCCTGAAGTGTTGGCATGCGTGACGGATTTGCCAAAACACCTAAAAACCTCTCTCCTTACCAATACAGCTGTTCGGTACTTCAAGTAGTTTTCTTAATGGCGTTGCAAAGAGCGGAAGTCGCTGCTTACTTGATCTCAAAGGTCAACGTAGCCCAATTGGATTCGTAATCTACAGCCTCCCCATTGCGCTTTTCCATATGAATCGTGGCTACGTACCATTTTCCCTTTGCCGTTGGTTTTATGGAAACTAGACCATTTTCGTTGGTCTTGGTAGAATTTTCGTTTTCGTGTGCGTCCTGGCCGGGAGCGCCGGTACTGTAATGCACGATGTGATTGGCCAGCGGTTTGCCATTGCGCAACAGTTTAAAGCCAACGGCATCTCCCAAACTGATTTCGAAGGGATTGTTCAAAGGAACAAACTCGATAGGGTAGCCCAAGGGTTTCATAAAATCTATGGAACTTTCATCGCCCACCTGCAGCAAAGCCTTAACGTGTTTGGAATAGCGTTCTTTGGCACCGGTATTCTCAATTTTTTGTGCCCTGCGTTCCGCTAGGGTATTTTCCAGTCCTTCATGTTCCAGATAGTCGTTAAAAGCCTTCGCATCCATTTCTAGAACTTTGGGTAGCGTGGATATCCCGGCAACATAGGTACCTGCAGCCCCGGTGGTAAAATTCAGATAGGTGATGTTGTCATCCAAGACAAACTGACCTTCCTTTGGCTCCATAACATAGTTAGGGCCAAGGACCTTTGAGCTTACAATACGGTCTACCGTAATGGCATTCTCGCTCGCATCAAATGTTCCGTTTAGCAAATACAGTTGGGTAGCTGTATCGGGTTCTAAAAAGTGGGAATCCGCTTTAAGGAACAATTCATGGGACATAAATAAAACAGATGCAGTTACAATAATAAAAAGAGAAGGCATTCTTCGCATGGTATCAAAATTTAAGATTACACATTACTTACGTAAAAGTATAAAGAAGGTTTTAATAAGGTGCTGTGTTTGAATACTTTTTCAAATTATACAAACCCCAAGCAAAAAATAACAGTTCCAAGATGAGTGCCGGTGTAAAAGGTACGGAAACACCGTCAAACAGGGTACTAATAATCCGCCCAATGGAAATACCTCCCATAAACAACACGTTGCTTAAGGTAGCGGCATACCATAGTTTGGCCTTGTATGCCCCTAGTAACCAAAATATACCGATACCCATATAAATCCCCATTACGGCTCGTAACATATTCTTCAATTCCAAGGCCTCAACTTCATAATCTAAAATAAGTGGCATCAGGTAGGAAGGATGTCCTCCGTAAACGCAGCCTGCTATGATTACGACGATTCCTGAAAGCAGTAGATTTAGATTTTTGTTCATTTAATTATATTTTACGAACGGCTCGATTTTAATCTTACTAATGTTCAATTACCCTAAAAAGTCCGGTCCCTAAACCTCTCCCAAGGGTTATTTCCCATTCCTATGATGAGACATTTCGCCAAAAAAGAACCTCCCTTAATCCCTCCCAAGGAGGGAAACTGTATCGGAAAATAAATAAAACTTGTTTAAAAAAAGGAGGTTTTCCCTAATTAGAACTTTTTATGCCTTTTACTCGCAGATTACCGCCCCAAGGAGAGAGGATTCTAATTTCTAGGTTCTGCAAGCGAACTAAAACACAGGGCTTCTCAACTCTTACCATTTTCTTAGTTATTTACAAAATCATTTCATCCCATTAAAGCTGCTTGCAATAGGCAAGTTCGCAGTAGGATTATTATTTTTTATTGGTCTGCCGGATTTTAAAATGGTTCGACAAGTGTTACTTTAGAACCCTTTTTGGAATTTCATACAGTACTTCTCCCCTTCCGATACAATCTATAATAAAACCAAGCCCCAACCCCACCAATAAAGGAGAACAAGGCCAACATCCAAAAAACATGTCGGTGTCCGGTCGGTCCGGGATTGGCATCTAGTAAATAGCCCATGGCAGGTCCTGCGAAAATATCAGGCGTGTAGCCGATTAGCGAAATAAGTCCCACCGCGGTACCGGTCAAAACAAGTGGAATTTTTCCTCGTTCCATAACCGCAAAATAGAGCGAACGCGCCGCATAGACTCCCGTTGCGACTATCAAAATAGAAATAAAGAACAACAGGGTGGCCGACTGTGTAATTACGCCCGTGGCAAAAAGCAAAGCCCCAAAGAATGAAACCACGAAACTTACCACCAACAAATAGGTAGTTTGCGAACGGTCGGCCAAAATGCCTATGACCACTCCGACCACCGGCCTAATGAAAAGTAAAAACGTTCCTACCTGTGCGGATTGCACTTGGTCATACCCCATCACATCTTGGGCATATAGCGAAAATACATCGGTAATTTTATAGCCTACGTAGGCACAGAGGATAATCAACATCAACAAACCTACCGCGGGTAATCTCAACACTTCCTTGATTTGTGAAACGGTAATCCTATCCAAAATAATGGCCTGCTCCGCTGCCCTGTCCAATCGCATGAAGAACCATACCAATATACCCACAACAACTACGATACCCGAGGAAACTAAAATCACATAACGGAAAGCCTCCCTACTTTCTGTTACCGTAGCTTCGGCAATTTTAGAGGTGATGAAAATAGAAAAAATAAGGACGCCCATGGTGCCGAACAAGGCGCCTACCAATCCCCTACCGCCATCCAAAAATCCGAAGGCCTTACCTTGGGAAGCTGCACCGCCCCAAACCCGGGTGGCCTTTATCATGGCCGCCCAGAACAAGAAAATAGTGGTAAAGCCCCAATAGCCGTACAATACTTTTAAAACTTCATAAGAAGGAAAAGTCGCATACACCAATCCGCCCAACGCGGTCATCCAAAGTGCTATGGCAATGAGTTTTCGGGGCGGATATTTATCCGCCAACGGCCCCCCAAAAAAGTAGGAAACCAAGGCGACTACGCCGTAAACGGAAAAACAAAGTCCCAGTTGCACATTATCCAATTGAAAGGCTTCCAAGACTGTTGGCCTAAAGACCCTTGACAGGACAAAGGGAAGGATAAAAACGCTTTCGCCAGCCAATATCAGCAGCAAGAGGTAGTACCAGGGCGGTTTTTTTGTTATTTGTATATCGATGCTATCGGAATTAAAATTTCTTTTTTCGCTTTAGAGTTGCCGTTATGTTTATTTACGTTTTTACCTAAAATAGCAGCACTCATCAAACGAATAATGGTTTGAGCGGTTTATACTATTGGTAAGCTGTAAATATATCGAAAAATACTGGGGTCGGCTTACTGTGTTACCATCTGCTAATTATCGTTGTGCTATGGCAGTGCTCCTTATGGTATCGCTTATGCCTCCAAATCGATTTGAAACAGGGATACCGGTGCTTTTTTGTAATGATGCGGTAGCTTGTCGGTTTCTTTGAGGTCGAACAGACCTAAAAAATCAAACCCCGCGTTGGTGTAATGCTCAATAAGTTTTGTGTTGTTCCCAACGGTATCCAGACGTATGTATCTTTTATTGTTTGCTTTGGCATAGGTCTTTGCCCAATCAACGATCACAATCACAAAATTTTTGCCCCTGTATTTAGGATTGGTGGCAATACGATGTATATAAACGGCCGCGTCCAAATCATGGTCTTCCCAGATGTCTTTATCTGAAAAGGTTACCGCCCAAACACAAACCACGGCATCATTGATCAATAGTTTAAACTGGCGCTGTTCCGTTATTTCGGTTTCGATCGAGCTGCGTTCAAAATCTGGCCATACCACGACTGTTTTTTTGGTTTTCTGATACTCCGAAGCCGCTTTGTACAAGCGGAATATTTCTGTAATATCCTCTGGGGTGGAGTTGGTGATGGTCATATATTAATTTTATACCCAAAAATTGCCTGTCTATTTAGATTCAAAAGCTTCAAAACAGTAGCTTAATTAGCTTTTTTTGAATTTAGGGGTTCATTGCCTTTTGGTTCCAATGACTTACCAAAGAACTCAATACATAAAACAGAATGATAAAGGGAACGGCTAAAAACTGCATAGTAATTAAGAGTACCAGACTTAAAATCAGAAAAATATACCGTAAGGCATTATCCTTAAAACCCCAGTTTTTAAACTTTAATGCGAACAAGGGTAGACTACAATTCAATAAAAAAGCGCTTAAAAGGGTCAGTCCTATCAAAAACCATTGGTTTAGTAGTATATCGTTAAGTATATCGCTAGGGTGATAAAACAAAATTAAGGGCAAGGAGAGCATCAATAGGGCATTGGCCGGTGTGGGCAAACCTACAAAGGACGAAACTTGGTTTTCGTCCAGATTGAATTTCGCCAAGCGATAGGCAGATGCCAAAGTAATAATGAAGCCCACAAATGGCAGCAAGGAGGTCAATTTAAACCCTTCGGCGGACATCAGGGAGTAGGTGTCCATATTCCAACCTCCCGTTTGGGACATACCCAATAACTGAAACATGACCACTCCAGGCACAAGTCCGCTCGTAACCATATCAGCCAAGGAATCCAGTTGCAGCCCCAATTCACTTTTTACGTTTAGGGCACGCGCGGCCAATCCGTCAAAAAAATCAAAGAAAATACCTAGCGCCACAAATACTGCCGCTATTTCCAACTTGTTCCAAACGGCAAAAACTGTGGCCACACAACCACAAAAAAGATTTAGAAGGGTAATAAAGTTGGGAATGTGCTTTTTCATAAAAAAGGTCTTTAGGGAACATTAAGAGGATAAAGTAGCTATATTTTAAATCGGTTTACATCAAAACCAAAGTGCAAACGAAAACCTAAAAATAGCATATTTCTTTGGTTGCACATTTTTTAATGGTATTTTAAAATAGAAATGCCCATGTCTTTGGCTGCTCAATTACCAAAATGGCAGTCCTAGAAATGGCATACTGAATTCCACTTTAGCTTAGATTGGGGATTATTCGCATCTTTGTAATTCTTAAGGTTAGAATACCATCATGTTTAAAAAAATTACGCTTGCTTTCCTATTGCTAATGTCCTTTGTTTGGGGGATTTCCCAAGAGGCACAATTATCCCCGCTTTCAAAGCTAAGTTTGCTTACCGTTGGTACAGGACAAGATTTGGCGGCAAAATTTGGACATACCGGCATACGGCTGCAAGACCCCGCCGTTGGTATAGACGTCGTCTACGGTTACGGTACCTACAACTTTGAGGACCCCAATTTTTACCTGAATTTTACTCGAGGTAAATTGGACTACACCATAACGCGCTACCCTTTTGACCTGTTCAAAAAGAGCTATGTCATAGAACAACGCTGGATCAAGGAACAAGAATTAGATTTAGACTTGCCGCAACAAAAAGCCATTATAGGTTTTTTGGAAACCAATCTATTGCCACAAAACCGTTTGTACAAATACGATTTCCTCTTTGAAAACTGTGCCACCAAAATCCCAGAAGTCTTTGAAAAGAATCTCGGCGATGCCTTGCAGTTTGATTATGAACATCTAGACCAGCGGTTTACCTTTAGACAGCTCATCCATCAAAACCTGGACATAAACTCGTGGTCCAATTTTGGGATAGACCTAGCCCTAGGCTCCGTAATCGACAGAAAGGCGACACCTTACGAACACCTGTTCCTGCCTATTTACGTGTACGAACAACTGAAGCATACGACCGTAAACGGCAAGCCTATTGTCACAAAAGAGTCCGTGGTTTTGGATATCCCAACCCAAGAAGATAACAGCTTTTTCCTTTTGACACCAGCGTTCTGGCTAGGTCTTCTATTACTAGTAGTGGTATATTTTACATTTACGGATGTGAAGCAAAATACCAGAACAAAATGGATAGATACGCTTTTATTCTCCCTAACAGGTATAGCCGGAGTCATCATTCTGTTCCTCTGGTTCCTCACGGACCATGACGCCACAAAAGGCAACTACAATATCCTCTGGGCCTTTGCCCCTAACCTCATCATCGCTTTTTATTTACTCAAAAATCGGCCTACAAAATGGCTTAGAACATATATCGTAATTGCGCTAACACTATTGGTAATTAGCGTAGTTTTGTGGCTTTTAAAAATTCAGCTATTTTCCCTTTTGATGATCTTTATTTTACTGTCATTAGCCATCCGATACCTGTTTCTTTTACATCACTTTAAAAAGAATGCATAGTAAACAGCACTAAGTAGTTAGGGAATAGCGGAAGGCAACTAGATTAAACCCTATTTCGAATTGGTATTCGACCTTGTTTTTGTGCCCCAAGGCGGAATAGTCTGAATTGAACTTGATACTTGAACTTGAATTTGATACTTGCACTTGAACTTAAAATTTTATGAATCTACTTACCGTTGAAAACATTTCCAAATCCTATGGCGAACTGGTGCTATTCGAGAACCTATCCTTTGGCATTAACAAAGACCAGAAAATAGCGCTCATCGCCAAAAACGGTAGTGGAAAAACATCTATTCTCAATATTTTATCCGGTGCGGACAGTCCAGATACCGGACAGGTAAATTACCGTAAGAATATTCGCGTATCCTTTTTGGCGCAAGAACCGGTAATGGACCCGAACTTAACGGTGGAGCAGACCATTTTCGCATCGGACAACGAGGTGCTTCAAGTCATTCTTAACTATGAAAAAGCATTGGAGAATCCGGAGGACGCAGATGCCTACCAAAAAGCCTTTGATGCCATGGATCGTTTTCAGGCTTGGGATTTTGAGACCCAATACAAACAGATACTTTTTAAGCTGAAACTAGAAGATTTGGATGCCAAGGTAGACAAGCTATCAGGTGGACAGAAAAAACGCCTGGCCTTGGCCAATGCCCTGATCAACAAGCCGGACCTATTGGTCTTGGATGAGCCCACCAACCACTTGGACCTTGAAATGATCGAGTGGTTAGAGGAGTACTTTGCCAAGGAAAACATGACCCTTTTTATGGTTACGCACGACCGTTTCTTTTTAGAACGCGTTTGCAATGAAATCTTTGAACTGGACAATGGCGTGCTTTACCCGTACAAAGGAAACTATACCTATTATTTGGAAAAGAAGGAAGCACGCATAGAACAGGAATCTGTAGAGCAGCATAAGACCGAATTGCTTTTTAAAAAGGAACTGACTTGGATGCGCCGCCAGCCTAAGGCGCGAACCACAAAATCGAAATCTAGGATAGACGATTTTCAGGCCATAAAGGAAAAAGCCAGCAACCGCAGAAAGGAGCATGAGGTGCAACTAGAGCTGAACATGGAACGCATGGGCACCAAGGTGGTAGAATTTGTAAAGGTCTCCAAATCCTTTCCCGACAAACTTATTCTGGACAAATTCGAGTACAATTTTAATAAAGGGGAACGCATCGGGATTATTGGCAAGAACGGGACAGGAAAGTCTACGTTTTTGAATATTTTAGCCGGGAACGACCAACCGGACAGCGGAAAAGTAATTATTGGGGAAACGATTAAATTTGGCTACTACACCCAAACGGGCATCAACATAAAAGAAGGTCAAAAAGTTATAGATGTCATACGGGAATTTGGCGATTATATTCCCTTAATGAAAGGAAAACAGATTTCCGCACAGCAATTGCTAGAGCGTTTTCTGTTCGACAGAAAAAAGCAATACGATTTTGTGGATAAATTGAGCGGTGGAGAACGCAAGCGGTTGTATCTGTGTACCATACTCATTCAAAACCCTAATTTTTTGATTTTGGATGAACCTACCAACGATTTGGATATTGTTACCCTAAACGTGTTGGAAAGCTTTTTGTTGGATTTTCAAGGCTGCCTTTTGGTGGTATCCCACGACAGGTATTTCATGGATAAGATCGTAGACCACCTATTTGTTTTTAAGGGCGATGGTGTCGTAGAAGACTTTCCGGGCAACTATTCCGACTACAGGGCCTACGAGGATAGTAAGATCGAAGAAAAACGGGAACAAAAAGACAAGACAGATACCACAAAGACTGCTTGGAAAAAGCCCGAAACCACCAACAAGCTCTCCTATAAAGATCAAAAGGAATACAAACAATTGGAACGGGACATCCAAAATCTCGAAGCTAAAAAAGAAAACCTACAAGGGAAATTTGCGGACGAAGGCCTTTCTGGCGATGAAATCTCGGCATTATCCATAGAACTAGGCCAACTTGCAGACGCCATAGAAAAAAAGACCGAACGGTGGTTTGAGCTTTCCGCAATGATAGAAGGATAGTTGCTATTTATTTGCTGAAATCTTAAGCAGTTTCATGCTGCCTTTTACCTTGTTTTTAAAATAGACCTAGGACGAAACGACGTAGGATGTAAGACTAAAATTTAATTTATTTTAGGTCTTACATCCTAAAGTCATACTCTCCAGATAAGGGAAAAAGTCGAAACAATAAGAGTTCAAAACGCTATTGCGATCTAATTCCAAGAAATTACCTCGGCTGAACGACACCTTTTTTCGCTAAGGTGTTTTAAGTACTTGTGCCGTTTATCGAACGAATTTTACAGCTTGTCCGAACCTTTGACACTTACCGAGTATAATGGGTTGTTGGACGAACCACCACCCTCCAAAATACAGTTGTGCGAGTTATAATACTGTAACAAACGCACAACATGAAAACAATAGCTACCATCTTCTTTATCATCTTCATCGCAACAACTGCGCAAGCTCAGAACAACACAACAGACGTTAAAGTAGAAACTATTGAATTGGGTATCGTTGCCGAAACTTCTTACGATTTAAACTTGAAAACTAAAACACAGGTTGCTAGATTCTACAAGTTTAAAAATGCAAGAGTGAAGAAAGAACTTTCTTTCTCCACAAAAAGAAATGCAGCAAAAATGGCTTAATAGAATACCGACTGACTGTCATATCACAAACGCCCATTGTTCCAACCTCCTGCCGGAATTTTTGAACAAGGGCGTTTTTTTTAGTCCCAACTTTGGGATATGGGAATCCAAAAATTCTACTTCTGGTTTTTTGTCAGATTGACCACAGTTGATATGTCTTGAACGGTGGTTCTTTTATGTTCTTCACTGAGTTCGAAATGACAGTAATATCCACTTAGAAAATATTGATACTCGTTAAGCTTCTATACCCAAAAAGTATAATTTCGTATGAGTACCTTTGATGAAAATTGAATCCCAGTAGTGTACCGTTTTATATCCTATTTAAAATTTCTAGGCTCGGCCAGCAATCAACATGGCGTCCACTCCCCATTTATCTATGCTTTTGTGACAAAAGGTCTATACACCAAAGGCAATAAACAGGGTTCTATTACGGAGAATGTCTTGGTAAAAAGTATCCGTTATTTTTCGCTTAAAAAAGTAAGAATAGCTTCGGATTCAAACCAACTCAAGGTAAAACTGAATTCCATTTTTAAGGATTTGGAGTACGATACGTTGCCCTGTGACCTTATGTATGTGGAACATCCGGATGATCTATTAAAAAATAGCGACCCAAAATACATAGACAACGATTCTGTACTACTAGTAAAGGATATTTACAAATCAAGATCAGATACAGAAAAATGGATAGCCCTAAAAAAATTGGAGCAGGTGACTGTGACCATAGACCTCTATCATTGCGGTATCGCCTTTTTTAGGAAGGAACAAGCCAAGGAACATTTTAAGATTCGGATATAAACCCTTAATTTTATAGCCTAATCCTAGACTATGAACAATACCATATATATAATTCTTGGGGTCGTTTTCGCGATTTATGTGGGTTTCCGTTTTATGAATAGAGGAAAATCCAGAGATAGAAAATCCAGAAAATTCTTGGAGGATTATAAACGGAAAGATGAAAAAAAGTGAGCAGTAAAAAGAGTAAACAGTAATTAGTGAAAAGTAATAAGTAGAAGGTTTTTGCCAGAAGAAAATTGCGGACTGAAGTCAAGGGATAACAAAGAGTGACAAGAGACAAGAAACAAGAAACAAGAAACAAGAAATTAGAAATTAGAAATAAATATTTCATAGTGCACAAAATTCAAAAAATACAATACTAAACTACCCACTACCCTCTAACAATAAACTACTGACGAAACCTGAAACCCCGCGCATCCCAAAAAACAAAAAAAAACGCATGAAAATTTACACGAAGACCGGAGACAAAGGAACTACGGCATTATTTGGAGGTACACGGGTTCCAAAACATCATATCCGCATAGAAAGCTACGGCACCGTAGACGAACTCAATTCTTGGTTGGGCCTGGTCCGTGATCAGAAAATTGCGGTTTCCTCCCAAAAAGAACTTATTCAAATACAGGAAGATTTGTTTACCCTAGGCGCCATCTTGGCGACCGATCCAGAAAAAGCCTTCCTAAAAAATGGAAAGGAACGTCTTAATATTCCGAAAATCGAGGAGTTCCACATCCAAAAACTGGAAAATGCAATTGATACGATGGAGGAAAATTTACCTCAAATGACACATTTTATACTTCCGGGCGGGCACACCACCGTGTCATACTGTCATATCGCGCGAACGGTGTGCAGAAGGGCAGAACGGATGGCCACATTGTTGCACGAAAACGAACCTTTTGATAATCGTGTACTTTCCTATCTCAACCGCCTGTCCGACTACCTTTTTGTATTGGCACGGAAATTATCAAAGGATTTACAGGCCGATGAGGTAAAATGGATACCCGAAAAGAAGGAATAGGCCTCTTTTTGAAAGTGTATCAACTATTGATTTACTACTTTATGCCCATCCGGCAGTCCGGATTACTTATTTGTTGGTTATCCCGAACGGTGGGGTTATAATCTAGTCCTACTATCCGTAGCTAATTTACTCAGTACTAAATCATAAAAATTCTAATGATTACAAACCCAAAAGCTATAACTATTTACCTATTTTAAAGTATCGCCATTTATGCCTTCTTATCCAGGTTTCTAAAAAGGCAGTACAATAGAAAGCGTCCTGGTTCCCTTTGGATTGGTACAAAACAGGAGTATTTCTGATCATCGGCAAATAGTTATAATAAGCTCTAATAAAACCTTACTTTATTCGTTATCAATCCATCAATCTGAAAATTGTTGATAACTCGGGTTAAATAATTACAAATTATCTTGGCTATCATTATTAAAAAATTATTTTTGCAAAAATTTAAAATAACACTATTACCATGTATTGGACTTTAGAACTAGCATCTTATTTAAGTGATGCACCTTGGCCGGCAAGTAAAGATGAGTTGATCGATTACTCGATCAGGACCGGAGCACCTTTAGAAGTTGTAGAGAACCTACAATCTATGGAGGAAGAAGGTGGTGAAATCTATGAATCTATTGAGGAGATTTGGCCAGACTACCCCACTGATGAGGATTACCTCTGGAACGAGGATGAATATTAATATTACATACTAACAATTACTATTAAAAGTCTCCTTGGAGGCTTTTTTTTTATGTAATTTTGGCAGTAGAAAAGGGTATTTTGGTTCAATGAAAAGACTGGAATGGCTTTTGTATTATGGAATGTTGATTGAAATTATCGACTATTATATAAATAGAAAAACCTCTTGGAGTTCATAATAGCTTCATGTTCGGTATAAATACATCATATATATGAATTTTTTAAATTCAGTCTTAAAGGCGTTTGTCGGTGACAAATCTAAAAAAGACGTAAAAGAGCTTCAACCTTTAGTAAATCAAATAAAATCTTTTGAAGCAAATCTGGAAAAATTGAGCTTGGACGAAATCCGACAGAAGACCATCGATTTCAAACAAAAAATACAAGATTCCTACAAGGACATTACCGCCCAAATAGCCCAATTGGAAAAGGAAGTACACGAATCTACCGATATTGACAAGAACGAGGATAGCTATACACAAATCGATGCCTTAAAATTGGAGGCTTACAAAATAAGCGAAGCTACGCTCAACGAAATATTGCCGGAAGCTTTTGCCGTAGTAAAGGAAACTGCCAAACGATTCGTCAACAACGAAACCTTGACCGTTACGGCATCCGAGAACGATAGAAAACTATCCGGCACCAAGGAATATGTTTCCCTGGACGGCGACCTTGCCATTTGGAAAAATTCATGGGACGCCGCCGGCAAAAAGGTAACATGGGATATGGTGCACTATGATGTGCAGCTCATTGGGGGCATTGCATTACATCAAGGAAAAATTGCGGAGATGCAGACCGGAGAAGGTAAAACCTTGGTAGCCACGCTACCTTTGTACCTGAACGCACTTACAGGAAACGGAACGCACCTGGTAACCGTTAACGACTACTTGGCAAAAAGGGATAGCGCCTGGATGGCCCCAATTTTTGAGTTCCACGGCCTATCTGTAGATTGTATAGACCACCATACAGCAAATTCCGATGGCAGAAGGGCGGCCTACAATGCAGATATTACGTACGGCACTAACAACGAATTCGGTTTTGACTACCTAAGGGACAACATGGCACATACGCCAAAAGATTTGGTGCAACGCCCGCACAACTACGCTATTGTAGATGAGGTGGATTCGGTTTTGGTAGATGATGCCCGTACGCCGCTTATTATTTCCGGACCGGTGCCGGAAGGAGACCGACACGAATTTAACGAGCTGAAACCCAAAGTAAACGAGATCGTTCAAAAACAGCGGCAGCATTTAACAGGGGTTTTGGCCGAAGCAAAAAAATTAATTTCGGAAGGGGATACCAAAGAAGGCGGATTCCTATTACTGCGCGTTTTTAGGGGACTTCCTAAAAATAAGCCCTTGATCAAGTTCCTCAGTGAAGAAGGCGTAAAGCAACTGTTGCAGAAAACCGAGAACTTTTACATGCAGGATAATAATAGGGAAATGCCAAAAGTGGACGAAGACCTATTGTTCGTAATCGACGAGAAGAACAACCAGATAGAACTTACCGATAAGGGGGTAGATTATATTTCCGGAGAACAGAACAGAGACTTTTTTGTAATGCCCGATATTGGTGGTGAAATTGCAAAAATAGAGCAGCAAAACCTAGAAATAGAAAAAGAGGCAGAACTCAAGGAAGATCTTTTTAAGGATTTCACCATAAAAAGTGAGCGTATTCATACTATGAGTCAGTTGTTAAAAGCATATACCCTATTTGAAAAAGATGTGGAATATGTAGTGATGGAGAACAAGGTAATGATCGTAGACGAGCAGACCGGCCGTATTATGGACGGTCGCCGGTATTCCGACGGATTGCACCAAGCTATTGAAGCCAAGGAAAACGTAAAAATCGAAGCATTGACCCAAACCTTTGCAACGGTTACCTTACAGAATTACTTTAGAATGTACAGCAAACTGGCAGGTATGACGGGTACAGCGGTTACGGAAGCTGGCGAGTTTTGGGAAATTTACAAATTGGATGTGATGGAAATCCCAACCAACAGACCCATCTCAAGGGACGACCGAAACGACTTGATATTCAAGACCAAAAGGGAAAAATACAATGCTATTATAGACGAGGTTTCGAAACTGAGTCAGTCCGGAAGACCTGTGTTGATCGGTACCACCTCGGTAGAGATTTCAGAACTGCTTTCCCGTATGTTGACCATCAGAAAGGTTGCACATAATGTATTGAACGCCAAACTTCATAAAAAAGAAGCGGATGTTGTTGCCGAGGCCGGTTATTCCGGTGTGGTAACCATTGCCACCAACATGGCGGGTCGTGGAACGGATATTAAATTATCTAGTGAGGTAAAGAAAGTTGGTGGTTTGGCCATTGTGGGTACCGAGCGGCACGATTCCCGTAGGGTGGACAGGCAGTTACGAGGACGTTCCGGTCGTCAAGGAGATCCTGGAAGTTCTCAATTTTACGTGTCCTTAGAGGATAACCTGATGCGCTTGTTCGGTTCGGACAGGGTAGCCAAGATGATGGACAAGATGGGGCTGGAAGAAGGCGAGGTCATTCAGCACAGCATGATGACCAAATCGATTGAACGCGCACAGAAAAAGGTAGAGGAAAATAACTTTGGCGTGCGTAAACGTTTATTAGAGTATGATGATGTGATGAACGCACAACGTGAGGTCGTCTACAAAAGAAGACGCAATGCCCTAAAAGGGGAGCGTTTAAAGGTAGATATTGCCAATATGGTCTACGATACCTGTGAAGTCGTCGTAGGAAGCAATAAAGGCGCCAGCGATTATAAGAATTTTGAATTTGAATTGATAAAATTCTTCTCCATGACCTCCCCCGTTACAGAGGACGAATTTGGAAAAATGGCTACCCAAGAAATTACCGGCAAAGTTTATAAGGCCGGTTATGAGCATTATAAAAAGAAGATGGAGCGCAACGCTGCAACGGCCTTCCCGGTCATAAAGCAAGTGTATGAAGACAACTCCAATAATTTTGAGCGCATTGTGGTGCCGTTTACAGATGGTATTAAAAGCCTTAGCGTCGTAACCAATTTACAGGAGGCCTATGAAAGTAACGGTAAGCAATTGGTAACCGATTTTGAGAAAAATATCTCACTTGCCATCATAGACGACTCTTGGAAAACCCATTTAAGAAAAATGGACGAACTGAAGCAATCGGTTCAATTGGCGGTACACGAGCAAAAAGACCCTTTATTGATCTATAAGTTCGAAGCTTTTGAACTTTTCAAAGGAATGATAGAGAAAGTGAACAAGGAGATAGTTTCTTTCTTGTTTAAAGGGGAACTGCCTTCCGGAAACCCGAACGAAATCCAAGAAGCACACAATTTTAAGCGCAGCAAGGAGAATTTTCAGACCTCTAAAGCAGAAATTCCCAATAGTGATGAACTTGCAGCACGCAGCAGGGCTGTTGGGCAGAACCAAGGACAGCGTCCGCAGATTACCGAAACCATTGTAAGGGAACAGCCAAAAATTGGCCGGAACGAAAAGGTGACCATTAAAAATGTCATGTCCGGTGAAAGTAAGACGTTGAAATTTAAACAGGCAGAAGCACTACTCCAAAAAGGGGATTGGGTAATTACAGAAGATTGATGGCTTAGCTATTCTTTTCAAAGACCGCTTGTGGATATGGGGTACACCGTTGTCAATTCAAAAGAAATTACAGCATTTGAAAAGCGTGCTTAATAACGATATACTAGGTAAGTTTTTAAAAAGTAGGCTAGAATGGCTCTTTTCCTCAGATGAGGAAAGGGGCCATTTTAGTTCATCCGTGGGCCAATCCGGCAATAAGGCAGTATAATAAAACAAAAGGTTGAAAATTAGACGTTTTAAATCTCCCTGCTATTTCCCTAACTTTAGGATTGAAAATACCCTCAACCTATTTGATCAAAAAAATAATTATCTCAAACCAAAAAAAAAATCGGATATTTAGATTGCAAAGTGACTCGAAAATTGTGATTATCCATTCTCTGACGCACAAGAATCCTTGATCACTTAAGAACTAAAAAGAATACTAATCATTAAATATTCCTATCATGGCAAAAAGTCAAGACGCAAAGAAAAATGTCAAAAAAGAACCAGCAAAAACCGCTAAGGAAAAGAAAGAAGAAAAGAGATTGAAGAAGTCAAAGTAATACCGCTTTTACACTTCAATTTTAATGTCCAATTTTCATTGGAAACTTTGTAGGAAAGCATTTTAGTCGATTACAAAATCAAAATTGTTTCTGACTTAAATAGCATATCATGCCTTAAAGTTGAGACCCCAAAGATTTTTAAAACCTTTGGGGTCTTTTAGTAATCAGCCGTTGCCAAAGTCTAGCAATTTCCTGTCTCTTTTCCACTCCCTATAAATATCTCGTCCAAAGGGTAAGTGCATTGAAATCGTCTTGGTTCCCTTTTAAGGTTAGGGCAAAACAAAAGGGTTTCTAGCCAAAGGTGAATAATTACGTCTTTTTAGAATTATCATTCTTTTTAAAAGTATTGAAATTCAATTTTATAACTTTAAATTACTTTCTTATAGGTTCAGCTGTAAAGGATAGTTTAAAGAAAGAATAAATTGTAACTTGTTCTAATGACAAGGCAATATCATTATAATAGTTAAACGCAAAATAAATTATGAAGGTGAAATTTCAAACTAAGGAAGAAAGCAACTTAGAACAAGAACTAACTTTTTTGCGACTTAGTCCAGGAGACCGTTTTACATATTGGCTTAATTTGATGGTGGCATCGCAACAAATCCCGAGCAAAACTCCCAAAGTAAGAAATGAAAACTTTATAATTGAAATACAGGGTTAGTTTACATGAAGGATTGGCAAAATAATATCAAAGAATTTGTATCCAAGGCAAACGTGTATGATGTAAAAATGATATTGGTTGGTGGCGGTGCCGTTCAATTTCATGGATACCCGCGAAATTCCTTTGACGTGGATTTTTGGATAGACACTTCCAACGAAAACTTTGATAAACTATTGAAAGTCTTTTCTGATATGGGTTATGAACTTGAACGTTTTCCAGAAACGGTAATCAACCAAGAGCAAAACATATCTATAAAATTCGCTCCCTTGGATTTAGATTTAGAGCTAATCACTAATTTTTCGGTTAACAAATCATTTAATGAAGCCTACAATTCGGCTATCGAATTTTCTTTTGATAGCGACTTAAATGCGAAAAGTAAAGTGCTGGCATTTGACGACTTAATTACCAGTAAAATAAAAGCAGGAAGGCCTAAAGACCTTTTGGATGTACAGGAATTAAATCGTATCCAAAAAATGAAACCAAAATAATAGTTCAGACACCACTCAATGTAAATACTACCGTGCCTATCATCTAGGATTAACCTAAACCTGAAACAATACACTAATAAATTATACCTATGAAACTAAACTTATTGTCTTGTGACGACCAACGGCCAGATAGAAGGGCGATTGCCCAATGTATTGTAGAAGTTTCGATAAATATGGATGCATCATTATCCAATGAACTTACAGATATTCTGCTTGAAGGAGATTCCGTGGACATCGAGGTAGCAGATAAAAACTCGGGTTCTGCCCTAAGAGCTTTGCGAAAACTAAGTATTGATTACGAAATTATAGCCTGAGCTGATTGTTCTTTTATGCTGCCGCGTCCTATATTTAAAAGTTTCATTGCCTAAGGCATCCACTTAATAAAGGGGGACTACAGGTTTTACTATTGCGTTTATATGAAAATATTGTGCATGTCTTTCGTCCCTTGCCTATTTGGGCTAAAGCCCGGCCTTTTATATACCATTACCCACGGCATAAAGAGCCGTGGCAATTAATAAGAAGCATATTTTTAATTGATATGCGGCTTTAGTCCAAATATTTCATATGTTTCTATTGGTTATGTGCCTAAGACGGTTAATCAACTAGGAAGTTTTAACGGATTACAAGCAGAAACAAAAGAAAACATAATATCCCCACCGTTCTGCCCTTCAGACCATTTCATCAAATTCAACCCCATCAACATAATTTCCCCAATAAACACCCAACCGATTATTTAAGTAACTTGTAGGGCAATAAATTCTTAAAGCCCATGACAAATTCCAGACGAAAGTTCCTTAGTTCAATTGGCATGCTTGCCGCAAGCACGGCGTTGCCGTTAAACAGTTTTGCCTTTGGAAAGACTTCCAAATTAAAAATAGTACTCGTAGGAACAGGCGTAAGAGGCATTACCTTTTGGGGAAAACGCTTGTTGGACACCTATCCGGATATTTTGGAGTTTGTGGGTCTTTGTGATATCAATCCAAGTCGATTAGCCTATGCAAAAGAGTATATAGGAGCTACCTGCCCCGTGTTTGCAGACTTCGAGAAAATGGTAAAACAAACAAAACCAGATTTGATTATTGTGACCACCAAGGATTCCACGCACCATGAATTCATTATAAAAGGTTTGGAATTGGGTTGTGACGTGCTAACGGAAAAACCCTTGACTACGGATGAAGTAAAATGCCAAAGTATTATAGACGCCGAGAAAAAATCCGAGAAAAAATTGATTGTTGGTTTTAATTACAGATGGAGCCCATATGCTACCAAAATAAAGGAACTCTTACAAAACGAAACCATAGGCAAACTGGTTTCTGTCGATTTTAATTGGTATTTGAATACCTACCACGGCGCCTCCTACTTTAGAAGATGGCATGGCGAAATGGAAAGCAGCGGATCCTTATGGGTACATAAAGCCACCCATCATTTCGATTTATTGAACTGGTGGATCAACTCCGAACCAAATGAAGTTTTTGCCTATGGTGACCTAGAGTTTTACGGTAAGAATGGCCCGCAGCGGGGCTCCAACTGTAGAACCTGCGATTTTAAGGACTCTTGCGAGTTTTATTGGGACATCACCAAAGATGAATTTTCAAAAAAACTGTATGCAGACCATGAACACGAAGACGGCTATATACGCGATAATTGCCTGTTTAGGGAAAATATTGATATCTACGATAAAATGTCCGCCCAAGTGAAATATACGGACAACACCACCCTTAACTATTCTTTGACCACCTACTCCCCTTTTGAAGGCTGGCGGGTTGCCTTTAATGGCACCAAGGGCAGGATAGAGGCTTGGCAGGATATTCCGTACCACAAAACAAGTACTATTGACGAAGCGGAAAAACATGCCAAAGAAATGGAACAGACCCAACAAGATGACACCTATGTTGAACCTATTATTGTCCACAAGCTTTGGCAAGACCACGAAACTGTAGACGTAAGCGTGGAAAAAAGCGGCCATGGGGGCGGTGATGAACGTTTACATGATAAAATTTTCGTTAATCCGGAAATCCCTGATGAATTTGGGCGGACAGCCGGCCTAAGGGACGGGGCCATGTCTATTTTAATTGGTATTGCGGCACATAAAAGTATACAGGAGAAAAGACCGATTTCCATTGGTGATTTAACGGATCTGAGCCCCAGAAAGGTAAGGATGTAAGCGTTTTTTTTGTTTCCATGTTTCGGAATGTTGAAAAGTATTGGAATTATTCGATAAACATGAGTAGTTTTACATGAATATAAGCTGCCTAATATAGTTTCAAAACGTTTTATATGAACGATATAATTGTAGACCAAGAACGTCTTCAAGATAAGATCAAGCTCATCTTAAAGGTAAATTACGTTTCTAGCGCTTTGGCCCTGGTTTTTGGTTTACTCTGCTATTTTGCCCTTAACATAACCCAAATTATTCCTTTTGCTTTCATCGCTTTTGGCATATGTAATCTCTTAAATACTTGGGCATTTCACAACCATAAAAAAATCACTACAACCTATAATATTTCTTCTATAATGGCACTCATAAGTGCCTTTATCATTACAATTTACAGCGGTGGCATCAATAGCTCCTTTATTTTTACCCTGGCCTTGATCGTCTTTGCGGGTTATGTTACTACCAAACGCTACGGGCAAGTGTACCTTATTCTGGTTTTTGCACTGGTACTATTAATTTTTTCGCAGAGTATCCCAGCTTTCAATATAACAGAAAATATGATTCCGGAACCTTCCAGAGATTTGTTCAATCTATTTTCCGTTTTATTCTCCATGTTTCTTCTAGGCAACATATTCGGTAAAAATCTATTAAGGACGCATCACGCACTCTATCGATCTAAATTAGAACTAACGTCCCAAATGGAGGAAAAGGAGACGCTGCTAAAAGAAGTTCACCATAGAGTAAAGAATAATTTACAAACGGTCTCCAGTTTGCTAAGCTTACAGTCGCGCAACGTAGAGGAGGCAAGAATGAAAACCCTTCTTAAAAGCACCCAGAACAGGGTTATTTCTATGGCCATGGTGCATGAAATGCTCTGTACCAGGAAGGACATTGCGCACATAGAATATAAGTCCTATGTACAGGAGTTAAGCGAGTACCTGATCCGATCTATTAAAGGGCTGGATAGCAAAGTGCAGCTCAAAATAGATATTCCGGATATAAAATTGGGGATAGATACCGCAATCCCATTGGGACTATTGATTAACGAAGCGGTAACCAATGCCTTAAAATATGGCTTTGCCGATGAAGAAGAAGGCGAGATCTATATTGTTTTAAAGAAAGAATTGGACAAACAATATGTGCTGAATATTGGCGACAATGGTAAAGGCTTCCCGGATACCATAACCTACAAAAATTCCAAGTCGCTGGGATTAAAGCTCATCCACAACCTTACGCGGCAATTAAAGGGCACCATTCAACGGGACGATAGTAAAAAGGGCACCAACTATATTATCAGGTTTTATGAAGTTACGCAAAACCTACACCCCGCAGTCTAAACTAAACTGTCCTTTTACGCACCTCACAATTCTTGTTATAAAGTACTTTCACCGATACGTTTTAGGTGTATAATACCTATATTTAGGCGGCTAACTTAAAACATCATTTTCATGTTCAAGAAATTATTACTATTGGTGGTACTCTATGGCGGTACCCTTTCCGCACAGGATTATTTTTATCAAAAATTCAAACCTTTTAAAGAGAACATTCCCTCGCCTCAAGCTTTTTTAGGCTACGGTATAGGGGAACATCACACGCGGCATGATCTTATTGTCGCCTATTTGGAGAAATTGGCGGAAGTGTCCGACCGCGCAAGTATTCAGTATTATGGCAAAACGCATGAAGGCCGAAAACTGGTCATACTGACCTTATCCGCTCCTGAAAATCTAACTAACCTGGATGAACTGCAAAAGTCTCATTTGGCATTTATAGATCCTTCCAAATCGGTTTCCAACTATGAGGAGGTGCCCATTTTTGTCAATCTAGCTTATAATGTGCACGGAAACGAGCCTTCCAGCTCTGAGGCCGCTTTGTTAACAGCCTATACCTTTGCCGCTTCGGACAATCCGGAAATCCTAAGCTATCTCAAAAATTCCGTTATATTCATAGATCCTACCATTAATCCGGACGGTCGCGATAGGCACACCCAATGGGCCAATACCTACCAAGGAAGTCCGGAAGTGGCTGACCCGCAGGATGCGGAACACAATGAGTACTGGCCCATGGGAAGGACAAATCACTATTGGTTCGACCTCAACCGAGATTGGTTACTAGCCATTAATCCCGAAAGTAGGGGGAAATTAAATTGGTACCACCAATGGTATCCGAACGTGGTCACGGATTTTCATGAAATGGGTTCGCAAAGCACCTATTTCTTTGAACCCATGAAGACCAACGCATCATGGGATCCCATTATGCCAAAGGAAAACTATGAGGATCTGAACACTCTTTTTGGCAATGAATTCGCCAAAGCTCTAGACAGTATTGGGTCGCTATACTTTACAAAAGAAGTGTTTGACGGCACCTATCCGGGATACGGTTCCTCCTACCCCGACCTGCAAGGAGGTCTTGGCCTATTGTTTGAACAAGCAAGTTCTAGAGGGCATAGACAAACTACCGCATTCGGGGAAATTACCTTTGCCTTTACGATAAGGAACCAATACGCCTCTAGCATCACTACCGTTAAAACCGCAGTGAACAACAAAGGATACTTGCGTAAATACCAACAAGAGTTCTTCAAAAGCGCATTGACCAATGCTGCCAAAAGCAAGATCAAGGGCTATTCCTTTGGTGACACCCATGACCAAAATCGAACTAAAGCTTTTATTGACAAATTGTTATTACATAAAATTGATGTGTTCCGATCGGGAGATATGTACACGGTACCCACCAACCAGCCCCAGTACAGAATGGTTCAGACGATGTTCGAAACCTATGAAAAGTATAGGGACAGCGTTTATTACGATGCTTCCGCGTGGTCCGTGGCCAATTTCTATAATATGAAATACAAGCCCGTAAACACGGTTAACCTAGGGGAGAAAATCACTACCACAGAAAATCTCATCAATCTAACTCCGGTCCAAAAATCGGACTATGCCTATGTGATGGACTGGGACGATTACAATGCGCCTGCCGCGCTCCACTATTTGCAGGAGAAAGGCATCATTGCCTCCTCGGCCGCCAAACCATTTACGGCTAAAACCAAAAATGGCAGCAAAGCATTTAATTATGGATCGGTTATACTACCGGTAAGCCTTCAAAAAAACGATGCGGCATCGGTCTATACTAGCATCAAGGAAGCACAGGAAAAATTTCAAGTTCCCATCTTTACGGTAGATACCGGACTTAGCTTAGCAGGTGTAGACCTGGGCAGCGGCAACATCGAACCCATTAAAAAAGTAAAGACAGCCATGCTTATAGGAGATGGGGTTAGCTCTTACGAGGCCGGTGAGGTTTGGCATTTGTTGGACACCCGTGTGGGCATGCCCATTACAAAAATTCCCATGCGAAATTTAAATAAAGCAAACTTGGACAAGTACACTACCCTGGTTATGGTTTCCGGAAGGTATGACCTATCTGAGAAACAATTGTCGAAAATAAAGGATTGGACAAGTAAGGGCAACACCTTAATTACCATAGGTACGGCAAGCAAATGGGCTATCGATAAAAAATTAGTGGACGAGAAGCTCACAAAAACAGAAAAGGATTCCACCAAAATTACGGAAAGGGAACCCTACGTGGATGCACGGGAAAACATAGGAAAAGAAAGTGTAGGAGGTATTATTTTAAAGGTCGATTTGGATGTGACCCATCCCCTAGCCTATGGGTATCGCGACAGTAGCATACCTGTCTACAAGAACAATACCGTATGGCTTGCGCCAAGTAAAAATGCCTATGCCACAGTAGCCAAATATGCCAACAATCCACATATCGACGGATTCATAACCAAGAAGAACATGGACGAAAATGTTAAACAGTCCGCCTCCTTGATCGTAAGCAAAGTGGGTAGTGGCAGAGCGGTACTCTTTGCGGACAATCCCAACTTTAGAGGCTCTTGGTACGGCACCAACCGCTTGTTCTTAAATGCACTTTTCCTTGGGGATAAAATAAATATTCCCTCAGAAGATTAACTGCTTAATTATAAATACCGACTACAAAGCATATTATAGAATGAAAAAAACACAAATAACTTTGATATTAGGTATGGCTTTGCTAATGGCAAGTCCCATTTTGGCTCAATCCCTGCAAGGAGATGGCCCACATTCGCAACTGATCATTAGGGGCGTCATGCTGATTAACGGTAACGGTGCTCCCCCACAGGGGCCCGTTGATATCGTGGTCGAGAATAATATCATTAAAAAAATTGAAGTCGTGGGCTACGATGGGGTTCCCATTGATGAAAGCAAAAGACCTAAATTAATACCCGGTGGTAAGGAGCTGGATGGCAACGGCATGTATCTTTTACCCGGGTTTGTAGATATGCACGGCCATATTGGCGGAGTCGCACAAGGAGCGGAACCAGATTACGTGTTTAAACTCTGGATGGCACATGGCATTACCACGGTTAGGGAACCAAGCGGCAGAGGTATCGATTTTGCCTTGGATCTGAAAACAAAAAGTGCCAAGAATGAAATAATAGCACCAAGAATCCTTGCCTATACCGGTTTTGGACAAACCAGCAAAACCTTTAACCCGTTGAACGATATTCCAATAACCACGCCGGAACAGGCCAGGGAATGGGTGCGTGCCAATGCAAAAAAAGGAGCGGACGGCGTCAAGTTTTTTGGAGCTGAACCAGAAATCATGCAGGCCGCATTGGAGGAGAACAAAAAATTAGGACTGGGCTCTGCCTGTCATCATGCCCAGATGAGCGTAGCACGATGGAACGTGCTGCATTCCGCACGGGCCGGACTAACCTCAATGGAGCATTGGTACGGACTTCCGGAAGCCTTGTTCGTCGATAGAACGGTACAGGATTATCCTTTGGACTATAACTACCAAAACGAGCAACACCGTTTTGAGAATGCAGGCCATCTATGGGAACAGGCCGCAGAACCCTATTCCGACCATTGGAATGCCGTTATGAACGAACTGTTGGACCTCGATTTTACCTTAGATCCCACCTTTAATATCTATGAAGCCAGTAGGGACTTACAACGCGCAAGAAGGGCAGAATGGCATGAGACCTATACCCTGCCCTCTTTATGGGAATTCTATCAACCTAGCAAAATTTCCCATGGTTCCTATTGGCACGATTGGGGTACCGAACAGGAAGTGGCGTGGAAAAGGAACTACGACCTATGGATGACTTTCGTCAACGAATATAAGAACAGGGGCGGACGAGTAACCGCAGGTTCCGATTCCGGATTTATATTTCAATTATACGGATTTGCCTATATACGAGAACTGGAACTGTTGCGCGAGGCAGGTTTTCATCCCTTGGAAGTGATTAGGGCTGCCACTTTAAATGGTGCAGAAGCCTTGGGTATGGCCGCTAAAATCGGCTCCGTTTCCATAGGAAAATTAGCAGATTTTGTGGTCGTGGAAGAAAATCCACTTAAAAATCTAAAAGTACTCTACGGAACAGGTGCCGTAAGACTTACGGACGATAACAAGGTGGTACGCGCAGGCGGTGTCAAATACACTATAAAAGATGGTATCATATATGACGCCAAAGCTCTATTGGCAGATGTAAAACGACAAGTGGATGAAGCAAAAAGAAAAACCAATTATACGATTAAACAACCAGGAATGAAGGACTAAAAATCCTAGGTTAGAATTTTTTATAGGTGCTTCGTACCTTTATAGGACGAAGTACCTTTTTTGATTTTGGAATAAGCATTATATAAACGGCAACCAAAACAACAGGAATTAAAAGTATGGATACGAACATAGTAGATTTTTTAGGAAAATACATTAGCGTATTCTCATAGTCAATAGAGCAAAGATTAGGCCAGTTTGGGTCTATCCTTAATAGTTTTGAAAGATAAGGCCTTTTTAACCCTAGAATTTGAATAACGGTATAAACGCGCTATACCATTGTCCTTCACCATCCCAATTTTTTCATAAGAGATAACATCATGTATGCCATTAACCAAAACAACATCCATTTGAGTAGTGTCAATTTTATCATGGTTTTTTGCGTGTTGGGCCACCGCAGCAGCGTTAAGGGAAAAGACTAATAAAAAGGTTAAAATAGGTTTCATAACAATCATTTGGGTTACCTAAAGATAACACCGGCAGACGTTCATAAACTGAGCTATATCGCTGAAATACAGACATATTCGGTCAGCGTAAAAAAGCTGGACAAGAGGTAAAAAAGAGTCGGTAAACGGAAATAGAACCCAAAACCGCTTACCGAAATTCCGATGTATTTTAGCGATGGTTTTTAGCTAGGTTCTTTGAGATTGTGGATAGTTTGTAGAGAGTAGAGGGTAATTGAAAGCACGATACTCTGTGCAGTACGGCCCTTGATTGTTTCAAGTGGATTTGTGTTTGAACTCGCGCTTGATCCTTAAACTTGAAAAGTGGTAGTTCCTAGCGGGTAGAGAGTAGTATCTTTTAGGAGTGCGATGCTCGGTGCAGGATGAGCGTTGATTGTTTCAAGTGATTTTCGAATTTGTGCTTGAACTTGAAAAAGTGGCTATTTTTAACGGATAGCCACTTTAATAAAAACGTTTTTACGAGGAGCTGGACTTAGCATTAATTTGTTGATGAAAGTTGTTGTGACGTTGCAATCTGCTGAAATAAGGCAAAGCGATCAAATTGAACTAAACACTTAAATTTTGATTTGTATTTGAGCTTGACACTTGAACTTGACACTTGAAAAATTGCTTGCTTCCAACTTCTCAATTACCCTCCGAATAACGCAGCTCCATTCCGGTAGAAGATCTCGGCTTAAAACCTTCCCAAGTATTTTCGTTAGAATCTTGTGGCAGGCTTAGGTATTTTGAAAAATCCTCTCCCTTTAAATGAGTTCCCAAAAAAGCGGTAACAAAGTGTTGGTTGATGTTATTAATTTTACGTTGGTCCCATGAAGGTTCGGCATAGCGGTAATATTCATCTATGTGTAATCCTGGCTGTAAGGCTTCCGCTGGCGGGGGATTTGGCGCTACATTGTGCCGAGCGTTACTATAGGTTAACATATAACGGTCTGCGTTCACCGCTCCGTCAAAAATAGCTTTGACTCCCTTTTCGTATCCTGATATGTCATCCTGACTCCCAGCAACAAAGAAGGTAGGCGTTTTAAGACCTTTGAGTCCTTCTAGATCCCAGATACCACGCTCCATTCCCCAAGGGGCAAAAGCTACTATGGCCTTGATACGCGAATCGGTTCCTCCTTCATAATTTTCGTCTCCTGCCATAAGTGAATTTATGGCCGTATTACCACCCGTCATACTTCCAAAAAATTGTCCGAGTCCGGCACTATATCCCGCCCCGCCCACATTTAGCACTCCATAGCCACCCATAGAATATCCTATAATTCCTGTGTTGGAAGCATCGATTACACCTGCTAGGGCATCCTTGCTACTATTCGTTCCAATTTCTTCCATGGCATTCACCACAAAAGAAACATCCTTGGCCCGGTTCAGTAAGGTACTATAAAAGGCATTTGCGTCTTTAAAAGTAGAATCTGTGTGATCCAAGGCCACGACCACATAGCCCTTTGAGGCCAAGTTTTCTGTCAGGTATGTCATTAAGTACCTACTACCCACATAACCGTGCGAAACAATCACCAAAGGGAATTTTCCCATATCCGTTTTAGGTTTTGCATCTCGTACGGCCCGACCTTTAAATGTAAAAGGCACTAAAGGACGAAGGCTGTCACCACGGGTGCCCAATACTTCATTATATATTTCGAGCGGGCTATTAGCACTGCCAACCATAGCCGGGTACCAAACCTCAACTTTTAAGGGACGGTCATATCTTGCTTCTCTACCTTCTTTGGAATTGAGTATGTCCACTTGATCCTTATGTATCAAATCTAAGGTACGCACTCCAACAACATGTTCTCCCCTTGCGGAAAGCTCAGGAGCATCTGGCATTGGGTCGCCATAAAGAAATTCTTGTTGTGCTAGACCTTGGGAAACAGTAAAAAGAATAAAAAGACCTAGAAAAAAAGTGGATAAGATATCCCTTAAAAATCGCTGCATGTTGTCGTTTTTGAGTTGCAATTTTGAAGATACGTAATTTAGTTGGATGTGGGATGCTCAATGATGGTTTCAGGTTTTGAAGTTGGTTGAAGGTAGTATGTTGTTGGATAAGTGATGCTCGGTGCTAGGTGGAACAGATTCCATTTTTCAAGTTTGAATGAGGTAGTAAAAAGTAAAGCACACAGCAAAAAGCCTCTTTTTTGTATTTGAGTTTGTATTTAAACTTGACACTTGGACTTGACACTTGAACTTAATTCAGCAATCCCCTCCATCAACCCCACAACTATCTCCACCCGAACTAATTTCTAGAGGAGCTACCTGCTGAAAAGCTTCCAGAAACACTTCGGTAGGTTGTGCACCGCTAATTCCGTATGTATTGTCAATAATAAAAAAGGGCACTCCGGAAACACCCAGTTGTTGGTAATGGGCAATCTCCTGTTTTACGGCATAGGCGATGCTGTCATCGGCAATGATTTGCTGGGTTTTTTCGGCATCCCAACCATATTCGGCCATAATCCCATTTACAACTTCAGGTTGATTCAAATGAAGGTTTTCGGTAAAATAGGCGTGTAGAAAGCGTTCTTTTAATTCGGCTTTAAAACCTTCCTCGCCGGCCACGTGTAGTAGTTGATGCAAGGGCAAAGTATTCATGGCCAGTTGTTCGGCGCCAAAATAAAAATCGATACCCACTTCCTTACCTACCGTTGTAAGGCGATCGGTCATCGCATTGGTCTGCTCGGCATCGCCAAACTTTTCTGCAAGGTAGTTTTTAAGGTTCAGCCCTTCTTTTGGAATATTTGGGTTCAGTTCAAAGGGGTGCCACGTAACTTCAACAGGCGCGCCCTTCCATTCGGCCAAAGCAGCTTCTAAACGGCGCTTACCAATATAACACCAAGGGCAGGCCACATCGGATACTATTTGTACGGTTATGGTTTCTTTTTGCATTTTTTCAATTTTTTATCAACTTTTTGGTCGCAAACGTTTCGCAAAACTAACAATTAAGTGTGAGACAAAAGGTAAGGTTAACATTGGAGAAGAGAGAAGAGAAATAGAGAAGAGACCGGAGAAAAAGTAAAAAATTAAATTCACGGTCAGTATATTCGCTATATCTTGTTCAGTTTTAACTTTACCTGTTAGCCCATAGGTATTTTATAAATCTACACGCTAACTTATTTACATTCATAGTTCGTACTTGTACACTCTAACTTTTCACTGCCCTCTACCCTCTAAAAACAACCGCCAGATCAACAAAAATCGGTAATTTTGCTTCAATGAAATGAGCCATAATAAGAAGTTGATACCAACCAAAATGTTGGTTGGCGAATTACATCTGACCTGCAAAAAACGAACAAATATCAACAGATGAAAAAGAAAAAATTCAGCATCAGCAATATCCTTCTTCTTGTCTTTTTAGTACTGTTACTAATCCCACAGACGCGAACGCCCATACAGGTGGCGGTAAATAAATTGAAGATGTTAGTGTTCTCGCCCTCGGCAATGGATGAGAATGATCAGAAACAGCTTCAACCGTTTAATTACCAAGTATCGGATATCAATGGAATACCAAAATCAATTGCCATAGGAAAGGGTAGGGTTACGTTCCTGGGTTACTGGGCAACTTGGTGTCCACCCTGTATTGCCGAACTGCCAAGCATACAAAAACTGCATACCGATTTCGGCGACAAAATAGATTTTGTGCTGCTAACCGATGAAGACCCGGCGGTAGTTCGTCGTTTTTTAGAAAAGAAGGGCTACGAGCTCCCTATATATTTCCCTGAAATGGAGACCCCAGAAGCACTTCATGAAAATAGCATCCCAACCAACTATATTATCAATGCAAAGGGTAAAATTGTTGTAAAAGAAACCGGAGCGACAGATTGGGATAGTACTAAGGTGAGGGAGTTGTTGGATGGGTTGATTACGAAGTAACCTTAACACGCATTAATTCCGATAAACTAGTGGTAAATGGTAGTCCCGAACCACGACCTGTGGTAAACCCGATTAATTTCCTAAAGTCCCATTGCACATCTTTGAACGCTGAGTCCGTGACTTTTTCAATTTGGACAATTAGATAGCTCCCCTTTGGAGAGGGATAGTCTTTTTTGATCATATCTTCTTCTGAAAATACCCTTGGGCCTTTACTTACAATTTTCCATAAATCCCCGGAATTGGTATTCCCAGATGTATGAAGCAACAAATAACGCGAACCCACAGTCTCTTTATCCAATAGCAAGGAACCTCTTTTTGTTCCTGACCTAAAATTGTACAAGTTGCTCTTTACTATCCAATCGTACTGCTCTTGGGTTTTATAAAAACCAACCAATACATGGGTATCATCTGGCAGTAAGTCCCTATTGGCATTGAACGGCTCGGGCAAGGGTTCTTTGAGCTCCGCGCCCGGTTTTGGCTCCTTTTTATGAATATCGTAAGTGCTAAAGGCTAGCTTTTCACGTTGGGAAGTTCTATTAATGAAGTGTTCTACGATTTCAAAGATAAATCCTTTTAATTCTCCTATACCACTATCCAATTTTGAAGGTCTTACCGGAAAAGCCCCTAGCCCTGGTATGATTTTGTGAAACCCCTTTTGTTTTATGGCTTTGTCTCCAGGATATAAAACATAGGCGCCACCTGTTCTTCTAATCGCATCTTTATAAGCGTGCATTTTTAAGAGATCGGCATTTTTATAGACACCTTCCCTATTTTCGGTTTTTTCTAGATTTAGGTCTTCGGCATCGTTCCTTACATAATCCATAAAATTGGCCACCTTATATTTAGCATCAAAGTGTATATGAACAATGAGCTCTTGGTTTTCGGCCTCATCTTCAAGAATACCATTGGGCCAGAAGGAAAGCGTGTAATCGGGTCGTAAAGTCGTTGTCCAACTTCCCTTCCTTGGATACTCTTTTTTACCACCAAAGGAACGGTTATAATTAAAGCGTACTTGTAGTTTTCTTGAGCCGGAATTATAGACACCACCAAGCGCCGTAAACGCTCCTTGTTTTAATTTTAGGTTTAGGCCATCTGTTGTAGGTTGTATTAAGTCTGAAATACCTATTGGGTCAATTTCAAATAAGGATTGCAATACCTCCAAAAGTTTAAAGAACAACCAATATTCATAAAGTGTGGCAATATCCTTTTTGCCGCCACTGTAAATATCTTCTCCACCGGTCCAGATGAGTTTAGCGGCCAAATCAAACATCAACCAAACCCTTAGTACTTGCCTGTAGCCCTCCTTTCTTTGTAGCACAGGGCTATTAAGCTTTAAGGTTGTAGGCCTTGCTATTTCTTTAAAAAGGGAATGGTGGAGTTGTGATTCCAATTGCGACATCAATAAAGACGATTCTTTTTGTAAACGGCTATTTTCAGGAGCAACACGGTTAATGTCGGAGCAGAACTTTAGAAAAGTTTCTAAAGCGTGCTTTACAAAACGATTTTCGGGCGTATCTACAGAATCTATTTTTCGTACGGCCGTTATTCTCTCGGGTAGGCTTGTGAGTCCGTAATTTCGTATGTAATGCTGTTCCGGAAGCTTCGTTCGCTTGCTCCCTTTCACGAGTTCTTTTATATTGGTATTACTCAAACGTCTTACTTGACGCACATCCTTTGTCTCTGAAATTTCGGACCATTTGGTTACCGGTGCGGTTACAATACGATGCACCGATGCTACAAATTCATCCGATGCAACGACCGACTTCACAAAGGAGAACTTTTGATATAGGGTTCGGGAATCTTTACTATGGTCCACATCAAAATAATGAGAGACCGGAGAATTAGCCTGGAGCAACAAATCTGTGCACTTTTCAGTAATGAGTTCCAACATATCCCTATAATCGTCACGGTATCCGGATTTAATGGACTGTACCTCCAAGGTTATGGTGGTTATGGGTGCTTCGCGTCCTTTTTGTAGTACCGGTAGCGAAAGAGTGCCTACATAAATATTAGGTGCCAGCCTACCCATGTAATGCTTGCGGCTG
>Ga0075108_10000088_pt1 | contig 52006 bp, 54 predicted proteins | sample AntAceMetag02UK1_FD_69797 | JGI IMG/M metagenome (GOLD analysis project Ga0075108, IMG submission 69797) | Saline lake microbial communities from Ace Lake, Antarctica - Antarctic Ace Lake Metagenome 02UK1 | ecosystem: Environmental > Aquatic > Non-marine Saline and Alkaline > Saline | place...
CCGTACCTTAAGGAGGTACATGGCTATCAGTTCAATGATTTTGGGGCCATTGTGGCCGCTGCGGCACTTTCGCACGATATTGGCAACCCTCCTTTTGGGCATAGTGGTGAAAAGGCCATCGGGGAATACTTTAAAACGGGCAACGGTACAGTTTTTAAAACGGAACTTACTGAAAAGGAATACCAGGATATTATTGATTTTGAAGGCAATGCCAACGGATTTAAATTAATGACCCAGGATAAGGAAGGGGTTGCTGGTGGACTACGGTTGAGCTACGCCACACTTGGGGCGTTTATGAAATACCCTAAGGAATCCTTGCCCAAAAGGCCTACGAAACACATTGCGGATAAAAAGTTCGGATTCTTTCAGACAGAAAAAAAAGCCTTCCAAGAAGTCGCTACCGAACTTGGACTGAAGCAAACATCAAACGGGAACTCTGTTTCCTATGCAAGGCATCCCCTTACTTTTTTGGTAGAAGCTGCGGACGATATTTGCTATACCATTATCGATTTTGAGGACGGTATCAACCTTGGTCTTATTTCCGAGGATTATGCTTTGGAATATCTTATAAAGTTGGTGAAAGACACCATCAATACAAAAAAATATCATTCCTTGGCCTATAAGGAGGATCGGTTGAGCTACTTGCGGGCCTTGGCCATTAATACCTTGATACAGGATGCGGTGGCTATTTTTATGGAGAACGAATCGGCTATCCTTCAGGGCGATTTCCATGTTTCCCTTATGGATAAAAGCAAGTACGATGCACAGATCAAGGACATCATCGCCTTAAGTATCCAAAAAGTATATCAGGCGCAAGAAGTAGTAGAAAAGGAAATTGCCGGATATACCATCATCGCAGATATTTTACACGTGTATATTCATGCATTGGTAGCATACCAGAAAAATACTGCATCCAATTACCATAACCTTATTCTGCAAACGCTTCCTGAGTTTTATAGGCGAACGGATGGCTCCCTGCATGGGATTTTGTTGAATACGTGTTGCTATGTAGCCAGCCTTTCCGATAGTTCTGCCGTTCATATCCACAACAAGATAAAGGGACGGCAGCTTTAAAAATCATAGGCTATTCCAACTCCCAATACTTGTTTGAACTGAATTTTTGGAACGCCGGGATCTATCACAAATCCGTTGGCGTCCGTTACCTCATCAAATCGGATATCATCATCATAGATAAGATGGGTACCTATGGTGGTAAGGATGTATTTGTTCACCCGCAGTCTTACGTTGAGCTCCCAGTCCACATCAATATTTCCAAAACTGGCCAGATAATCGGTATAGAGATTTAACCTACTTCTTATATTGATATTTTTGCCCGCATCCCATTCAAAATTATTGGTAACGAGAAAACCGAGCTCCAAAAAGTAGTTCTCGCCCTGTCGTATAATGTTACCGTTGATATCCCGTTGTGCTTTTTCAACTCCAAAAGCACCTGCGTCCGCCAATTTTTGGTCCAGCACAAAAGTTGATTTTTGGGTCAACGGAGATAAGTACAGATTGAATTTTTGATTTTCACTTATATAGGAAGTTCCACCGCCCAGGAAGAAATATCCCGGAGCCATAAACCTTGAGATAGGATTTTCCCTTTCCGGATATTTATAACCGTTGGAGAATTGGGTATTAAAGTTTAATTGAACGGAATAGTACCAATTACTAATGGTGTCCCTTCGATAACCTAGGTTTGATGTTAGCCGAAGAACATCCTCTGTTTTGCGCATTCTTCTGCCTTCCTGGGCGTTGAGGCCATAGCGCATATTAAGATCGTTGTCCCATTGAAAATATCGGAACTTATAGTTACGCACAAATTTCAGGAAGCTCAGTCCACTTACGGCATTGTCCCCACCGGCATTCCAGTTTACAAATGCCGCTTCGCTTAGGTTTATCCCAAAGGTGTTTTCCTTCGTCCAAAAAGAAGGCACGCGAAACCTAGGGAACTTATCTTTTAGGGATTTTTCTTCATCAAAGGAGACCACGGGATTTCTTAGGTTAACCCCTCTTTGTATATGTTTTATTCTGTCTTGGGACTTTCTAATGACAATGGTATCAGTTACCGTTGTATCCATAACAATGGTATCCCGCTCCACGGGTGTTGGTATAGAGTCCTGTCCTAAAAGAAAGCTAGTGGCCATCATCAAGATAAGGCCAAGAAGGGCTTTGTGGTATATATATGGTATTCTCATAAAACGTGTTCTATGTATGCTTTTACGGTATTCTTATCTATCCCCGCTTTGCTGTGGAGGTCCTTTACCGGTCCGTGGGGGATAAATGTATCCGGAATGGCAAAAATCTTAGTGTTTTTATTGATTTTATTGGCGTTTACAAATTCAAGGACGGCACTGCCAAATCCACCGACCGTACAACCATCTTCTATACTAATGATGTGTTCATAAGTTGCGAAGATAGTAGTTAACCTATTTTTGTCCAAGGGCTTTATAAACGGAAAATCATAATGACCTATTTTAGGATCGGTATCCAGTTCGTTAATTATTTCAGTAATCATATTTCCAATTGGCCCTGTACTTAGTACGGCTATTTTTGTCCCTTTTCTGAGCTCAAAAGAGGTGCCGATTTCCAATTTTGTGTAGGGTCGCTCCCAATCCAACAAAACACCTCTTCCCCTTGGATATCTTATCGCAATAGGCTGTTGGAGTCCAAGTTGTACCGTGTACATGATATTTCTGAGCTGAACTTCGTTTATGGGCGCAAAAATAATAAGATTGGGAACGCATCGCAAATAGGCAATATCAAAAACCCCGTGATGTGTGGGGCCGTCCTCCCCTACCAGGCCGGCGCGGTCCAAACAGAAGATGACGGGCAAATTCTGCAAGGCCACATCATGGATGACCTGGTCATACGCACGTTGCAAGAAAGTAGAGTAAATGTTACAAAACGGAATCATTCCTTCGGCTGCCATACCAGCGGCCAAGGTTACGGCATGCTGTTCCGCTATACCCACATCAAAGGCGCGCTCGGGAAATGCATCCATCATAAAACGGAGCGAGCTTCCGGTGGGCATGGCGGGTGTAATGCCAATAATCTTTTCGTTCCTAGATGCCAGGTCCACAATGGTCTTGCCAAAAACATCCTGAAATTTAGGTGCTTGTGGCGCACTTGATTTTTTATCCAGTTCTCCAGTAAGCTTATCGAATTTCCCCGGTGCGTGGTAGACTACTTGATTCTCTTCCGCTTTTTTAAGTCCCTTGCCCTTGGTCGTTATGATATGGAGCAATTTTGGACCTCGTACCGACTTTAACCGTTCCAGCTCTCTCACCAGACTTTCTATATCATGGCCGTCTATTGGTCCGGAATAGTCCAAGTTCAGGCATTCAAAAATATTCTCGTCCTTGGCCGTCCCCTTTTTTACGTTAGTGAGGTATTTTTTTAAGGCTCCTACGCTCGGGTCAATTCCAATGGCATTATCGTTGAGTACAATAAGAATATTGGCATCTGTAACGCCGGCATGGTTTAGGCCTTCAAAAGCCATTCCGCTGGCTATGGAGGCATCTCCAATGACGGCAACGTGCTGCCTTTTTGTATTGCCTTTGAGCCTAGCCGCTATGGCCATACCTAACATAGCGGAAATAGAGGTAGAACTGTGTCCGGTACCAAAGGTGTCATATTCACTTTCTTCCCGTTTTGGAAAACCGCTAAGACCGCCCAGTTGTCGGTTGGTGTCAAAAATCACCTTACGGCCTGTTAAAATTTTATGTCCGTAGGCCTGGTGGCCCACGTCCCAAATGAGTCGGTCATCGGGCGTGTTAAATACATAGTGTAATGCAACGGTCAGTTCTACTACACCCAAACTGGCCCCTAAATGCCCCTCTTTGGTAGAAACAACATCAATAATAAACTCCCTGAGTTCCTTTGCCAATTTCGGTAGGTCGGTCAACGGCAGCTTGCGCAATTGCTCTGGGGACGTTATGGTATCTAGAATAGGTTTCAATCTGGCATTTTTCGAGTTGCAAAGCTACGGTTTTTAGTGTTTTCATGGACATATTTGTCAGTTTGCAATTTGGTGCTCCCTGTAAACACTTTTTTTGTGCCTAACATCTAAATTCTGTACTATTGCACCCAAATAAATTACTATGATACTCCCCTATGACGATACCTATTTTATGAAAAAGGCCTTACAGGAGGCGGAGTATGCCCTTGAGCATGGTGAGATTCCAGTAGGTGCCGTGATCGTCGTCCAAGACCGTATCATTGCAAGGGCGCATAACCTTACCGAACGGCTGAACGATGTTACGGCACATGCCGAAATGCAGGCCATTACGGCAGCGGCCAATTTTTTGGGAGGCAAATACCTGAAGGATTGCACCTTGTACGTTACCTTGGAGCCTTGCCAAATGTGCGCCGGGGCGCTGTATTGGAGCCAGATTGGCAAAATCGTATTCGCTGCAAGCGATCCGCAGCGTGGATGCGGTGTCCTGGGTACGCAACTACACCCAAAGACCTTAATGACCGGCGGGATATTGGAAAATGAGGCAGCAGAATTATTGAGACGGTTTTTTGAAAAAATGAGGAAGTGAAATAAACTGCCTCGATGCAAGCATACGAGGTATTTAGATGAGGAAAGCTTTTTCAATGAAAACCTTAGGCTTTCAAACTTTCCTCTTCGTACGATGCAAGCATCGGGGAATTTAACCCTAAGAGATTAACCACTCGAAAATATGAAATAAGGGTGGGATATTATTCATAGCACTTCTTTAAAACTGCTGTTTTTTGACATCCCCTAGTCTGTCCTGAAAAATCTAAAAATCTAAATGCTAGACATTAAATCCGTTTTTTCGTTAGTAGTCAGATTATGGTAGTCAAAACGTTTGAACGAACCAAAGGACCCCAATATCCCTAACCCCGTTTATAAATACCATAAAATCCATCCATTAATAGTGCTGAAGGTATCTAATCTCAGCTGCCTAACAGTCATATCTTCCTTAAACACTACTATTTAATGTCCTCCCAGCGTTTTAAACAAAAAAAAACCACGTCCAAAACGTGGTTTTTTTTTCACAAAGTGCACTACTAACCGTTACAGTACCTGAACCTTTCCTGCAACTATGCCTTTTTTACCGTCTTCTTCCGTGTATTCCACTTTGTCCCCTTCCCTAAGTTCAGTTCCGTTTAGGGCCGTGGCATGCACAAAAATGTCCTTTCCCGTCTTGTCGTTGGTAATGAATCCGAACCCTTTGGATTCGTTGTAAAATTTAACCTTGCCAGTCATTGTAATAAAAAATTAAATATGAGTCCCTAATGTACGTTTTTTTTTAATAGCTTTTATGGAGCCATTAAAATTTTAAGGATGGAGTTTACTGGTTTTCAGACTTCTTGGGCGGTTTCCCCTGCATTTTTCGTACGTTTTCTTCATTCAACATATAATCGTCCCATTTTCTTTTTTTGCTCTCCTTGTACAGAAAAAGCGGCATGGCCACCAAAAATAGCCCCAAGGTTCCCGCACCTATGCATTTATCGGCGGTAGCTTTTTCCGCAACATCCAAAGTATAGCCGTAGATGATGGCTCCAAAACATAGGATGACAATAAAAGTAACAATGTGTTTCAATTTCATAGTACAAAGTTACTGAAACTTAAGGGTACTGAGTGAAATCAAGAAAAGGAGTAAAATTGAATAATGAGTAATGAGTATTGAGTAAGTAAAAGAGGCAAGAACCTAGACAAAAGAAAATAGAGAAGAGAAAAGCCCAAAGCATAAAGCGCAAAGCAATCAGTTACTCGTAAAATTAATGAGTTCCTTACGGTAGGCCGTAAGCAGTTTGGATTTAGAAACAAAGCCTAAATAGGTACCGTTTTTTATCACGGGTAAATTCCAGGCGCCACTTTTCTGGAATTTTGCCATTACCTGTTCCATGCTGTCCTTACCATAAAAAATAACATCTGGCGGCTGGTGCATAAAGGTAGCCACGGTGGTAGTGTCGTAAAGTGCCGTATCGAACATAAACTCACGTATATCATCCAAGAGCACAATGCCCACCAAAACCTCTTCGCTTACTACGGGATACAGGTTTCGGGTAGATTTGGAGACCGACTGGTGCAACATTTCCCCAAGGGTCATATTGGGTGTTATGGTCTTAAAATCGCGCTCAATAACGTCGTCCAATTGCATTACCGTCAGTACGTTTTTGTCCTTATCGTGTGTTAACAACGCACCTTGTTCCGCTAGTTCTCGGGTGTATATGGTATGATCTAAGGTGTTTTTGGTAATAAGGTAGGAGATGGCCGCCGTAATCATCAAGGGAACAAAAAGTTCATAACCGCCCGTAATTTCGGCGATAAGAAAGATGGCCGTCAGCGGTGCGTGAAGCACCCCTGCAATGAGACCTGCCATGCCGATGAGGGTAAAATTACTTTCGGATACCTCAAACCCAATGCCCAAATTATTAATGACCTTGGCCACCACATTCCCCAAGGCGCTTCCCATAACCATGGTAGGAATAAAAATCCCACCGGCACCACCGGCCGCAAAGGTCGTGGTCATGGCTACGGCCTTGAAAATAGTAAGTCCAAAAAGTAGGGCAATAACCACCCAGATATTATCCATATAGGCATCAAAAGGAGTACTGCCCAAGGCTGTGATATGGTCTCCTTTTAACAGGTTATTGATGAATCCAAAACCTTCCCCATAGAGCGGCGGAATAAAATAAAGCATGATGCCAATGGCCAGTCCGCCGACCAAGAGTCGGTATTTCGGACTCTTTAAAGGTTCGAACAATTTTAGTATACCGAAGTACATTTTCGTAAAATAGACCGATGCTATTGCGGTACCAATACCTAAAATAACGTAGAAAAGAGTATCGTTCACTTCAAAAGTATCGGTCAACAGAAAATTAAAAAGCACTTCGTTCCCTAAAAAGAAATAGGACGTAAGCACCCCGGAAATAGAGGCCAAGAGCAAAGGCAGCATAGAAATCATGGTAAAATCCATACTGAACACTTCCACGGCAAAAATAATGGCCGCGACCGGTGCCTGAAAAATAGAGGATATAGCCCCAGCCGATGCACAGGCAATTAATAAATTACGTGTTTTGGCATTGATGTGTAGCAGTCTCCCCAGGTTAGAACTAATAGCGGCACCAGAGGCTACTGCAGGCCCTAAAAGTCCCACGGAACCACCAAAACCTACCGTTAAGGGTGCGGTTATGAGCGGTGTATATATTTTTTTCATTTCTATGACTCCCTTTTTTTTGGAGAGGGCGAACAAGATAGAGGAAATGGCATGCTCAAGTTTTTCTTTATGAATGAATTTCACGTAGATATAAACAAGTGTCAATCCAATAATGGGAAGTATAAAATAAAGCTGGTTGCTAGAAATGATAATGCCGTCTTCCACGGAAGATTCTATGAAGTAGGTAAAGTTCTTTAACGTTACGGCGGCCAAACCCGAAAGCAGACCCACCACCACCGCCATAATATGGGTAAAGGTCTTGTTGGAGATATTTTTATACCGCCATTTTATGAATTTGGTAAATAGTTTTTGTTGTTGGGTGTGCATGAACCGTTTTTGCTAGATTAAAAGTATAAAAATTAGGGTTCATGGCTCGGTTTCGCGCACTATTTCGTCAAAGAATCTTTTAGATTTTCTAAATCTTCCATATAAATCTGGCGTAAGGTTTCTACATAATCGCGATTGTTATAAAAACCGGCATTGAAATCTAGGATTGCCTCTTCCGTCAAGGCTAAAGCGGCTTCGATTTCCCCTTGGTCTTTTAAAATCAAGGCCTTGTAATACTTACTATCTGCCGTCTGTTTAAAATAATGGATGGCCTTGTCAAAATTCTCCATCGCTTTCTCGTTGTTGTCCCATTCATAATAAGCAATACCCCGATAAAGAAAAGCCTCCAATTCTACCCAGTCCTCTCCCGTATCCTCGGTTTCTTTACTAATGTGTTTGTCCCAATAGGCGATGGAATTGTCATAATCCTTAAGACCTAAATAGGCGATACCGCGCCAAAAATCCACGCTGTGGCCTTGGGGATGATCCAAATATGGCGTTAAGGTGTCGGAAGCGTTAAAGTCTGCGATGGCCCTTTTGTAATCTCGGTAGAACCAGAGGTAATTATAACCGCGATAAGGCTGCCATTTAATAGCATCATATTTTATAGCTCCCTTCATCCATTTTTCCCATTCATGGGGAATGCCCCTTTTTAAATAGGGAATGGATAGTTCTCTGTAGGCCTCAGCATTAATGGAGTCTATCTCAAGTATATGGGCGAATGCGTTCATGCAGGTAGGGTTGCCTTGGTAATTGGCGCGTTTGCCAAATTCCATCGCTGCCCCTATTTTTTCTTCTTTTGTTTTACAGGAAAACAACAGGGAAAATAGCACTAGACTAAGGAATAATTTCTGTAATTTCTCCATTTTCGATTCTGTATGATAGGTACATGTAGGAATCCACCTTATTGCCACTTATAACATTAGGATTCCATTTATCTAATGACGACGTGAGCTTAAAAAGTTGTTCCCTCAATTTGGGGTCGAATTTTTTTGGCACTAGGTTCAAATCATTTTCATGCATAACATACCTGCCCGTTTCTCCTTCACAATTTATTACAAAACGGATATTTAGATATCCAGAATCGGTATACCCATTGTTTTTGTAATTCTCAAGGATAAAGGTTCGGAGTCCGTTTTTTCCCGTATTATACGTGGGTCGTTCAGGGTTGTAATAATCAAATATATAGTCGCTGCAGGTTTGGAAACCTTCGGATAGTAGTGAGGTGTTAGCATCTATATAAGCGGTACGTTCCGTGTATCTGTCTTGTGATGGAAGATATTTTTTGTTATAAGCATACCACGAATAGAAATATAGGCCACTAAGTACCATACTGATACCCAACAAACTAAAAAGTAAAATTTTAACCCACTTTTTCATATACTTAAAAATAATGAAATTTTAGTACCCGTTGGTTAGGTATTTGAAATCGTAATCGTTTTCCCCTGCGCTTCGGTAGTAAACAAACAGTCCACCATAAATAGCGCCACCGCTTTTCTAGAAATAAGCAGGTTAGGTTTTGGTAGGTTGTGCTCGCTTTGGGTTATGGATAGCTTTTTGTTGAAGTCGGTCAAACCTACGGGTCGTACTATGGTATAATCTAAACCAGATTGTGTAACGAGTTCCTCTTGACGCCCATGGTCTAGGTAGGCGTATTTTATATTGCTGTAGTCTATCGTCCATCGAAACCAGAAGGGAATTTCTTTTCTTGAATCCTCCACGCCCCAAGCCGAGCAAAAAACAAGCCTTTTGATATTGTTTTGTTTGGCAAGGCCGATAACCTTATGCATAGCATTCGAAAGAAAGGTTTTAGGTGTTCTCAGGGCAGCCCAAGGAAAGTCGGAGGTTCTGGAAATATTCAGTACGCTGATAACGGCTCGGCAACCTTCCATCGCTCTTTGCAGATCGATACGATTGGCGGGGTCTCCTTCAAAAATCAATAAATTGGGCTGAGGTGCTATGCGTTCTGGATTTCGCACTAAAATAGAAACTTGATGACCTTTTTCCAAGGCGTATGCCAACGCATGTTTTCCGGTTCTTCCTGTGGCGCCTAATAATAGTATGTTCATCTTTTAAAGGTAGTAACTAAAAGTCCGCTCCCCAACCCTCTCTGAAACTTAGACAAGCCCAGCAAAAGAGGAGAGGGAGTTTGCTTTTAGAAATGATTGGAAATTTTAGATGGATTGAATTTTATTCTTTCGATTTTGATTCAAACCGCGAACCTGGAATCGAGAAACTAACCTTCAAGGACACCTTTCTCAGTCCCTCCTGCCATAGCTACCGTGTACCCACAAATTTTGATTTTTGAAAACTAAACTCTTTTTCGCTCCTACCCCGGACGAAGGGAGGTGTCCGTTTGCGGACGGAGGGTTTGCCCAAGTACTGCTTTGCCGTACGGCATTATCAACCGAGCATTGCGTTAGCAAGTTTGTGGCTCAAACCCCTCTTTCTTCCGCAAAGCGGAATTCATTCTCCCATTTATCTAAAGGGGAGAGCCTATAAAATGAAAGTTTTCGCAATAAATCATAATGTAAAAATATATGGGTACAACCTAGCCCTATTAGGAGGGAAGCCGAAAAACCCGCTCCCCGGTGCTATCCGATACCGAGACAAGCTCAGCATAAAAAGTCCTCATACAGGCAGAGGGAGCTAAATTTTAAATTAGTTCGCCTTTATGCTTTTTGTAAACCTTTTTATGAAATACATGCAGATTCGGCAGATTTTTTAAACCTTGAATCTGAAACCCGCCCGCCCGCCATAGGAGGGAAACCTGAAACTGTCACACTGAGCGCAGTCGAAGTGCAATCTGAAACCTTGAACCCGAAAGCTCAAACCCCAAACTTGAAACGTCTTTGTTCTTGTATCTAAAAGCGCAGCGGCCTATCGTCTTTTTTGTTACATATCCAACTTCAAATGAAGCTCCTTCAATTGTGCGGCATCAATAGGTGCGGGCGCATCGATCATGACATCACGACCGCTGTTGTTTTTTGGGAAAGCTATGAAATCACGGATTGTTTCCTGTCCGCCTAAAATGGCTACCAATCGATCCAAACCGAAAGCGATTCCGCCGTGTGGGGGCGCGCCGTACTGGAAGGCATCCATTAGAAAACCGAACTGTGCCTTTGCTTGTTCGGGCGTAAAGCCTAAATGTTTGAACATCGTGGCCTGGGTTTCCTTATCGTGAATACGTATAGAACCTCCACCAATTTCATTTCCGTTCAATACCAAATCGTAGGCATTGGCGCGTACCGCTGCTGGATCCGTATCCAACAAGTCCAATTGTCCGGGTTTTGGCGAGGTAAATGGGTGGTGCATGGCGTGGTAGTGTCCTGTTTCCTCGTCCAGTTCCAATAATGGGAAGTCTATGACCCACAATGGGGCAAATTCCGTGTTTTTCCGTAATCCTAATTGGTTTGCGAGCTCCATGCGCAGGGCACTCAATTGCGTTCTGACTTTATTGGTGTCTCCGGCCATTACCAGGATTAAATCTCCCGGCTTAGCTTTTGCCAAGTTGGCAAAGTGGGTTAGATATGCTTCGTCAAAAAACTTGTTTGCCGAAGAACTAAGCGTTCCGTCTTCATTGTGTTTTATCCATATAAAGCCCGTTGCCCCAATTTGTGGTCTTTTAACCCAATCTACCAGGGCATCTATCTGTTTTCTGGTATAATCGGCGCAACCTTCCACTGTTATTCCCACCACCAATTCCGCATCATCAAAAACACCAAAACCATAAGTTGCCCCTTTTGGACTCAGGGGTCTAAAGTCCATTCCAAATCGGATATCGGGCTTATCGTTCCCATATTTGGCCATGGCGGCATCATAGGTCATTCTAGGAAAATTCTCTACTTCAACCCCTTTAATGGTTTTAAGCAAGTGTTTTGTAAGTCCCTCGAAGGTGTTCAGGATATCTTCCTGTTCCACAAAGGCCATTTCACAGTCGATTTGGGTAAACTCGGGTTGCCTGTCGGCACGCAAGTCTTCGTCCCTAAAGCATTTTACGAGCTGGAAGTATTTGTCCAGTCCGCCCACCATCAACAATTGCTTAAAGGTCTGGGGCGATTGCGGAAGGGCGTAGAACTGACCTTCGTTCATACGGCTGGGCACCACAAAATCGCGCGCGCCTTCCGGGGTGGATTTTATTAAATAAGGCGTTTCCACCTCTATAAATCCTTGATCGGAAAGATACTTCCGTACCTCCATCGCTACCTTGCTCCTAAAAATGAGGTTATTCTTTATCGGATTCCTACGGATATCCAAATAGCGGTATTTCATACGCAGGTCTTCCCCACCATCGGTATCGTTTTCAATGGTAAACGGAGGGGTTTTGGATTCGTTGAGTATGAGAAGTTCTTCTACCAATACTTCAATCTGACCGGTAGGAATGTTATCGTTTTTAGAGGCACGCTCAATTACGTTTCCTTTTACCTGAATTACAAACTCACGACCTAGGCTGCGCGCTTGTTCCAATAATTCTGGAGAGGTCCTATCGGCATCGAACACCAATTGGGTAATGCCGTAGCGGTCACGGAGGTCTACCCAAACAACAAATCCTTTATCCCTTGTTTTGGCCACCCAACCAGATAGGATAACCGCTTGGTTGCTGTGTGATGCTCTTAACTCTCCGCAGGAATGACTTCTGTACATGATTATGGGTTTAAATAAGGGGCAAATTTAAGAAGTCTCGACCATTAAAGATGTATTTAAAATTAATAGTGTCGGGTTAAGGACGTAAGACCCCCCAAGCGTCGGATCGCTTCTAGACATAAGACGAAAGACTAAATCATAACTAATTCAAAATCAATACACAAAATAAAATGTTTCAGATATTTGAGAATGTTTCTAAAAATCTAAAAAGTAAGGTGTCGAATTTTTTTATGCCCCAAGTAATAAGTGATTTCGGCCTTTGACATAGCTTTCAAAATTTTTAACCTTACAACCGTAGTATAAAATGATGCTTTTGATTGATGCCATAAATTAGACAAGGCAGTTTTAATGTATTTTTAAAATATTGAAAATCAATATTATATAGAATTAATGTAAACTTAATGTAAATTAAAAGTTAGTTAATTGTTGATTTATAGCGAAATAATCTTATATTTGATTCGTTATGATAATGAATTTCCATTTTAAATTGCGACTGCTATGAAAAAAATATTCTACCTATTTATATTAACCTTTTCTTTTGGTGTTTATGCACAAAGTGTGGAACCTACTTTTGAAAAAGAAGGAGATAAGGTAAAAGCCACCTATTTTCATGCCAATGGGGAGGTTGCCCAACAGGGTTATTTCTTAAAAGAAAAGTTGGATGGCGAATGGAAAATGTTCAATGAGAAAGGCGAAAAGATAGCTATGGGCAATTATAATGGGGGTGCCAAAACAGGAACATGGATGTTCTGGGAAGGCGATATGGTCAAGGAAGTCGATTTTAACGATAATAGAATTGCTGCGGTAACAGAGTCTAAAAGTGCTAAGCCCCTAGTAAGGAACAAATAAATTTGCTGCAAAATAAAAAATAAGCCTGTGCCATACGCATGGGCTTTTTTATGCGTATGAATTAGGGCAAATGCATTTTATGAGAGTGGTTTAAAACCAATAATATCATCGTGATGATTGAACTTAAAATGGGAAATGTCTCGACCGAAACAAGCGCTTTTCCAACGAACTACCTCGATGTAAGCATACTAGTTATCCTACGAAATACGGATCCAAAAGGCAAAATTTTTCCCGAATACGTCTGTCAAAAAAAAGAAAAGTACGCTGTAAGCAAAGGAGAATCATACCCTAAGAGATTTTAACAATGCACATAAATAATTAGTTAAATGAAATTTAAAATTGTATTGAATGGAATGAAGGATTCTTTCGAAAGAATTACTTTTGGATACCAGAATTTTACTCCCGAACTTTTCTACGTGGCACCCTAGAATCGGTCAACAATAGGCCTTAATCATTCTTTTCGGGTTAAGTTCTTAAGACAGCAAATCCTTACTTGGCCTCACGGCCTCACATCACAAACTTAAGCTAGCTTGAACCTGGGATTTTCTTTAAAAAATTTAATCCAAAAATGTAAAGCTCTCCCATAAATGAAGTTTAGAACATTTAATTACATACCAGTACGAACGAAATAGACCCCAAGGGTTTTATATACTGAAACAAGCTCAACATAAACCCTTGGGGTCCGGCCCATGTGTTAAAATGAAATGTGAGAAATTGCTTCGGCTAAAACTTAAAGGCTCTAGTTTAATTTAGTGTTGCTTTTTATATTAAAATCAAAAACAGTAGGGTTCTTAGTTTGCTTGAAATCAGAAAATCCGATTATTCCCTTTAAGGTCAGGGAAAAAATGATCGGATTTTCGGCCTTTTGTTCTTTCCCCGGTCCTAAAGGGAGAAAAAAAGGCCGAAAATCACAAGTAAATAGTACCATGTCTATTTTAAACTAGAGCCAACTTAAATTATACCTTGTACAATTGTAAAACTAAGCAGCCGTCTCCATCGCATCCTCTAACGTTTCTGTTTTCTTTCCCCTTCCCTTTATCGCTGTTTTCATGCGATAGCTTATGTTGAACAATACCGGCACAATAATAAGGGTAAGAAAGGTGGCCACGACCAGTCCAAAAATAACCGTCCAGGCCAAAGGTCCCCAAAAGATAACATTATCCCCACCGACATAGATTTTTGGATCAAACTCAGAAAACAGGGAAAAGAAATCTATATTGAGTCCGATCGCCAAGGGAATCAATCCTAAAACCGTTGTAATCGCGGTAAGAATTACTGGGCGTAGTCTTGCCTTTCCGCCCCTTGTAATAATTTCGGTTACTTGTTCCATGGATACCAATTCCTTATCGTCCATATCCAGCTCTACTTTCTTACGGTCGATCAGGATTTGGGTGTAATCCAGTAGCACTACGCCATTATTTACCACGATACCCGCCAAGGAAATAATACCCATCATGGTCATCATGATCACAAAGGACCAGCCTGTGAGCATCAATCCGCCAAAGACCCCTATAAAACTTAGGAAAATGGCGATCATAATAATAAAAGGTTTGGAAATCCCCCCAAATTGAAAAATCAATATTAAGAAAATCAGTCCTAATCCAGAGAAAAACGCCCCTACCAAGAATTGCATCTGGGTATTCTGCTCCTCTATCTGCCCTGTAAAGTCTAGTTTCAAATCGCTTGGCAGGCCTTTGAAATTCTCCATTTCCTTTTGAATTTCCGCAACAATGGCCCCCGCATCGCTGAATCCTGGTTTTAATTGAGAATAAACCGTAACCACCCTTTTGGCATCCTTGTGTTTGATGGCACTAAACCCTGATGAGTTTTTTTGGCTGGCCACAGCAGAAATTGGAATTTCCTTTATTTTTCCCGTAGCCGCATCCCTGAATATAATATTTTGGTTGAAAAGGGCACTTTTGTCGTATCGGATATCTTCGTTAAAACGAATGTTGATGTCGTAATCTTCACCGTCTACTTTATAAACCCCGGCTTTCTCGCCGAACACAGAGCGTCGTAATTGTTGGCCTACCTGACCGACCGATACGCCAAGTTCTCCCGCTTTTTCTCGATCTACCACTACTTGCATAGAGGGTTTGCCCTTATTTACATCAATTTTCAACTCTTCGATACCTGCAATATTTTTGGTGTTGATGAAGTTCCTGATGTCCTCGGCGGTATTGATCAGCTCGGTATAATCCTTCCCTTCCAGCTCAATATTAATGGGGTAGCCAGCAGGAGGCCCGGCCGCTTCCTTTTCAACGGATATGGCCACCCCGGGGAATATTCCCGTTAGTGCTGCCTGTATTTCTCCCCTAAGGTTTTCGGTATCGAGTCCGTTCCTGTACTTATATTCCCTCATGGACAAGGTTACTTTGCCCCGGTGCGGCATTTCTGCCGAGGAACCACCATCTGTCATTGGATTTCCGGCACCTTCCCCTACTTGTGACACGGCAGATTCTACCAAATAATTATAGTCCCCTTGCGTATATTTTTCTTGGTTCGCTATCTCATAGACCCGTTTTTCAATGGCTTTTGTAAGCTCGTTCGTTTTTTGAATGGAGGTTCCCTGCGGATATTCTATATAAGCATAAATCTCATTAGGTTTGTTGTCCGGAAAGAACTCTATTTTGGTACGACCACTACCTACGGACGCGCCAAAAAGCATGAACACGGCAATTAAAAGGGAAAAGGTAATCCCAAAATACCAGTACACATTACTGCCTCTAAGGGCATGTTTTAGGCGTCTTTCATACCAATCCTCAAAACGCACCATTGCCTTGTTCTGAAAGCTGATTGCCCACTTTTTAAGGGCGTATTTGTATATCCAAAAAAGAATAGCGGTAAAGATCATGACACTGCCCAGACCACGTATGGTGCCGCCAAATAACAGGATCACCGTTCCAAAACCACCTAGAATGATACTTAAACGTATCAGCTGTTTTTTGGTAAGTTCCTTTTCGCCAATTTCCATAAATTGCGATACCAACATAGAGTTCATGAAGATGGCCACAAAAAGCGAAGAGCCTAACACTACGGATAATGTGATAGGGAAATACTTCATAAACTGCCCAAAAATCCCTGGCCAAAGTCCTAGAGGAACAAAGGCTGCCACCGTCGTAACCGTAGATATGATGATGGGATAGGCAATTTCCCCGATTCCTTTTTTGGCCGCTTCGGTGCGGGACATGCCCTCGCTCATTAAGCGGTACACGTTTTCTACGACCACAATACCATTATCTACCAACATTCCCAGTCCCATAATCATCCCAAAAAGGATCATGGTGTTGAGTGTATAGCCCAAGAGATTCAGAATCATAAAGGACATGAACATGGACATAGGTATGGCAAACCCAACGAAAAGGGCGTTTCTAAAGCCTAAAAAGAACATGAGCACCGTTACCACGAGCAGGATACCAAAAATGATGTTGTTCACAAGATCATCTACTTGGTTCAACGTACGGCCAGAAGAATCGTTGGCAATGGTAATGTTCAAATCTGCCGGATAATAATTTTTTCGGGCCTCCTCTACCAGTGCCCTTACTTTGGTGGTAGCTTCGATCATGTTTTTGCCTGATCGCTTTTTTATATCCAGCATCACCACACTTTCTCCAAATTCCCTGGCATACGTGGTTTTTTCTTCCTCACTAAAGGTCACATTGGCAATATCCTTGAGGTAAACGGCACCGTCCTCGGACTTTACAACAAAATGGTTCAGTTCGTCGGGGTCTTCAATTTCACCAAGAACACGTATCGTGCGGCGTTGGCCACCGGTTTCTATGTTGCCGGCAGACATGGTCATGTTTCCGTTGCCAATAGCGCCAAGAACATCTTGAAAACTCACTTTGGCGGCCATCATTTTATATACATCAACTGCAATTTCAACTTCTTTTTCCTGGGCACCACGAATGCTTACTTCCTTTATTTGAGGAAGATCTTCCACTTCGTCCTGCATATATTCCGCAAATTGCTTTAGTTTCTCCACCGGATAATCTCCCGTGAAATTCACGTTCATAATAGGGAAGGATTCGGAAAGGTTAAGGTCAAAAATATTAGGTTCTACCTTGGCATTATTAAAGGTTGGCCAATCCTCGCTGGCCTTTTCGCCATCCACTTCGTCCTTTACTTTAAGTTTTGCGGATTCTACGGATATTTCCTCATCAAACTCAACAGTAATGATAGAGTAGTCTTCTTGCGATGTGGAGGTAATCTCCACCACATTGCTCACATTCTTCAAGCGTTCTTCCAAAGGGTCGGTAATCAGTCGCTCTACGTCCTCTGCCGTATTCCCGGGATAAGGGGTGCTAATGTACACCTTGGTCTCTACAATTTCCGGAAAATCCTCACGGGGCATGGCTTGGTAACCTAAGTAGCCTATCCATAGAAAAATCGCGATCATTACGTACACCACAGACGGATTGTCTATGGCCCAAGACGATAATCCAAATTCCTTATCTGCGTTTTTCTTTTGTTTGCTCATTTGTTAGTTTGTAATTTGTAGTTTGTTTTGTAGTCCTTAGACGCTACCCGATTTGTCCTTGACTTTACTGTTTTGATTTATCTTTTAAATATTTCTGAAGACCAGTTATCACTTTGGACAAATTCTTCTAATCTTATTCTCATAGTATTGTTGTTTTCAATTGATATGTATTTGCGTCGTTCTGCTATTGTTGAACAAACCGCACATTCTTCTACAGAATCAATTGATACCTGTGAAAATTTATTGAATCGAGCATTCGAATCTCCAGCACCTTCTGCTATATTTCATGCATTGGAAACTGCTGCTCTATTTAACCGAGAAGTTAGACCATATAATTCTTGTTTAGGAATTTAGAAGATAAACTAAAAGCAAGATCAAAAAAGTCCAAGGCTTTTCGATAAACCTGTAAATCTTCAAATTAAATTTTATGTTTTCCATTACATAATTTATTTTCAATTAACGCCTACCCGCTATCGTTTACCGTCTACCAACTTCAAATCCAAAATTTGGACTTTCTGACCATCCTTAACACTTCTCGCACCCTCCTTTACCAATTGGTCGCCATCCGAAATACCGGACAACACCTCTACCGTACTTCCTTGTGTCATGCCCGTGGTAATGATTTTTCGTTTCACGATAGCCTTATCCGATCCGTTTTCCTGTAAGGCAACATACACATATTGTTCGCCTTCCGCATTTTCGGAAATGATGCTCTGTGGGATCACGATCGCGTTTTCGCTCGTGTAGTCGTTTAGGTTTACTTTGGCCGTCAGGTTCGGTTTTATATTACCTTTTTTATTGGGCACCGGTATCTCTACCGAAAAAGCCCTATTGCTAGGATTGATAAAATTACCTGTTTGTCGTATTTCTGAAACCACGGTATCGCCCAGGACAGGAAAGTACACAATGGCTGCCTTCCCTTTTTGAATCCCGCCTAAATGACTTTCCGGCACATCTACCTCAATGTACATATCCGAAAGGTTGATGATACGGAACACTTCTGACCCCGACCCGGGGGACACTACAGTTCCCTGCTCTTTGATCACATCATCTATAATTCCTGAAAAAGGAGCTCTAATACTAGATTTCCCCAGTTGGCTCTGTGCTTGTTTGACGGTATTTTCGATGGCCTCGAAGGTCGATTTTGCTTGTAGGTATTGGATTTCCGAACCAATGTTCTGGTCCCAGAGTCGGCGTTGGCGCTCATAGGTGGTCTTGGCCAGTTCTGCCTGTGTCCTTAACTGGGATACTTGGCTGCTCATACCCCCATCATCAATAGTGGCCAAAAGTTGGCCTTTACTCACTTGCTGTCCTTCCTTAACATATACCTTTTGTAGCGTTCCCGCCATTTCTGGGTAGATAAGGACATTTTGTTTTGTCTTTACATCTCCCTGTAACTCTAGAAAGTGCTCAAATGTTTTGGCGTTAACGGATACGGTTGTGACCAAGGGCAGTCGTTCCTCCCCGGATTTTGTAGCGATAACGGAATCCAATAATTTGATATCCTGATCAAACTCCCGTTGTTTTTCGGTCAGCTCCTTTTTTTTCACCCGTAAGGTTTCCAAATCTCCCGAGGCCACCAAATCACTTACGGATGGTGCCGTTTTTTCGCCACAGGATACAACCAATAGGAACAATAGAATGAGGTAGCTCGTGTTTTTCAATGTAAATAGTTTTAAGGTTGTCATGTTATAGTTCGTTGTTTAGTATCGTTTGCAATGCTGTTTTTTTGTTGATGACCTCTACCATGCTCTGCAAATAGTTTTGCTGGGAATCATAGAGTTGGGTCTGCGCCTGTCTTAGTTCAAAGCTACTGGCAAGGCCTTCTGCATACTTGATCTGGTTCTTGTTTTCAATACGCTCGGCCAGGTTAAGGTTTTCCTTTGCGGTTTCATATTCCGCGATAGAGAGTATATAATTGCTTTTGGAACTTTCGAGCTGTAATCGTATCTGTTCCTCTGCTTCCGTAAGTTGGGTCTTTGCTTTTTCCAACGCTATTTTTGCCCTTGCCGTAGTGGCACTTCTTTTTCCCGAACTAAATATGGGGATGCTTAGATCTACGCCCAATATGGAGGATTCGAACCAATCCTGACCACTATTTAGAAAATCGAAAGTAGTGGCAAAGGAATTGGCACCGTAGTTCACAAAGGCGTTCAACGTAGGCAGAGCCCTGCTTTTAGCCAATTTCCACTCAAAATAGCGCTGTTCGTTTAGGTTTAGCGCCAATTTAAAATCCACATTGTTGTCCAAGTCAAAATCGGTCTCCAATAGTTTCAAATCTATTTGTTTTTGGGTCAGGATATCTAGGTCTTCTGTTAACTGGGTGGGCGCGTTGATATCTATACCCATGACCAGATTCAACATCTGCAAGGTTATTTCCCTGAGCCTTAAAGCATTTTTTAACTGATTCTCTACGGAGGAAAGCGTAATCTGCAATTGTTCTACGCTTTCTTCGTCCCCAAGTCCGTTTTCGTAGATTTTGGTAGTCTCAAAAAGATTTTTTTCTAGGTTGACTATGTTCTTTTTCAAAATGATGACGCTTTCTTGGGCCAGCAGTACGTTGCCATAGGCTTCGGTAACCGCTTTACGCACTTCTAACTGTGTTTTTTCCTTGTTGTTGGCGCTATAGCTCAAAAACGCCTTTGTAGCCTGCACGCCTACAATATAGGAGCCGTCAAATATCTGTTGGCTTAAGGTAGCCGTGGCAACTGCGGATTGGGGCGGACCAAATACGATCGGTATAAAAGTGTCAGGCCCTTGCACCGTTCCAGGTGGTAGAAATTGTTCGGGCACCAAAATTGAAGGAAACTGTGCTATAGGTTGTATGATCTGGTTTTGATACCCGATAGCACCCGTTATCTGGGGCAGGCCACTTGCAATGGTCTCCCACTTTTGCTTTTGTGCGTCCAGAACATCGCGATCTGCGTTAATGGCATTGTAGTTGTTTTCTAGTCCAAAGGCCACTGCTTCCTCTAGGGTAAAAGCATAGGTCTGTTCCTGTCCAAAGGACCAGCTACCGATACAAAGTGCCAATAATAGGAGTTTAATTGATTGCATTTATTCTTGGTTTGAGTTGATGATCGTGTTTAAAATAGTTCGTCCCTTCGGGGTTACAATTCCCCTAAGATGGTATTCTAGGTACATGTCCATTAATTCGGTCATTGGAAATTTTTCGATGGGGAAAATCTGATGGTCCTTAATACTTACCACTCCCGTAAAATAAATACGGGATACAAAGTCGATATTGAGGTTCTCTCTGTAGATACCTAAGGAGATTCCTTTTTTTACGTTGGACACTACACAGTCCTGCATAAGATTGTATTGCCTAAAACGAATAGATTCATGAATTTTGGGGTAGTATTTTTGAAGCTGGTATTGTGGCGATGATTTTTCGTCCTTTAAGTGCAGCATAGCGAACTTTTTAATTTCATAAAGTTCCTCTATCGGGTTTTTGTCCAAGGAGCATAGATGTTCTATTCCTTCGGATATCGTGCAAAAAAGTGTTGAAGTACTCTCCTCTACCAAATGCGTCTTATTATTAAAATGGGAATAGATGGTTTTTTTGGAAATCCCCATTTCGTTGGCAATATCATCCATAGTAACGCTCTTAAAACCGTAGCTTAAGAACATATCCGTTGCCTTTTCTAATATTGTTTCTTTCATAACAGGCGGCAAAGATACGTTAGGAAACTATAAATACATTTAAAGTTTCCTAAGTTTTACAATTTTTTAACATAGCATTAGCTTTTTTGCAGCCTATGCTATTTGTCAGAATTATGGAATTTTTGGTTTATGATCGCCTGCAATGCCTGCTATTTGCAACAATGGATGTATTTTTGAAAAAAAATGAGCTATGTATTCCATAGAAAAATATCGTGACGAATTTATCTCCTATCTAGAGTCCAAGAGTATTTCAAAAGAACCGGTTAATCTTTACGAGCCTATCAACTACATCCTAAGTTTGGGAGGCAAGCGCTTGCGGCCCGTATTGGTTTTGATGGCGACCGAAGTTTTCGGTACAGATTATAGGAAAGCATTGGACGCCGCCTTGGCCATAGAAGTTTTTCATAATTTTTCCTTGGTGCACGATGACATTATGGATGCCGCTCCCATACGCAGGGGAAATACAACCGTACATGAAAAATGGGACGTTAATACGGGCATTCTTTCCGGCGATGCCATGCTCATTAATGCCTATCAGTTATTTGAAAATTATGAGGGCGAAATGTTCCGGAATCTTGCAAAATTATTCAGTAAGACTGCGCTAGAAGTCTGTGAAGGCCAGCAATATGACGTTGATTTTGAAACCCGGGACGATGTTACCCAAGCAGAGTACCTAAAAATGATAGAGTACAAAACAGCGGTTTTGGTCGCTGCCGCTTTAAAAATGGGCGGTATTGTGGCCCATGCATCGCTGGAAGACCAGAATAGTATCTACGAATTTGGCCGTAATTTAGGTATTGCCTTCCAGCTTCAGGACGACTATCTAGACGCTTTTGGAGACCCAAAAACCTTTGGCAAGCAAGTGGGTGGCGATATTATTGAAAACAAGAAAACCTTCTTGTACCTAAAAGCCCTAGAATTGGGAACGCCGCTGCAACAAAAGGAACTTACCGATTTATTTTCCATTCAGCCCAAAGACCCATCGGACAAAATACGCAACATTAAAACCATTTTTATGGAAACAGGCTCGGCCGTATTGACCCAAAAGGAAATTGAAACCTACACCAAAAAGGCGTTTAAAGTGCTTGAAGACTTGAAGATTACTACCGACAAAAAGGACCTGCTTAAATTGTTCGGGGAGAATCTGATGCGGAGGAAGGTTTGATTTTGGCTTTGCGTTGCATGCTGCACGCTATAAGCTTCACGCTCCTCGCTATACGCAAATGCTATTTATGGATATGAGCATGTCGCAAAACCAAAGGGGCCGACTTTAGCAGTTGGATGTTCTATCTATAGTTTCCACGCACCCTATTTCATTTTTTATCATCTTATTAAAAATAAAATCGATATGAAACAGTTCTTCCTAGTCACATTGTCCGTTCTATTTTTGCTGGGTTGTACTAAAGAAGATGAGTTTTTGGTCGATTCCTTTAGGGATTGTGACCAGCCAAAAAGAGCCGTTGACGAACTAACGAGCGAGTTGCTTGGCCTGACCGTAGAAGATACTAATTCGCAAGTATTGGAAACCGGCCAATGGGAGGTTTTGGATGACGAAGCAGGTGCCTCAATAAATGTAACGGTAACCGAAGGGTCTAGTCAATATTTACCGGGAATCATTGGTATTTGCAAAAATCAATTATTTGCGGACCAAATATATGTAAATCTCCTTGGTTTTTTGTACGTAAAGTTAGATTGAAACTTGTTTCATATCTGGCGAACGCTAGAAAAGTCTGCCGAGCAAGGCCTTAATAAAACGTATTTTGGGACTTCCCATCATATTGGCTACATCTTCCGCGAAACTTGTTTCCTCGTCCAAAAATTTGAATACTTGCTGTGGCTTCCGGTTTTTGAACAAGGTCTCGAAAACCACATATCCGCCGGCATTATTTTTATGGAGTACATCTAGGAACAACAGGTCATAAAACCAAAATTTGGTCTTGTAATTTAGGGTGTCCAAGGGTTGCCCGGTCTTTATGTGTGCCACGAGCTTTGGTATTTTTTTGGCGGTACTCCTAAAGGTATATCCCGTACTGGGTTTGGCCCAGCCTCCCGCAGTCCCTATAAAGCGTATGTTCTTAGTATGGTGCTCTTTAAAATCATAGGCGGTCATGGGTATGCTGCCCATCTCTCTATCAACAATTTCATAGTCGGAACAGCCTAGTTCGTTGGCTATATAATGTTCTATAGCGCTTTCATATTCCGCCTTGGGCAACAAATGTTCGGAAAACAAGGTGTATTCAACAAGGGCATCGTTTTCTGACGTGGGCAGGACGTACATAAAGCGTGTATTGCCTTCTTGCGGTATAGAGAAGTCCATATAAGTAGCTTGGTCGCTATCAAAAATTGGCTTTTTGGTTTTTACGAACCATCCTATAAAATGCTGTTGTAGCACAGGATATTTATTTTGATGGGTGGCCATTTCATAGCTAAAGATACTATTAAAGACGTTCTTGCCCGTATACGTGTCCGTTTCTGTTACCACTGTTACCTCGTCGCCATTGTCCGCCACGTGGGTTACATGGGCTTTTTTGAATATGATGTTCGGGTGCTTCTCGATCTGTTTTAAGATACGGTTATAAAAATCGATACCGCGAACCATTTTGTAGGTATACGGATTAATGTTGAACCGCTTGGAGAACTGCTTGCCGGCAAAGTAAACATGGTTCCATGTTTTATGAACGATGTCGTCAAATTGTCCTTTGCCCTTTTCCCAAAAACACCAGGTGCGGTCGTTGGTCTGTTTCAAATCTTTATCCAATAACAAAATCGACTTCCCAGAGAAAAAATCGTCCTTACTCATGGTATCGGCCAGCATAAGTCCCGCTGCACCGGCGCCAATAATAATATAATCGTAATGTAATTCGGCCATCTATCAAAAATAGGAATTAATAGTTGGTTTGGTTTTAAAACAATGCGAGTTTCTTTTATCTAAAGCCTAAGATTAGCTTAGCCTTTAGCGAATGTGCTATGGATCATGAACTATGAACAATAATTTACTGCTTTTAAAACCATTCTATTTCAGAAGCCTGTATTTTAGCGGTAAATTGCCAATGCCATGACATCTGCCGAGGAAGACTATATTAAGGCTATTTATCATTTAGGGAAAGATGGGAAAGGGGCCATTACCACGAATGCGATTGCCGGTAAAATGGACACCAAGCCCTCGTCCGTTACGGATATGGTTAAAAAACTAGCCGACAAAAATTTGGTGGCCTACAAGAAATATAAAGGGGTTTCCCTAACCGTAGCCGGTAGTCTGTGTGCGCTGGCCGTCATCAGAAGTCGGCGTTTGTGGGAGGTTTTGCTAGCGGAGAAACTAGACATCCCACATGAGGAAATATACGATTTGGCGGAGCAGCTGGAACATATAAAAAGTGAAGGGCTTATCACTAAATTGGACACCTATTTGGGAAATCCCAGGGTTGGTTTCCAAGGGGTGTCCATTCCCTATGCCGATGGCAAGTTTAAGAAAACGGTCAAGAAATTGGTCAGCGAGCTGCCGGTTAGCTCCAAAGGCATCTGTATTGGGGTTAAAGACACCTCCATGGCATTTTTAAAGTTTCTGGAGAAAAAACATATTGCCTTGGGCGATACCATTGTGGTAGTGGAGCGGGAGGAGTTTGATGGTTCCGTGAAAATAGAAATAAGGGGCAAGGAAATTCAGCTATCAAATCAAATCGCCGCCAATCTGTTTTTGGAAGTTACGGAGAATGAGGACTAGTGCTACCGCCCCTATGGGAAAAGTTTGAAGAGGAATAATTGGGTATTTTCCATTTTAGCCTTATTTGATGGATGGGGAAAAATAACATCCATAGGAAAACAAAAAAATGAATTGCCATAAAGTACTATTTTGAGCGGAAACAAGTTATTAGGGATGTGGGTGTTGAAGGTTTTTTGTTGGTAGGGTTGGTTTACGGCGAATCACTTAAAAAGCTCTTGATGCCTAAGAAAACAAGGAGGATATGAAGGTTAAGCAAAGACATTGGTTTTGGAACGTACTTTTGGTGCTTACGGTATTCGTATGCGCGTTCGCCTTGGCAATGCATTATAAAAACTGGCTAAGCGAAGACTCCGACCATATAAAAGTGCGCTCCGGATTTTATAGCGTTAAGGTGAATTTCAAAGAGCTGGACAGTATCGTTTTTGTACCACGAATACCACCTATGCAGCGCCTCAACGGATTTTCTGGCCTAGAAAAGGAGAAGGGTATTTTTAGGGAATTCAAAGATTCCCTAACAGACAAGAAAGTATATGTTTTCGTGGACAATATTTCCCAGCAAAAAATTAAATTGGTCTCTAAGGATTCCGCCACCTTGTACCTTAATTTAAAAGACTCCATCAAGACCTTGAACCTTTTTAATAGCATACAGCGAAAATCACAGGACGGACTTCCTACGCCAAATTGATTATCGTTTGTTTGCCTAAACTTCTTGTTATGTAATAAAAAATGGAATCATTGCGTATGGTATATTAATTGCACTATATTTAATAGAACAGAAAAAAAATGAAAAAAATACATATACTAATGATTATTGCTACCCTATCTTTTGGCACCGGTCTTGCACAGCACACGGTACGTTTAACTATTAAAGGAGTTGCATCGACTGGAGGTGAAATAAGTGCCGCCCTGTATACCGACCGAAAGTCTTTTTTGAAATTTGACAAGGTATTTAAGGCGGTCTCCGAAAAAGCGGAGAAAGGCGTAACCAACCTGGTTTTCAAGGATATTCCTGATGGCACCTATGCCGTAGCCGTTTTTCACGATAAAAATAGTAACGGAAAGTTGGATACCAATATACTGGGCATTCCCAAGGAACCGGTAGCGTTCTCCAAGGCAAAAATGAAGACCTTTGGCCCCCCGAGTTTTGAGGAATGTTCCTTTTCTGTTGTAAAAGATTCCGAGCTTACGATTCGCTTGAACGACTAGTATTGCCCCCCTTTTTATTGTTGTCCGGTAAAGAAGCTAGACCGTCCCGTATTCGGGATTACAAGAGCCAAGAACCTAGCTGCCTTTTTAAACTTATGAAGAGCAATCTTTTGCTAATTTAAAATCAATTTTAAATAGTAAGGTTTATACAATTTTGAGTTTGCTCGGAAAACTCAAGGTAAAGAGGAAAAAAGCTAAAAAGTTAAAAAATTCAGATGAAGCAATTTTTCAAATAACTGTAAATCAATATTTTAAATTTATTAAAAATTGAAATTTTGCCAATCACAGAGCGAAACTCCTTTTCAGAGTGGGCTCAATTTTAAGGATAAAATGAAAAGCAAGCCTAAGTTGCCCAAAACACTGAAATCCCTTTGATAACCGAGACTTCAAAGATGCACTAAATTTTTGCCCGCACCACGGTTTTCCTTTTCCATTTTGTGCGCGCACCCTTAAAAAGGATACAGCTATTCTCGCAAATACCGCTTAAAGATTAATCGCTTCACCTAACCGAAACCGTATATTTGATAAAAAAAGATCATGGTATTAATAGCGCAGCTTGTTGGGGCCCTCTTTGGAATGTTGGCCATTGTTTTTGGTGCCTTTGGCGCACATGCCCTTAAAAAGATAATGACCCCAGGGCAACTGGCCAGTTTTGAAACAGGCGTAAAATATCAGATGTACCACGCCTTGGTACTTTTAATGCTCAGTTTCAACTTTAATTTGGACTCCGTTTTGGAGAAGTATATGGTCTACTGCTTTATTTTAGGCACCGTATTGTTTTCTTTCAGTATTTATGTACTATCTATTAGTGCTGCAAAAGGGCGCAAATGGAAGTTTTTAGGACCAATTACACCACTTGGCGGACTACTTCTTACAGTAGGTTGGGTTCTATTGTTCTATTCCTTTATTAAAGAACTGGTGTGAGTTTAAGTCTGTCTGAAAAGTAGACTGACCTCATTTGCCTACCTTTTTCACTTTTTGATTTGAGTTGCAGTAAGCCTTCCCTTATTCTGAGGAACCCGCTTCGGATATAAACTGTTTTATGACCGTATTGGGCTCTAGAATGCTATATCCTTTCCAAAATTCCGGGTCATAGTTGGCCATGTATGTTGGTAGTACATCGCTTTTCTCCTCAAAGGCTTCAAAAGTTGCCTGAGAAATAGTTTCAGTTTCAAAGACTACCAATTCATTTTTTTCTACATTGTTAAACCCAAAATCCATCTGTCCGGAAAGCTCGTTCTGTCTATTTTTTCCTTTTACTATTTTATTTTTTTCGATGATTTTCAAAGAGCGGTCAATACCCACTCTGCTTCCCGATTCAGATTCATAGTAACGCAGTCCATAAAACCCGTTAGCTCCCTTGTTGTAGATGATTTTCCCTTTTGATAAATAGTTGTTTGCGGATACGCCCAACAAGTTAAATTTTTGGAGCGACTTTATATTTTCGTAGTTTACCTGTAGGATGGCAAAATCATCTGCATTGATAAATAAAGTGCCTTTGTAGTCCGCGGAACCCTTGGATTCAAAATCGAGCACATACACAGCGTCATCTCCTAAATAGGTAAATTCTTTTAGGTTGAACCTGTATTTTCTTGATTTGGATATAAAATCCAAATCAGTATCCTCTGCCGTTGGTAAACCGTTTATTATACTAGCTATGTTGTTTCTTTTCCAATTAACGTAGTTTTTCTTCTCTTCCTCCTTGTCTTTCTTGCGTTCTTCAAGCTCTTTGTTCAAAGCTGCGGTATCTGTGGAATCTATTTCTTCTTCAAAGAGCGTGCTTACCTCGTCCGCGTCTATCTTAAAGCTTAAAAGACCCGATTTTATTTTAAAATAAGACCCATCCTTTACATTTTTTCTAAGAATGTCATTAAACTTTTCTTCCAATTTTTCTTCATCTAGTTCCGTGCTTTTGTCGTAAAGTTTAGACGCTTTAAGTAAATCCAGTTTATTTGTTTCGGTGTTCTTGCCACCATATAGATCCCCTAGTACCTCTGAGTAATACGGGTTGTACTTAGGTACGGAAGCAATAACACTATCCAACAAGCGCTGGTCCAATATCGCAATGGTCGATTTTTTAACTTTAAAATCACTTTTTATCCACCTGTCAAAACTAGATCTCCTGTGAAAGACCCTTTGTTTTGTAATGTCACTGCTATAATTTTTTTCTAGATTGTCCTCTACAAGCTCTATGATTTCGTCTGCCGTGTAGTTCTTGTTGGAAACGATTACCTCCCGCAGTTCAATTGCCTTTGGTCTTAGGTAAATGGCGTTTTCTGTAAATTGGTCGATAGGTTTTCCCAAGGATTCATACCCCATACACGAAATATGCAGGGAATCGGTTGCCTTTATGTTTTCATCCAAAAGAAAAGTAAACTGTCCTTCTTCGTTGGTGATAACCCCTTTATTATTGAGCTGTACCGTAACGTACGGAATTGGTTGTTGGGTAAGACTGTCCAAGATTCTAGAGCTAAGTTTTTGGGATTGTAGATTAGAAGTGAAAAAAATAAAGGATAGGAATGCAATTTGGATTGCTCTTGTGTTCATATAATGATGGTTGTTAATATGTTTCAAACTAACAAATAGCCTGCCAAACGAGCATGGGGTTTTAGATTTCTTTGGGAAAGATTTATTTTTTATTTAACGTAAATGCCATGTATTCGAGGTAAAGACGAATACGAAGGGAAGATGTTACGCTATGGGTCGTATTTGTTCTGAGTGATAGCCTAAGGATATTTAGGAATAAGCTAGGGATGTTTCTAAACCGCATTAGCGCCGTTTACAGCTTTCAGCCCTATGACTGTAAAGAAGCTGGCGAATTATCGGATATATTTAGAAAACGGAACTCAAAAAAATAATCGTAAAACCTTTTGCGCATTGGGCCAGGGTTCAATGACACCCACAATCGTCCTGGCCACAACTTTTGGAGCTTGATTTTTTTTTGCTGAAAAGCGATTTGGGAAGTAGGTATTTCTTTGCCAGATAGGCAACGGCCAAGAACAAGGTAAGATAAACTAAAATGTGCTGTAGCATTTCCATTGGCTTATTTTAGAAGTTGATAAGCGATTAAGGCTACGATATAAGCAAAAATACTCATAAAGACCAATTGACCCGCCGGCCATTTCCAAGAATTCGTTTCCCGTTTTACGACCGCCAAGGTACTCATGCACTGCATTGCGAAAGCATAGAACAACAAGAGCGATATGCCCGATGCCAAGTTGAACAAGGGTTCTTTGGTCACGGGATTTACCTCTGCCGCCATCCTGTTTTTTATGGTTTCCTCCTCATCGTTGCCTACGCTGTAAATGGTGGCCAGAGTGCCCACAAAAACTTCACGTGCCGCAAATGACGTAAGTACGGCAATCCCAATTTTCCAGTCATAACCCAAAGGCCGCACGATCGGCTCTATGCCTTTGCCCATATATCCAATATAAGAATGCTCCAACTTATGGCTTGCTATTTCCTGGTTAAGGGCGCGCCCTTCCAATTCGGTTTTTTTAAGGGCTAGGGAATCTTGCATAGCTGCTAAACTCAAAGCATTATCCTGCTCTATAACACTTACTTTGTTACTAGTTCTATAATCCTGAAGCTTATTTTGGATGTAGGTTTCACTATATGGTGTAAAACCTTCGTTACTGACGCGCTGGGTTACGATGTTATCCGCATTTTTAAAATCGTCCGAAAACCCGTTGGAACCCAAAAACCATATGACAATGGATATGGCGAGAATAATTTTACCGGCGCCAAAAACGAAGCTTTTGGTCTTTTCCAGCACGGTATACCCAACATTTTTTAAAAGGGGCAACTTATAATCGGGCATTTCTACCACAAAGAAGGACCTGCTTTTTATGTTTAAGATCTTGTTCAGGATCACGGCAGAAATGATGGCGGCCGCAAAGCCTAATAGGTAGAGCAACATTAGCGTCAGGGCCTTATAGCTTAGACCTATGAAACTGCCTTCTGGTATGACGAGAGCTATAATAATAAGATATACCGGAAGCCTTGCGGAACAGGTAGTAAACGGAACTACCAGAATGGTAATAAGACGTTCTTTCCAGTTCTCTATGGTACGTGTGGCCATTACTGCGGGAATAGCACACGCCATGCCCGAGATAAGCGGCACCACGCTTTTGCCACTAAGCCCGAACGGACGCATTACACGGTCCATTAAAAACACAACGCGGCTCATATAGCCCGTCTCCTCTAAGAGTGCAATAAAAAGGAACAGAAAGGCAATTTGAGGAATAAAGATAACGATACCGCCAATTCCGGAAAGAATACCTTCCGCTATCAAATCGGTAAACGCACCTGCGGGAAGCGTGTCCTTTACCCATTCCGTGGCCGATGCAAAGAATCCATCTATCATATCCATCGGGTATTCGCTCCAGCCATAGATTGCCTGGAATATTGTAAGCAATATCAAAAAGAAAATAAGGTAACCTAATATTTTGTGCGTCAGTATTTTATCCAGGGTAGCCCTAAAACCTTTGGCAGCGTTGAGATCTACCTTATAGGTTTCCTTTAAGATACCGTTAATGAACTGGTACCTAAGTATGGTCTCTTTTTGCTGAAGGCGCTTAAGCTCGGATTTTGATTTTGTACTGAAGGAAGATGTGTCCTGTATGAGTTTTTTTTCAACAGGCATAAAATTAACGTCCTGTGTAATTACCAGCCAAAGTTTGTAGAGGTCTTCATTTGGAAAGGTATTCTTAAGATTTTTGAAATAATCCGGAGCTATAACGCTTATGTCTACATTCGGTTTCTTGGAGAGGTTTTTATGGTCTGCAATAAGTTCCTTAAGGTGGTCTATACCTGTTCCCTTTCGGGTACTTACCAAGGCTATTTTGGCATTCAATTTTTCTTCAAGAAGGGGAATATCTATGCTGATCCCTTTTCTGCTCATCCTATCCGCCATATTAATAACCAGAATGGCAGGTATTTTCAGGTCTTTTATCTGCGTGAAAAGTAAAAGGTTACGCTTCAGGTTCTCTACATCGGTAACCACAAGCGCCACATCTGGGTGATCCTTTGCGTTTTTATTGAGCAATAATTCTACCGCAACGCTTTCGTCCAAAGACGTGGTGTTAAGGCTGTAGGTTCCCGGCAGGTCCAATATATGGGCCTTTACGCCTCTGGGGAGTTTGCAGATTCCTTCCTTTTTCTCAACGGTAATGCCCGGATAGTTGCCAACTTTTTGGTTAAGGCCGGTAAGTTGATTAAATACGGAGGTTTTGCCGGTATTGGGGTTGCCAATGAGCGCTACGTTGATCTGTTTGCTCATTGCACGGTGGTTTCGTCAATAAGTTCCAAAGCAATTTTGGAGGCCATGTCTCGCCGTATCGCAATATGGGAGCCGTTTACGTTAATATAGATAGGGTCATTCAAAGGAGCCACCTGTACTAGTTCTACCTCGTTACCGGGCAAGCATCCCAATTCCAATAATTTAATAGGAATAAAATCCTCGGCGAATTCCTTTATGATTCCCCTTTGGCCTCGCTTTAAATGTGCTATAGTGAACTCCAATCTTTATTTAGATTCAATTTAAGTAAGGCCAAAAATACGGGAAAAACCTTAAAAGAAAATGTTAAAAAGGGAAAAAGCATTAGGGAATCATTTTGCCGCGGTAAGCCGCGCGGGAATATCAATTCAAATAGGACTGTTTTAGGATTTTTAAATCTTCCAACAACTTTTTAATATCATCCTCTTTGGTGCCATCATAAAAACCTCTAATACGTTTTTCTTTGTCCACCAGAATAAAATTTTCGGTGTGTATCATATCATAAGGGCCACCATCGCCATCCGTTTTTACTGCCAAATAGGATTTTCTGGCGAGTTCATAGATCTCCTTTTTGGGACCGGTAACCAAGTTCCACTTTACATCATCCACTCCTTTTTCCAAGGCGTATTTTTTCAATTGTGCAACCGAATCTATTTCTGGCGTAACGGAATGGGACAAGAGCATTACCTCCGGGTCATCTATAATTTCGGTTTGTATGGCTGCCATGTTTTTGGTCATGATCGGGCAAATCGTAGGACAGGTGGTAAAAAAGAAATCGGCCACGTAAATTTTGCCCTTATAATCGGCTTGGGTTATGGTCTGCCCGTTCTGGTTGGTCAAGGAAAAATCTGCTATGGTGTGGTATTTTCGGATATGTTGAATTTCCTGGGCAACCAGCTCTTCGTTTACCATGGCGGGCGAGTACACTCTTAATTTTTTCTGGGGCTGAAGTGCGTTATAGAACAAAAAAACAATAACCGCCGAGATACCTAAAAGTACCATCCCCAATAACTTGAACTGACTTAAAAAGGAGCGCATCTTTTTTTTGTAAAGGTACGGCGGTACGGGCATCCTTTCAAGTGTACCAAGCCCTATGGCTGCCAAAAAATTCTTAAAATAAACGAACCGCAACCGGTTTCTTTTTTTAAGCGGTGTTAAAAATGTACTTTTGTCCGATTTTAATCTTGACCAAAAACGAATGGATCCCATTTTTATAAAAATCATACAATTCTTTTTAAGCCTTTCCCTATTGATTGTCCTGCACGAGCTTGGCCATTTTATCCCGGCGAAAATCTTTAAAACTAGGGTAGAAAAGTTTTACCTCTTTTTTGATGTAAAGTTTGCGCTCTTCAAAAAGAAAATAGGGGGAACGGAATACGGCATAGGCTGGCTTCCACTTGGCGGATATGTGAAAATATCCGGAATGATAGACGAAAGTATGGATACCGAGGCCATGAAAGAAGAACCCAAAGAATGGGAGTTTCGGAGCAAACCTACATGGCAGCGTTTAATTATTATGTTGGGCGGTGTTACCGTAAACTTTGTGCTTGCGGTAATCATATATATAGGAATGGCTTGGGCTTATGGGGATAAGTATATATCGAACGAAAGCCTAAAAGACGGTGTTTACGTTACGGAAAAACACATAGGTGATAAGATTGGTATTCAAACGGGCGACAAAATAATAGCTGTGGACGGAAACCCAATTGAAAGCTTTGATAAGGTAATTATGGAATTGGTGAACGGTAATACCTTAACCATAGAACGTGACGGCCAGATAATTGAAAAAGAAATTCCGATCGACTTCATAGCCACTTTATTAGAAGATGAGGATAAGATCAGGTTTTTAGGCTTACGCTATCCTTTCACCATCGGAAGCGTACCTGAAAATTCCGCAAATATCGATTCCGGGTTACAGGTTAAGGATGAAATAACAGCTATTGCGGGTACTTCTATAACCTATTTTGACGAGGCTAAAGAAATCCTTAAAGCCCACAAGGGTCAAAACATCAATTTAACGGTCCAAAGAGAGGGCAATGGCGAGCTGCAGATACCCGTTATCATAAGTGATTCCGCTACCATTGGCGTGGGCCTTGGTGGCTTAAGCCTATCGGATCTGGAAAAAAGGAACATCTTCAAATTTGAAACGACCACATACTCGTTTTTTGAATCTATTCCCGCAGGAATTGATAAAGGGGTGACTACCCTTTCGAATTATGTGAAGCAGATGAAGAAAATCTTTAACCCTTCAACCGGAGCCTATAAAGGCGTTGGAGGTTTCGCCGCTATTGGCGGACTTTTCCCGGATACGTGGGATTGGCCAGGTTTTTGGAGTGCCACGGCATTCATTTCCATTATTTTGGCCTTTATGAATATCCTTCCTATACCCGCACTAGATGGCGGTCACGTAACGTTTCTACTCTATGAGATGGTAACCGGAAGAAAGCCGAGCGACAAGTTTTTGGAGTACGCACAAATGATCGGTTTCTTTTTGTTAATTGCCTTATTGTTGTTCGCAAACGGGAACGATGTGTATAAATGGTTATTTAAATAGAAAAAGCCGTTTTTTTTATTTGGCGGGTTTTAAAAAACTATTATATTTGCACCCGCTTTGAGTGATTAAAGCGGGTTATTTTCCTCCTTAGCTCAGCTGGTTAGAGCATCTGACTGTTAATCAGAGGGTCCTTGGTTCGAGCCCAAGAGGGGGAGCTTCAAAATGAGGCAGTTATATGAAAATGTAGCTGCCTTTTTTCTATATCAGCGTGCTTTCAGCGTGCTTTTTTTAAATCCATTGGTCAGCAAAAACCCCAATTTTATGTTTTGAAACCTTATGAGGTTTTTACACTTTAGCCTAATCCTCCCTAATCCTCCCTAATCCTCCCTATTCCTCTTAAAATTCTCTGCCTGTTCAAATATTTCAGTATATACTTCATCACGCTCTACCGGCGGATAACCGTGCTCATCCAGCAATAATATCAATCCTACTTTTAGGGCCGACTTTATATCGTTTCTTTTACTCCAATCTGGGAATTTGGCTTGGGAATCCACTAAATCTTTTACTGCTTTAGCCAGTTCTATCAGCTTGTCTTCGGGATACTTAAAATCATACTTTACGCACAGCTCTTTTAAAATATCGTAGAACGCCTTTTCCTCAAAATCGATTCCCATGTTAGCACCAGATGAGAACTCTTTCTGTACCTCCCAAATAAGGTTGGTCAACTGCTCCACCATTTCTTCATAAACTTCGCTGCGCAGCACATCATTTTCTTTGCGCTCGTTATAACGGGCAACGAGGGATTCCATCTTTTTTGAAAAATCGACTCCCTTTACCTTATTAACTTTTCACATCTCTCCGATGACCTTCGCCAAGAGCTGTTGTAACAATTTTATCTTCGTATTGGGCAGTTTGATCTTGTCGATTTTGGCTAAATACTCTTCATCAAAAATATCCTGTTGGCTATCGGTCTCGTTGCCCATTTTATAGATTTCCTCAACCCCATCGCTGGCCAAGGCATCCTTTATCATTTCCCGAACCTTGTTGTTCATCTGTGCCGTATCAGGGGCATTGCCCTTGGTTAGCTTAAAGACAATGGAACGCAAAGCCAGATAAAAATGCACATAATCACGTTCTATTTGTGCTAATTTCTCACTTCCGGCACATATATCATATCCGGCTTTAAGCCTTTTCACCAAGCCCATGAAACGCGTTTCAATATCCTTGGTGCGCTGTACATGTTCCACCGCCAAGTTAAGGGTGTTGAGCTGATCTAAAGGTAATCCGTCAAAATACCCTGTGTTGTCAAATTTGTGAAAGATTTTCGCAAGCAAGTCCAAGTGGTTCCTGACCACGACCAAGGATTCCGATATGTCCTCAAAATTTTGCCGGTCTCCCTTGTTATATTGTGCCAAAGCCAGATTCATCTGTTTTTAAATTCCGATATAATCAACAACCAAGCCCTTATTTTCCCCTTTAAACTTTCGGTTTACGCGTGAGATGGTTTGGATTAAGTTGTGCTGCTGAATCGGCTTGTCGATATACATACTATCCAAAAAGGGAACATCGAATCCTGTAAGCCACATATCTACGACTATGGCGATCTTAAAGTTCGACTTCTCGTTTTTAAACTGCCTGTCTAGTTCCTTGCGATAGTCCTTGGTGCCTAAGAAATCGTACATTTTCTTAGGGTCGTCCTTTCCACGGGTCATGATCATTTTAATGTGTGCCATAGGTTTGATTTCCCGTTTCTCTTTATCATTGAGCTTTGCGCCATCCGCTGCAATTTTGATGGCTGCCCATTCAAGTCTGAGTTTGATCACATTTTAATACTATGGTACAAAGCCCGAGCGGCATAGACGAGGGTAGCGTTTTTAATCTAAGGATAATGGACTACACCTCCGTTTCGGTTATCTCTTCTTTTTTATAGTGTTGTAGCAGAAAATGGCGAAGGTCTTCTTCTATGAGCACCTCATCCTCGTCCCTAGGTATGGTATTGCCCAAATGGTGCGGATACCCTTCCTGTTCCAGTTGGGTCGCGAATACGGCTTCTAATTGTGCTTCGGTAAACTTTTTCATTCTTGTTCAATGATTTACCAATACCCCTCTTTTCTGCCGCCAACACGTTCTATCAGATTGGCATTCTTTAGTTTGTTCAGGTTTGAAAAGACTGAGCGCTCAGAAATGCCAATGTGATTTGAAATTTCCTTCGCAGTTATGGAGTTGTCTATGGCCAATAATACTAAGATAGCGAAGCTGTTGGGTAGTTTCTTATCTGAACGATTTCCTGAACTTTTTTCTGAAGTCCGTTCCGTAATTTTTCTGAACCCTTTCCAGAAGCTTTCCTGAAGCTTTCCTGAAGCTTTCCTGAAGCTTATCTGAAGTTATACTGAAGCTTTCCTGAAGCCATCGTACTGTAGATTGAAAATTGATCTCTAGCCAACGCATTTTGCTATCCACACCATATTGGGAACTGTTTTTGATAGATGTAAACTCCTGTTGGATTTTTGCCCAATCGACTTGTTCGGTGACTTGTTCGGTAACTTGTTCGGTGGTGTGGACCGCCTCAGCCGAAGGGAATACCATTCTGAGGAAATTATCGGAGAAATGAAAACATGCTTTACTGTACGTTTACAGTATCCTTGGGATGCCCGAACCCAGTTGTTCTACCAAATCCAAATCTTTAAAAATCCGCATAAGTTCTTTGTTGCGCGGAATGGAAAAGCCATCGAAAAACTCGCTTTTACTCAACCCCTCGGGCAGCGAACCGGCAGAAGTAATTTCAATCCTATCTTTAAAAATCTCAAATTTTGGGGCTATTTCACGGGTATAATCGTTATGCACAAAGGCATTGATTATCGCTTCTCTAAAGGCAATGGTAAAGAGCTCCCTTCGGCTAAAGGACTTCTTCTGGAAGTTAATGTCATGATGGGCCTCCAAAGCCTTTCTTATCCCTTGGTCCAGCTCTTGGATGCTGTGGAACGTTTCGTTACGGATCGCGGCATATACCCGGCGATAGATGATCTTCACCTGGTTCCCGACCGATGGTTTATCCTTGGGAGATCTTACCCTTGTGGCCAACAACCCGATATGGTTGTGCATGGCCCATTGCTCCAGTGCCTGGGGAAAGGTAGTCTCATACCTGCAGCTGCGCACCACCCATTGTTTCATATTGTCGGATTTGGCATTGAGCGGAGCCCCTCCAAAATAATTCAAGATGTCGTTCAGGGCAGGAATTATCCGGGCAAGGGAAGCATCGGGCAATGCCTTTGCATAACCAAGGCCACTGAAGGGAAGTACGCCTATAAGTACCGGGCAGGCTATAATTTCCCCCGTAGAAGTCGCCACATAGCTTAACCTGGAACCCGCAAAATCAATTTCCAGCAGCTCTCCGGGATTATGTTCAAAGACCATGGTCGGGCTCTTCAGATTGATCTGGATGTCCAATAATTCACAAAAACGGGAATAGCCAAAGCCTTCTGGACATTCTTTCAAATACTCCTGCCAGGGCAGTAGCCGGGTTACCCCGACACGCCCTAGTTCGGAGATAAGATAATCCGCCTGTTCCAAAAAATATAGTTTACGGGCGTCCGGGGTCCGATCCGGTCCTTTCTTCTTGGTTTTTACCAATTCATAAAGTTCCGGATCTTTAAGTTTAAGAAGTGTATCATAATCAAGTCCACTGGTCCCGAAGATGACCCGGGAGGAATGAACCGTAGGCCTGGAGACACCGGTCTGCCCCGCAATGCTGCGCTCCGATAAATCTCGTTTTAGGAATAATAGTATTTGTCTAATTTTTTACATACCAAGGGTTTTATTGGCCATAATTTTAAGGAGTTGGTTATTCAACCTAATGTACTCCAGCATCATGGATATGTTCCCTTGGTGGTAAACTTTGCTTCGGAATCTTTGGTAAACTTTGTGCCGGAATGTCAGCTTGAATGAGCCCGGCCCATTCTCCAAAAATCCTTAACGATCAAAAATAAATGTAAATCCTTGCCCTGGATATCCTGGTAAACTATGCTCCGGAATCGGTGGTAAACATTGGCTCGGAACAGTGGTAAACTTTGGGGTGGAATATCCAAAATTTAGAAAAAACCTAAATTTGATGTAGAAAAGTAATAAAAAATGAAAGAAGAAAAAATAATCAAAAATACCGGTCCAAAATATTCTGAAATGCTAATGGAACTTGTTGAAGCGTTTTATGAACAACTACCTGATGAACTGACCTTTGAGGATACTTTTGAAGTTGGTGTTGAAGCTTGGAACTTGGCAAACCATAAAGATTTTTTGGTGAGCAAAGATTTATATGACAAAGAGTTGATAAGTTATAAAAACCATTCTGTCGTTGAAAAAATGGTTGATTTCAAAATTGAAAAATTTCCAAAGCAGAATAATGTGATTGTTGATTTTAGTGCAGTAAACAATGTTCTTCAAGTAAAGACCCAAACCCAAGAGAATCATTTAAATATCATTATGAGCCAAGTCATAAATGTTAAGGCCAAAAAATGACCTAGTGGTCTAGGAATGAATAAAAAATGATTCTTTGACGAAATATTGAGGAGCTCTTACCAAATTTATCCCACGTTTTATCCAATACTACGATTTCTCAATATCTAGCAGCTGTTTTACGGAACCTTTTGAAAAACAGTCCCAGTTTGAGATGCCTCTCCTTTGATTTCGATTAGATTTGCTTCCCGCAATTGTTGCATATATTTTCAATGAATCTATCGCTCTCGCTGTGGTTGGCAGCATTCTTATAAAAAAGTATTCTCTTGCCTTTCTCTTCTGCAATTGCTTTGAGTATCGCTTTTAATTTTTCTTTCACTCTCTTAGTTACTCCGACATCCGTTTCATGATTCGCTCCAACATTAGGAATGGTAATATCTCCTTCAATAAATTGGGGATTGTCCTTACCTGAATAAGCTTTGATATATTTGTTTACATTCAAAATACCAGAACTCAATTCATCAAACATTCTTGTTCTTTGTCTGATTTGATTTCATAAAACGGGACACCTCAAATATTTATAATGGAAAATATTTTACAAAAAATAGATTACAATAGAAATTATTTTACTTAAAATGAGGATTGGTGTTTTTGCTAGAATATTTGTAAATAAATTATAACAGAAAATATTTGACTAAACATTAATTATAATGGAAAATATTTTGCATTTTTGATTTAAATCTATTAATAGTGGAAAAAAATACACCTTTACATCTGCAAGAAATTATTTATGGTTCGCCAGACTCGGTAACTTCCCGTAGGATATCAAAGTGGGAAGACGAAGGTATCGTCCGCAAAATTGCGCCAAAAATCTACACCTCCAACCTTGAAGATAAGCCTGAGGATGTTATCCGGCGAAATCTATTTCCGATTCTTGGAAATCTATACCCAGAAGCCGTTTTAAGCCATCGGTCAGCATTTGAGTTCGCTCCTACAACCAATAATCAAATCTTTGTGACGTATAAATACACTAAAAAAATACAGCTTCCGGGAATTATCATACGTTTTATTGAAGGTCCAAAAGCAATCAAGGGCGACACTTCTTTCTCTGGAGCTTTGATGGTTTCGCAACGGGAACGTGCCTTGCTAGAAAACCTTCAGGTTTCACGACAAACAGGTGCCGATTCCAAAACGTTGGCCTTTCCTCTAATAGAGGAAAAACTGGAAACAATCGCTCGTGTTAATGGCGAAGCTGAGCTTAACCAAGTACGCGACCGTGCAAGGAATATTTCCAAAGAACTGGGAATGGAAAAGGAGTTCTGGAAGCTCAATAAAATCATAAGTGCCTTCTTGACTACGCGACCTGCCAAAGAACTAAAATCGTCCTTGGCCATGGCACGTGCAAGTGGCAGTCCTTATGACCCTGCCCGAATACAACTATTCGAAAACCTTTTTAGGGAATTGAAACAACAGGAGTTCAAATTCCGTGAAGAAAAAAATACGACTACCGAAGCCTATCGGAATTTTGCGTTTTACGAGAGTTATTTTTCCAATTTTATCGAAGGCACCGTCTTTGAAATCGAAGAGGCGAAACGAGTAATTTCGACCCAACAACCTTTACCTGCAAGAAATGAAGATTCGCATGATGTATTGGGAACGTATCAGTTGGTTTCCAACAGGAGAGAAATGAAGATTATTCCATACTCCTCTGAGAATTTATTGGAAATTCTGCAATACCGCCATGCGACTTTGTTAAGCGCACGCACCGATAAAAAACCGGGAAAATTCAAGGATAAGAATAATCTGGCAGGCGACACATCTTTCGTGGATATGGAACTTGTCCGCGGTACGTTGCTTCAGAGTTTTGACTTTTATAGGGCGTTAACACATCCATTTGCAAAGGCCGCCTATATAATGTTTGTAGTGAGCGAGGTACATCCTTTTTTAGACGGCAACGGTCGTATCGCACGCGTAATGATGAACGCCGAACTCTCCACAGCCAATCAGACCAAAATCATTGTCCCCACCGTCTATCGCGAGGATTATTTGGGAGGATTACGAAGATTGACTAGAAACAATGACCCTAAAGTCTATATAAGGATGTTGGAACGTGCCCAAGCATTTAGCGATACCCTTTATGGAAGCAATATGAAGGCGATGGAAGTTGTTTTACGAGCAAGTAAGGCCTTTTTGGAAAGTAATGAAGGTGTTTTGAAAATTGTTACCGTCTAGAAGAGCAAAGTTTCGTTATTTAATGTTCCTCATGACAATAATGGCACCCTAAGAAAGCGGCTAGGCAGCTAAATGCGAAAGGACGATTTTTCTTCGTAAGGCAGGGTTGCAGGGTAGCTAGAGTGTTGAAAAACCGTAGCCGGAAATACTTTCCAATCGGACCGGCGAAGCGAGTCCGCATGGGGAGGCTTGGAGTGGAAAGCTGCCCGACTTCCGCAGGGGCTTGGGAATAACTTCACGAGTATTTAAATCGAACTCCTCAGAAAAATTATCACAAGTTGTGATAATTTTTCTGAGGACATATACTTGGTTCAAATTAAAGAAGGGCCCATTAAACCTTTAATGCAACGCATCAAAGAAGTAATCACTTTTTTTGAAGAACCTCGCAATACTAAAATTGGTGGCCATGGTGCAAAAGCATTGTATCGATTTACTTCTGAATATGAGGATATACGATTACGGCTCAAATTAGAAATCAACTGTAAAGAGCATTTTAATGTGCTGCCTTGGGTTTTGTTGCGACCAGAAATTGAGTACGATCAAGAAGCCGCTTTTAGGTGGTTAAAAACCAACTTGCTTACTATTGAATTATGATTTTCAACGAAGACTCCAGAGTAAAACTACCGGCAATATTACACCTTACACAGTTGAGGTATACGTATCAATCTTTAAAGGATACTGAATGGGACGAAGAGACCAACATTTTCTCTAACATTTTTAAAAATGCTATTTCTAAAATAAATAAAGGAATTTCTGAAGCTGATGTTAATCGCTTGTATCAAGAAGTGAGCCTAACGCTTGAAAACGAAGATTTAGGTAAAGCTTTTTTTGAAATGCTTACAAATAGGTCTGGTGTAAAACTTATTGATTTCGAGAATTTTGAAAACAATACTTTTAACGTTGTTACAGAGTTGCCCTATAAAAATGGTGAAGATTGGACGAGATCCGAAAACTATTGACCGCCAAGTCGGTCGGAGCGCCTAAACGTTTCCTGAAATCCAACGATGTCATGGAACTATTGAAAATCAGTCCGGGCACCTTACAGAACCTGCGCATCAACGGAGCGCTCCCCTACTCCAAAGTCGGTGGGGTAATCCTTTACGATTGGGAACAGATCCAGCAGGTGATTTCCGGGAACCAAGTAGGTAAATCATTTTCTTGATGGGAAACGTAAACTACATTATACACCTGAACAGGGTGTTCGAGCAGTTCAGGAAGGACCCAAGGCTGAATTCGACACATATCGCACTGTACATGGGGCTTTTCCAGCTGTGGAACCTATACAAGTTCAAGGACCGTTTTTTTTGTGGACAGGGAGGAGCTCATGCGGTTTTCCAAGATAGGTTCCAAGAACACCTATCGCAAATGTATAAAGGAGCTGAATCACTGGAAATATATCCATTACGTGCCCAGTTACAACCCTTTTAAGGGCAGTGAGGTCATCATGCCCAAATTTTGTACCGGTACCGTAGCAGCTCCGAACCGGCAGGATACGGTTACTGTAAAAGCTCGGGGGTCTAAAGTTAAACTTAAAAAACAAAAATAAACTTAGTAAAGGGAGCGGTGCCCCTCACAAAAAATGACATCTTTATTTTTTTTACAACTAAAAAATGGCCGACTATCGAAGGGGAGAAGTTCTTTCTCTACTACCAGGGCGTTGGTTGGTCGTTGCGCGGCAATATGCCCATCGGGGATTGGAAGGCCTTGGCCGCAAAATGGATGATCCGCGTGAAAGAGGACAAACAGAAAGAGCACCTGTCCCAAAAATGGGACAACCTATCCACCCCTAAAGACACCAACTATGCCGAACCCCTCTAAACTGAAAGTCGGCCAACAGGAATTTGTGGTCGGCACGTTCCAGAACAATCAAATGCTCTAATAGTTTCCCATGGTGCTACGGTTTTTGGAATATCAGGGGAAGACCCTCTTCGGTCAAAACTTCCGGCTGCACGAAGCTGACCATAATCTCATCTACAAGCTTACGAACTATTTCATCGGCGATACCGAAATTTGCGAAAAACTGGGATTGGATTTAAAAAAGGGATTTCTGCTTATCGGTCCCGCCGGTTGCGGCAAGACGGCTCTGATGAAATTGATGCGCTACTTGGTGCCCCACAGACCGGGCTATGCCGTTATTCCCTGCCGGAACATCGTCTTTGGCTTCAGCCAATTAGGCCATAAGATCATTAAAAACTACTGCAATACAAAAAGCTACTGTTTCGATGATCTTGGCGTGGAACCCTCCGGGAAACATTTCACAACGGACTGCAACGTTATGGGTGAGCTCTTGATCTCCCGGTATGAGCTTTTCACGGCTACTGGCGTAAAGACCCACATTACCACCAACCTGACCGCAACGGTACTTGAAAACCGCTATGGCGATCGGGTACGCAGCCGGATGCGGCAGCTTTTTAATTTGATAACTTTTGATGAGGGGGCCGGGGATAAAATGAGGTGACATAGCATTTAAAATTTCTATGGTTGGTTAATGATTTGCGATTTACTATCTTGACCGTTATGCTTTTCCTCTTCAAAAATTACCTTTTAACGATTAGATTTAAAAATGAGATTGGTCGATTAAGGGACTTTTTTTTCTGTAAAGTGTGTTAGGATTGTATTTCGACCTCAAAAAAATCCATTTTGGTCGAATAGCTGGGCTGAATTCAAATTATCAAAGGATGTTTGTTCAAAATTAAACCCCCAATCATGGAAACAGTTTTACTTATACGAAAAATTTATTTTGAAGGATTTAAAAATATTGGTAATTACCTTGTCAAGCATTCATTAAAGGCTCTTACATGGTTTACAATATCCATCTTGTTAATAGTTCTTTATGCTTTTTTGTTCAGGCTATTTACCGGCTTTGCCTTTAATTAACAATGGATATGCTCAAGAGAAAAGACCTCGATAAAGCATTGATGCTTATTGGAAGTTTATTTTTTTTTCAGTGTTAATTTTAATGCAAGTTATTATAACCATACTCCGTTAAGTTTTCATGCCGCCCTTTCGCCATAGTTCAGGAGCCGGCGGACCTTCTCCCTATTTTTCGGCAAGTGCGGGCTTATCCCGAACTCGCGTAAAAATCTATCGAGCAGTAACCTGTTGTGGTACAGGGTCTTGACGTCCGCCATGGAGAACGCGCCCCTTTCCGCCCTGGGCACGCGCGCCCAGTGGGCGGCCTTGGCCAGGTCCCCGCCGTAAGTGATGCGTTCCAGTGGAAATGCAGCTTTTCGGGGCTCCTTGCCTGGCAATGGTCCAGACCGGTATGCTGTTTTGCGTCCCTGAACAGGAACTCGATCTGGAAGCATGCACGGTAATATTCGAGCACGGCCTCCCATGAAAGTCCCAGGTCGGTGCTGAAATAGAGCTTGTGCGACCATTTTCCCTTTTTCGCCGTCCGGGCCACCACAAGGTTTATGTTCCTCTTCAGGGACTTCGACCAAACAGTGCCATGGTACGGCTCCCGTTCCCCTTCCCGAAGGGCAAGGGCGAAATGCCCTTCCCTAAAATCTCCGAAGCGTACCTTCCCGTCGTACTTCTTCGGCCTTCCCCTACCGGTTCCCTGCGGCTCTCGATAGATATAGAGCAGGTCGGCATCGTCCCTTAGCCTGCTCACCAGGTGGAGGTCGGCCTTGGCAATGCCATCGGCAAAGCCCCTTTTCGTGAAATAGGCGTCCGCCGCGACGTGCCCCGAAACGGCGAGCAGTTCCGGAGCCCTTTCCACGACCAGGCCCATGTAATGTTCCAGCAGGGACCCCGTACCGGGGGTGGCCTTCCCGGACTTGCGTACATAGCTCCGGCTATAGCTCCAAAAATAGGACCAAGACCAGCTATATTTAAAAATTGGATTAAAAAAATTTTCCAAGTCGGCAAAGGAACAAAATCCACACCATCACTCAGTCGTAAGGCCGGAGTTTCGCTTTCCGGGTTGACCCCAAATATTCTTTCAATAAATCCACCATATAAATAATAACCTAAAATTAAAGCTAGTATAGAAAGGAGAAATGAAATCATATTGACGAAATGAGTGTTTCAAATTACTGGTAATCCTCTAAAAAATCAGATACAAGATATGCGATTGTCTCCGAACGGGAATTGGCAAAGGCCAATAGATTTTCTTTGATGGAAGAAGACATTCTGTTAGAATCTTCTAGATGTTTCAAATAAATTTTCAACTGGTTCTTGGTCATGGACTGAAGTTGTAATGACAGACCTTGAGACACTTTTGGTGATGCTCTGTTAATATTGTTTAACAAGAGACTACGACTATTAATATCAATTTCAGAAAAACTGTTCCAAAAAAATCCTTGTAATTTTTCTGAGTTCCAGAAAGAATCAGGAAGATTTTTAATGATGAAGGTACGCACGAGGGGAATACCCGACTTAAAAATGTCAGCAATCCTTGCATAGTTTTCCTCATACTGCTTCTCATCCAATCTTTTGAGGGCAAACAATTGATAATCTGCATGTCTTGAATTTAACATGTTTAATATGACATCTGCGTCAATTGATGCACTGGTACGTTGTAAAATTTCCTCCTTAATAGAGCCATGGACAATATGCCAAGCTGTATAACACGAGTATAGGGCACCGGAAACCACTGATTCCTTGATTTCCTTAATTGTAGCCCCTGCGACTGCATCCACACCTTCCATTTTAGGCTGCTTTGGTTTTTTAACCAACTCCTCCATTTTTCTGCGCTTTAAAATGCTGTTGTCATCCATTAGTAATTGATGAAGTTTCAAATAATCCATATATTGAAATTCATCATGATCATTTTTGGTCAACGGCAAATTCGGATAGCGGTCAAAACCTGCATACTGACCTAATATTGTCCAATAAAAACGAATGTGCATCAGCTTACACTCGCCATCAGCGCAGACAGGAGTGGAAATATCAGATGTATAGAGTACTTCATGGTCGTCCGGACCAGCTAATGCGTTTACTTTTTGATTTCCTAACGAATCGACTATTATAGTTAAATCGGTAGCCTTTTCCTTTAATTGAGTTCCGAACTTCCACTCCAATATATAAAATTCCGGTGCCTCGACCAAACCATTTTGATGCGGTACTCTAGAAATCCCCGATGGGGCACCAAACTGGGCAAAGCCCATGGTCGCAACAAAAAAAACCAACGTCGATATTTGTGATTTCATGTGTTTGTTTTCACTATTTTGTATTTTCACTTATCACTTGAATTGGATTTAAACTTAGTTCTTTGTTAATGCATACTTGCGTCATATCTTAGTTATTGTTTTGAATCTGGAATCTCGATATATTTCTGTTCCTTTATAACTTTTAAATATTCATCCAGATACCCAGTATAAATCTCCCTTGGATTCACATCATATTTTTTACAAAGGGATGCGGCTAATCCCACGGCTGCACCCATCTGTCCAGTTGTACGCATTACACGAGGTCCGCCCAGCCCTATATGGGAAGTGCTGAAGTTTCTACCCGCCATGAACAAGTTATCGACATTCTTGGAGTACAAGCTCCTGTATGGAATATAGTATTCCGGAGTTTTATAGAATAGAGCCTCGGAAATAAAATCAGGATTGTTCTCATCCTCAAGTACCGTTTGATAATGTACGTCTACTTCGCGAGTTTCAATTACAACGGCATCCGGAAATTTATTCCCGGTTTTAGCATCATTAAACGTGAAGATATGGTCCCCAACCAATCTACGGGACTCGCGCTTACCAACAAGATAGGATACCCATTCCAATTTACGGTTATTATTATCAGGATGCTTCTTTGCATTGGAAAAAGAGCCGTATATAGCTCTTAGCATGTGATCACGAATTTCCTCGGCATCATCTATCTGGTTTAAATCGTTACGGCTAAATTCCCATTGCCATTCCCCGTTGACTTCCTCATAGGCTTTCGCCACAGGCATTGCCCAAGGGACATCGGGAAAAATCTGTTTCATTTCCGTTAATTTTGAACCCCATAGCACGGAAGAGCCCATAACGGCATTGTCAGCTTCTTTGGGACTCCACAACTCACCCCATTCCTCCCAATCCTCACCGTAGGTATCAACGCTTTCACGACCATACGAAAACTCCGCTCCTGTCCAAAATCCGATCCAACCATCGCCGGTGGAATCTACAAAATAAGGCGCTGTAAATCGTTTTCTCTCGCCCGTACCTGTATGCCTGGCATCGACATATTGTACGATGTTGTTTTTGGCTACTGCATCGTACGCTCTGTAATTAAGGTGCAAATCGATATTGGTATAACTTTTAACATTATTATCCCTTTTCTCTTGGTCTAATTTGGATTCTGCTGAACCATTTGGATAGTGCTCGGTATCCAGTTTTTTTAGAATACGTTCAAAATGACCATATATCCCTAGGGTGTGCACGCGAATTTCACTACTGGCATTGCCGCCTAATAATGGTCTATCATGAATCAACGCCACTTTTAAACCTTGTTCCGCCGCTGCTATAGCAGCGGCGCATCCAGCAATACCCCCTCCTACAACAACAAGGTCGTAGTCTTCGCCTTTCTCAGGAGCATTGGGCTCTTGCGCCAATTTAGTACGCCATTCCACAAGTTTTTTCTGTGAAGTGGGAGGTTCTTCCATTCTTGTCGAGAAGTATATTGCATCGCATCGACCGTTAAAGCCCGTCAAATCAATGAGCTCTACTTGTTCTTCCGTCATCTCGATTTTAGTAGAACCCACGTATTCCCAACCCCAACCGGAACGTTGTCCCAAGACCGTTTCAATAGTGGAATCGCCTACCTTTAATTGGAACCGGCCCGGAGCTTCCCATTGGCCTGGAACCCAATTCATAGTGCGCACCCAAATATGATAATCTCCTGTTTTGGGAAAATTGACAATGGTCGTTGCATTCTTTGCGGGCTCTCCCATGCCGTGTGCCATAAGGTATGGCGACCCCATTTGTTCAACAAATTGAGGGTCTATTACCCAACCTCCGGGGTTATCAAAACTTTCAGCTTCAATCAAAATATCTTGGCTAAAAATACTACAGCTAAACAAACCCAGACATAGGCCAACCAATAGTGATTTCATAATTTCAATTTTTATTATTCATAAACAAACCAAGCTGTCGCGATACAATCAGCGTCAGATTTTAATTGCGCCCAATGGGCACTAAAACTTTTAGGAAAAACATGAACCGTTTCTTCTCCTGCCTTAAGGTTAAAAGGTTTGTAACTATTCAGGTTGTAAGTTAGCGATAGTTTTAAAGGCGCCCAAAACGTTCTGCCCGTTCTTGACGCAGGTATCCGTTACTGAACTGATAACGGCATAGGCCTGCGCACCTTCCGGTGTCTTGGACTGGCCGGACACCTTCTGCTTGACCTTCACGTTCCTGATCGCCCTTTCCGAGGCATTGTTGTCCGGCGGGACTTCATGGTGGTGGAGAAACGTCAGGACGTAGTCCATGTATTTTACCATCCGTTTGTGGAACGCCCGGAGATCTTTGTGTTTTTCGGGCAACGGCCGATCTAAGAGGTACGCCATTTTTTCCGTTTTCCCGTCCCTTTCGGGTATCGGGACGCCATACCCGTCCGGATCCATTTTTTTCTTGAGCTTCAGGCCGCGGTAGATCAGTTCCCTGAACTGGCAGCCAGTACTTTTTCCAAGCCCATGATTTAGTAGTCTGCTCGTAGCCGGTATCACTCAGTGATGACTGGAGCAGTTTATGGACCAATTCCCTTTGATCCGGTCTTAACTCTTTTAACGGAAGTCCTTGTCGCTCATAAGAACTCCAAGGCAGAAAGTGCCATTTTTCCCTGGTTTCTAACTTGAATTCATGAACAATTTTTACTTTTTGGCTAGCGGTCAAATAACTAATAAATTCTTTGACGATCGCTACATCTTGCGAGAATCCCTAAAAAGGAAAAACAGCAACAAGGAATACTAAGATGTTTTTTTTCATATGTAGGTAGGATGCTATGGGTTAGGTTGTTGAACTAAATTTAGGCATTATGGCTAAATCATCGGAGCTGTGTCAAGGGACAGTGATAACTTTGATATGCCTCTCTCCAAGGACTACACTTTTAACGACGGCAAAAGGAAAAAGAAAGAGACAAAAATTCGGGTTTATCATTTGGCAGGAGTATAGTTTATGTCCTCAGCAAAAACTGCAACAGTATATTTCGAGTTACATTGTGTTTCGATGCAGTAAAGTTAAACGTATGATCATCTTTTGTGCACGGTTAAATACCATATCCTATCCTCAGACCGCTATTTCTTCTCCTTTTAAAAAATTGTAGCATACTCCCTGTATCACCCAAAATAGTTTATAGTAGTCATGTCCGTGATATCCCAAATTGGTTTTTTGAAAAAAGGAATTTTTCTGAATCTATAATGTAATCGGATAGCTGAAATAAACTACATTTTTTCTCAGCTCCCATGGCTTACAATACTCTTCTAATTCCGGAAAAATCTTTTCTAAACTGTGTAGGGGTGCTTCTTTTTTCCTTTTGGAATACTCTATTAAAATTCGCAATACTTTTAAAACCAGTATCATATGCGATTTCTGAGATGCTAAGATCTTTCTCAATAAGCCATCTGGAGGCATAGCCTATACGTACATCGTTTAAATACCCTACAAATGTTTTTCCAGTTCGCTTTTTCATGAAGCGGTTGAACGAAACACTACTCATATTCAACATTTGCGACATTTCCTCTAAGGTGATTTTATTTTTATAATTTTCTTGTACATATTCGTAAAGTGTTTTTAATTTATCACTATTCTCAAAAGTTTCTCGTTGTACTGTAGAGCTTGATAGTAATCGCTGGTTTCTTGAGTAAGCTAGATCGTACATTAAGGAAAGAAGTTCTATAAAATAGTCCATGCCATCTAATTTGGATACTTTCAAAAGCCTTGGCATTACTATTCTAGTGGTATCTAAAGAAAACAGTATACCGTGAGATGCTGCCGCAAACATATCTTTTATTGGTTTCATAATCCGTCTTGCTAAAAAATTTTCTTCAAAAAGGTCATTATGAAATTGGATAGTTATTTCTCTTATGTTTTTATTATTGCAGTGGTATTGTTCCCAACCGTGAATAAGGTTAGGCCCTACTAGCACTAATTCCAAGTCATCTATTACCTCTAAGCTGTCTCCGACTATGCGCCTTACGCCTTTGCCGTTCGAGATAAAGTTGAGTTCTATTTCTGGGTGAAAATGAATAGGGAAATCAAAAAAATTCTTAGTGCGGTCAAATACCAAAAAGCTATCTTGATTTGATAGAGGCGTAATTTCTCGATGTATTTTTTTTAGAATACTCATGATATTTGTATTTTTTGTTGTCAAAATGATAAAATAGTGTCAATGCAATATTAATAAAAAAATTAGTTTTGATTTTTATTATTGTCAACATACAGGCTTTTAAGTTAAAGATGTCATAATTGTAGGATAAGTGCTACTATAATAGGACCAGTTAAAAAAAGCGCATCACGGTAAAATACTTAATAAATTTAAGCTTAGATTATGTTACAAACTATTGATATTGTCATAATATCAGGTTATTTGCTAACTACCATTATTATTGGGCTTGTTCTAAGAAAAAAGGCCAAAAGGAGCAAGGATGATTATTTGTTGGGCGGCAAAACGATACCTTGGTATATGTTGGGTCTTTCCAATGCTTCCGGAATGTTCGATATTTCAGGTACGATGTGGTTGGTTTCTTTGACCTTCATATACGGCTTAAAGAGTATTTGGATTCCCTGGTTGTGGCCAGTGTTCAATCAAATTTTCTTCATGGTATATCTCTCGGCCTGGTTAAGAAGGTCTAATGTAACTACGGGTGCGGAATGGATTTTCTTTCGTTTTGGGCATGGCAGCGGAGGGAAACGTTCACATACCATCGTTGTTATTTTTGCAATTGTTAGCTGTCTCGGATTTTTGGCCTACGGCTTTATTGGATTGGGCAAGTTTGTGGAAATATTTGTGCCTTGGGAGCTGGTTAGGAATTATGTGCCTTTTGAGGTCGCTCCGGAATATGTGCCACATTTATATGGAACGTTATTTACGCTATTTGCAGTATTCTATAGTGTTTTAGGGGGTATGAAAGGTATTGTGTGGGCAGATTTACTTCAGTTTGGCATCATGACTTTTTCTTCTATTGCTATAGCATATATTGCCTGGAATGCTTTAAGCGGGAATTCTTTAGAAGTTCCCGATGCATGGTATAGTCCATTTTTTGGATGGAATTTGGACTTGGATTGGTCGGGCCTGATACCTGAGATCAATGATAAAATTGCGTCCGATGGTTTTTCGTTATTTGGATTGTTTTTTATGTTAATGGTCTTTAAAGGCATTCTTTCAAGTATTGCCGGTCCTGCACTTAATTATGATATGCAGAAAATTCTGAGTACCAAATCACCTGTAGAGGCAGCTAAGATGAGCGGTTTTGTAACTTTAGCCTTAATTCCAACGCGTTATCTTATGATCTGTGGGTTTGGAATTCTTTGTGTTTTGTTTTACGATCAATTGGATATCAACCGTGCCGGGGTTTTGGATTTTGAGAATGTATTGCCTGCTGCAATAAGTCAATTCGTACCGGCTGGACTAATGGGGCTTTTGTTGGCAGGGCTATTGGCGGCTTTTATGTCCACCTTTGCCGGTACGCTTAATGCTGCCCAAGCCTATTTGGTAAATGACATTTATATCCCTTACAATAAAAATGCTTCAATTAAGCAGATAAATTTCATGAACTATAGCAGTGGAATTGCCGTGGTGGTGGTAAGCATAATTTTAGGTTTTTTTGTAAAAGATGTGAACTCGATAACACAATGGATCGTATCCGCCCTTTGGGGCGGGTATATTGTTTCCAATATTTTAAAGTGGCACTGGTGGCGGTTTAATGGTACGGGCTATTTTTGGGGTATGCTATCCGGTCTTGTGCCCGCCATACTCTTTCCCCTAGTTTTTGAGCAAACGTTGGAGTTGTATCTTTTTCCCTTACTGTTGGTCATAACTATAGTGGGCTGTATTTTAGGAACGTATTCCGCGCCACCTACCTCGGAAGAGACGTTAATGGAGTTTTATAGGAGAACACGTCCCTGGGGCGTTTGGAAACCCATTCATGAAAAAGTTCTAAAGAGGTATCCGGAATTTAGGGTGCATACCAATTTAAAGCGGGATGCATTGAATATTATCACGGGTACTATTGCCCAAACGCTATTGGCCGTGGTTCCATTTTACCTTGTTCTGCATGATTACATGGCCATGGGTATCGCGTTGGGAATTCTGATTTTTTGCGGTATGCTGCTAAAGAAATACTGGTGGGACACTTTACATGAACAGTTATGAAATTTTACGTTCAACTTTAACCTCACTGAAAAAAATGATAGATAAATTTTCAGTAATAAGAGCAACTCATGATCACTTGCTCAATCAAAAAAATAAGCCTAGTACGCTTGGCAATGGCCTCTTTTCCCGTTATCAGAACCCTATTGTTACCGCAGCACATGTACCATTAGAG
>Ga0075108_10000094_pt1 | contig 50124 bp, 60 predicted proteins | sample AntAceMetag02UK1_FD_69797 | JGI IMG/M metagenome (GOLD analysis project Ga0075108, IMG submission 69797) | Saline lake microbial communities from Ace Lake, Antarctica - Antarctic Ace Lake Metagenome 02UK1 | ecosystem: Environmental > Aquatic > Non-marine Saline and Alkaline > Saline | place...
TTTATCTACTGCTAGAGAGAGACTAGCAGGAGCAGGTACCCAAGACGCAGGTCTTGCTTTTGGTGGACTTGCACCTGCAATCTCCAATGCCACGGAAGAATACAATGGAACTAGTTGGTCGAGTGGTGGTAATCTAACTACTGCTAGACAAATGCCCGCAGGAGCAGGCACCCAAGACGCAGGTCTTGCTTTTGGTGGAGTGACACCTGCAATCTCCAATGCAACCGAAGAATATAATGGAACTAGTTGGTCTAATGGTGGTAATCTAACTACTGCTAGATATAGTCACGCAGGAGCAGGTACCCAAGACGCAGGTCTTGCTTTTGGTGGATTTGCTACACCTGCCAACTCCAATGCCACGGAAGAATATGATCAAGGTGCTATTAACCAACGATATCCGATAATTATGTCGCACACATTTGATACTATGATAATGACAGACCTAGCTACTCGATATAATATAGCAGATGATGTAGATGCAGCAACGGCAGGTATCAACGTTGGTAATATATACCACACGAATGGAATTGTTAAAATTCGATTAACATAAACAACACATAATGATATTTATAGAAAACATAATGGAGACATATAAATGAAATACTTTCAAGCAGTAAATACAGGAAAAGGATTCGTAACCCATGCAGAAAATGAATCCGCTCATATCAGTGGATATCCTGCGAACATCTGGGTAACGATAAATACTACATGGCCATCTCGTGTTAATGCGACCGAGTATACAAAAACTGAGGCACAAGCATTTATTAACACAGAGTTAGATGGTGAACTGGATGACGATGGAAATCAAGTCGTGGTTACATTACCATAAATTTGATAATTTTTACTCAATGTATTATATTAATAATTAAACAAAACAACTAGTTATGGACTATAAACTGACCAATGTGGTAGAACCGACCAAAGATTTATCCTTATTAATGGATGTATTTTCTGACGAGAAAATGTCAGAGATACAGATATTGGGTGATGAACTTGCGGATAATTGGAATAAAAAACAAATATTTAGAACAGAGACGGAGATGCGAGTTTCCGTGCTTAACGACGGAAAGCATCCAACACATGCCTCCAAGTACTGGCAATCTGTGCGAGAGATGTCTGCACAATTTAATGCACTCGTAGATATGTCATTTGACATTAAACGAAATAAAATAAAAAAACTGAAACTAGAACGTGACTTGCAAAAAGCAATAACCGACTCAGATGACTTAACTCAATTAGAATTGGGAGTTGATTTAGAAGAAAATCTATACCAGGCTGCTAACTTAAAGCAAGTAGCTGATGATAGACTTAGAGAACTGAAGTTGTGGTCTAAAATAAAGGCCGAACTAGATGATAACTCATTTGATACTACAAGTCCAAACACACACCAAGCAGACTCATTCAAGTACGCACTTGGTAATAGAGTGCGATCACTAGGGCCTAATGCAGGTCCTGCTGAAGTTATCAATGCAGTCGGCCCACTTGAAACAATCAAACGATTGGGAACTGATGATGGTGGAGTATTAGGATTCCGGGAAGGTGCTATAAAGTATATTGAGTCGCAAAAAGAACAGAACAATCAGTTAAAGTAACGTTTGATATATATCACGTTACACTCGTAGAATTAAATAAAAATAAAGACCTAGTTAGGCACTTTCAATATCATGAATACCAAAGAAAACTCACAAGAAATCACGGAGCAGGTGTTAACTGCACCTGCTACCATCGACTTCTTAAGAATGCACTTAGAAGTAATATGTGGTCGATTGGCAGAACCACTATTAAAACAAAATAAACTACCAAGAGAAGACGCAGAATGTCATGAAGCATTCTTAGCGTTAGCACACTTACTCGCAATTGAAGATTGCCTAAATGATTGATACCGGTTATCGCATACATTGGATATGGTACATTTAATAAATTGAAAAAAATAAAATCATGCTAAAGTTACAAACATACAACAATTATAAAGTCACCTCTGACTGGAATACGTTCTATTATTTCAAGAATGTATTTAATGATGACATGATTAGTGAACTCGAAAGGATGGTTCACTCCAATTATTCCTTTAGTAAAGGTAGAACCGGAGTTGCAGAAAAGGGAACCGATACGGATTCATATGAAACAAATAATAGAGATATTGCATACATAGAACCAACCAATGATTCTAAATGGTTGTATGACCTACTATTTCCACTAGTAGAGCAGGCAAACGATGCTGTATTTAAATTTGACATTGATACAGTAACTGATCCAATTCACTATGTGATTTATCCAGAGGATGGTGGGCATTTAGATTGGCACATGGATATTGGTTCCAACGCGGTTAATCGCAGAAAGTTAGCAATGACGGTTCAATTATCAGACCCTTCAGATTATGACGGTGGGGAGTTTGAAATATGGATGGGTGGTTCGAGTGGATTTTTACAACTACCACGTGAGAAGGGTGATGTTATCATATTCCCTTCATTTCTGATGCACCGGGTGAAACCAATTACACGAGGTCAGCGAAAGTGTTTAGTATTTTGGACAGGTGGGAGACCTTTCCGTTAATTAAAAAATAATAGTTATGGAATTTAAAGTATATGAACAGTTGTGGTTTGCCACACCTGTATGGGAATGTCCTGTGAGTGGAATCGACAATGAGTCAATTAAGCAGTACTGCTTACGAGTTAGACGTGAATTGCCTGGTAAGAAAGTTTCAAATAGGGGTGGATGGCATAGTGATACGTTACTTAATCCACTACCTGATGATTTATCACAACTGTTCACAGACTTAACATTATTCGTAAACGATGTATGCGCACGGCATATGGGCATCGATAATTTAGAGTTAGGTAATTTTTGGATTAATATTAATGGTATACATGACTATAACATGCCACATGACCATCAAAAATCAATCCTATCTGGTGTTTATTATGTAGATGTTCCTGCGGACAACACAGGTGATCTAGTTCTTCATAGAGGAGACACCTCTGAATATTTCCTACACAGTGGAGTCACTCGAGTAGAAACACCTACGAATGCACAGACTGTATCTAAAAAAGCAGTCGAGTCAACATTTTACTTGTTCCCTAGTTGGACTAAACATCATGTCGAGCGTAATGAGAGTGATGTCGAACGAATTTCAATTGCATTTAATTTTATCCAAAAATGACACCCAATAATGACGCACAAGTACTCGAGTTATTTCCAACTCCAGTATACACTACAATGGTACCTGACTCACTCGGAGACGTGCTACCATGGATTCATGAGCAACCAATGATGTCTGATGGTATTGACTCCGATAACTATGGTGATAGGTCATCTAGTAGTTATATCCTTGATGATGAAAATACAATCGAATTGAAAAAATTCATCCTTAATGAAATAAAAAAATTTGGTGATACCCTTGGGTATGACTACGAATCATATAGAGTCGGACAAAGTTGGATATCACACAAGCATCCAGGGCAGCACCACACGATGCATTCTCACCCCAACTCACTCATATCAGGAGTGTTCTATTTCGGTGAACCAACCGATGATACACCTGCGATTAAATTTCACAAAGCAACTGGTGGCATTGGGGTATCTAGTATAAAACCAAAAACAGTTGCTGATAAAAGACTTTTTCCATTGGCATGGGATGAATTTTCAATACCGTTCCAGCCTGGCAGACTCCTACTTTTTCCATCATACTTGCATCACTCAGTGCCACTTAACAAGTCAAACTCGGTTCGATGTAGTATAGCATTCAACTCAGTACCATCTATTGGATTTGGTTCCGAGTCAAACTTAACTGAGTTAAAATTTGGATAATTTGGCAAATGGATTTGCATATAAGGTCGATCAACCATTGGTCAGTAGTAAATCGGCTGGCGAAAAATATTTAATATGGCATGTGCAAGGTGGTCTCGGTAAGAACATTGCCGCTACTGCATTGACAAAAGATATTAAAAAAAAGCATTCGGACAGAAAGTTTATAGTAGTATGTAGTTGGCCCGAAGTATTTCTAAATAATCCACACATAGACAGAGTATATCAACTTGGTAGGACTCAGCATTTTTATAAAGATTATATTGAAAATAAAGATGTCATTGTTTTTAGACATGAACCATATCACCAAAGTGGGCACATCACTCGCAAGAATCATATTATCAAAAGTTGGTGTGAGTTACTTGATATTGAGTATACCAACCAATTACCATTAATTCAACCCAACGCAGTTCAACTCATGAAGTGTGGTACGTGGACTCGTAACAAACCACTACTAGTTCTACAGACGTGTGGTGGGGTAATGTCATCAACTGCACTATCATACGCATGGGCACGTGACATTCCACAAGAGATAGCTGAATCTATAATAACACATTTCAGTCAAGCATATCATATAATGCACGTGACACGGAGAAATGGATACACCCTACATAATGTAGAACGTATCGACTATGAGATGAAAAATATGGACTTATTCAGTCTACTTGCAGCATCGTCTCGTCGAATATTAATCGATTCTTCTTTACAGCATGCAGCTGCATCGATGGATATGCCATCAACTGTGCTATGGGTTGGAACATCACCTATTAACTTTGGTTATACTATGCATAATAATATTATGGCAAAATCTCCAACTATACAAAATCACCTAATAAATTCATACTTATTCGACTATCAATTCGAAAATAATGAATATGAATGTCCCTATAATAATGTGTCTGATATGTTTGATTTAAGTACGATATTAACTTAGTCAAATTCAACTAATTTTGAATTACTTATATTATATGTTATATTAGAGTTTTAACTAATTAAATTATATAATATATGAGTAACGAACAACCACTAAGTGATGCAGAAATTAATACAATCAAGGCATTGCAGCAAAAAAAGCAGTCATTTATTCGTGAATTCGGAGAGTCTGAAGTTCAGAGTAGATTACTTGATCACAGCAGACACAATTTAGAAACTAACTTCGCAGAACATTTAACACATGAGAGTGCATTCTATGCCGAATTGCGAAATACGTACTCCAACGGTATGGTTGATTTAGACCGATTAGTCTATATCCCATCAAATTAATAGTAAATATTACAAAGTTGAAATTATTTAGGTAATTTCAACTTTTTTTTTAATACTTATAGTGTATACGGTCGATATGCCATGTGTGTATAGTTACGACTTTGAAAAATTTAAAAATATATAAATTGGAGATTATTTAATGGCTGAAAAATTTGTGTCACCTGGTGTATTTACTCGTGAAAACGATGCATCATTTTTACCTCAAGGTATTGCTGATATTGGAACTGCCGTAGTCGGCACGTTTCCAACAGGTCCTGCGTTCACACCAGTGGTGGTTCGTTCGATCGATGAGTTTAGAACTAGATTCGGCGGAGAAGATAGAAATTACTATGCGACATATGCCGCTAAGAATGTTTTAACGAATGCCAATCAAGTTACCATTGTACGTGTTGGTGAATTGGGTGGGTATAATCACACGGGTCATTCAATAACGGCAACTACGGACATAGGTGGTGTGGCTGGCGAAACAAGTGTTATCATGCTTGCACCTGCGAGAGGAGTTACTGCACTGACGGTGACTAACGTTGCTGTTGCCGGAGCGACTATTGAATTAACAGTTAATGGTGTTGATTACATAGCATCATTTGACCCAACCGCTGAGAATTACTTTACTAAGGTATTTGGTACAAATCCACTTGGAATTAAAAGTGCTTATGTGTATTCCCACGCAGAAACGAGCAACCGAAATATAGATGACTACACCGACATTACTGTTGCGAATGCAACTCAAGCAATTGATTTCGATAATCAAAACGCACAGAGTGCAGCAACTCCATATGTTACATCACAAAATATTAATAACACAGTCTATAACTTATTTAGATTTGTGACATTAAATACTGGAACAGATACAAATACACAGACAAAAATCTCGATTCAAAATGTGAAACGTGCAGGTGAAATCGGTGATGTCTATGGTAGATTTGATGTAATCATTCGTGCATTCAGTGACACTGACGAACGACCTGTCGTGTTGGAGAGGTTTTCTGGTATAAATTTAAACCCATCATCCCCTAACTTTATCTCACGTGTTATTGGAGATAACTATCGAACAGTCAATGAGTCTGGTGATTTAACGACACACGGTGATTATCCAAATGCATCAATGTATGTTCGAATGGAAGTTGCCGACGGATTTGATACATTTCCACCTACTGTGGTACCTGCAGGATTCGGTGGATATAAAATTCCATTCGATAGTGGAACTATAAGTGAATTACCACTAGCAGATGTAGGCACGTCTGCACGGATTCACTATGGTATAGACTTCGACGGATCTACCGACTGGACTGCATACATAGCACCCAAGTCAGACGATTCTACTGATGTAACTAGTCCCTACACATTACCAGATGCATTGTTTGCTACCTCTGCAACATCCACGACAATTCAAATACAGAGAAGGTTTACCATTGGGTTTGAGGGTGGATTTAATGGAGCAGCTCCTAACTTGGTTAAACACTTAGGCACTGAGGTTAATAGTGCAGCTAATGTGGGTGGATTAGATTTCACGAATGTTAACTCAAGTGGGTCAGTTGCATTTACACGTGCATTAAATGCGATTTCAAATCCATTAGAATTTGACTACAACCTTCTTCTAACACCAGGTATTTCTAAAGATTACGGTGGGTCTGTCATAGATAGAGCACGTGAAATTGTGGAAGATAGAGCAGATGCATTCTACATTGCAGACTTAACTTGGATTGCGCAGTCGAATGACAAAGCAATAGCAGATGCAGCGGCGTACAATTCGTCATACATGGCATCATACTACCCATGGGTTAAAATAGTAGACACTAGTACTACACGTCCGATGTGGGTTCCACCATCTGTTGTTATGGGTGGTGTATTTGCGTTTAGTGATGCAATATCAACTGAGTGGTTTGCTCCTGCTGGATTAAACAGAGGGAATATCACTCAAGCAATTGACACATATAAGAAGTTAAAGCGGTCGGACATGAATTTGCTATATGATAGTAAAGTAAATCCAATCGTATCATTTCCTGGACAAGGTATTACTGCATATGGACAAAAGACACTGCAAACATCGTCGTCTGCATTAGACAGAATCAACGTACGTCGTTTGATGATTAACTTGAAGAAATTCATTAGTTCAGCATCTAGATTTTTAGTATTCGATCCAAACACGTTGACAACTAGAAATAAATTTCTATCATTAGTTGAACCTTATTTGGACTTAGTCCAACAAAATCAGGGTATATTTGCGTATCGTGTTGTTGTGGATGATACGGTGAATACACCAGAGGTGATTGATAGAAACCAACTGATTGGTAAAATATTTATTCAACCTGTAAAGTCTGCTGAATTTATCGTGTTAGACTTCAATGTATTACCAACAGGTGCAGAATTTGCTTAGTAAATTCTAACCTAAATTACAAAGGAACTCATAATGAGTTCCTTTTTTTTTGCATAGCACTCAATTACAGTTACTTGGATTGACATATCAATTTTCTTAATATTAAAAAATAAATACCTTACATTTTTAAAACTAAATAATATTTATAGTAAATGAAGGAATTTTTTATATGGCAATCACCGAAAACTTATTTTACACTGACTATGAACCAAAATCGCAAAATAGGTTTATATTCTCATTTAATGATGCAGACATACCTGCATATCTAGTCAAGAGTGGTAGCAGACCAAATGCGACTTCCACTAGAAAAGAAATTGATTATATCAACACCAAGAGATACTATGCTGGTAAGTATGCATGGGAAACTATGGACGTAACATTTCAAGACCCTATCGTACCCTCAGGTGCTCAAAAAGTCATGGAGTGGTTTAGACAGCACTACGAATTTAGCACAGGTGCCGCTGGTTATGCAACTGCATACAAAAAAGATGTTAATTTAGAAATGCTAGGGCCTGATGGTACCATCGTAGAACGATGGACATTGAAGGGAACCTTTATAGAAACGGCAAATTTTAATGAACTAGACTACTCAACTGATGATTTAATGGACATTACTGTTACATTATCATTTGATTATGCAACATTAGAATTTTAATATTCTAAGATTATGGACAATGTTGCTATTGCACTTAAAGATTCTTATATTAAGTTAATCTATGAGAATTTTTAACATGCTAATATGTCAAACGTGCGGAAAAGAATACAAAACCAGCAGATGGCTGAATAAGCACATCGAATCGGTGCACTCTATAGAAACTTACGTCGAACAAAATTCTGCATTAATAAAGATTCCCAACACAAATAAGTTACGACTTGTACCAATTATTAAACGAGTTTCTCGAAAGTAATATTAAAAAAACAAAAAAAGTTATATGTTAACAGAAATTATAGAATTACCATCTAAAGGTAATCTTTATCCAAAAAGTCATCCACTATCGAGTGGTGTTGTTGAAATAAAATACATGACAGCCCGTGAGGAAGATATACTGACGACCGAGTCTTATATTGAAAAAGGACTAGTACTGCAAAAATTACTAGATGCTGTTATCGTTACGGAGGGAGTATCTTCCAATGATTTACTAACAGGTGATAAGCAAATGGTCTTATTACAAACTAGGATACTTGGGTATGGTAGTTCGTATTCATTCACACAAGATGGTAAATCGCACACGATAGACTTATCTGCAATTGGAACTAAGGGTAATCCTGACTTATTTAACAACTCACCACTTATACAGTATGAACTACCAAAGTCAGGTAAAACTGTTATTCTCAAAATACTTAATGGGGATGAATCTCGTGAATTATCCGACGACATAGAATCAGTTAAGTCTAAAGGATTGCCAATCGGTGAGGTAACAACCAGACTGACTCGGATTATACAATCACTAGACGGTGTTACTGACAAGAAAGTAATTAAAGACTTTGTCCATAATGAGATGCTTGCGGTTGATAGCCTTGGTGTTCGAATGTTTTTAGACATAGTGGCACCTGATATTGACTTAACGTTAACTATTGACGGAGAAGAGGTAGATATCCCAATCGGGGTTAACTTTTTTTACCCTACCTCCTAAGTACCGACTTGACTTACGAGTACAAATATTTTACTTCTTACAATTTTCTCAAGGATATACGTATTCAGACATCCTAGATTTAACCATCGGAGAGAGAAGATTTATTTTTTCTGAGTTTAATAAGCTATCCGAAGAACGAAATAAAAAGAAACCCACTTAATGTGGGTTTTTTTGTTCAGGCATATTTATAGTTAGTAGCAAAACTAGAAATTCAATATGGCAGATTTACCAATATACGACGCAGATCAATTAAGCAAGTTGAGCAAGACGTATCAGACAATACTAAAGACTATGGCATCTCAATTAGCAGTGACTAAAGAGACGGCTAAGTATGATGATGCTATTATTAAAATGTCACATGTCAACTATAAGAATCAAAAAAACGCACTTGCATTTCAAAAAGAAGCACATAAGGTATTTGCACACCACAGGCAACAGATAGTAGATTTTGATGCTTATAAAAATAAGCAAGATAGAGAAACACGAAAGAGACAGATAAAAGAGGCTAGAGGATCACGTGGTGTCCGAAGTGCACAGCAGGCATTTAGAAGCATGCGAGGTGGTGAAAGTGCAGGCAAACAACTGATGACTGGTGCATTCGGTGATGGTGGAATCGCACGTGCGACAGGTAAATTCTCTCACTCAATGAAGAGTGTGTACCAAGGTACCTCTGAAATAAGTGGTTCATTTGCGAAGTTGCGTAACCTATCTAGTGGTTTTTTTAAATCTGGAAAACAAGGTGCATCTGTATTAGCTAAGTCATTTTCTATGCTTGGACTTTCTATCGGACTCGCAACGGCTGGACTTTCTCTTGCAATGGGTGCCGTCGTGCTTGTGCTTTCTAAAATCAAAGACATAGTGTTGGGTGTTGACAATGCTGCAGCAGCATTAACGAATACCGTTGGTGCACTCGACAATTCATTTAGTTTATTATTACTAAATGCTACGGCAAATACATCTATACTTGGGGGTAATGTTGCGCTTGCAGGTGAATACGCAGGTCGATTAATTAATAACTTATCACCTGCCATTCAAATAACAAGTGACATAGTCTCAACCGCAGCTGAGATGGGTGAGGTATTTGGATTGGGATCTGAGAAGGCGGCAAAGTTAGTTACGATATTCACACAACTGTCTAATTCATCTATCGCAGATGCAACGACAGAATCTGCTAAGTTAGTTGCAAGTTTTGGTAGACTAGGGCCTGCGATAACTAAAAATTTAGTTGACAGTTTTGATGCAGTATCAACTCAGTTTGATTTGACACTGCATCAACTTGCACAGCAATCTGTACGAGCAACCAATCTTGGTATTTCTTTGACAACCGCGTCAAACTCAGCTGCTAAGTTGCTTGACTTTACGTCGTCAATATCGTCAGAATTTAGAACATCTGCATTACTCGGTCGGCAGATTAATCTAAACAAGGCAAGACAACTCGCATGGGATGGGCAGTTGAATGCGTCTAATGAAGAGATGCTGAATCAATTCGAATCAATTCTAGATTCAGGTCAGATGAACTTCGTGCAAGCAAAAGCAATCCAAGAAGTGACAGGTAAAACGGTTGCGGAACTAAGACGTGAACTCCGAGTTAGGAAAGAGTTGGGTAATCTTGGCAGAATCGATGCACGTACCCGAGAGACTGCATTGAGTCGATTGGATGTAATAACACGTAAACTTGAAGCAGGATTATTCAGAATATTATCATCTCCAACAGTCCAAAAATCATTCGAAGAAGCAGCTGATCAATTAATTAATTTTTTACAAAGTGGGGGATTCGAACAGATAATCGACTCTTTAAAGAGTGTTGCCACATTGATACATGGACTTATTTCTGGATCACTCAAACTCTCATTTAATTTTATAGACTTTATGACAGGTGACGGACTTTCGATAAAAGGTGGTAGTTCGTCTCAAAAGGTAACTTCAATTAATGATGGTATTATAACACCAAAAGGTGATATAGTCAAAACCAATCCACGTGATTATATAATTGCAACGACAAACCCTAGTGCAATGGTACAGAGTTCAGGTGGTACGAATGCTAATAATGCATTAATGGAAGAAGTCAAATCATTATTAGTATCAATTAAACAGAATGGTGTGCATGCAAATGTATATTTAGATAGTAAAAAACTTAGTAGTGGGATAGCAAACTCACTGAGATAATATGAATATTAAACAACAAATACAAAAGTATATAGAACAACGTGAGGCGTTTGTAGCATCTCGGTCAGATAGTACTTCGGACATGCCTAACTACACCAAATCTATATTTTCAAACGCTAAGTCCTCATACCAAACCACACAGAGACGAGACGTATCGGTGAGATCGGACTCAATATCCGACATGCCACCACCTTTGTTAGGTACATTCACTGGGCAGAAAGAAGCATATGTAAATAGTATAAAACCACCAAGTGCGACTGAGTTTTTATCTGATTTATCAAAATCACTGACTCGGTCGGTTGTTGATCAACTAGGCAATAGTATAGGAGTTGGGTTAGACGACTTACGAAATCCACGCAGACTTGCGAACGCATTTGTCGAAAACGCAAAGCAAGAGGTGACTCGTGGAGTCACTCGTAGAGGAAATGCACTTGCGAATAATCTACGTGAGCAATTTATGCGTGGTATTAGAAAGTCTGAGGATGGTAGTCCAAAGATGCGTGAAGAAGAAATCAATGGTGTGCGTGACTTATATTATAACCTCACGATTGGTGATTTACGTGCCAAAACTCAGTCGGAACTAGATCTCATGTCTATCAGTAGACATTCTCGTATCGATACGAAGTTTCGTATCGATACTATCGATACGAAGTTCAACTCAATGTTTGAGAAAACATACGTCGACCCGATCGATACCCCACAGAGTACTACGGATGATACTGATTATATAATAAAATTTGATATCACAAATGAAAATAAGAGTTTATTGTTTAGGATGGCAAACTTCACTGGACTAACTGACTCATTAACGACTACGTATGATGATGCAACTTACATTGGACGTCCTGAAAGATACCCATCATATACAGGAACTTCACGAAACATTACATTTACATTTGGAATATTTGCAGACGATAAGGACGACATTGATGTGATATACAAAAAACTAAATGCATTGGCATCATTATCATACCCACATTCATATACATCGACTAATATAATGCAACCTAACATTATTAAATTATCAATTGGACGATACTTGATTGATAAACCATTTTTTATACAAAGTTCTACATTTATTTTTGACGAAGACCTAGTACACTCCGAGGGCAAACCACGTGGAATGAGTATTACTATAAATGGCACACTTCTACAATCAGAATCAAATCCAAAACTATATGATATCACACTAGGTACTCCTAAGTTCTTAGCATAACAAATATTAAAAACACACACATGAGTAGAGCAAAATACGCAAAAACTGGTACGAGAACTGATGGTAAGCAGAAATATAATTCACTAATACTACCATCGTTCGTAGAAAATTCATCGGACATTGTCATTAGTGTCAATAATTCAACTAGATTGGATGCACTTGCACAACAGTTTTTTAATGACGCAACACTATGGTGGGTTATCGCTGTGTATAATAATATAGGTGAACCATCATTGTTCGTCAAAAACTTAACTTTTTTAAGAATTCCATCTGACATTCAAACTATATTTAATACTATCAAAGAACTAAACTAAATGAAAATTGTTATAAACGGAGGAGAGCAGATAAAAATAAGACCATTTGATGAAAGTGTGTCTGAATCATTGCTTGCTCGAGAGAACGCAGGAAATCCTGCATCTATTGATGGATTCAAATCATATGCAATAAATACTACACCATTTGTTCGCATTAATTGCATGCAAGAAGTCACGTATGAATCATCTAAGACCACCACCGGTAATAATAACAATCTACCATCTGCTTCTGATGTCTTAGCAGATGACATGAAACGTACTCTAGATGGACTGACTTTGACGTTCGATACATCGTTTGATGATATGTATAGTGCGACTTCACAAGTGATAGGTCGTACCATTGGATTTAGCTCAAATGGATCCGTCCCTATTAAATTGAAAAATCCACGTAGAGTTCCCCCACCCACATTGACGCAACTCACGGCAAAATGCGGTGAGAGCGCTGGTTACTATACAACTGCTCAATTGAATTTCACTGTTAATAGTCTTGAGCAGCTAGAATTTTTAGTTCCGTTTTTGTTTAATCCTGCTAATGCAATTTTTTTAGAATGGGGTAATAATTCGAAGAATATCAATAACACCGATTTTTTCAGTGCAGCTGATGTTAAACTAATGACGGACAGTATTGGTGGTGATGGTGACTTTTATGGCAAATTCAATAAAACAGTGCTAGACTCTGAAGGTGACTATGAGTTTATGTTTGGTGTTATAAATAACTTTAATTTTGATTTAAATAAAAATCTCGGATACGATGTGTCTGTTGATGTTATATCATCGGAACTATCACAAGTAAAATCACCTGCCAATATAGGTGGGTCTGACACCGGTGTTAGGTGTCCTGGGTGGGATGAGCAATCGCTGGATTTTTATTTAAAGATGTTTTATGATACTAATCTAAGTAATTATAAAAATAATCCAGATACACCATCTAATATTATTGAACTTATTGGAAATAATTCTAATTCATATGTTACTATATCTTCTATTTTGAAATTCCTACGAGTTCGTCCAAAGGATACAATTGACCAATACATATTAAACAAAACTGGGATTGATTTAAGCAATGGAGAACCTGTCGATATACTCGAGGAAGAGGGTGTTCTTACCGGAATATCTAATAATTTAATAATAGATAAATCTAATGAAATTCCTATTGTATCATACACTGATGATGTGTTAATATTTCGAGAAGAAATGTATGTAAATATTGCAAGTAAACATGATGAAAGTGGTGACTATAGACTGTCTCCTGCAATTTCGTCGGATGTTGGTAAGATACACAATAAGTATATACTTTCATATGGAATTTCTGATATATCATCGTCTAATGTAGTAAAAGAGGTGTATAAAACCGCCGCAGTATCTATACTAAATCCTGTACGTGGTGCCATAGGAGCCGCCAGGATCGCTGCTGCAGTTACTGATAAACGTAGAAAGTATAAAGTTACTAAGAAATATTTTAAACCAAAATTAGTTAGTCAAGATGACAATCGCCGTATAACTCCATCTCAAGAAAACTTAGCGAATGCTTATATAAAGTTTGATACATTTTCTCAAATATATAAAGACTCACTCGGAAAGCCGATCGATGTTATGAAAAAGTTGATAGAAATTTTAGACAATGCCACTGGTAATATATTAGACCTAGTTGTAATGGAAGCAATCGATGAAACTACACAAACACCCATGGTGACGGTTGTACCACTGAGTTCTACCAAATTGGATACAACTATCAAACCGTATGTATTTAAATTCGATTCCAAAAATAGCATGCTATTATCTGCTAACTACAATCTTGGACTTGCTGGATTACTTGGTGACTATGTATACTCACAAGCACTCGGATACACGAGTGGAGATGGTAATTCTGAAAAGTTACACCTATCCATATTTACCAACCATGAAAACGGATTAACCGTCAATGACGTACGTGCGACTAAATTAAAAAAACTGATGAGCAAACGTGATACTCGTTCAACTGCAGTGGTAGATGATAACCCATGCGCACCACCTCCGATGGGTGTGGTAGAATCGGCAAATGGATTGCTAGCTCGTAAACTCGATGATGACGTTAGGTTATCCTATAATGGTATATTTTTTGTAGATAAGGATGCGTCTGTGCAAGTAAATGATACGTCCATTGGTAGTTTTAATTCATCATTTGATGCACTTGACGAGATTACGATTGCGGGAAATGACCCAATAACAGATATTGATATTTTATATAAACTTAAATCCATATATAAAATTGAGAGAATTCCATTAGTCTTTAGTAAAGCAAAAGATTTAATATTAGTTGCCCGACGAAATAAATCGGAAACAATATCACAAACTCCTGAACTTAGAAAACTTGGAGGCATTCACCCATTACTCGAGTCTAAGTTGACATTATCTACACGTGGTATTGGTGGAATAAACCCATTACAGTACTTTAAAGTAAGTGGCATACCAAGTGCATACAGTGACCGTGGTCAATTCTGCGTAATGGATGTTCAACATACAGTCACTTCAAATGGATGGGTGACTCAGTTAGAGGCAAGATTCAGACCAACATACCACGACGAGGAATCATGACTCAATTAAACATACGATATAAACCTATACCAATAGTAACAAATGAAAAAATTATAGTAACGAGTTCATCTGAATCTATTAGAAGATTTTTTGTAATAAAATTTGATGGTATTGTATATGAAGTTAATAGAAATACCTATACAAAAATCAAAAACTCACCTTATTTTGGTACACTCATAATTAATTGGTATATTAGCGGAACGGAAGAGTTTGTCAGGAGTCGAAACGCAGATGAAGTTAAGCGAGCATCTGCCATAATTCCATCAATACATTCCATACTCGTAAATATGTTACAATTTTTTAGACATGATAATAGATTCTCTTGAAGAATTAGCATTAAATATAGACAATCGTGAGTGGATTCTAATACCAATTCAAACGGAGCATAGAACACATCCATCAAATACGACTGTTACTGCACTATATATCACAGACATATCATGCTCGGACTCATTCATTGTCCCAATAGATCACACCGAGGCTTTCGGTGAACTATCGTTGCATAACATCATTGGTATATTTAAAGACATGTCGGTGTACACCGTCGACCGAAAGTCGTGGCGTAATTTAGAATGTAACCCACATGATTTATCATTAATATTTTTTCTACATGGTGATCGATTTGATCAACTCCCTACACTAGACTCATATTATGAAAAGTGGAATTCATTTAATAATATTAATAGACTAATTCCATTAAGCATTTTATACGATGCGTATTATAATTTTTTCAAAAAAAACTCAAATTATATTGATAAGTTCGTCGACTATCTACCTATTATAGAAACTGATACATACATAAACTATATAGAAACAATTGACTCGTTCTATGCAATTGAATCAAACGGACTACGAACCACAGATGGGTGGGAATACTCTCAGTACTATCTATGGAACTATACAGGCAGGCCATCTAACCGATTCAACAAGGTCAACTACGCTGCCCTCAGAAAGGACGATAACACTCGTTCTAGGTACGTATCCCGATTTACCGATGGTTACCTTGCCTTATTCGATTACGAGGCATTCCACCCGAATATAATAGCAAAATACACCCACACAGCGGTGAGTCGTGATAGTTCGTTACATTATCAACTTGGACAACACTACTACAACGCAGAACTCCTAACCGACGAGCAGTTGGCGGAAAGTAAGAAAAAAACATTTTATCACTTATACGGAAATATTCCAGATGAATTAACTAGCATAGACTTCTATAAAAATGCGAGAACATTGATAGATTCATTTGCAGATAAATCCCACATAGAAAGTCCGATTTATAAACGAAAAATAAATACGGATGGGTTTTCTAAACAAAAGTCATTTAATTACTTTCTACAAGCATTCGAGTCTGAGATAAACTTTATCAAGATACGACAATTAAATCAATATTTATCTGATAAGAAGTCCAAGTTAATATTGTATATATATGATGCATTTTTACTTGATGTACATCCAGATGAATCAACCATACTAGATGAAGTTTCTAAGATCCTCGAAGGCAGTCACTTCAAGGTAAGTGTTCAGTGCGGTGCGAACTATAAAGACTTAAAATAGCACGAATATATAAAAGATTTCAGATACTTATTAGTGAACGTGAAAACAAAACACTAAGAGGTATTGATGGGTACGCATTCTAATTCTCAGTTCAGGTTGAAAAAGCTGAAATATCAGATAAAGGAATTTGAAAAAAAACTAAACATTGAACAAAAACAAGCAGATGAATTAATAGAACAAAAGACCTTGACCGTATTATCCGGCAAGGCGGGAAGTGGTAAGACACTCCTAAGTTGTTATACTGCACTGAAAAAGTTTGCAGAAAGAGAGGTCGATAGAATTGTAATCACTCGACCGACGGTGTCCACTGAAGATAATGGATTTTTACCTGGTGGAATTGAAGATAAACTCGGGCCGTGGATGTCGCCGATATACTCCAACTTCAAAACAATACTACACAATGACCAAGACCATACTTCGATTGAGTTATATGATCAGTTAATTGAAAGTAAAGTCCTAGAAATTGTTCCGATTACCTTCATGCGAGGACGGACATTCACAAATTCACTCGTTATTGTAGACGAGGCACAGAACCTAACCGAAGAGCAGTCTTTAATGGTTCTTTCACGAATTGGAATTGGCACTAAAATGATTATTTGCGGTGACTTAAAACAAGTCGACTTGCGCAAACGGAATGATAGTGGTATGTGGTTCATGAGTCGATTAAAAGAATCTGCCAATATTGGTAGTTTTGAATTGCTCAAAAATCATAGACATCCTGTAGTTGACGAGATACTCGAACGACATGCAGAACTCACCTCAGATACGCACTTGTACAATTAATTAAAAAAAAAAGGTTATGCTAACAAAAACTTCGCCTATTAATAAATTATTAAGTAATTTTTCTAGTTTAAATTATACGATAGATTCAAGTAAATCGTCTAGTAAAAGAACAGTTATTATTATAAGGTCACATGATAGAGAATCATGTAGAGAACAACTATTAAATAAGTTTCTAATTGATGGTTATGATGTATTAGTTAAAGATACATCATACTCATCGGTTGGCGGACTGTCATTCACATATTCTAATAAGAATATTTTAATACTATTTAAACCGATATCAGGTGGTATGAGTGAAACAACACTCAATGCATCCATCACTGAGTTTTTCCCATGCATTGCATTTGAACTTGGGTATCATCCGACCAATATTGATTCATTTTATGAGTTTATTGAAAGTGTCGATGTTTCACTATTAAACTGTGTATTTGCATCGGATAAGAAAGCTTTATCTGATATGATTACTCGTACTAAGACTAGTTCGAAGTACGAAGAAAAGATAAAAAATGCAATAGGAATTACTAAATTCTTATATACCATGGACGCACAGCGTCCGATATGTAATGTATATTGGGGGTATCGAACTAAACCGAATGGGGTGTCACGATCCAATGCAGGTGATATATACATTCAATACAAAGACACTAATGAGTTGCTTGGTATTAGCTTAAAGGCAGGAACGAAAAGCTCAGCCGAACCACTACTCAACACCTACGTAAAACCAATATTCAAATTCTTTGAACGCACTGATTTATTACTACAACTCCGCAGTGAATTATATGATAAAGTATATTCAAAGTTAGACACAATATCACCGCACGATGGGTATGACGCATCCAATCGAACTGTAACTCAAACCATGCTGAAAGAGTTTTCTGCAACTAATAACGAGTTATACAATACTTATTATAACAAACAACTAAAAACTATAAAAAAGTACTTGATTAATTTGATTAACGAAAACCCGAGGACGGCAGTTTCATATATTAAGTCTGAAATTTTACATCAAACACTTGACACTCCTACTATAACGGTCAAAGCACTTGACTCTAACTGCGAAGTGCTATCTGATAAAGGTGTATTAGGAGAGTTCATAGATGGTGTCGTAGATGTTACTGCATATGAATCCAACACGGGCAAGCAAGATTGGTTCATCAAGTTGTCATCCGAATCGAGTGAGATTATATTAAAAATGTCTACTCGAACAAACAAGGCAGGTCATCCAGGTAAGCGTAAGCTAGGGCAATTTTACAATCTATCGGTCAAATACAATGGACTCATATAAATGAATATACAATTACTACTAACATTCTCGACCGTAGATACACTAACATCGTCTGTTACAGAGGTGCTCTCATATTTCACCCCAATAGATGGCAGAATATTTACATTACAGTCGGTGGATAATCCAAACATAATATATCTGACATATAATATTCACAAGATGAACTATGCAAATAAACCACCCAAGACAATGCTAGTTCATCGAAAGAAAGAGAGCAATACGATCTACACCATCAATGCAATCAATGAAATCTCAAAGGCAGTTACAGGTAAAGTTGACAGTAGATATCGAATAATTTGGAATAACTATAGAAACTCTGTATTATTGACGGATTCCAATGGATTGGTTGAACGAAAAACCAATCTATATGAAATTTTTGATACATGATATATATGTGTTATATTAACAATTAACAATTAACAAATAAAAAATAACAATTGAGGCACACTTATGGGATTAGATATCAATGCCATTAAGGCGAAGTTAAATAAACTTCAAAATAAGAACAGTAAAACTGCAAATCTTTGGAAACCATCCGAGGGAAAGCAAACCGTTCGTATATTACCTTATAAAGAAACACCTGAGAATCCATTTATTGAAATGTTTTTTCACTATGACTTTAATGGTAAGACCATCGTGTCACCGAGATCGTATGGTTTATCAGACCCTATCTACGATTTCTCTATGAATCTACGGAAAACGGGTGATAAAGAATCTTACCAACAAAGTAAGAAGTTCGAACCAAAGATGCGAACTCATGTTCCTGTGCTAGTGCGTGGTGAAGAAAGTGAGGGAATTAAGTATTGGGCATTTGGTAAACTTGTGTACGAGCAATTACTCGGATACATTGCTGATCCAGATTATGGTGACATCACAGATATTAAAGAGGGTCGTGACATTGTTGTTGAGTTTGAGAAGCCAGAAACTGGATATCCAAAGACAACGATTCGTGTTAAACCAAATCCATCACTCGCATTCGACGATGCTGCCAAATTAAAGTCTATGTTCGACGAACAGATTATAGTATCAGACATATATGAGGCAAAGACTTTTTCGGAGTTGGAACTCGAACTCACTGCATATCTGAATGTAGATGACGATAGTATTACAGATGGAACTGCCACATCAGACAATGCAGTTAAAGTTAATGAAGAAGCAAAGACAGCGGCTGAGTTACGTGACGATAGTGCTCCTTTTAAGTCAGGTGTGGTACAGCAGTCGACTACCGCACCTAAGAAACAAATCACAAGTGACGTAGAAGACGCATTCGATTCATTATTTAATTCTTAATTAAACTAGATGGATAAAGATGATTTATTAATTGATATCCTCGCTGAGGGTATCAATAAAAAATACAAAGGCGAGACAATTGCATATAACTTAGGTACTACGCAAGAATCTCCAGCTGAAGTTAAAGACTGGGTTTCTACAGGCAGTTCAATACTTGACTTAGCAATTGCCAACCGACCAAACGGAGGTTTGCCTGTTGGTAGAATAGCAGAGTTATCAGGTCTCGAGGCGTCTGGAAAGTCACTAATGTCTGCACACCTTCTTGCGAATACGCAAAAAAAAGGAGGAGTTGCGGTCTACATTGACACCGAAAACTCAGTATCCCAAGAGTACCTAAGTGCAATTGGGGTTGATGTGACACAATTGTTATATATCGGAGTTGATACAGTAGAACGTATATTCGAAACTATCGAAACTATCATAGAAAAAGTTAGAGCATCTGAGAAAGATAGATTGGTTACAATCGTCGTCGACTCGGTTGCTGCAGCATCTACTGAAATAGAAATGGATTCTGATTACGGAAAGGATGGCTATGCGACTGCTAAAGCACTTATCATGTCAAAGTCGATGAGAAAGATTACAAACATGATAGGAAAGCAAAGTATCTTATTAGTATTTACTAATCAGCTAAGAGAGAAGATGGGAGTTATGTTTGGTGACAAATATACCACATCAGGTGGAAAGGCACTTGCATTTCATGCATCAGTACGTATCCGTCTCAAAGCAATTGGTAAGATTAAAAAGAAAGTCAATGGTACAGACTCCGTTATTGGTGTGCAGACTCGTGCTATCGTTATGAAAAACCGAATGGGGCCACCGCAACGAGAAGCAGACTTCGAGATTTATTTTGATCGAGGTATAGATGACTACTCATCTTGGCTTAAAGCATTGAAACTCTTCAGTATTATTAAATCAGGTGGTGCATGGTATTCATATGATCTAGCAGATGAAACTACAGGAGAAGTCATACAAGAGTATAGATTTCAGGCAAAAGACTTTACCAAATTAATGGAATCAGATGATACATTAAAAAAGAAGTTTTATACTGAAATTTGTGCGGTGATGGTCATGAAATACAGATCAGACGAATTGGACGTGGACTCTACTGAAATTGAGTTTATAGACGATGCGGGTTGATGTATGAGCAGAGTTCTCATTGTAGATGCACTAAATTTATTTTTTAGAGCATATTCAACAAGTCCTGCAACTGACATTAATGGAATTCCTGTGGGTGGCGTCATAGGAAGTCTATTAAGTTTAGGTTCCGTGGTTCGAATGTTAGATATTAATAAAATATATTGCGTATTTGATGGTAAAGGTGGTTCTAGTAGACGTAAAAGTATTTTAAAAGAATACAAAGCAGGTCGTAAGATGACAATTCGTATGAATCGTCAAGAAGACTTCGCAACGGAGGAAGAGAAACTGTTAAACATGAAAGAACAAATGTTTGCATTATCTTCCTACTTAGAAATGCTACCTATCCAAGTTATCATAGTAGACCGAGTGGAGGCCGACGACGTGATTGCATACATTAATGAACACTATCACACCGAGGATGATACTTATATCATGTCGACTGATAAAGATTTTCTTCAGCTAATAAATCATAACACATTCGTGTATTCACCCACCAAAAAAAAGTTATATGACGTAGATAGTGTTATTAAAGAATACCTAGTACATCCATGTAACATGGTTATTAAACGAACTATGGAGGGGGATAAATCGGATAACATTAATGGAGTCCATGGAATTGGCCCAAAGACCATTCAAAAGCATCTATCGTATTTAATAAACGATACTCCATTGAGTATTGATGAGTTTGAAAAAAAATTAAATGAAGTTATTGATAAACCAAAGGCAATCAAAAATTTGATTACGAGTTTTGACATCATTGAAAGAAATGATAAACTTATGAACTTAAAGCTATTTAACTTTCCAATAGATATCAAAACACGGATTCGTGGATGTGTGGAAGAACCAATAGCAGGGTTAAATAAAATGAAATTTTTAGTTAAGTTACAAAAAGACGGACTAACTCATGCATTGCGGAATGCCCCTGAGTGGTTGTCAAAAACCTTCTTTAGCATCCATTAAATGACAAAATACATAGATACTCTTGCTGAGTTTGGGAAAGCATTTCAAGTAAAAATCATATATTCTCTGATACATGACTCTCAGTTCCTTCAAGATGTTCTAGAAATTCTAGATACCGATTATTTCGAATCCGACTCGCATCAATGGATAGTTAGAACTGCAGTTGAATACTTTACGGTTTATAAAAAATCTATTACACTTGATGTATATTCACTCGAAGTAAAAGGCATTTCAGTTGATTCATTTGCGGACACGGTTAAGAATGATTTAAAGAATATATACACTTCAAAAAACTTAGATGATTTAGAATTTATCAAAGACCAATTTGAAACATTCTGTAAAAATCAAAAGTTAAAGATGGCAATTATTGAATCAGCCGACTTACTCAAACGTGGTGACTATGATACTATAAAGATAAAAATAGATACTGCCATGAAGGCAGGTATGTCTAAGGACATAGGTCATAACTGGAAAGAGCACGTATCTCTCCGATTAGAGAACATACGGAGTCCACAACGCACCTACATGCATGCTATCGATAATATAACCGATGGTGGCCTTGGTGGTGGTGAGATTGGAGTTATAGTAGCACCTAGTGGAGTTGGTAAGTCATGGGCACTATCATCCCTCGGATTCAATGCAGCGATGAATAACTTCAATGTTCTTCATATAACGTTGGAACTATCGGCGGACTATGTTGGTAGACGATATGATATGATGCTAACAGGTAAACCTTTTCCAGTACTGAGAGATAATGAGGGTTACCTGATAGCAGCGCTTGACAAAGTACCAGGATCTATCGACATTAAGCAATTTCCAACTCGTGGCGTTACTGTACAAGGACTAGAGATGTATATAGAAAAAGTTCTTCAATTGAAAAATATTGATTTAATTATTCTTGACTATGCAGACTTACTAGGAAGAAATAAATTTTCAAGTGGAAATGATTATGAAGATATGGGTGGTATATACGAAGAACTTCGAGGTATGAGCATGAAGTTTCAAATACCCATGTGGACAGCATCTCAGTCCAATCGAGCAGGTAGTTCTACTGATGTCATTGGCGCTGACCTGATTGCAGACTCTTATAAGAAAGTAATGACTGCAGATTTTATCATAAGTCTAATGCGCAAAGATGTTGAAAAGCTATCAAATAAAGCACGAGTCCATGTTATTAAAAATAGATTCGGGCCTGATGGAATGACGTTTTATGCCGATATGGATACTTCTATTGGCAAGTTTCACATTAACGACGTATATGCAGATAATGCAGCGGTTAGTGTAGAGCAGAGTAAACTGGAAAAGTCTAATTTGAAATCTAAGTATGACGTATTCAAGCCTAAAAAAGACTTTGGGTAATGTTCAACTAATTTTGAAACTACAGATTATAAATGTATATTGAATTTCGAACACGTAAATATTAATAAATAATAAACATAATGGCAACAGCAAAATATTTCGAAGCAACAGTAGAGTACACCGAAGATACCGACAGTGGTAAGCAGAAGAAAAGACGAGAGGTGTTGTTAATTGACTCACTCTCTGTCACTGAAACCGAGTCTAAAGTAATTTCACACCTAAACGCACTGAATATTGGACTTGACTTCATTGTCAAGCAAGTTAAAGAATCTAAGATTATCGAAGTAATCTAAGTAATTCAACATGTTTAACCATAAGACCACTTGTGTGGTCTTATTCTTTTTAATTAATAATATACAAGCACTCGCATGAAATTTAACGAAAACTTTAAAACCTATGTAACTGGAGTTGCAGTGATATTAGTATTATCTTTAATATTACATTATATCATCAACATTATATTACCAGGTTTATTTTCCGTATTGGAGAGTTGGGCTACCGTGATGCTACTAATGACATTTAAAATAGGATGGCAGCAATATAATACAAACGAATCCGACGTATGATTATTTCGCAATTTGATAAGTTATGTAATTGGATAAAGCACGTGAATGATACAGACGTACTAATGGGAGAGGGCACTTCGTTTATGGGACATTACGTAAATCGAATCGTAATTCACCATAACTATAATTTAGAAAAAAATGGATTGATTGCTTTATTACATGAATGCGGTCATGCACTTCAACCAAAGACACCGACCGGAGTTAATAAATACAAATTATATGAAGTCAGATCGGATAAATTTAAAAAAGGATTATACGAGAATGAAGTGGATGCATGGAAACGTGCTCGAGATATCGCAGTAGACCTACACTTAAATTTGGATTGGGTTGCATTTAACCGAGAAGAATCAGCATCAATTAAAACATATCAATATTAGAGGTTAACATATATTTATGGGTAACGACAAAAACGTAGATATTATGCATGTAGACTTTAGAGAATACTTACAATTAGAAACGGACGTACCAGGGTCATATAATATCAGGTCGCATGACTCTACTACGCATTTTTACGACTCGAAGACAGGTGAAAAACGAGAGTTACCTCCACTACCCAGCGACACTGGATTGTATATTTTCAATGAAGAAACTGGATATTGGGAAGAGGATGATATAACAATATCTGAATTTTTCGATGAGTATGACGACGACGACGACGACGACGACGACGATGATGATGATGATTTTGACGACGATGAGTATGATGAGTATGACTCACTTGATGTTGAGTCCCCATTCGCACCAATTCAACTCGGTGAGTATATCATACATCTGTATGCATCTGAGTATAGCTTCTGCACCCCCAGGATGAACTCTGTAGATAAGTATGCATATACACAATGGGAACTTATGATTGAAAAGAAGCATGCGACGTGGGACTTTGTAGTATGCTCATCTGAGATAATGCGAAACCTTGGGTACGAATCATTTCTGACGGATGATATTTACATTGCATATGTGGATACTGCAATCATTCAGACGATATTCAATCATTTATTGGAAAAACTAGATATTACCACTATATTAAAGTGAACTATTCCGATTGAACGGAGTAGGTTTTCTCTTTTCATTCAAACAAAAATAAACATGAGACTAGTTGGAGAATTACACCCAAACTCCAAACTGACTTCGAATCAAATCCATACGATTCGTAAGTTATATAAGAGTGGGCATTCTTTGAGCATAATTGCAAAGAATTTTAAGGTGTCACAGTGGAATATAAAAGAAATTGTTAATAGAAAAACGTGGAAACACATATAAAAAACATTATGAAAAATGTAGTTACAGTAAAACACACCCAAGATCAATTAATAGATAATTATTCTAATTTCATCAAGGCAATTGAACTAACTTTTGCAGATGAACGACTGGAACGGTTATTGTTTATGTACTCAGAAAATGAACTAGGTATGAACTTAATGACATCACCTGCATCAGGTAATGTTCACTTTCATTACGCACACGACGGTGGTTACATAGATCATGTCATGAATGTTGTAAAGAACTCGTTGAAGATGAAAAAGTTATACGAGTCGGTTGGTGGTTTTATAAATTTCACAGATGAAGAATTATTATTTGCTGCATTTCACCATGACTTAGGTAAACTAGGACATAGTAACCACCCCCACTACATACCAAATGATAGTGAATGGCATATTAAAAATCGTGGTGACATGTATAAAAGAAATCCAGAAAATTCTTATATGACTCACACCGATCGAACATTTTTTCTACTAAATGAATACGGCATTAAGTATAATGAAAATGAGTACTTTGGTATAAAATTAACCGATGGTATGTTTGATGAAGATAATGTAAAGTATTACAAAGTATTCAATCCAGATAGCTACTTGAGGTCTAATATACAGTACATACTACATTGGGCAGATTACATGAGCACGTGCGTTGAGAGAGATGCAACATTCAGAACAGACATATGATTGATGTAAAGACTTATTTTAATAAGTTTAAAGGAATGAAACCGTACTTTTATATAGAAGAAGACGAGTGGTCTTATATAAAAGAAACATATGATAAAGATGAAGTAAAAGACGCAATGGCATCTGTTTTGATGGAATATCCATTACCATACGCTGATATTACTGAACATGATGCTTACGTAGACTTTATGAAACTGAAAGGTATTCGATGGAATGAGGTTCTCAATGAGGGTGAGTGGTTTCCACGGAAGTCTGCTGATAGTACGTATTCGTTCGAATATGATGGAAAGCAGTTATACTTTGGTAGACTCAATGTGGGTAATCTATCTTCCAATTATTTTCAACAAGAAAACCGATGGAGTGTCGATGGATCGGTATCACCAGGCCCGTTACGCACCTGGAATAATAAACAATTCATGACCTCACTCATGGGGTCTGCCTATTCACTTAAACTACCCTCTATTGGTAAACGTGAGTTGCGAACCATGATTGGGTTGCGTAAATATATTTGTGCACAGTTTAAACCAAACGTTGCCAAGATATTTTATGAAATGATGAATGCCGAAACCGTATTAGACTTTAGTATGGGGTGGGGTGATAGACTCGCAGGATTTTATAGTGCAATGACCACTAAACACTACGTCGGTATAGACCCTCGAACAGAGAACCATGCATTGTATAAAAAGCAGTCTGACTTTTATGAGTCACATACTGGATTTTTTGAGAATGAAAAGAAGGTTGATTTTTTTGAATCACCTGCCGAAGACTTTGATTTTTCCCCATATGTAGATTATTTTGACGTAGTATACACATCACCACCCTACTTTTCTGTGGAACGATATTCATACGATGATACACAGAGTTGGGTACGTTATAAAAAAATTGAAGATTGGAATGAAAACTTTTTACATAAAGTATTGGGTAAAATTATACCAACGGTTAAGTCAGGTGGTACTATTGCAATAAATATTGCAGATGTATACACCTCATCGTCAGGTGGTGGTAAACGATGGTTGGAAATAACAAATCCAATGAATGATTACTTAACCAGTCAAGGACTTATATATCGTGGGTGTATTGGGATGGAGATGGCAAAACGACCTAACAATGGAGGCAGTGGTACAGCTAAGACCACAGACTTCAGCGATAGTAGTCTTGTGAAAGCAGACGAAACTAAAGATATGAGGTTCTGTGAACCAATATGGATATTTGAAAAAAAATAATAGATAAAAAATGGCATACCAAAACATTTCCTTAAAAAGTATTGATTATAATAAATACCAAGTAGACTTATGGGACGACGAGCACGGACATAATACATTTGAATGGAAACGAACTGCGTTTGTTCCAGATGCGGACGGAGATTATAAAACACTCACAGGAGTACCTGTAAGAAAAACGGAATGGTTTTCCCGACATGATGAGACATATGAGTCGGATGTGTCACCTGAAACTGCACTGTTAGTTGAATTATACGGAGCATCAGACGAACCACCTAAGTGGCAGAATAAATTTTACTTTGATATCGAGGTTTCGATGGAAGAAGAAGATTTGCCAGATCCACTAATCGGCAACAATCCAATTACGTCCATTGCATATTTCGATCAGACGACGGATGAGTGGGGTGTCTATATATTAGATGAAAATGATGAATTGACATCCACTGATTCATCCGATGACTATAAGTTATTTATATGCAACTCGGAACGAGATTTACTTGCAAAGTTCTTGAACAAGTGGAAGGAATGTAACCCAACAATAGTTACAGGTTGGAACATTGATTTCTTTGATATACCATACCTATACAATAGAATAAAGACTGTATTTAGTGCAGCAACAGCGAACCAACTATCACCAATCAATCGTGTGAAGTGGAATCCTAGAAAAGAGAAGTTTTTCATTGCAGGTGTTAGTTGCTTAGATTATATCACGTTATATAAGCAGTTTACATTTACACAACTTTCGAGTTATAGACTCGATGCGGTGGGTGAGTATGAACTAGGATATGGTAAGATTGAGTATGAGGGAACTCTCGACGACTTGAAACGAAATGACATTAGAAAATTTATTGAATATAACTTAGTCGATGTTAAGATTGTTAAGGAGTTCGAAGACAAACTTAAATTAATTGATTTATCGGTCGATATATGCCATATCGGACACGTGCCATATGAAAGTATATATCAATCATCCAAGTGGATTGAAGGTGCCATTCTGTGCTATCTGAGACGTAATGGCAAGCGAGTTGCAACTAACAAGCCTGAACTCGAGGATGGTGAGGGTGATGGTGGATTCGCAGGTGCTTTTGTTAAGGAGCCTGTTCCTGGTAGATATGATTACATATATGATTTAGATTTGACATCTATGTATCCGTCAATTATCATGTCATTGAATATAAGTCCTGAGACGAAGTTTGCAAAGGTTGCGAATTGGGATTTCGTTGCGTATAATAAACGAACTGTTGATACGTTATCCGTGACTATGTTTGAGTCAGGTGACACTATTGAATTGACATGTGACGAGTTTGCACAAATGCTTGAAGAAACTCAACACTCTATTTCATTCAATGGTATCATTTATAGAACCGATGTCGCAGGAGTACTACCATCCATTTTAAAAGATTGGTTTGACTTACGTAGTGAATATAAGACATTGATGACCAAGTATGGTAATGAGGGAGATGATGATAAATATAGATTTTATAAACAACGACAGTTAATTCAGAAAGTACTTCTTAATAGTATCTACGGAGTATTGGGTCTTAAGTCTTTTAGATTCTTTGATTTAGATAATGCACTTGCAGTAACTGCAGTAGGTCAGCAAATTATCAAATCTTCGTCCAATGCTGCAAATTATTACTACAACAAAGAGATGGGGTCTCGTATCACGGTATCAACCGACACGGGTGATGTTTATTTATTTAGTAATGTAGAATATACTATTGTTCGTGGTGATGCGACCATGCTCGTGGAAGGATCTTCTATTCGTCTAGATGACGACATCGTATCAGGATTTTTAATAGAAACTAATATGGCTAGCACCACCGCATGAAAATAACGCAAATAAAAAAGACAGAGTCGCATACCCATGATTGGGTAATTTACGTGGACACAGACTCTGTATTTCTATCAGCAGTACCACTCATTAGAAAAAGATACCCAGCGATTCACATAGATGATGAAGTTACTATGTGTGATAAAATTTCTGGAGTTGCAACCGAAATTCAGCGGTATATTAATGATTCATACGACTTGTTAGCAACTAAAGTTTATAACATAAAATCTCATAGATTTGAAATAAAGCAAGAAAACATTGCTCGTAGGGGTATTTGGGTTGCTAAGAAACGATATGTGCAAAAAATTATTTGGGAGAACGGAGTAACTAAGAGTAGAGTAGATGTCAAGGGGTTGGACGTTAAACGATCCGACTTCCCAAAGGCATTTAAAATATTCATGTCTGGTATTCTTGATGATTTATTGGATGGTGTAGGTAAAGACGTTGTAGATGTGAAGATCAATACCTTTAAGTCTGGTTTAAAGAACATGCCACTATTAGATATATGCAAACCAACAGGTGTAAAAGGACTCACTAAGTACAAAGGCAACGGTCAGTTTGGTAATACTGCAAAGGGAACTCCTGCGCACGTCAAGGCTGCCATATACTACAATGATTTAATCAAACTAAAAAAGTTGAATAAAAAATATCCACCTATTAAAAATGGTGAGAAGATTGTATGGATTTATCTGAAAGATAATTCTTACGGACTGCGGTCTATGGGTATTAAAGGTAGTGGTGATCCTGATATTATTGTTGAGTTTATTAATTCATACATGGACTCAGATAAAATGTTCTCAAGTATTCTTGAGAATAAACTAGACGACTTTTATAGTGCACTTAATTGGGATAGTTACAAACATGTGAATAAGACTGCATCGCAGTTCTTTTCATTCTAATTTTGAATAGCTTAATTTAATTACTATATTACCTCGCACGCACACAAAACGAGTTTTATCACAAACGACGAATTAAAACACAAACATAAATAAAAGTAAAGATATGGATAAGAATAGTATAAATACATTCATTCAGAAGTATTCACTAGGTGGGCTAGTTGAGTCCGTGATGTGGAAAGTAGAGGGTGATGTATTATCAACGTCCTTTATATCAGATGACAAAACAGTTATTGGTAATATTACATGGTCTGAGTTTGAGCATGATGATATTGAACTTGGTATATACGATACAACCAAGTTAGTTAAGATGTTGAGTGTGTTGAATACCGACATTGAGTTTGGAGTTAAAAAGAGCAATGGACAAGTGATTGCACTTGCACTTGAGGACTCACATAGTTCAGTTAACTACATACTAGCAGATCCAAGAGTCATACCAACCGCCCCAACCACTCGCAAGTTACCTGAGTTTAATATTGCCATTAAACTCGATGATGCATTTACGAATAGATTTATTAAATCTAAGAATGCACTACCAGAAGAAACAAACTTTTCATTCGTACCACTTGCCGAAAATAGAGGTCAGATTGTAATCGGACACTCATCGACGAACACCAATAGAATTTCGATTGACGTTGACTGCGAATGCCCTGCGGACATAAGTGCCATTTCATTCTCAGCAGTGTACCTAAAAGAAATTTTAGTGGCAAATAAAGATGCAACGAGTGCACACCTTGCCATTTCGACAAGTGGGTTGGCAAGTGTCAAATTCACGTCAGGTGCATACACATCCGACTATTATCTGGTCGTTGTAGTAGCATAGTCGCAATGCAAAAATATTTCTACGAACGTGGTAACTTTACCAACTTTAAGTCAAATATAACATATCATCGGTTACTAAGCATGACCGATGCTGAGTTTGTTGTGTGGGTTAAAAATTTGCGACATGAAATGGTCACCCAGTGGGATACGAACGGTAACCCACCTGTGGTTGGACGTGATGAGGCCAATATCATTAAAGCACTTAAGAAACTAAAAGACAATAACTGCGACTTCTTGAGCAAAGATAAATCAGACGACGAGACGAGTCTTGGTATATTGAAAAACTTTAATAAAGATGCTTCCCCTGTCAATCAGTTTTTTCCTACAATGATGAAAACAAAAATTGCTACAGGTAAAAGCATCGATACGGCACTTTCTATATACGACTACTTTGCCGATCCTGCGATGGAAGGTAGATTTATTAACTTAATGAAACGAGTCGTTCGTCGAGATGCTATGTACTCGTGGTCACGTACACTAGTACATGACCGTGATAAAAATCCATTTTGGAATGCACAGAGTCCAGTTGACTTCATCCAAGATGTCCATGAAGGTCGTATATTCAACGGTGAGTGGTCTAACTGTGGTATATTCATAGCAAAGCATAAGGAGAAGTCTACGGACGATTCCTCGAGTCTTAGACTCACTGCGGATGAAGTACGTACGTGCGTTTCCAATGGTTGGTTAACTCACTCACAGACATCAAATGTCGACTCGATTGTACCAACAATGACCTTAAAAAGTGGGAAAGTAAATCATTACTCATATCTAATAAGGTGGTATGAGAAAGATACTCCACTATTTCCAAAGATACACCAAGTATTTAAATTATCATGCGGGCAACCTGCGGTTAATTTTCCTGCACTAACGGCAAAATGGTTGTATGAAACTCATACCAATCATATTAAATCTGACGAAGTTGCAACCATATACGACTCATCAGCTGGATGGGGTGGTCGCATAATAGGTGCTATGAGTTCACGTAGAAAAATTCACTACGTAGGCACCGACCCAAATTCGGATAACTTAATTGACGACCTTGGCATATCTCGATATGAATATGTTGCAGACTTCTATAATCAAAACTGTTTGACTGATGGGGGTGAGGTCTTATCCAAATTCTTCAAACAAGATACGAGTCACAACACCTATGATATATTTAATTTAGGTTCTGAAGTAATTTCACAAGAAAGTTCTTTCCAAAAATACAAAGGTAAACTAGATTTAGCATTCACTTCACCACCCTACTTTAATAGAGAACGTTATGGTGAAAAAGACACAGGACAATCGTGGGATAACTTTAGACAATATGACACATGGCGGGATGAGTTCTTAAGACCAACCCTCACCACTATTTATGAATACCTAGCATCCGATAGATATATACTGTGGAATATTGCAGATATAAAAATCGGAAAAGACTTATACTACCCACTTGAACAAGATTCGATTGATATCATTCAATCATTGGGTGGTGTATACACAGGTAAATATAAAATGCTTATGACTAATATGATTGGAGTAGATGCCTCGTCTACGAGTGTAAAAAACACAGTCAAGTTTAATACTAAATGGTATAAGTATGAACCAATATTCTGCTTCCATAAAAAATAAAAAAACTAATGAATAACTTATTTGTAGAAAAATATCGACCAAGTACATTCGACACATATATTGGTAACGAAGTTGTTAAGAATAAACTAAAATCATTTATCGATAATGATGAAATACCACACCTGCTCCTTTTCGGTAAACCAGGAACTGGCAAAACTTCGGCTTCTAAGATATTAACGGGTGCAATTGATTGTGATTATATTTACATAAATGCATCGGATGAACGCAATGTTGATACCATTCGCACTAAGGTGAAGGGGTTTGCTAGTTCACTTGGATTTCATAGGTGGAAAATTGTCGTACTCGATGAGTGCGATGCAATGAACCCACTTGCCCAAGCAATGCTAAGAAACTTAATGGAGACATTTTCTGATAGGACTCGATTCATATTAACATGCAACTACGTTGAGAAGGTCATAGACCCAATTCAAAGTAGATGCCAGTCCTTTAAGATAGAACCACCATCGAAGCGAGAGATTGCTATCCACATTGCGAAGATATGCAACACGGAGGGACTGACTTTCAATCCAAGTGATTTAAAAGTCATTATAGATAAATCATATCCAGACATACGAAAGACCTTGGGTATGTTGCAACAATCAATACACAGTGGTGCTATTGATATAAGTGGGTTGTCGTTTAATCAAAACGCACTTGATGATGCTATCATTGAAATACTAATTGCTAAGAAATCAATTAAGGATAGATTTGCATCGGTTAGGCAGTTGATGATGGACGAGGGCATGTCTGATTATGTTTCGTTATTTGATACGTTATATAAACGTATTGATGAGTATGGACAAGGACACGTAGCACCGTTAATTATTGAAATAAACGACGCACAATACAAGTCTTCGTTCGTAGTAGACCAGGAAATAAATGCAATGGCATTAATAATTAAAATCTTAGAAATAATAGATTAATGCCAATCTATTATTACATGATATCGTAAACTTAACCGAACGATTCTCTAAATAGTTAATATTCAATTTTACACATAACAAACATAGGTACCCTGTGAAAACAATTCAAAAAGACGATAATATAAAGAGACTGGCCGACGATTTGGCTGATAAACTTGTGACAAATGACGGATGGTCATACATTCCAAAGTCAGTTTGGAAAGAGACTGTCCGAGATAAAAAATCATCATGACCTCGCAATATGTAGAAGTGGTGCCAATATTGGATGCATTCGAAATGAATGCAGCAAGAATGGTCGACGAGTCCGAGTGGCCTGATTGGTTAATGGATGCACGTCGCCGGCCTTCGGGTGGGATTCATTCCATCTACAAGCCAACACCAGACTTCACTGACTGGGTAGTTATGAATCCGTCAGGTGCCCTGTTAGTTACGTCGGACGACTACATCGTAAAACATTCCAATGGAAATTTAGAATCAATGCCAAAATTAGAATTCTTAACAAAATACAAAAAATATAAATGATTAAATTAAAAAATATCCTCGGAGAAAATAGTAAGCAGACATATGACTATGGATGTGCAATGGTATTCTTTAATGCAACCACCATAATCAAACCAATACATAATCTCATAAGTCAATCTGACTTATATATTTCAGACAAAGGCAATTCTTATGGTAAAGAAGATGAACACCATACTACATTGCTATATGGGTTACATGAAGAGGTTACGTTAAAGGCAGTTACAGACATCATACAAACTTACGAGTTTACTAATTGTATAATGCACAACCCATCTTTATTTAAAACTGACACCTATGATGTGTTGAAATACGAAGTTATGGGAGATAACTTACACTCAGTGAATCAGTCATTAAAAAAACTACCATACACGACTTCGTTTCCGAAATACAATCCACATTTTACGATAGCATATTTAAAACCAGGATGTGGCAATTATTACGTCAATGAACTTAACACACTCAAACTTAATAAATTTTCAATAACACCAACTCATGCAGTATATTCTACTGCAGATGGTAAAAAGCATAAAATTAAAATAAAAATTAAATAATGTCAAATATACATAACATCGGCACCACTCAACCACCCCGACGACCTGCATTAAATGCAAGTGACTTTAAAGATATCCTATGCACCAAATGTAACGGAGATTTGTTTCTAGAGTCTTATAAGTTTAAAAGAGTGAGTAAACTACTAGTTGGCACTGATAAGGATCAAATTGTTCCAATTAAAGTGTATGTATGCACAAATTGCGGTACTCTATTGAACGAGTTGCTGCCGAAAGACGTGTCGGTCAGTGGCAGAGCAAAGTAGAAAGCCTGGGCAAAACGGAAAGGGGTCTACCCCAAGACCAATGAACGTGACGAAGTCAGAATATGCAAAAAATTGGATACGCATATTCGGAGAAAAAACTCCATCAGACGAAAAAAAACCATAAACATTGGTAGATTGATATCACATATATATTAATGCTTGCATGCATGTTAATTTTAATTCACCCAGTTGGACTCACTTGGGTGATTGCTACATTAACCATAGGATCACTAACAAAAAAACATTATGATAATTGGTATAAACGGTAAAATTGGTCACGGTAAGGATGCACTAGCATCCATGCTAGTGAAGTTGGATAGTCAACTTAAGATACGGAAGTTTGCACATCCCATAAAAAAACTATGTGCGCAGTTAATTGGGTGCAGTATTAAAGACCTCGAGTGCCAGGACTTTAAAAATACTACACTATCCAAGGTATGGGATTATTGCACCCTCTCCGACAATGTGAAGTACTCATATCACTCAACTGAAGTTGCATGTGCAATTAAACGAGGTGAATATGTGAGTACGCATCAAATGACCGTGCGTGACTTATTACAACGCATTGGCACGGATGCATGCCGTGATATGGTTCATCCAGATATATGGGTTAATTCTATGTTTAGTAGTTATAATTTACTAGTAGATAACTGGATTATATCAGACGTTAGATTTCCGAACGAAGCTCAGCATATAAGGTATATGGGAGGCATTTTGATTAAAATAATCAGGACAACCACATGCACCTCATATCATTCATCCGAATGTGCACTTGATGAATTTACTGATTGGGATTATGTGATTGACAATAATGGATCACTCACCGACTTGCAACACAAAGTTACGATGATATATAATAAAATTACGAACCCACCCACTTAAATGCCACGCATTAAAAAAGAAAAATCTTCTAAGATTAAAGTCAAAGGATTATTCGATCATATAACGCAAGTTACATCTGCGAAGAAAGATAACTACTGGAATTCTATGTCAGAGTCTGAACGAAAATCGTTCTCACCATACATGGTTTATAGATTTTTATCAATGAATATGGAATATGTAGATTTAATTAATCAACTACAATTTTATAACCTGCAACCAAAGCAGGTATATGATGTATTGATGGATATCCTACCTAAGAAAAAGGTATGGAGTAAGTACCTAAAGGGGTCACCCATCGACACTGCGTCTGAATATATTTTATCTGACCACTATGAGTTAGGAACACGTGATATTAAGTTTAACCTAAACTTACTCACACCCGATGAACAACAATTATTAATAGAAAATATAAAGAATTTATATGGAGAACGATACAACAGTTCAACCAGCAAAAGTAAAAAGAGTTAGTTATTCTCAGTACGGACTGTATAAAAAATGCGGACTCGCATACAAGTACAAATACATAGATAAACTTTCTATCAATGAAACAGGCATAGCACTATTATTCGGTACGGCCATGCACGACACGGTTCAATCATACCTATACACTATATATAATAAAAAGACAATCGACGAAGATACGATTGTAAATGATATCAACCTATTTCCGTACATGCGAAATGTTGGTACTAAATTTCAACGACTTGATACTGAGAAGTTACTCAAGGATAGATTATACTTCGAAGTATCCGAAGTAGACCCAGCACACCGTGATACGTGGATAACCAAGGAAGAATTAATAGAGCATTATCAGGATGGTCTGGAAATCTTGAAGTACATAGAAGACAAACGAAGTGACTGGTTTAAGCTTACAGGCATGAAACTAGAATCAATTGAATATAAGTTAGAAAAAGAAATACGACCAGGCATTCAATTCATTGGGTATATCGACTTGGTATTCAAGGACGCAAGTGGTTGCTATGTAATAATAGATTTAAAGACATCCAAGTCAGGGTGGAGTAGTTATCATAAAAATGATAAAACAAAGACTAATCAAAACTTATTATATAAAAGATTTTTTAGTGAATTACTAGGTGTCTCGGAGGATATGATTTCGGTTGAGTTCTTAATTTTAAAACGAAAAATAGATAACGATGCCCAATATGCTAATATGAAAAAACGTCTGCAGCGATTTGTGCCACCTAGTGGTAAGGGAAGTGTTAATAATGCAATAGATGATTTCATGCAATTCGTTGACAGTGTCCATGTCGATAAGACTGATAAGTTTCTGCCTAACCCTAGTAAATTTAATTGTACTTATTGTGAGTTTTATAATAGGAATATTTGCACCAAAAACTTCTTTACATCATAAACTACTCAGACATAACATGAGAGTTTTTTTTTCTTTCTTGGTAAAACTAGTTGTTATATATATTTATATATATAAATAAAGTAATAACACTATATATGCAAAATGAACTAAAATTAACTTCAGTTAAGGTTCTTTCAGAACTTCACGCAAAATTCAAACAAACTTCTATTGATAATAACTTCAATTTACAAAAATTGGTAAATCGAGCAATGTATTTGTATATTAATGATATAGAATTTCAAAAATCACTCGAACAGTATACTGACTTAAAGTCTATACATAAAAATTTATAAAATTACATTTATTAAATGAATAAAAGAAAAAAAATACTACTACTATCCGACGACCTACGACTACCGTCCGGTGTTGGTGGTGTTTCGAAAGATATAGTACTTGGAACAGTTGACACATTTGATTGGGTTCAATTAGGTGCTGCCATAAATCACCCAGACCAGGGTCAGATAATAGACTTGTCTGCAGATGCCATTGCAAAATCCGGAGTAGCAGATGCCTCAGTTAAACTATATCCATGGGGCGGTTATGGTGATGCAACGGTTCTGCGAGAGATAATAGAACGTGAAAACATAGATGCTATACTACACTTCACAGACCCAAGATTTTGGACATGGTTATACCAAATAGAACGAGAAATTCGTAATCATTATAAAATACCCATATTATATTATAATATCTGGGACTCTGGCAACGATCCAGACTTCAATGCTGATGCGTATGCGTCATGTGACTCACTGTATGCAATAAGCAAGCAAACCTACGGCATAAACGTACGTACGTTGACACGGATGTACAACGACGAGGTTGAGTTAATTGATACCAATGGAGACACTATTGATATATCCGATGTAGATATTTCTGAAAACATGTGGGGTGTTAATGATGCACACACACCTGTACACATACAACCATCTGATACACAAAAACGTAAAATTAAAGTTGCGTACATACCACATGGCATATCTACTGATGTATTTAAACCAATAGACGACACCGATCCATCACTGATAAGCATGCGTCAAAAGTTATTTGCAGATAAAACTTCCAATTTTACGTTATTCTATAATAGTAGAAATATCAGAAGGAAAATGGTACCTGATGTAATATACTCATTCAACGAATTCTTGATGGCATTGCCTGTGGAGGATCGATATAATGTACACTTGCTCATGCACACTACACGAGTCGATGTAAACGGAACTGATTTGAATGCAGTCATTGAGAAACTAGTAGATCCACAATATCACTCACAATTTATTTTCAGTGATGCGAAGTTATCTGACGTTGATATGAATTTGTTGTATAACATTGCAGATGCCACTATAGGAATTGCATCTAATGAAGGGTTTGGACTATCTACAGCAGAGTCCCTTTCTGCAGGAACTCCTATCATAGTTAATGTTACAGGTGGTCTACAAGATCAATGCGGATTCTCCTTCAAGGGGAGTGAATCATATCTAACCGAATCAGACTATATTGAACTTGGATCACTTCATGACATTCGTAAGTGGAAGTCTGCAGTGTCGTGGGGTGCGTGGGCATTTCCTATATGGCCTGCGTCTGTGAGTGTAGTTGGTTCTCCCCCCACACCATATATAACAGACGATCGTGCTAGTAATTATGATGTCATCGACGCCATCCGAGAGGTATACTTAACTCCCGCAGAAATACGCAGTGAAATAGGTAAGTTAGGTAGAACTTGGTTGATGGGTGATGGTAAACTAAATATAAAATTAATGACAGATTTATTTAAACATAACATAACAGATGATATTAATCGATTTAAAGTTAGAGATGCATTTGAGGTCATATCACTATGAGTAAACCACGATTAGTTATAAGTTGTCCTATAAAAACTCGGAGTGGATATGGAGACCATGCACGAGACTTGGTAATGTCACTTCGCAATATGGACATGTTTGATATTAAAATAATATCACAACTATGGGGTAGTACACCTATGACAGCGCTCCAAGCAGGTAATGAGTTTCATGACTGGATTAAGTCTAATATAGTGACTGCACAATTAACGGAGAGGCCTGACGTATGGGTTCAAGTAACAGTACCAAATGAATTTCAAGCAGTAGGCAAATACAACATTGGAATCACAGCTGGCATAGAATCGACCGTGGTATCCAAACCGTGGATTGATGGTATGAATCGAATGGATATTAATATAGTTCCATCCGAACATTCTAAACTTTCCTTTACCAATACTTCATATAATGCACAACAAGACGGACGTGATATTGGTGTAGTTAGGGTCACTAAACCGATCGAAGTACTATTCGAAGGATTCAATGAGCACATTTTTACCAAGGCACTCGATGAAGATGCAACGACCTCCATCAATAATGCACTATCAGTTGTAACTCAACCATTTGCATATCTATTCGTAGGGCATTGGTTACAAGGCACTCATGGGCATGATAGAAAAGATGTGGGAACTCTCATAGATACTTTCATATCTACATTTAAACATACGACATCACCACCTGCATTGATTCTTAAAACATCAAATGCAACTCCATCGGTGATGGATAAACGTGATATGGTATCACGCATAAATGCAATAAAAAGTAAGTTTGGTGGTAATACACCACCTATTTATTTAATACATGGTGAGTTGACCGACCGAGAGATGAATGCATTGTATCGACATAAGAAGATAAAGGCAATGGTTTCATTCACTAAAGGTGAGGGCTTTGGTAGACCACTGTTAGAATTCAGCATCACAGGCAAACCTGTGATAGCATCCAACTTCAGTGGTCATCTAGACTTCCTCGATGCAGACAAAGCAGTGCTATTATCAGGATCAATACAGAAAATTCATAAATCAGTTGCATGGAAAGATGTATTAATTGAAGAAAGTGGTTGGTTCTATGTAGACACTGTCAAAGCATCCAAGATGCTGAAGGACATCTTCAAGCATTATAACAAATACCACGAGAGAAGCAGACCCCTTGGAACAAAAAACACTAAAAAGTTTTCTTTAACAGAGATGACATCTCAATTTAAAAAAATTATAGACGATTGTGTTCCAGAATTTCCAAAAGAAGTGCCATTGTCACTTACCAACTTACCAACATTAACAAAAATTGATTAACATTATGAAAGAGATACGTATTAGTTATGCTATCACAGTGTGTGATGAATATGAAGAGTTTAAAAATTTATTATCTATATTAACTAAACATAAAAGAAGTGATGATGAAATATGCGTTCTGCTAGATTCACCAAAGGCAAACAACGAATTCACGAAGTTTTTACACCACGAGAAATCGCAGGGCAATATAGTGTTACGTGAGTCTTCATTCCAAGGACACTTCGCCAGATGGAAGAATGAATTGATGTCAATGTGTAACAAAGACTATGTAGTTAATATTGATGCAGATGAGTATCCAAATGTATTATTTCTCGAAAATATTCATCAAATGATAGCCGATAGTTCGGTCGATGTTATGTATGTTCCACGAGTTAATACGGTCGAGGGTATAACAGAATCGCACGTCTCGGAATGGGGTTGGCATGTCAATAAGAATGGATGGATTAACTTCCCTGATTATCAGTGTAGAGTAATTAAAAACACATATCCTCATATCAAATGGGAAAATCAAATACATGAAGTTCCGATTGGATTCAAAACATTCGCAAGAATTCCTGCATATGAAGAACTTTCGTTCTACCATCAAAAGCACATAAGCAAGCAAGAACGTCAGAACAAGTTATACACTGAACTAGTAAATGGTTAGTGGTAAGGTATTAATCACCGGGGTTGCAGGACTACTAGGTAGTAGACTTGCACATTGGATTCATCAGCATACCGACTATCATGTAGTCGGAGTTGATGACTTGAGTGGTGGATTCTTAGACATAGTTCCAGAGTCGGTTGAATTTCATAAGTTTGATTTAGTATCGGAATTTGATAGACTTGATTTATTATTTACATACAATGACTTTGCGTATGTATTTCATATGTCCGCATATGCAGCAGAGGGACTTAGCCCGTTTATTCGAACGTTTAACTATAATAACAATTTGGTGGCAACATCAAATATTGTAAACTGTTGCGTGAATCACAAAGTAACACGACTAGTGTTCACGTCATCTATGGCGGTATATGGTAGTGGAACTCCACCATTTGCAGAAGATGCACCCTACAATCCAATCGATCCATATGGAATAGCCAAGATGGCATGTGAGTTGGACATACAGCAAGCAGGCACTCAATTTGGTTTAGATTGGTGTATTATTCGACCTCATAATGTATATGGCATTAACCAAAATATATGGGACAAGTATAGAAATGTGCTAGGCATCTGGATGTATCAACATTTGAATGACCAACCCATGACTATATTCGGAGATGGTGAGCAACACCGTGCGTTTAGTTACATTGATGATTGTCTGCGTCCACTATGGAATTCGGCAACTCTGCCAGCGGCATCTAATGAAATTATAAACTTGGGTGGGACTCTTACATATTCTATAAACCAAGCAAATAAAACTCTAATTGACGTTATGGGGTCTGGTAGTTCGGTACACTTGCAGAAACGGCATGAAGTTAAATATGCATACACAACGCATCAGAAATCAATTGACATATTACATTATAATGATGCTACGACACTTCGAGATGGATTAACTTCTATGTGGGAATGGGCAAAGAGTGCTCCAATGCGAGATAGATTCGTATGGAGTAGTTATGAAATTGAACAAGGAATCTATGACTTTTGGAAATAACGATTAACTCACTTAAAAGATTTAGAAAATTAATTACCCATCCACACATACGGTGATGATTGGGGTTCCACGGACAACAAACATTATGAAAATATTATATAGAATATCCGATGCTGGATATAGTAAAGTAAAACCTGCATATGTCAATAATGAAAGTTGCTTAAAAAACTTCACCAATGTATTTGATGCATGTGATATAACTATTATAGCAGATAATATTTCTAGAGAAACCAATGCCATGATACAGAGGTACGTTGACAGTAGTTCTATTATACACGTGTCTATCGGACATGGGGCAGGTACGTTTAATATAGCATTGGATATTGCACTCACATACCATGAGGATGAAGTTGTATATTTCGTCGAGAATGACTATCTACATAGGGTAGAGTCTCCCACAATCCTTGCAGAGGGTATTGGATTAGGTTCTAGTTTCGTGTCGTTATATGACCATCCTGATAAATATATGAACGGATCTGTCGGTGGGAATCCATACGTCGTGGATGGTGGTGAGGTAACTAGGGTGCTTAGGTCTGACAATTGCTGGTGGAAACTAACCAACTCAACATCAATGACATTCGCATCACGTGTTGCGACATTGCGAAAAACTGAGTCTGTAATGCGCAAGTGGACTAGTGGAGACCACCCCAACGATTTTAGTATGTTTTTAGAACTACGAGACATTGGAGAGTCATTACTAACTCCTATTCCAGGATATTCAACACATGGGGAAACTGCATGGTTAGCACCTAGTCCCGTGGGAATGAATGCAATTGAATATTGGAGCACTGTATGATATCGGTTATTATTCCAACGCACAAAGCACCTGCTATTTTAGACATATGTCTAATGAGTTGCATTCGTGGACAACGCAATATAAATGAAATTATTGTGGTGGTTGATGGATTTTATGATTTAAACAAAGAAGTTTTGTATAAATGGAAGGATCACATTAATATATTAAACATAGGTAAGAATGTCGGACTGAGTATGGCGACAAACTTAGGTGTTTATAATGCGTCACATGAAATGATATTGATTGTAAATGATGATAATGTATTTCCAGAAAATTGGGATACTCGATTGATCAATGATTACGTAGTGGGTGATGTACTATCTCCGAATCAAATAGAACCAACACTATCAATGTTTAAACAGTTTAATATACATAATCTTGGTCGATCTGACAAAGACTTTTCAATAGAAAAATTTTGGAATTACGAGACTCACATATCCAAAAACCTCGTTGAAACCACAGGTAGTACATTGCCTGTGTTTATGCAAAAATATGATTACTTAAGGGTAGGTGGGTGGGACGTGTCCTATCCAGGGATGCAGTTCGTTGATTGGGAATTCTTTATGAAGTTGGAAATGGCAGGTTTGAGAATGACTCGAACGTATAATGTACATTTTTATCACTTCGTGTCTATCACCGATGGGATTGAATCAGATATAGTGTCTGATGCTAAGTCTGAGGTCGAGGTACGCTGCCTTGCATATTTTAAATACAAGTGGGGTGTCATACCAAGTCACAATCCAACTACTAACTCTAAATTAGTAAAAATTTAATTCAATTTGATACTTATATAAAACAAGCAATATGGAACAATTAAAAACAGAATTAACAGCATTACGGAATCAGATAGGATCTATGTCTTTGGTATTTGCCGATTTTGAGTCTGAGATAGATAAGATGTCAAATACCGTGGGTAAAATAAACAAAGTTACCGACGAGGTTGAATCTACCAAAGATGAAATTAATAGAGAAATGCTCAGATAATAAGCAATTTAATTAATAGTTATATAAAAAGATGTGACTATGAAATTAAAGGAACCAAGTAATAAAGCATTCTTTGTGCAAAATTTAGTAAAACATACCTACAGGTCTCGATTTATTATAACAATTACAACACTAACAACATTTTTTGTTATAGTGTCTGGTATTGGATATGGTATATGGGCAAGTGCGTCCGTGACCCATGAATGGAAAGAAATTCTTCTATTAATACTTGGTGCCTTTCTAGGATCGTATAATAAAGTAATTGATTATTGGTTTAATTCATTGGAACGTGATCGAGACATGGTAAAACGAGCAGATGTTGAAGATGATGCGTTATGCAAATCATGTGGTAAATCTACAATAGAGAATCCATAATCAAAATCACTCATCAAATTACCAATTTCATAAAGTTGGTTCAGAATTTAGAAATTAATTAAACAGTAATATATTTATATATAAAGAGAGTAATATGAAATTATCAGATTTTTTAAGTGAAGACACCAAAAAACCTACCATGAGTAAGTTGCGTGGTGACGTAATAACAGTAGACTGTGCCAAGAGATGGGTCGAGTCGTTTACGAAAACGGTCGTAGTCGAAGGCACTGCAGACTCCCGTAGTAACATGAAACTAAACGTAACTGCACCGCCTTTCGCAGCAAGTACTATTAGAAAGCAACTAAGTGAAGTTAACATCCCATTTAAGTGGGTGAATGGTAATAATTATTCAATCGCATGTAACGTAGGTGATATGGCAAAGTTGTCTAACATTAAAAACTTTATGAAAGAGAGTGAGGAAGTGAGTGATGGTGACGAAACCAATACCACATCCACTGAGTTAGATGGTAGCACGGTAAGTCTTATGCTAGATGGGGATGCTATTTATGTAACAAAAATAGATAGTACACATGTCCGTATATTCAATTCAGAAGAAAACTATAATGACAGCAAAGGGTCTGCATGGCACGTCCGACAGTTAAGTCATACTCCATATTTTACCGACATGCTCAAGTGGTTGAAGGATGGCAAGTCAAAGCATATACAAGACAATACCTACAACACTACGCAAAAAACCACTAACGAGTCCGTTAGTCGTAACAGTATAGTTAACACATTGCGTGAAGGAATAACTGCAGCATTTGTATCTGTAGATGAAACAAAAAATGGTATCGTTGCTAAGGTATCGTTAGACCCTATTAAATCAAATTCATTTATAACGTCACGGTATATGATGTTCTCCATCACCGAGAGTGGTCGTTTGCAGCAATTTAGTACTAGTTATAAGTTAAATGACATGCCAACACTAACTGAAGTTACGGTTAAGTCTGCAACTACTGCCGTTCGAAAGATTAATTACTTAATTAAAGTAATCACAGAGAGACTAAATGGTCAATTCTCTAAGGGTGATACTGTAGTATTAACGAATGCAACTAAGTATAACCCACTATCAAAGAGCACAGTAGATGCTATCGTAGAAGGGTTTGATAAGTTCGGTAATGTAATTGTGGTAACTAAGACAGATGATTATGCAGTCGACCGATTTGACATCACTCACAAAGAACCAACCATTAAAGTATAACCTAACTAATATGAAACTAAAAAAACTAATAGAATCATTGGCAGGCAATGACTGGATGAAGTCCGACGAAGAGAATACTACGATGAAACCTCACACTGTTGATAAATTTGAGACGAAGGAGACTGATAATGAGGGGGAAGTTGCTCGTATGCAAATGGTAAAGACGATGCAAGCGGCAGCCGAGATAATGGCAATGATTGATAATACGTCAGAATTGCCTGCATGGATTCAAGAAAAGCTAACTAAAATTGCAGATTACACTACAGGTGTCAGACATTATATGGAGATGAAAACCACACGTCATGTAGTATCTCGTGTATCAGAGTCTCGGTTAAATGAAAAGTCATCCAACTCCAACACTATTGAAGATAGTGATGTAGAAGAGATTATGATAAATGGCATGCAATATATGCTAAGTGACTTAAAGAAATCTAAGCTAAATAAGATGCTACTGATGAGTGATGGGTCTGAACAGAAGGTTACGAAAATCATGGGTAACTATGATGATGACCGTGGTGTTTACTTCCGATTCAAGTTAGACGATGGCACCTGGTACGACATTTAGTAAACAACAAATAATATCAAAATGAAAAAACTTAAAAATTATATTAATGAAGTCACTATTACTGATGAATCTATTGCAACTAAAATAGATGAGTATGTAGCACTGACTAAGAAAATGGTTGCAGAGACTAATCAACTTGCTAAAACTAAGAAAGAAATTGGAGATGCTGCTATAGAATTAGAACCCACATTGCGATTACTTACTGAAAAGGTTGAATCCTCCGTCGTAACTGCTAAGAGTATACTCGAGTTAAAAAAAGCAGGATACTCTAGAATGAATCCATCGTACAAGGAAGCATTTGTTACAGCATTATCGAAGGTTAATCCAGCAACTCGTAAAGTTCTTGAAAACATACTTAAATTAAGTGTTACTACAACTAAAATTGCTGCTACGTTCAAGTCAAACTCACTTACAGAAATGAATATGAGTGACATTAAAAGATTTTTTGGAAGTATATTTAACAAACTCAAAGCATCATTTACTTCATGGACGCAACACAATAAAACGTTAGATATCGTAATAAAAAAAATTAGTAAGTAATTAATTAAATGCAATGATTTATAAAGATTTCTTCGCATACATTACCGAATCAGGTGGGTTGAAATTTGATGAGCTTAAAGATAAGAGATTCAAAAATCCATTGACAGGTAAACTTATAAAAGTAGCATCTGCACTTACATATGACCACGATACTCAGCCATATAAGATGGCAATCGAGTATCTCAAATTATATGGAATTGATTATACGAATAAAGATACGGTAGATGACACCGAGTCAGCACCTACTCGATCCAAGTCAGCTAATTCGGAAACTAAAGTTAATACCTTATTAGATACGAGTAAGTTATTTTTTCGATTTGATAAGACTACTAATACAATCTTAATTTCTATTGTACCCACAGAAGATGCTGTAACTATAGAATTTAATAAATTAGACGGCATTCTTTCGTTGACATTACTAACACGAGGTTCTGTCTCAGATACATCATCCTTTAAGAAGAAACAATTTTATAGAGTCGGTGATAAGTACGACTTACAAGTCAAGAAAAAGAATAGATTCTATACCACGATACGCAGATTTTTATCCGACAATATTACCATTATCGGTAGAAAGATGTCTGAGTTAAGTAGTGAAGATGACTTCAAAACAAATGATGATAAGCAATTATTATATAAAGAATTAAGAATTATGATAAAGTCTGCTAAGAAAATAAAACAAAAAAAATAATGATATGAATATTAATGTGCTCCGAGGTATAATTCCAGACGAACCGTTTTCTGAGATTGATGAAGTTATTAAAAACTTTAACATAAACACCCCACTCAGAATGTCACACTTCCTAGCGCAATGTGCGCATGAGAGTGGTGTATTTAGGTGGAAGGTTGAAAATTTGAATTATTCTAAAGAAGCATTAATGATTACATTTCGCAAGTACTTCCCAACTGTGGAAGTGGCATCTAAGTATGCCAGAAATCCTGAGATGATTGCAAACCGAGCATACGCAAATCGTATGAATAATGGTGACGAAGCAAGTGGTGATGGTTGGAAATATCGAGGACGTGGGTACATTCAACTGACAGGTAAAGACAATTACACTAGGTTTAATGACCATGTTGATGTAGATGTACTAAATAATCCAGACCTCGTTGCGGAGAGATATCCATTATTGTCAGCATCGTGGTTCTGGTCATCCAATCGATTGAATAGCATTGCAGATCAAGGGTCGACCGAGGATGTAGTAAAACAGATAACTAGACGGGTTAACGGTGGGTTTAATGGACTAGCAGACAGACAGAAAAAGTTTGATATGCTGTATGAGTTGTTATCTTGAAAAGGTCTCGATCCAACATTAGACTATATCGTTAAAAACATATGACGTGATAGTTAATAATATCACATAAGACTCAACAAATTACAAATAATATGAAAAATTTTCAGTTAAAATTACTAGTTAGTGAAGAAATCAAAAGGTTCATGGAATGGTTTGCCCTAAATGAGATAGAATTAAAGCAAACCACGACGATTATGCCTGACGAACTTACATCAGTAGTCGATGCAATAAAGAAGAGAAGTAAATATACCGACATGCAACAGGTAAAATCAGGTAATACTATTACATTTACTCTGAACGGTGATGAGGTTATGCGATATGATTTAAAGAAATTCACACTACATCACAACTTTCTGCCATCTACCATAGTAGATACAATTTAATTAAGAAATAAATGTTACTTAAATCTCAGATTTTAGATGCACAATCTAAATCAAAATCTGCATTTGCGTGTGCAAGATATTTAAAAGTATCTTACCCAACATATAAGAAGTGGGCGAAGTATCACGAAGTGTTCGAAAACTTAATCAATCCGAATGGATTTGGTGTCCGACGACCGAAGACGAAGCAAGTTGCGAAGAACCTACTTGCATATATAAGTGGTGAGAAGATTCACACGGTTCCTCGGACGTATATGAATCAGCTAATAAAGCATCATTACAAAGATGATCGATGTGAATCGTGTGGGTTTGATAATAGCCGAGATGATGGCAAGAAGCCATTCTTAATTAATTTTATAGATGGTGTTAAAAAGAACACGCGTCTTGAAAATATAGAAATTCTGTGCTACAACTGCTATTACATAAATGTTGGAGGTGAACTCATTGCGAATCGCCGACGTAAGTACTGGACTCCAAGTTACTTCAATACAGCATCGAATGTTAATATCTCTAAGTACGATGATGAAAGTATGAAATGGAGTGACATAGACATGGAAAGTGTACCAGAAGATAACCTACAAACTCCCGACGACCGAGATGTCGATGATTTATTCAATAAATTGAACAATTAATGCATACCTATCCTTTATCAAGTCAGCAAATAAAAGTCTTAAGTAAAATCGTCGATGCACTGCACGACAATATTGTAAACAAAGTATCAATGGGTGACTCACTCGTGTTGAAGATTGCTGTTCGTAAAATATTAAACAATGGGTATTATTTGGAAAAGGACGTAGATATCCTTAACGTACTACTATCAGAGTATAAAAAACGACACACCAAATGAATAATAAATACAAAAACTCATCGTCCGAGTACACGGATATTTACCTACAAACGAATGACTATAGACTTCTCCATTTGTGGGTTGCACACTCACGGTATATGAAGGTTTGCTCGTACATCTTGAATTGAGATGCGAGTCATCATACCGGGTCACGTACCTTTGATCAAATTCCTCTTTTAACAGACGAACTCGATAAACTCAAGGTATTATGTGAATTACGCAATACACCTCCCTTAGAGGTAGTTGGCGGAACTGCCAGAGGCACTGATACACTAGGTGAGCAATGGGGGTCATGTCCTATAACTAATATCACTTGAACTACCTCAATTAATTGGACGTTCAATGTAACTATCAAAACATCTATGTCAATGACCCATACACTCTAAGGTGATGATTGGGTTTCCGCAGACAACAAACATTATGAAATTAAGAAATAATCAAAAAGAGCCTGCTCTAATCGGAGAAGAGTTCTTCAAAACAAAAAAAATAGATCCAAGCATTATAGTAGCACCCACTGCGTTTGGTAAGTCTGTCTTAATTGCACATATAAGTAGCACTATGAAATATGATAAAGTGCTTATAATACAACCATCAATCGAACTGTTGGAGCAGAACTATGAAAAGTTCACTGGCATGTATGGAGGTACCGCATCTATATTCAGTGCGTCACTCGGTGAGAAAGAAATTGGTAGAATCACATACGCTACAATCGGGTCTATAGTAAATCGAGTACATGATTTTAAGAAATTTGGTTTTAAGAAAATTATAATTGATGAGTGTGATAGATACCCACGAGCAAAGAGTGGACAACTTAGAAAATTTTTAGATAAGATAAAAGCGACTCATGTACTAGGGCTAACTGCAACTCCACTGAAGTTGCAAACACTTTCTATCGATGGTGGGTGGGATAGCTACTCTAAGTTAACAATGCTAACTACTCGCACCAAGCATGGTCTATTTTTTAAACACATCATTCACTGTGCACAAATAGACGAGATGGTTAAGTTAAAATTTTGGTCACCTCTTAAGTACGAATCATACGACTTTGATGAACATCAGCTAGTCTTAAACTCCACTAAGGGTGATTACACAGAGGAGAGTATGAATAAAGCTTACCAGACAGGTAATCTCGAAGATAAGATCGTTGATAAAATTACCCACATGACAGATAGGAAATCGATATTAGTTGCACTACCAACCGTTGCCCAGGCAGAATCACTTGCCAGTAGATTACCAAATGCTGTGATGTTATGTGGTGCTAC